>Ga0335071_10006394_pt1 | contig 12163 bp, 13 predicted proteins | sample Lox_Sample_15_FD_206724 | JGI IMG/M metagenome (GOLD analysis project Ga0335071, IMG submission 206724) | Soil microbial communities from Loxahatchee National Wildlife Refuge, Florida, United States - Lox_Sample_1.5 | ecosystem: Environmental > Terrestrial > Soil > Wetlands | place: USA...
TTTCCTTTTCCGATGCCAGCAGCTCCCTGGCCAGGCGGGTATCTTCCGCTTCGTTCGTCCCGCGCGGCCTGGTCCCCGCGATCGGACGGATCACCGCTTTGCCGTCCTCAAAGCGGACCATCACCTCCGGCGAAGAGCCGACCACTTTGAAGCCTCCGAACTTTAAGTAATACATGTAGGGGGAAGGATTGATCGTCCTCAGTATCCGGTAAACGTTGAACGCGTTACCCTTGAATCCGCAACTGAACCTTTGCGAGGGGACCACCTGGATAATGTCTCCCGCCCGGATATATTCCTTCGCCTTTTTAACGATGCCCATGAACTCCTCTTTCGTGAAATTGGAAGCGACCTTGATCTCCTTTTTCTCTGAAAGCGGGACCTCGAACTCGGTAGACCGGAGCGTCCGCTTCAGTTTTTTCTCCAGCGCCTTGATCTTGCCTACCGCCTCCCGGTAAGCCTTTTCCGGGTCGGATTTTATATGCGCATTGGAGATGATGACTATTTTATGCTTAACATGGTCGAACGCCAGGATCGTGTCGGTGTACATGAACTGGACATCGGGTATCTTCAACTCGTCAGGGTTCTTGGCCGGGATGTTCTCGATGAAGCGTACCGTATCGTAACTGAAGTAGCCGATGATCCCTCCGTGGAAACGCGGCAGTCCCGGCAGCCGGACCGGCTGGAACTGGGCCATGAACTTCTTGATCTTCGGGAATGGGTCCTGTCCGCTCTTGAACTTCAGTATCTTCAAGGGGTTGGAACCGAGGAACGAATAGCGGGCGATGTTCTCCCCGCCTTCGATCGATTCGAGCAGGAAGGAATTCTCGCCTTCGATCTTCTTATATGCCGAGACCGGGGTTTCCATGTCGGCCACGATCTCCCGGTAGACTGGGATCAAATTCCCCTGCCGGGCAAGTTTTTTGAACTCTTCAAGTGTCGGATAAAACATTTCTGCTCCTTAAGACCGCTTCCGCCATCATCAGATCTTCCGGCGTCGTGATCTTTATATTTTCGTACGATCCCATTATCATTTTGACCTTTACCCCGAGCTGTTCGGCCAACTTGGAATCGTCCGTCACGATCCCTTTGATGTTCTGGTAAGCCCGGGTGATGATTTCACGTTTAAATGCTTGCGGCGTTTGGGCCGCCCACAGCTTTGACCGGTCGGCCGTTCCGGCAATGAACGAATCGTCACCCACCGCCTTGATAGTGTCTTTTACCGGCACGCCTACCACCGCCGCCCCGTACCGGTCGGCCGCGTCTATCGCTTTTTCAATGATATCAGCGGTTATGAGCGGTCTCGCCCCGTCGTGCACCAGTACGATATCGCAATCTAACGAAACCAGCGCCAATCCGTTCTTTACCGAATCCTGCCGTTCGGGGCCGCTGGTCGCGACCTCTACTCCAAAGGTTTCCGCTTTTACCGAATCGTCACCCGAAACGACCAGTATTATCTGGCCGATACGTTTCACTGCCTTGAACGCCCTTACCGTCCATTCCACCAACGGACGTCCGCAAAGCGGCAGGAACTGTTTTGGTGTTCCCATCCTTTTGCCCGATCCGCCGGCGGCTATTATGACCGATACTTTCATCTGGGAGACCTGGTCAGCATTTTCCCGCCGTCCTTTGTCACCAGTACCATGTCCTCTATCCTGATCCCTCCCCATCCCTTGAGATACACTCCGGGTTCGACCGTGATGACCTGCCCGGCCTTAAGTTTGTTATGGTTTCGGGTGTTGATCCGCGGATTTTCGTGTATTTTGCGGCCAACTCCGTGACCGGTAGAATGGATAAAATGCCGGTCCAGCCCGTGCACTTTCATGTATTCCCTCGCGATCCGGTCAACCACCCGGCACTCGACCCCCGCCCGTACCACCCTGATCGCTTTTTCCTGCGCCGCTTTGACTATGGCGTACATCTTCCTTTGTTTAGCGTTCGGTTTTCCCGCAAAGAATGTCCGGGTGATGTCCGATCTCCACCCCTTGTAAAGCGCGCCGAAATCGATCATCACGATCTCGTTCTTCCTGATCTTCCGGTTGGTGGCGTAGCCGTGGGGCTTGGCGGAACGGGGACCCGAGGCGACGATGGTGCGGAACGCCGGCTTGGCGTCAAAACCTTTGAGGAACGCTTCGATCCTTCCCGCCACTTTCTTTTCCGTGTCGCCGGGAGCGAAGCAGATAAGTTCCATTACGCGGTCTGCGATCCGGACCGCTTCCTGCTGGTGCCTGTTCATTTTACCAGCGCGGCGGCGGCTCGCAGTCCGAGCAGGTAGCTGTTGAGTCCGAAACCGGAGACCTGTCCGGTGGCGACGGCGGCAATGACGGAGGTATGGCGGAACTCTTCGCGGGCGTAGATGTTAGAAAGATGGACCTCGACGGTCGGGATGCTGACCGCGGCGACCGCGTCGCGGATGGCGATGCTGTAATGGGTATAGGCGGCGGGATTGATGACCAGCGCGGCAAAACCTTCTTTCTTCGCCGCACCGACCTTCTTCACTATCTCCCCTTCGCTCGCCAGCTGTACGGTCTCGATCTCCACTTTCAGCTCGGCGGCGAGCTTGTTAAGCTCCCCGTTGATCCCGTCGAGCGTAAGCTTTCCGTAAACATCGACCTCCCGCTCCCCAAGCAGATCAAGGTTCGGCCCGTGCAATACCAGTATTTTTTTAGCCATCAGTTGTCCCCCGTGTTATAATTCTAACAAAGCATGACGGATTTGTCGATTATAATCGTGAATTATAATAACCGCGCGATCCTTGAAGCGTGCCTGTCGTCCATTTACTCCTCTACCCATAAAACATCTTTCGAGATCATATTGTCGGACAATGGCTCGAAAGACGGCTCGCAGGAGATGATAAGATCAAAATTCCAAAAGGTTAAACTGATAGAGAATGGCGAAAATCTCGGGTTCATTAAAGCGACCAATATTGGCCTCCGTTCATTTGCCGGACGCTACGCCATGCTCCTTAACGATGATACCGTGGTCCACGACGGCGCGTTCGACCGGATGGTCGAGTTCATGGATAAAACACGCGATGCGGGCGCCTGCTCCCCCATGCTTCTAAACACCGATGGGACGGTCCAGCACCAGGGAGGCCTTTTCGGGAAAAAGTTCTGGAAGTCGGAAGTCCCGGTTAAGATCGGTTTCGCGATCGGCGCCTGCCTGTTGGTGAGGCGCGAGGTGGTGGAAAAGGTCGGATTGCTGGACGAAAAACTGTTCTTTTACAACGACGATATCGACTGGTGCCTGAGAATTCGAAAAGCCGGATACTCCATATATTTCCTGCCGGATGCCCGGGTAACGCATTACGGCGGTTACAGCAGCAAGCGGGTCTTTAACCGGCGGTTGTTCGTGGAGGGGTTCCGGGGCGGCCTGTATTTTTGCCGTAAGCATTACGGGGTGATTTCGTATTTGCTCTACCGGCTATCGCTTTTTATCGGCATGCTCGTATTTATCCCGTTGTTTTGCCTTTCTTTTCCATTTAAAAGAGAAAAGTTCAGTGAACGCTTGCTGGCATATTTTGATATCCTCGGCCTAACTTTACTCGGTATCCGCTAACTGAAATTTTCGCCCCGATATGCAGATAATCATATGAATGGACATCAAATTCCCTTTCAGAAAACCAATGGGCGTAAATATCGTTCCTGCCCGGATGGACGCGATAAGGAACGCGTCGATCGGCCCGGCAACTTTCGTCCCCGTCGCCTTGATGCCGCCTCCGGTCTCGGCACCGATCATATGCATGGCGGTATCGGGCATCACACCGGTAACGGCGGTGGAAGTTTTCGGCCTTCATGGCAAAATGGAATTGGTAAGGATCGAACAGCTGCACGGCCTTTTCAACGAGGGAAGGATCGGTTTTGCTTACGATAAGGCGACGGACAAGGAATTCCTTGTTTGGGACCGGGCCTTTGACGAATACGCCAAGGCGATCTACGATCATGAAAGCCTGAGCGCCATCCGGAAATTCGAAGCTAATATTGATGCGGTAAAGACCGAAGGACGCTGCATCGAAAGGGAAATATTCCTGCAGATCGAATCGCTCGTCACCTCGGATTCGTCAGCTAAGAACCTGCGCCACCTCTCGTTCATGCTCAAGGAAGCGGCGGAGATAGACGGCGATTACATCACTGCCAGCGCGATCATGCTCCACAATTTAGAGACCCGCGAACTGGACCAGGTACTTAGCATCTGCGCCCGCCGTAAGCGCTCGAACGTCATAAGGGTGACGGACGCGATAAAGGATACGGTGCAGCGCTTTAACCAGTTGAACAATACCCCTTACCTCCCGCCGGTTAAAAGGCACGAATACCAGATCCAGGATTCGATGAATTCGCTGATCAAGATCTCCGGAGGGAACGGGCGCGCGGTGCAGCTGTTGTTCGTGCACAAGCTCTCTTCCATCCTCATGCAGCCGGAGGACGCGAACGATATCACCGGCCGCTCAATAAGGGAACTATTTGCGCCGCTGGCGGAACGGTTCGGCAAGAAAACGCTCGCATCCAAGCTCCGCAATCAGGCATTCCGCCTCTACCGGCCCGATGAATACGGTCAGCAAGAACAAAGCATAGTGAACGCGCTTTCGATGAGCCGGAAAGAAGCGGAAGATTTTATCGCCGGAGTGGTCGAACGGCTGAAGCGGACGCTTTCGTCGGGCGATTGCGGTTGTCACCTTGCCAGCGGACGGGTCAAGACTCCGTGGAGCGTTTCCGCCAAATCCGAATATAAGGCGGAACTATATCCCGAGATCTTCATCATGACCGACCTGCTGGCGGTCACGGGGGTGACGGAAAAAGAGATCTCACTGGAAGAAGCTCCCGGGCTGTTAAAGCGCGCCCTGGGGAAAGATTTCAATAATTTCGAGGGCTCGGACAACAGCATGGAAACTAAAATTTACGAAATCGAAGGCCGGACCTATTTGGTCCACCATGTCGTAGTCGTCCTGGCCGACGGAAATTCTCTCGAGGTCCAGTTGATGGACCGGGAAGCTTACCGCGTGCTCGATATGGGGGCGCGCGCCCATTGGGTCTATAAACTAGAGAAACTGACGGAACAAAAATTCGACAAGAACCTGCTCCAGATCTGCGCGAAGAAGATGACCGGCAACATTTTGAGGGACGTGCAGATGACCTATGACGTGCTTTCCAAGTGGGTATATGTTTTTGTCCTGGAAGATAATACGGTCCGCCCGATCCGGGTCGATGCCAACTCGATCCCGGTCGATGCCGCCGCCGCCGTGCTGAAAGAGAATACCGAGCGATACTCCGGTTTCCGCATCGGGAAGGTCTGGAACCGGGAACATCTTCGCGATGCCGGGGAATTCAACGTTTTGACCGACGGGGATTACCTGTTCTTCAAAAAGCACAGGGAAGGATACATAGACTTGACCGGTCGACGGGCCATGATCTCTATGGCCCAGCACCAGGAGACCAGAGCGCTGCTTTACCGTCCGGAAGAACATAACGATCCCACCCCCACTTCGCGGCGCGGTAAAAAAAACTTGCGCCGCCGCTGATATTTTGATAAAATGACATTGCAATGAAAGAGAACATACATCCCAAATACTTCACCACCAAGGCCACTTGCGCCTGCGGCGCCCAGTTCGAGATCGGCTCTACCAAAGAGAACGTCCGGGTGGACATCTGCTCCGCCTGCCATCCGCTCTTTACCGGCAAACAAAAGCTGCTTGACGCCGAGGGCCGGGTGCAGAAGTTCCAGAAGAAGTACGCCGGGGTCAAGATAAAGCCCAAGGCCGCCCCTAAAAAGAAAGCCGCCGCCAAGAAAAAGTCCGCCCTCAAAAAGTAACGGCCGCCCATGCTACTCGACAAGCTCGACAAGATCGAAGCGCGTTATACCGAACTCCAGAACCTTTTATCCACCAAAGAGGTCATTGATGACCGCGAAAAACTGCAGAAATACGGCAAGGAGCTAAAAGACCTGGAAGAGATGGTCACGGCGATACGCGAATACCGCAAAATAGATAACGACCTCAAGGACGCGCAAAACCTGCTGTCCGATCCGGAAATGACGGAAATGGCCAAGGCCGAGATAAAGTCCCTGGAAGAGAAGAAGCAAGCCGAGACCGCCCGCATCGAGATGATGCTGGTGCCGAAGGACCCGCTGGACGAGAAGAACGCTATCATGGAGATCCGCGCCGGGACCGGTGGCGATGAAGCGGCGCTTTTCGCGGGCGAGCTGATGCGCATGTACCTGCGTTACGCGGAAAAGAAGGGTTTTAAGACCGAGATCATTGAATCCAACCCCACCGGACTGGGAGGATACAAAGAAGCGGTGTTCTCCATCATCGGGAAGAACGCATACGGGACGTTCAAGTATGAAGGCGGCACACACCGGGTGCAGCGCGTTCCCAAGACCGAAGCGGGAGGAAGGATCCACACCTCAGCCGCCACCGTCGCCGTACTCCCCGAAGCGGAGGATGTGGACGTGCAGATAGATGAAAAGGAACTGCGGGTGGACACATACCGCGCCGGCGGACCGGGCGGCCAGAACGTGAACAAGGTCAGCTCCGCCATACGAATCACCCATCTTCCCACCGGTATCGTGGTCGCCTGCCAGGAGGAGCGCTCCCAGCACCAGAACCGGGCCAAGGCGATGAAGCTGCTCCGCGCCAAGTTGTTCGAGATCGCCGAAGAAAAGGCGCGCAACCAGCGCGAGACCGCCCGGCGTATCATGGTCGGCAGCGGCGACCGGTCCGAAAAGATCCGCACTTATAATTTCCCTCAGGGACGCATCACCGACCACCGGATCGGCTTTACAGTCTACCAGCTGCAAGAGTTCATGGACGGAGATATCGACGAGGTGATCGAAGCGCTCCAGACCGCGGACCGCGTGGCCAAGCTCGAAAAGGCGCAATGACCGTACTCCGTTCCGAAAAAGAGGTCCTGATGTGCCATGCGCTCGGTATTAACCGCGTGCGCCTGCTCTCCCACCCCGAGCTTTTCGATAGAAAGAACCCCAAATATCTCGAGCTGTTGCAAAGGCGCGAAAATAACGAACCGGTCGCCTATATCGTTGGCCACCAGCCGTTCATGGGCCTTAATATACTGGTCGACCGCTCCACCCTCATCCCCCGCCCGGAAACGGAAGAACTGGTTGAACTGGCGATCAAAACGATCGCACTTGGCGGATCACGGATCACACACTACGAGATTCTTGATATCGGTACCGGTAGCGGCTGCATCTCGCTCGCCCTTGCGTCCAAAATAAAGAACGCGGCGGCCACGGGCGTGGACCGTTCGGCAAAAGCATTGGCCGTCGCCTGTAAGAACGCGGAAATTAACGGTTTATCCGGGAAGGTGAGATTTATTGAGAGGGACCTTTTCGGTGCGGTGGACCGCAAATATGACCTGATAATATCCAATCCGCCCTATATCCCTTCCGGCGATATCCCCGGGTTAATGCCGGATGTGAGGAACTGGGAACCGAAAGAGGCACTCGACGGCGGGATGGACGGGCTGGATCATATCAGAAAGATCATCGCGGGAAGCGGCGAACGGCTAAAAAAGGACGGCTTTTTATTGATGGAATTCGGTTTCGGTCAGACGGAAGCGATTGAGGCCATAGCCCGGAAGCATTTTAACCAGATCAAGATATCAAAGGACCTAGCGGGGATCGACCGGTTCCTATACGCTTCCGCATAACTCACGGACCTTTTGGATAAACGCCTGCGAGCCGTACTTAGGATGCGTCTTCTCAAGCCCTGCCTCCCCGTCCAGGACCACGCGCGCCAGGAAAGCTACATACTCGGGATCGTTCCGGTATGAAAGTGACGAAATCAGCGTGGAGATCGAATCGTTCTCCCCTTTTACCATCGCGGCCAGGACGCGTCTTGAGATCAATCCGGGCGAGTCGCGATCGATCTTCGCCGCGTTTTCCATGATTATATAAAGGTTGGCCTTTTCTTCCAATGTAACGAGCGAAGAATTTTTTACCAATAACCAGTCGTTACCGCAAAACGCGTCGATCCGTTTTACCAGCCGGTTCGAACGGTAGCCGGAATACGGATGACAAAGCCGCTGGCCTCCCACCTCCCATACCAGACCCAGTCCGTCAGCGATCGCTTCTTCCAGCTTGTCCATCCCGGCGACGCGGACATGGATAAAATCGTTGACCGCCATATGTTCCAGTGCCCGGGCGCGCGCGATCATCTGCCGATTGGAGTACATTTTCCGGATGTTCCCGAGTATGAAATTCCCGGGCCTTATCACCGAGGCCAGGGCATCGATAATACCGTCAGCGTAAGGCCTGCGCGCCGTCTCCAGCACCGCGCCTTCCTTGCTCATCGGTTCGCGATAAGGCCGTTTGCTTGAAATGGCGTCAAAATAATCAGTGGCGGAAAGGATCTGGGCGGCCAGGCCCATTTTTTTGGGGCTCAGGCCTTCCGGATATCCGTCCAAGATATGGTTATATTTTAAAATGTCGACGATCGGGCGCATCCAGGGAACCGGCTCGAACAGCCAGAGGGAATACAGCAAATGCAGTTGTTTGATCTCGTTCCCTTCTTTGTTGAACCGGGTATTTGAGGAGAGTATCTGGCTGGGTATCCCTATCTTCCCGAAGTCGTGAAGGCGGGCGGCCATGGTCAATGCCATCTTTTCATCGTAAGGCAGACCGACCCGATCGGCCATTCGGCTGGAAAGCGACATCACGCGCTGCTGATGCTTCAAGACATCATGATCATAGCCCCATACCGCAAAGTCCATCGCCCGGAAAATATCCGGCCGGTCGTCCGGATGGCTGTTCTTAAGAAGATTTATTATCCCTTCGCCTTTCTGCAGCGTCAGTTCGCGCGCCTGTTCCCGACCGATGCAGATCGCTTTTCTGCCGACATCATGCATAGTGAAGACCATCGCCGAAGCGATGAGGCGGACGGCGGTGGAAACCTTTATATCGTGGGCGGAGGCCAGTGACGCCAAGCGGAAACCGGGCGCGGTTTGCACGTTCAGCATACGGGTCCTTGCCGCCTCGACCGAAGTTATCCTCATAAAAATATATCTGACGGCCGCCCTCTTGATTTCATGAAATTATGTTACAATGAAAACTATGAAGATCATGCCATCCGGACCGGATGCGGCGCTGGAAGCGGCCAAGGTGCTTAACCGGAGCGGCACGGTCGTTTTCCGGACCGAAACGGTCTATGGCCTAGGCGCCCTGCCGGACGATGAGAACGCGGTAAAACGGCTTTACGATACCAAAAAGCGTTCACCGGACAAACCCCTGCAGATATTGGTAAAGAACCGGGAACAGGTCGAGTTGCTGACCTCCGAAATAAGCAAGACCGCCGATCAACTGATGGAAAAATTCTGGCCCGGACCGCTGACTCTCGTTTTCAAGAAAGCAAAAAGCGTACCCGATATCGTCTCCGCCAATGGCCCGACCGTCGGCTTGAGGATGCCGGACGACCCGTTCCTGCTGGTACTGATCGGCCTGGTCGGGCCGATCGCGTCGACCTCTGCCAATCTTTCCGGACAACCGGACCCTAAGACCGCGGATGAGATAAAGATAGAGGCCGATCTTCTGATCGATGGCGGGCCTGCCGGGACGGGAAGGCCTTCAACCGTCATCGATGTGTCGTCCGATGTTCCTAAAATACTGCGTCAGGGCGATATCTCCCCCTTCTGATTGAAATTTTTCCATTCCGCTACCGATAACCAATTGACATGATAAATCCCATATTTGGCCCCCGTATCTGTTATGCGCCGGAAAGCATTGGCGGTAGCAGCGGTGTTGGTGCCGCGGCCGCGGTCGTCCGGCCCAATCTAGCTTATATCGAAAAACTGCGCGGCATGCCGCTGGCCGGGCCTCGTCCGACTGAGATCAGGACGATCGCCTGCCTGGACGATGAGAGTGATATGGTGGAATTATCCGCCTTTATGCTGGCCAATACGTTTAAAGACAATTTCGGCGTTTCCACGACCATTACCTGCGCCGGGGATTATAAGACCGGCCTGCCTCCGGCCAAGGGGATAACGATCATCACCGCTTCAAGTGAAGATGAAGTGTCAATAATGCCCGATCTGATAGTCAGTGCCTCGGTCGATCTAACGTTTACCGATTTCAACCTTTATCCCCATATTATAGGGAGTCAGATCGTCAGTTCTGTAAGAGAAAAAGGGCACAACGGATATATTATCGGCCTAACCGGCCTGCTGGAAAAGAATAAAAAGGATTTCATGCTTGCGGGCACGGACGCGGTGATCGGGAAACCGTTCAACGCGGGAGAGATTTTCGATAGGATGTTCATTAAATGATAGACCCAATAAATCGGTCCGGGCCCACGGGCACCATGACTTTATCCGGTCAGGCGTCGGTCGCGAAAACGCGGATCGTCCGCTTCAATTTCAACTACGCCGCCCTGGTCGATATGATCTATTCGCCTCAAAGCCGGCCCGCCGACATCAAGACCATTGCCGTGGTCGACGACCGGGTTAACATGGTAAGGGTGATCGGGTTCCGCATGGCGAACCGTCTGGGGGAACTTGCGGGCTGCGAGGTTAAATGCACCCGTCTGGAAGATCTGCAGTTCAATCCGCAAATATTGCAAGACCACCATGTGGTGACCGCTAGCACCCCGGAAGTTATCCGATCCATGCCGGGCTTCCTGATCGACCGGCGGCCCGATCTCGCTTTTATCGACCACGACATGTTCGACCTTAATGGCCCGGCGCTCATCCGGCAGGCGCGAGTCGGCGGATATAAAGGGATCGTGATCGGCATGACCGAAAAGGAAGCGAATATCAGATCGCTAAGAGAAGCCGGCGCGGATATGGTCATCGACAAAGTGAGCGCGGACGTGGTCAAATTCCTTAAGGAAGGCGACCTGCCTTAATCATGAGCATCATCGGTGTTCAGGGGCCGAAACTCTATATGTCATCGGAGGCGCCGATTGGCGGCGGCGGTGGATATAATCCGAGCGGGATACTAAAGCCCAACTTGCAATCTATCATCCGGCTCCGCGGTTTTCCGGGAGACTTTTCCGAGCGCCCAAAAGAGATCAAGGGGATCGCCCTGATCGATGATGACCCGTCAATGGGAAAAGCGCTGTGTCGCGTTGTATCCTCCATCGCCCGTCCTATCTGTGGGCGGGAATTGCAGCTCGTAAGCTCATTCGATCTTACCGCGGGGGCGCGTCTTGATGGGGATAAATTCCCGATCGTGTTCGCCTCGGCGTCGAACGAGACCGAAGCGATCGCCGGCCAGATCCTGGCGACCGGAGTGAATTTTGTGATCTCCGATTTTAATTTGATCGGCATTACCGGTGGAGAAATAACCGCCGATCTGCACGCTTCGGGCTATAAAGGGTTCGTGGTCGGGCTTACCGGACTGGCCAATAAGAACATGAAGACATTTTATGCGGCCGGGGCTGACCTGGTCATGGAAAAGCCTTTCGACCGGGATATCATCGCTTCGCTTTTTGCCTAGAACGCCAGCTTAACCTCATAATATCTGCTCTCGACCACTTTCCCCAGCACCGGATCGTAGGCATTCTTGAAATTCACCGCCGCTATCAGATTTGGCGTTATTTTATAACCGAGCGAACCACCGGTGATCGCTCCCTCTTCATAGGTCAATGAGCGAAGATCGGCGAAGTTCGGCTGTTTATAATAATATGAAGCGGTGATACGGTCCAGTTCTGTATACGCGTCGGCGTATAGCGAAGCATTGCTTCCGCAATCGGATTCATACACCGCATTTAACCGCAATAAATTAGTGGCGACCAGCTTGAGATCGGCGATATAGCCGTTCTTTGATTGGCCGCTCGCTTCGTAGGAAGTAAAATCGATCGGGTTGATCTCATAATCTGGGCCGAAATAGCCGGGGACGAAACTGCGATCGACGATCCGGTAACCGGCGTCGAACGCCGCCGAAAGGACCAGCGCGTCCATCGCCCAGTCGATCCCGACCGTGGCGGCGGAACCGTGCCCGAACAGCTGGGCCGCCTCCGCATACCCTTCGAAATTGAGCGGCAGCGGGACCGAAGCGTCGGCCGCCATCCCGGAAACCGCAGGGTTCTGGACCGAAGAGCCGTCCGGCAACACTACTCTGGGGCCGTCGGTATCCGTTACATAAGATTGGCCCAGGATCAGCCAGGGAGTTATCCGTTCGGTCAGCCGCAAGGCGTAAATATGGGACCAGGTCGACATCG
>Ga0335071_10006395_pt1 | contig 12159 bp, 8 predicted proteins | sample Lox_Sample_15_FD_206724 | JGI IMG/M metagenome (GOLD analysis project Ga0335071, IMG submission 206724) | Soil microbial communities from Loxahatchee National Wildlife Refuge, Florida, United States - Lox_Sample_1.5 | ecosystem: Environmental > Terrestrial > Soil > Wetlands | place: USA: Florida...
CATCATGGCCGACGAGCCGATCGAGCTGCTCGCGGGCGAGGGCTCGGCGATCATCCGCCGCTCCTCGCTGGGCGTGCTGCTCGGGATCATGCCCTGGAACTACCCCTACTACCAGGTGGCCCGCTTCGCCGGGCCGAACCTCGTGATCGGGAACACGATCCTGCTCAAGCACGCGCCGCAGTGCCCAGAGTCGGCCGCGGCGATCCAGCAGATCTTCGACGACGCGGGCTTCCCCGACGGCGCCTACGAGAACATCTACGCCTCCAACGAGCAGATCGAGTGGGTCATCGCCGACCCGCGCGTCATGGGCGTCTCGGTCACCGGCTCGGAGCGTGCCGGTGCAGCCGTCGCCGCGATCGCGGGCAGGAACCTCAAGAAGGTCGTGCTCGAGATGGGCGGCTCGGACCCGTTCATCGTGCTCAGCACCGACGACCTGGACGAGACGGTCGATTCCGCGCTCGCCGCGCGCTTCTACGAGAACGCGGGCCAGGCCTGCAACGCGGCCAAGCGCTTCATCGTCATCGACGACCTCTACGACCAGTTCCTGGAGAAGCTGACGAGCAAGCTCGCCGAGACGAAGCCCGGCGACCCGGCGCAGGAGGGCACCGTGCTCGGTCCGGTCTCCTCGAGCACGGCGGCGGACCGCCTGGAGGACCAGCTCACGCGTGCCGTTGCGGGCGGCGCGAAGGTCGTGCTCGGCGGCACGCGCGAGGGCAACTTCTTCGAGCCGACGGTGCTGACCGACATCAGCCCCGGCAACGAGGCGGCCAAGGAGGAGTTCTTCGGCCCGTTCGCGCACGTCTACCGCGTCGGCTCCGAGGAGGAGGCGGTCGCGGTCGCCAACGACACCGCGTACGGCCTGGGCTCGTACGTCGTCACGACCGACCCCGAGCAGGCCGAGCGCGTCGCCGACCAGATCGAGGCCGGCATGGTGTACGTGAACATCGTCGGTGCGGACGGTGCCGAGCTGCCGTTCGGCGGCGTCAAGCGCTCCGGGTTCGGCCGTGAGCTCGGCCGCTACGGAGCCGACGAGTTCGTCAACAAGAAGCTGATCCGCATCGGCTGAGCCGGCGATGGCGGCCGCGCCCCGCGAGGGCGCGGCCGCTGCCAGCCGTCCGTACACGTCCGGGCATGGCGGGGTCGACGTCCTCCGAGGCCGGTAGGCCGCTCACATCGGCCCGCATGCCCGCGGAGTGGGAGCGCCACGAGCGCTGCCTCATGGCGTGGCCGACGCGCCGGGAACTGTGGGGCCCGACGTGGGAGACCGCGCGCGCCGAGTACGCCGCGGTCGCACAGGCGATCGCGAGCTTTGAGCCGGTGCTCATGGTGACCGCGCCGGGGGCGGCCGGCGAGGCCCGGCGCATGCTCGGCGGCGAGGTCGAGCTCGTCGAGCTGCCGATCGACGACTCGTGGCTGCGCGACTCGGGTCCGATCTTCTGCCTGGACCGCGCCGGCCGACGTCATGGCGTGACGTTCCGTTTCAACTCATGGGGCGAGCGGTTCCTTCCGTACGACCACGACGCCGAGATCGGGGCGCGGCTGCTCGAGCACCTGGACGAGCCGCGCGTCGCGTCCTCCATGGTGCTCGAGGGCGGGTCGATCACCGTCGACGGTGAAGGCACGCTGATCACCACCGAGCAGTGCCTGCTCAACCCCAACCGCAACCCGGAGCTGACCCGCGAGGAGATCGAGCAGGAGCTGCGCGTCCAGCTCGGGGTGACGAGCATCGTCTGGCTCCCGTTCGGTCACCACGACGACGAGCACACCGACGGTCACGTGGACGGCGTCTGCGCCTTCGCGGCGCCCGGCCGCGTGGTCGTGCAGAGCTGCGCGATCGACGGCCACCCCGATGTCGAGCGGATGGCGGCCAACCGCGCGGTGCTCGAAGCCGCGACGGACGCGCGCGGGCGACGGCTGGAGATCGTCGAGCTGCCGTACTACCCGTACGTCGAGATCGGCGGGCGGACGACGATGGTCTCGTACATCAACGCGTACGTCGCCGACGGCGGACTCGTGGTCCCGATCGCCGCACACGAGTTCGACGACCGGGCACTCGCGATCCTGGCGGAGGCCTTCGCGGGTCGCGAGGTCGTGGGCGTGGGCGCGCGGGCCATCGCCTACGGCGGTGGTGGGGTGCACTGCATCACCCAGCAGCTGCCGGCCGCCGGCTAGACGACGCAGCGCGAAACGCCGAACACCGTCGCCGTGATCGCCATGGCGCGGAAGGCGCTGTCGACGTCGTCGACGCTCCTGACGAAGCCAGCGACGTCGCCCGCGAGCGCGGCCGTGTCCTGCTCGTCGTTGGTCGCGCGCAGGGCGACGCGTGCCGCGAGCGCGCGATCCCATGCCGCGCGGTTGGCGGGCGGCGCGCCGGCGGCGCGCAGCGCGGCGATCAGCCCGTCGAGGGCCGGGCGCGGGTCGCCCGGGCCCGTGAAGAACGCGCCGACCTGTGGCAGAACGGCGGGGTCCGGGTGGTGGGGATCGAAATCGTCGAAGGGGAAGCGCGGGAGCTTCGCGAGCTCGCGTGCGGTCGCGTCGCAGAGGCCCCCGACGCGGGCGATGAACGCGGCGTTGGCCGGCGGCCTCGGGATGACGCCGGCCCGCAGGCGTACGTGCGCGCGCGGCGTGATCGTGACCTCGCCGAGCGTCTCGGTGATCCCGAGGTCGCGCACGACGACCGTGCCGCGGGCACCGCGATAGCGGCCGGTGCCGCCGGCGACCGACCAGGTGTGGGTCTCGTCGCTCCGTCGCGAGGGGCCGGCCAGCCGGAGGCCGCCGTCGGCCGTGCGGGCGGTGCTGGTGCAGCGCTCCATCGCGTCGTCGCCGCCGGCGAGGATGCGGACCCACACACAGGTGAAGGACGCGTGCCCGATCACGCGACCCTCGGCGTCGCGCATGACGCCGCTGCCGAGCTGCCGGTGGCCGACGTGACGGTCGTCGGGCCCGGCGGCCCCGGGGTGCAGGTGAAAGGCGTCGGCGAACAGCGTGACCGGCGCTGCCTGGGCCGGACCGGCCACCGCAGCCGATGCGACAAGCGCGATCGACGCCACCAGCGCCGATCGCCGGGCGCGCGCGCTGGACACGGAGCGAACCTACCCGATGCCGTCACCGCTCGGCAAGTGCCTCGCGAAGCCGCGGGGGTGTCAGGCTCCACCGCGCATGACGTCCGCGAGCTGCTCGACGGCGAGCGGCGGGACCGGCATCGGCGAGATCGTGCTGCGGCGTGCGCGCAGGCCGTCGAGGACGAGCGTCAGCTGCCGGCGCCACACCTCGCGGTCGACGGTGCCCGCGTAGTCGGCGACGGCGCTGAGCATGTAGCCCGCGAGCGCGAGGTCGCTCGGCGCGACGTCGGCGCGCAGACGTCCCTGCTCCTGCGCACGCGCGATGAGCTGCACCACGCGCGGGGCGATCTGCTCGCGCGCGGAGGCGAAGCGGTCGCGCCCGTGGGAGGTCGAGCTCAGGAGCGCCTTGAGCCCGCGGTCGGCCGCCTGGATCTCGGCCAGGCGGGTGACCCAGAAGACGAACCCGCTCCACGGGTCGGGGTTGGCGAGCGCCTCATCGGCGATCGCGACGACCTCGGCCATGCGGTCGGCGAAGAGGGCCTCGATCAGCTCCTCCTTGCCGGCGAAGCGCCGGTAGACGGTGCCGATGCCGACCCCGGCCCGCCGGGCGATGTCGTCGAGGCTCGCCTCGAGCCCGCGCTCGGCGAACTCGGCCCGCGCAGCCTCGAGGATCAGCTGGCGGTTGCGGGCGGCGTCGCGGCGCAGCGGCGCGGGGGTGTCGGGCGCGGCGGTCATGCGAGGAAGATCATAGAAGAAAAGCGGAGGTGAGCGTTCCGGATGTGCTACGCTGCATGAAGTGGAGGATAGACCTCCGGTTCGTGAACGACGAGAGCAAGGATCCCGCACCATGCATCCGGACAGCCACAACCCGCACCACGAGCGTCGCTGGCTCATCCTCGCCGTCCTGGGCCTCGCCCAGCTGATGGTGATCCTCGACGCGACGATCGTGAACATCGCGCTGCCCTCCGCGCAGCACGGGCTGCACTTCTCCAACGACCTGCGTCAGTGGGTCATCACCGCCTACGCGCTCTCGTTCGGCAGCCTCCTGCTCCTCGGCGGGCGCCTGAGCGACCTCTTCGGCCGCAAGCGCACGCTCATCATCGGCCTGCTCGGCTTCGCCGGCGCCTCGGCGCTGGGCGGCTCGGCCCAGAGCATCGGCGTCCTCATCGGCGCGCGCGCCCTGCAGGGCGCCTTCGGTGCGCTGCTCGCCCCGTCGGTGCTCTCGCTGCTGACGACGACCTTCACCGACGCGCGCGAGCGCGGGCGTGCGTTCGCCATCTACGGCGCGATCGCCGGCGCGGGCGGCGCGCTGGGCCTGCTGTTCGGCGGCGTGCTGACCGAGTACTTCTCCTGGCGCGCGTGCCTGTACGTGAACCTCGCGTTCGCGGTCCCCGCGACCGTCGGCGCCCTCACGCTCGTGCACAACCAGCCGCGCAGCACCGGCGTGCGGCTCGACCTGCCGGGCGCCCTGACCGCATCGGGCGGCCTGCTCGCCACCGTCTACGGCCTGACGAAGGCGCAGACCGACGGCTGGGGCGCGCCGGTCACGATCGGGCTGCTGGCCGCCGGCGCCCTGCTGCTCGTCGTCTTCACGGCGATCCAGCGCCGCTCCCAGAGCCCGCTGCTGCCGCTGCGGATCGTCGCCGATCGCAATCGCGGCGGGGCGTACCTGAGCGTCGGGCTCGCGGCTGCCGGGATGTTCGGCGTCTTCCTGTTCCTGACGTACTACCTGCAGCAGAACCTCGGCCTCTCGCCGGTGCAGACCGGCCTGGCGTTCCTGCCGATGACGCTCGTCATCTCCGTGGCCGCGGCGATCGCGCAGACGCGCCTGCTCCCGCGCACCGGGCCCAAGCCGCTCGTCATCGCCGGCATGCTCCTGGCGGCCGGCGGCATGGTCATGCTCGCCCAGCTCGGCGTGCACTCGACCTACGCCGCCGACATCCTGCCGGGGCTGCTCGTGCTCGCGGCCGGCCTGGGCCTGACGATGGCCACCGGAATGAACACCGCGACGTTCGGCGTGCGCCCCGCGGATGCCGGCGCCGCGTCGGCGATGGTCAACACGAGCCAGCAGATCGGCGGGTCGATCGGCACTGCGCTGCTGAGCACGCTGGCCGCGAGCGCGACGAGCGCGATGCTGCACGGCGCTCCGCCGAGCCCGGCGATGATGTCGGCCGCCGCGGTCCACGGCTACACGACGGCGTTCTGGTTCTCCGCGGCGATCTTCACGTTCGGCGCGGTCGTGGGCGGGCTGCTGCTGCGCCCGGGCGTCAACCGGCTCGACGCCGCCCCGGCCCCCGTGCTCGCACACTGACGCACGCAACGCGCCTCAGGCGAGGGCGGTCAGCAGCGCCGCCCTCGCCGCCTGCGGCTCGACATGCTCGAGCGCGACGGCGTCGCACCCCACCCACGTGGCCGCCTCGCGCAGCGCGCCGGCCATCGCGTCGATCGCGCGCGGCTCGACGGAGAGGCGGCGGGCGACGAGCGTGCGCCCCTCACGCGCGGGGTCGGCGCGCCCCGCCAGGCGGCCGCCGGTGAGCAGTGGCATGGCGAAGTACCCGTGGACCCGCTCGGCCTTCGGGGTGTACGCCTCCAGGCGGTGGGTGAAGTCGAACAGCCGCTCGGTGCGCGCCCGGTCCCAGACCAGCGAGTCGAATGGGGAGAGCAGGGTCGTGCGGTGGCGCCCGCGCGCCGGGCGCTCGAGCGCCGCGGGATCGGCCCATGCGGGCTGCCCCCAGGCGGCGACGCGCACCGGCACGAGGCCCGCCGCCTCGAGCGCGGCCGCGACCTGCGCCTGCGTGAGGCGGTGGTGCTCGGCCAGATCGGCGCGCGTGGCCACCCCCAGGGCCCGGCCGGCATCGGCGACGAGCCGCGCCAGGCAGTCCGCGTCGTCCGGCTCCTCCGCAAGCAGCGCGGCGGGCAGCGCGCGGCCCGGCAGGTCGTAGACGCGCCGCCAGCCGCGGCGCTCGGTGCAGACGACCTCCCCGATGTCGAGCAGCCACTCGACCGCCACCTTCGCGTGCGACCACTCCCACCAGTCGCCACCGGACTTGGCCCCGCCCAGCTCGCGCGTGGTCAGCGGACCCTCGTGCCGGAGCCGGCGCAGGATCTCGTCGCAGGCGGCCTGCGGCACGTCGTGCCAGCGGCGCCCGCGCGCGCGGAACGCGCGCCGGCGGAACGCGAACCAGGGCCAGTCCTCGACCGGCAGGACGCAGGCCGCGTGCGACCAGTACTCGAACGCCCCGCCAGACCAGTACGCCCCCTCCACGGCCTCGCGGCCGACGGCGCCCAGGCGCGCGTAGGGGACGAGTTCGTGCGAGCGCGCCAGGACCGAGATCGTGTCGAGCTGCACGGCGCCGAGCCGGCGCAGCAGCGCCGGCACCCCGCCGCGCCGGTCGGGCGCGCCGAGCAGGCCCTGTGCGCGCAGCGCGATCCTGCGGGCCTCCTTGGCGCTGAGCTCGACCGGCGCCAGGGTCAGCCCGTGAACTTCGGGGTCACGCTGCGCGTCGCGCAGCGCGAGAGGCGCAGGCGCAGCGTCCGGTGCCCGCCGCCGGAGCGGAAGGTCACGCTCGCGACGACCAACGTCGCCCCGTGCGGGAGGCTCCCCGTTCGCACGACGAGCGCGTAGACCCCGTTCTTGTCGCGCGTGCTCACGGTCTTCACGTGCTTGCCGGCCAGCCTGAAGGAGACGCTCTTGATCCCATGGCCGCGGACGCCGACGGTCACGCGCGCGCGAGAGAGGCAGCTCGACGGGCCGACGACGTGCGCGGAGCGCCCCGGGGTCGAGCCGCCCTGGCTCGTGCTGCTGCCCCCGCCGCCGGCGCCACCGCCCGGCGAGACGCCGCCGCCCGCCTTCTTGGCGTTCGTGAAGGTGCACAGCAGATCGGCGCCGTCACCCATCGCGACCGTTCCGTCGCTCTGCACGGGCACCGCCGCGCCGCCCGCCGCGCGGTTCACGCACGCCACCGAGGCGGTGTAGTCGCTCAGCGACTGGCCGGCCGTCGCTGTGCGCTCGGCGATCACGTGGCTGCCGCTGGCAACGACGCTCGGGGCCGACTGGTCGCCGTTGCCGAAGGCCGTGTTCCCGTTGCTGCCGGCGACCGCCACCGGCGTCCCGTCGAGCGTGAGGTTGAACTGGCCGGCGCCTGCCGGCGTGAGCGACTTGCGCAGCGTGATCTGCCCCGAGCGCCGGCGGTTCGTCACGTTGCAGACGACGTCCTGGCCGGCCGGGACGGTGAGCGTGCGCGTCAGCCCGCTGCCGGTCGGCGCGTTCGCCCCGCTCAGCCCGCAGTCGTCGAACGTCGTCTCGTAGAGGCTCTGATCGACGCCGCTCTCGGAGATCGCGTGCTGCGTGTTTCCGGGCACCTCGATCGGCCCGATCGAGCCGCCGTCGCCGACGCCGGGCTTGACCGTGTCGTCGATGGCGAGCGTCGCCCGGTCGGTTGAGCTGAACGGCCCGGTGAAGTGCTTGACGAGCGTGATCGTGCCGCGGTAGGTGTTCGTGAAGGTGCAGGTCGTCGTGTAGGTGATGTTGTTGAGCCAGCGCACCGACGTGCTGACTGCGGTGTCGCCGCCGGGTGTCGTCGACTGCGTCCAGGTCCACGGGCCGTAGGTCGCGGTCGTCGAGTTGCCGGTGGTCCACAGCCCGGCGCCGTCGATGGTGCACGCCGCCGACGTGGTGTAGCCGTGCTTGGCGGCCTCGGTGATCGTGTAGGTGACCCAGTTCTGGAACTCGGGGACGTCGTACCCGGCCCAGAGGTTCGCGAACGTCTTCTGGGTCGAGCCCTCGGTGAACGGGCCGCCGGGGCCGGGGGCGCCGGTGAGCGTGAAGGTCTGAGCCGCGGGGTTCCAGACATCCACGTACTGGTTGGGGTCCTTCGTGAGCGTGAAGGCGAACGTGTCCGACGCGGGGCCTCCGACGTTCACCTTGCGCACGATGAGGTTCCCCTGCCAGGCGCTCGCGGCCGGCGCTGCGACGGCGACTACGAGCAGCGCCGCGGCGAGCACGAGAACGCGCACACCGTGACCGGTGCGGCCGGCGCCAGGACGACGATGCGGCATGAGCACGGCTGTATCCCCCTTGTATATCCCCCAACGGAGGCGCCTTGCGATTGCAGTTCGCCTCCGAACGGAGCCCCGGCCCCCCCACGGCTCCGCAACGGATGTTGCACGCGCCAGCCTAGATCATCGGCGCGCGCCGCGCTGCGCCAGCGGTCGCAGCACAAAATGGCAATAACTCGACCGGGATTTGTATATTTTGCCCATGGAACCCTCCTCCGCCGCGCAGCGGCCTGCCCGCCGCCGGGGCTCGCTGGCCGATCCCGAGGTCCTCGAGGACGTGCCCGGCCACGTCATCCCGATCCTCGAGCGCGAGTTCGACGACTTCGACAGCGAGGCCGCGAAGTTCCTCGCGGGCGGCACGCCCGAGGACGAGTTCATCGGCTTTCGCCTCAAGCAGGGCGTGTACGGGCAGCGCCAAGCGAACGTGCAGATGGTGCGCGTCAAGCTGCCGTTCGGCGGCGTCAACGCTGAGCAGCTCGACGCGTTCGCCGGCGCGGTCGAGCGCCACGCGCCGCTGCGCAAGGCGCACATCACGACGCGGCAGAACATCCAGATCCACCACGTGCCGCTCGACGACATGGCCAAGCTCATCCGCGAGATCTCGGCCGTCGGCCTCTCCTCGCGCGAGGGCTGCGGCAACACGGTGCGCAACGTGACGGCCGACCCGTTCGCCGGCGTCTGCGAGGACGAGGTCTTCGACCCGACGCCCTACGTCGGCGCCTACGTGCGCTACTTCGTGCGCCACCCGACCACGCAGCTGATGCCGCGCAAGGTCAAGACCGCGTTCGACGGCACCGCCGAGGACCGCGCGATCACCGGCATCCACGACATCGCGTTCCTCGCGCGCGAGCGCGACGGCGTGCGCGGCTTCGAGGTGCGCCTCGGAGGCGGCACGTCGATCATGCCGCGCGTCGCACCGACGCTCGCCGAGTTCGTGCGCGCCGACGACGGCGAGTACCTGAAGATCGCCGAGGCCTGCTTTCGCATCTTCGACCGCCAGGACTGGCTGCGGGCCAACCGCGCCCGGGCGCGCATCAAGGTGCTCGTCGACAAGGTCGGGATCGACGAGGTGCGCCGCATGGTCGAGGAGGAGCTGCAGGGCGACTGGGTCCACGAGCGCGACTTCACCCCGGACCTGTTCCTGCACGACGAGCAGGCCGGCGCGCCCGGGCCCTACACGGCGCTGGCGAGCCCGAACGGCGACCGCTCGGACTTCGAGCGCTTCGTGCGCTCGAACGTCGTCTCCCAGCGCCAGGCCGGCTTCTCGGCGCTGACCGTGCGGATCCCCCGCGGCGACCTGACGCCCGAGCAGTTCCGGGGCCTGGCGCAGATCCTGCGCGACTTCACCGGCGGCTACGCGCGCACGAGCGTGCAGCAGAACCTCGTCCTGCGCTGGGTGCGCGACGATGCGCTCTACGACCTGTGGCGACGGCTGCTCGAGCTGGATCTGGGCGGCGACGGCGCGAACGAGCTCGTCGATGTCGTGAGCTGCCCGGGCACCGACAGCTGCAAGCTCGGCATCACGAGCTCGATGGGCCTCAACGCGGCCGTGCAGGAGCGCGTCGCGGCGCTCGGCATCGACGACGAGCTCGCGCGGCGGATCCACATCAAGATGAGCGGCTGCCCGAACGGCTGCAGCCAGCACCACATCGCGAACATCGGCTTCTACGGGGCGTCGATCAAGGTCGGCGAGCACACAATCCCGGCGTACGTCGCGCACATCGGCGGGCGCTACGAGGGCGGCGAGGTCGCCTACGGGACGCGCCTGAAGGTGCGTCTGCCCGCCAAGCGGGTGCCCGATGCCGTCGAGCGCTGGCTGCGCGCCTACCTCGACGGGCGCGATGGCGGCGAGGGCTTCAACGACTACGCCGACCGCGTCGGCCCGCAGGCCTTCGAGGAGCTCGTACGCGACCTGGCGATGCCGGTCGAGTTCGGCCTGGAGACGATGAGCATGTTCATCGACTGGAACCGGTCGGGCCCGTTCGAGGTGATCCGCGGCGAGGGGGAGTGCGCGGTCTAGGGTCGCGCGCCGCTCACGCGCGCAGCGCCGCAGCCAGGGCGCGGCCGCTGGCAAGCGCCTGCGGTACGCCGGGGCCCTCCTGCTCGGCCTCGAGCGCGGCGGGCTCGAGCTGCGGGGCGCACCAGTCGCCGCCCGCCCCGATGCCGGCGGCCGCGTCCACCAGGCAGGGCTGGGGCAGCGGCGTGCGCACGCGCGCGTAGCGCCAGCGGTGGGCCAGCAGCAGCTCGGGTGGTGGCAGTGGCCCGGCCAGCAGGCTCACGCCGAGCGCCGCGACCAGCGTGCGGGCGACCTCGTCGGGGTGGTCCTCGAGGTGCTCGTCGCTCCAGCGCGGGCCGGCCTGCACCGTCCAGCGCTCGCCGGGCTCGCGCCCGGGCTTGGCGCTCTCGCGCGCCGCCCACCCGACCGGTGCGCCGGGCTTGCCGTCGCGCAGCCAGTCGCGCTCGATCTCCAGCGGCTCGTCCCAGGCGGCCATCACCGACCAGCACGGGTCGAAGGTGGCAGCCTCGGCGACCTCCGCGAGCAGCGGGGCCGGATCGGCGAGCAGCTCGGCGGCCTGCGGAGCGGGGGCCGTGATCGCGACGCGATCGAACTCGCCCAGCGGCCGGCCTTCACCGTCGCGCAGCGCGAAGCGCGCATGCGCACCGTCCGCGGTGATGCTGCCGACATGCACCGAGCTCGCGACGGTCAGCCCGTCGGCCAGTGCGCGGCAGAGCGCGCTCATCGCCGGCAGCGGCACGATGCGGCCCGCGAACTCGCCGAGCGCCGGCGCGGGGACCGGCAGCTCGCGCCACCAGCGCCCCGGGGCCAGCGTGGGCGCGCCGTTGTCGAAGCTCAGCCCCTCGGCGCGGCGGGTGGACAGCCGGCCGCCGGGCGCGCGGCCCTTCTCGAAGACGGTCACGGCGGCGCCGCGCCCCGAGAGCGCGCGGGCGCACACGAGCCCCGCCACGCCCGCTCCGATCACCGCGGCACGCATCGCCCGGCAGGGTAGATGGTTGCGGCCACGACGCCGCGGCCGCCGGAGCGGGCGTAGGATCGCGCGGTCAACCCCCCGCACAGGAGGCCGAGGACCGGCATGTCGAACGAGCCGACGAAGTACCTGCTCGCAGAGGAGCGCATCCCGACCCACTGGGTGAACCTCATGGCGGACCTGCCGGGCGAGCCGCTCCCGCCGCTGAACCCGCAGACCAAGGAGCCCGCAGGGCCCGAGCTGCTCCTGGCGATCTTCCCGCCGGCGCTGCTGCAGCAGGAGATGTCCGCCGAGCCGGAGATCGAGATCCCCGAGGAGGTCCGCGACGCCTACCGCCTCTGGCGCCCGACGCCGCTGTACCGCGCGCGGCGCCTGGAGCGGGCGCTCGACACCCCCGCGCACATCTACTACAAGTACGAGGGCGTCTCGCCATCGGGCTCGCACAAGCCGAACACGGCCGTGCCGCAGGCCTACGAGAACGCCAGGGCCGGGGTCAGCCGCCTCTCGACGGAGACGGGCGCCGGCCAGTGGGGCTCGTCGCTGGCGTTCGCCTGCAGCCTCTTCGGGCTGGACTGCGAGGTCTTCATGGTCGGGTCCTCGTACGACCAGAAGCCCTACCGGCGCTCGATGATGGAGACCTTCGGCGCGACGGTCCACCGCTCTCCCTCGCAGCTGACCGCCGCCGGCGTCGCCAACGCGCAGCACCTCACCGGCTCGCTGGGGATCGCGATCTCCGAGGCCGCCGAGGTCGCCGCGCAGCGCGATGACACGAACTACGCGCTGGGGTCGGTCCTCAACCACGTCCTCCTGCACCAGACCGTCATCGGGCAGGAGACGATCGCCCAGATGGAGATGGCGGGCGAGAAGCCCGATGTCGTGATCGCCTGCGTGGGCGGCGGCTCGAACTTCGGCGGGCTCGTCTTCCCCTGGCTGCGGCGCAACCTGCGCCAGGGCGAGACGACGCGCTTCGTGGCGGCCGAGCCCGCGGCCTGTCCGACGCTGACCAAGGGCGTCTACGCCTACGACTTCGGGGACACCGCGGGGCTGACGCC
>Ga0335071_10006396_pt1 | contig 12159 bp, 9 predicted proteins | sample Lox_Sample_15_FD_206724 | JGI IMG/M metagenome (GOLD analysis project Ga0335071, IMG submission 206724) | Soil microbial communities from Loxahatchee National Wildlife Refuge, Florida, United States - Lox_Sample_1.5 | ecosystem: Environmental > Terrestrial > Soil > Wetlands | place: USA: Florida...
GGAAAAGGTCAACTGGTACGTCATGAACTTTTTTCTCCACACCTCGGACAAGGGGCGCGATCTGTCGTCGATCAAGTCGGTCGAGGAGCGGGTCCTCTGGTATTGCCCCGGTTATCTCGAGATCCGCTCGTTCCGCAACAAGCCCGGCATCCATTACGAACTCGGCCAGAAGAACGACGTGGTGCCGCGCGGCATCGGCTGGCAGATCTACAAACATTTCCCTATCTATAAGCACTACCCCTTCCGTTCGGTCGAACAGATCATGAAGAAACAGCAGTCGCACCGGGCGACCGGCTTCAACGGGACCTACGAACGGTTCGACCGCGATAACTGCTTCCTCGACATCCTGCCGAATTACAAGGTTGCCCGGAAGTTCGACGGTTCGTTCCACGAATTCGAGATCAAGCAGCAGGGGACGCTCTTCTGGCGCTGGCTGCGGGGGAGCCGGTACATCACATGGTGAGGCTGTTGATCGTCAAGCTCGGCGCGATCGGCGACGTCCTGCGGACGACCTCGCTGCTGCCCGGGCTGGCGGAAAAATATCCCGGGGCCGAGATCGATTGGGTCACTTCGGAAGTTGCCCGCGAGCTGCTCGACTGGAACGCTTACCTGCGCCGCGTGTACGCCTGGAACGACTGCGACGGCGTCGACGGCTATGACCTGGCGATCGGGCTCGAGGACGAAAAGGACGTCTGCCGTTTCGTCGGCGCGCTCGACGCCAAGGAGGTCGCCGGCGCCTATCTCGACAAGGGCAAGATCGTCTACACTCCCTCCGCCTGGTTCGATATGTCGATGATCTCGCGCTTCGGGCTCGAGCAGGCCAACGTCCTGAAACAAAAGAACCAGAAAACCTATCAGCAGCACATGGCCGATCTGCTCGGCATCAAGGTCTCTCCTTACGTCTTCAAACTGCAGCCCGACGAGATCGAGTACGGCCGGAAAGTCGTCAGGGACCTCGGCGTCGGCGCCAGGGAGCGGGTCGTCGGTATCAATACCGGGGCGGGGAAGCGCTGGCCGCAGAAGAGCTGGGGGATCGAACCGACGATCGACCTGGTCAAGCGGATCAAGGACGAGCTGGGCGCCGTCTCGCTGATCCTCGGCGGGATCGACGAGCGGACGCGCAACCAGGCGATCGCGCGCGAGACCGGCATGCCGGAAGCGGGCGTCCATTCCCTGCGGGGTTTTGCCGGGGTGGTCAACCGGTGCGGCGTGCTGCTGTCGAGCGACAGCCTCGCCCTGCATTTCGGCGTGGCCCTGAACAAGCGGCTGGTCGTCTTTTTCGGGCCGACTTCCGCGGCCGAGATCGAGCTCTACGGCCTGGGAGAGAAACTCCAGCCGAGGAAAGATTGCGTGGTCTGCTACAAAAAGTCTTGCGACCTGAAGCCGAACTGCATGGACGACCTGACGGTCGAGACCGTTTTCGAGTCGGTCAAGCGGCAGCTGGCTAAAACGGCCGGCTGAACCCGAAACTGATCTGGTTCTGGTTGTTCATCTTGTTCGTTTCGGTGATGGCGTTGTAATAATCGGCCCCGACGTTGATCTTATATTTCCCCGCCCGGCTGATATCGCAGGTCCAGCTGGTCTGGCGCACTTCGTTCGGCTTAAGCGGCGGGCAGGTCTGTTCGCCCGAGGCGAGACCGGCTCCTTGCACACTGATCTTGGTGACCGAGGCGGCGGCCGGCGCGCTGCCGATATTCTTGACCGAATAGGTGACCAGCAATTTGGCTTTGCCTTTAACGGTCTTTTTGGCGACCGTGACTTTGGTGATGGTGAGGTCGGGTAGGGGTTGGGACGCGGCCAAAACGGGCAGGGCCAGGCTGGCTGTGATCAAAACGGTCAACAAGGCGATGGTTCTTTTCATATTTCGTTCCTCCTGCGCGATTATAGCACGCGGGTATTGAATTTATCTTCGTAAAAAGCGACCAACTCTTCGAGGTCGTGGAAATCCCGGAAGTCGTTCCTGACCAGCATGGTCGGAAAGACCATTTTCAGGCTGGTGAGCAGCGTGGCCAGGCGCAGTTTGAAGCGGCCGGGCAGGAACGAATGGACGATATTGATCTCGTAGCGGACCAGCCGGTCAAGCAATTCCCGGACGGACATCCGCGCGAACTCGCCGCCCGGCAGCTCCCAGACCCGCCAGCCGTGGTCGCGCAGCAGTTTGACGGCCGCGTCTTTGCGCCGGCCGTCGCCGACCGCCAGGATATTGAAACTGATCCGTTCCCGGTCGAGCCGCTCCGCTTCCGGGGTCATCCGGCCGCCGCCGGCCAACATATCGGCTACTGCCTGCAGGACTTCGGCCACGCTGATCTCCGAGGTGCAAAGGTCGCGGCGGCAGCTGGGCGGTTTGCACGGGAACGGGCAGCTGGAAACGTTCTTGATCAGCTTGTGGCGGTTGCCCCAGGGGGCCCAGCGCGCCGGCTGCTGGTATTTGGAAGTGTAGAGGATGACCGAGGGGACGTCGAGCGCGGCGGCCAGGTGGGTCGGGCCGGTGTCGTTGGCGACGTAAAGGTCGAGTTGTTTCAATAAAGCGATGAACAGTTCGACCGGCAGGCCGCCCAGATTGACCGCCGCCCCGCCCAGTTCGGGCAGGATCCGCCTGTTGAGCTCGTTCTCCTTCGGTCCGCCGACCAGGACGATCTTGGTTTGATACTTTTCCGCCAGTTCCTTTATCAGCTGAACGAAGTTGCCGAGCGCCCAGGCCTTGTTCGTGCCGCTGGTGCCGACGTTGATCCCGATCACCTTCTTGCCGGCCAGGCCGCTGTCATGCAGCAACTTTTTTGCCGCCGCGAGCTGGGCCGGATCGGGGTAAAGGCGGCACTTGCCGGCCGGGCGCAGGCCGATGCCGAGCGGGGCCAGGAGTTCCAGGTTGTGTTCGACTTCGTGGAGCGCCCAGCTGTTGAGCCGCTGGTTGACCTTATAATTGTAGAGCCAGCTGTAGGCGACACGGCCGCGGTCGCCGATCCGGTAAGGGATACCGGCCATAAAGGCGGTCAGCGCGTAGGCAAAATCGCCGGCCAGGTTGATCATCACGTCGAAATGCCCGGCGCGCAGGCGGTCGGCCCACTCGCGGTATTGCCGCCAGGCCACTTTGTGCCCGAAATGGAAGAGGTCGTAGAGATCGTCGACGATCAGCTCGTTGACGTCGGGGTTGTCTTTCAGGACGAACTGGTTGTAGGGCCGGACCATCACGGCGATGTGGGCGTGCGGGAATTTTTCGCGCAGGGCGGCGAGGGCCGGCGTGGCCAGGAGCAGGTCGCCGATCGCGTCGGTGCGGACGACCAGTATCCGCTTTACCGCGGCCGGGTCGATGACTTTGTCCATTCGATCAGCTCCTCGGCCACGCGCACGTCCGACTTGAGGTGGATGGCCAGCGTGCCGTTGAGGTAGCCGCTGCGCAGGCCGCGCCGTTTGAAATAGTCGTAAATGATCGCGTCGCACTGTCCGTAGCAGTGGTATTGTTTGAAAGGAAAGAACTTGAATTCAAGCGTCTTCATCAGCCGCTCTCCCGTCATCGCCATGACCGGTCCCGCGACGTTGGCCATGAAGGGGAACACGACGCTGTAGGTCCGGCCGTTTTGGCCGACGAGGTTCTTCGGCGGCATAAAAGTGTAAAGCTCCGGATTGCAGATATTCTTCTTGTAGCGCATGCCGAGCAGGCCCAGCTGGGGGAGGTTGACCACGGCGTCGGCCAGCAGGTCGAAGCTTAAGGGATCGATGATCAGGTCGGGGTCGATCACCCAGACCGAAGCGGGCAGGTTGTCGGGGCCGAGATGTTCGGCGATGAACTCGTTGACCGCGCGCGGCCGCCCGGCGTTATCGGGGCGCAGCTGCAGGCTGATGTTGCCGCCGGGAAGTTTTTTCAGGTAGTCGACCGTGGCCGGCACCGAGCCGTTGTCGATGATGACGAGGAGGGTGTCGGCGCGCCGGCGGACGACCGGGACCAGATGGTGGAAAAAGAGCTCGATCGCCGGCATGATCGTGTCGGTCGAGCGATAGATGGTTTTGCTCCCCTCCTGGACAGACGGACCGTTATAAGTGGTGACGAAGACGAGGTGTTTGCCTTTGAACTCTTCCCGTTTCATGAGTTCATGATACCAAATTCCGCCTGAGCAGTAAATAATACCGGCCCTCCTTGACGACGCGCAGCGACCGGTCGCCGGTTATTTCCTGGAAAACCGGCGGGTAGTCCTTTTTGGACAGCGGGCCGGGCAGGGGCGTTTCGCCGATGAAGACATATTCCAGTATCTTCCCGTAATTCCCCTCGGCGGCCAGTTTTTTGAGGGCCGGACCGTAATCGCCCGTCAGCGGCCAGGCCGGATCGAGTTTGCAGAGGATGATGTAATCGGCCTTTTGCCAGTTCTTGGGGAAGAGCCAGATGTCCCGGCGGTGGCAGAGATGCGGATAGAGGTTGCCGAGGGCGGAGATCGAGGCGTCGGGCGGGATGAGCTTCAGTATCTCGTGGCCTTCCCTGACCTCCGGCGTGACCGCCGTGTAGCGAATGAAATAGCCAAGAAAGAAATAGGCCAGCGACAGGACCATGAAGACGATCATCGTTTTGCGGACCCGCTCGGTCTTTTGGCCGCGCTCCAGCGCTTTGGCCAGACCGCAGACCGCCGAAATGACGACGAACGGCACGATCGCCGATGGATAGCGGCTCCCCAGCTGGTACATTTCTTTATAAGTGGTGAGCAGGTTTTGCGCCAGGATCGGCAGGGCGGGGATCAGCAGTGCCGGCGCGCGGAAAGAGAGGAAGGCGAACGGCCAGAAGAGGCCGAGCAGGTACCAGATCTTGTCCGGCGTGACGACGTAAGGGAGGATGGTCCAGGGGCGCAGGCAGAGGGTGGCGATCATCTCCGGCGCGCTCCGGCCCAGGTAAGCGAACCGCCCGTAATAGGCGAACTGTCCGCTGCTGTTGAAGTGCGGGATGATGACGGTGAGCGCCAGGGCGAAGGCTGCGCTCCCGGCCAGAAAAGTCAGCGCGCCCGTCAGCCAGCGGCGTTTGACGAACATGATGTACAGGCCGAAAAAAGCGGCGACCAGGTAGACGTTCTCCTGCGCCAGGCAGGCGAGGGCCAGCCAGAGGCAGAACGGCAGGTATTTGTCTTTGATCAGGTAATAGGTCGCGAAAAGAAGAGGCGTGATGCAAAGGGCGATCGGATAATAGCCCTGGAAAGTTATGTTGACCGTCGGGACATAGAATAGGTAGGCGAGCGGGAACAGCCAGGGGAACGGGTCGGGCAGTTTTTCCCGGGCCAACCAGTGGACCGGCAGGGCGCCGAGCGCGATGATCAGCGTTTGGCCGAGATAGAGTAACCACGGTCCCAGCCCAAGTAAATAAAATGGCAGGAAGAGGAAGTTGGCCAGTTCCAGGTGGTCGCCCAGCGTGTTGTAGCCCTTGATGTCGCTGTACATGAAATTGCCGTGCAGGGTGTTCCAGATGATATTGTCGTTATAACCGTCGTCGGCGGCGTTGTTGGTGAAGGTGTAGTGCTGCATCAGCCGGAAGGCGCCGAAGAAGAGGGTGAAGAGGACGATCGCCCAGACGACGCGCTTCATAAGGCGTCCGCGGCCAGCCGGGCGATCCGGTCGATGCCGCCCCAGCGCGGCTTGCTCAGCTTGCCGAGACGGCCCATTTCGTTGAGGAGTTTGTCATCATGCAGCAGGGCGAGGATCCTTTCCGCTTTCTCTTCGGCCGTCCCTTGCAGGATCAGCATCGAGTCGCCGGTGATCTTATGGATCTCCTGCCAGCGCCGCAGGGTCGTTTGCGCGCCGGTGCCGGGGAAGCAGACCACCGGCCGGCCGAGCGCCACCGCCTGCTCGTTGGCGATGCCGGCCAGGCCGATCACCAGTTTCGAACAGAGGACCACGTCGCCGAAGCGCCCTTCGGCCAGCACGACCGTGGTCCCCTTGGGAGAGACCAGTTGCCCGGTCAGCTGATGGTCGCCCAGCGGCGCGAATTCCCAGCCCTTGGCCGCGGCTTTAGCCGCGATCTTGTCCCGGTCGAGGGTCGAGGCGACCAGCCCGACCAGTTCTTCTCCCCGCAACTCGTCGAGGATGTCGAGCGCCAGCATTAAATTATCGTAAGCTTCCTCCCGGGTCCCGGGCAGGATGCCGATCACCGTCCGGCTCCGGTCGAGGCCGAAATCCTCGCCGGTGATCGTGACGTAGTCCATCACCCAGCTCCCCAGGAATTGCGCCGGGACGCCCTGCCGCTGGAGATAGTCGGCGGTCGCCTGGTCCTGGACGACGACGGCGCGGCAGTATTTTTTCAGCAGCCAGCGTTCGATCGGTAAATAGCCCTCGATCTGCACCGACTTGGGCCCGTCGACGAAAACGAGCGGTTTGCCGCGTCCGAACAGGCCGCAGAGCGCGACCACGTAAGCGTCGCCGACCGCCAGGACCAGGTCGGCGCGCCGGGCTTCCTCTTTCAGTAAGGCTATTTGCTTGCCCAGCTGGCCGAACAGTCCGGCCCCGATGTCCCTGATGAAATGGGCCAGCCCTTCTTTGGCAAAACCGCCGCTGGGCAGCAGGACGCGCAGGCCCAGGTTGGGGATCTCTTTTTTGTCGTAGGCTTTGCCCAGACCGACGAGGGGGAGGGCGCGCAGTTCCACTTCGGGCAGGAGTTCACGCAAGCGGGCGCCGAGCGCCGCCGCCGCCAGGTCCTCGGCGTGGCCGTTGCTCACCAGCAGGACTTTAGGCGGCAGAGGGTAGGGAGTGGAAATTATTTTACCCGTCAGGCAGATCCACAATATTTTCCAGAAGGCGCCGAGACGGGAACGGTTAGGCAGCAGGGGGTAGAGGAGGGCGGCAACCAGGATGGCCAGCAGCATGAAGAAGGCCAGGAGCGCCCGGTAGATCCCGTAAATGAACAGGCCGTAGTGCTTGCGGCAGAAATAGAGCCCGCCGCGGAAACCCTCGATAAAGGTCTTCTGGTTGAATTTGCTGATCGTGTAGCCGCCGAAGTGGACGATCTCGGCCTGCGGCACGAAGCAGACCTGCCAGCCGGCCCGCCTGATGCGCCGGCACCAGTCGAGGTCCTCGTTGGAAAAAAAGAAATTCTCGTCGAGCCCGCCGACCCGCTCGTAGACCTCGCGCCGCACCATCAGCGCCGCGGCGATCAGGTAATCGACCGCCACCGGTTCTTGAGACAGCCAGAAGCGGCGGCTGAACAGGCCGCCCTGGTGCTGGGGAGTGCCGTTGACGTTCAGGAGTTTGGGGCCGCAGGCGCCGGCCCGCGGCTGCGTGTCGAGGAATTCGACCAGTTGGTCGAGCGCGCCCTCCTTGACGACCGTGTCGGTGTTGAGGAGCAGGAGGTAGCGGCCCCGGCTGACCTTGAGCGCCTGGTTATTGGCGCGGCCGAAACCGAGGTTGGCCTGGTTCTCGATGATCTTGACCGAGGGGAAATTGCTCCTGACCAGTTCCACCGAGTCGTCGGCGGAATAATTGTCGACCAGGATAACTTCCAGGGAGGCCCGGTGGGTGGCGTGGAAGACGGAATTCAAACAGTCGTCCAGGAAATTGCGGTTGTTGTAGTTGACGATGATGACGGAAAGGTCGATCATGGCCGGAAGATTCTCTGGAATTTCCACCAGCTCAAAGCCAGGAGATGCTCCAGGTATTGCCGGGTCTCGCGCCAGCCCATCTTGCTTTCGCCGGCGGTCCGTTCCCGGAAGACGATCGGATATTCGGCGATCTTGCCCCGGTGGTTGCCTTTGACCATCAGTTCGAGGCCGACCTTGCAGCCGATCGGGTTGATCGGCGCTCCGTCAAAGACCTGACGGTCGAACATCCAGAAGCCGCTGGTCAGGTCGTTGACCGGCGTCAGCAGTTTGCCGAGCAGGCGCGCCCCCCAGGAGAGGAACTTGCGGTACCAGACCCACTCGGAGGTGCCGCCGCCCGCCACGTTGCGGCTGCCGACGACCATCAGCGCTTGGCCTTCTTTGATCAGCCGGAACATTCCCGGCAGGGCCTCCGGCGGATGGCTCAGGTCGCCGTCCATCACGCAGACGACCGGCGCGTGCGCCAGCCGGATGCCGTCGAGGATGGCCGGACCGGGGCCGACGCGCTCGGTGCGGACGTAAACGCGGACCGGGTACAGTTTATCCATTTTGGTGGCAAGGTCGGCGGTGCCGTCGGGGGAACTGTCGTCGACGACGACGAGCTCGGCGGCGATCGCGGCGGCCTGGAGCGTGTCGCCGACGCGGACGATCATCGTTTCGATGTTCTTGCTCTCGTTATAGGTCGGGATTATGACCGACAGTTCCGGTGCGCCCATGGTTAGTAGAGGACCAGCAGGTCTCCTTTCGTGTCGAGAATGCGCGCGCCCCGGGGCAGGCGCGTTTTTATTTTTTCATATTCGTCGGTAGTTGTAAAGGCGAAACCCCGCCGCGCGGCGAGGAAACCGTCGAGCTCGGCTTCGCGGGTCAGGAAGGTGACGAGCGCCGGGCTGTGCAGGACGACGCTCGGCCGGTTGCCGGTCTCATAAGCGGCAACTTGTTGGCCCGGCTTGATGGCCTTGGCCAGTTCCTGTCCCAGCGGTTTGGCGCCCTTGAAATTCTCGACCTGCGGCAGGGCGACGAGCGTCAGGAGCAGGGTGATGGCAAAGATCATGGTGGGCAGGGCGGCAAAGGAATATTTGTAAGCGGACCTCAGGAAGCAGAGCACGGAGATCAGGGAACCGATGACGAGGATCGCGGCCAGGGTGAGCAGGCTCGGCCTGAGCGAAACGTACTGGGCGGGATAATTTGAATTGCCGAGAATGACAATGCCGGTAAAGATCAGGACAATGACGACGGCAAAGCAAAGGTTCGAAATCACGAAAGCTCTTCGTTCGCCTCCGGGTTCGGCGAACAGCCGGTCCCACATGGCCGCGACGATGATCGCCAGGAACGGATAGAGCGGCAGGATGTAATTGGGGATCTTGGTCTTGGCGACCGAAAAGACGATAAAGGCCGGCACGACAAAGCAGAGCGTCAGCAGTTCGGGATCGTTCCGCCAGTCGCGAAAGGTCCGCCATAAGGCGACCGGCAAAAACTGCGACCAGGGGAAGAAACCGAGGAGCAGGGCCAGGAAATAGTAGTACCAGGGTCCGGTGTGGCCCGCCACCACGCCGCCGAAGCGCGAGAGGAACAGGAAGCCTAAAGCGAAATCGAGGAAAACTTTTCCGTGAATAATGTATTCGGCGATGTACCAGGGGAGCCCGATCAATAAGATGATCAGCGCGCCGGGGGCCAAACGGAGCTCTTTCAGCTTGCCCAGCTCTTTTTTGAACAGCAGAAAGAGGCAGATGGCGCAGCCGGGCAGGGCGACCGCCAGCAAACCTTTGATCAGCATCCCCAGGGCCAGCGGGAAATAGGCGGCCAGATAATATTTTTTTTCTCCCGACGTGTAGCCGAGATAGAAGAGATAGACCGCCAGGGTCATGAACAAGGTCAGGACGACGTCGAGCTCGGCGATGCGCGACTGGACCAGGAACTGGAAAGCGGTCATGACGACCAGGCCGGCCAGCAGCCCCGTCCGTTCGTTATGGAATTTCTTTCCCAGAAGATAGGTGACGACGACGGTCAGCAGACCGGAGACGGCAGCCGGCAGGCGCATGGCCCATTCGTTGAAGCCGATCAGCTTGGAGACCAGGGCGACCAGCCAGTAATAGAGCGGCGGTTTGTCGAAGATGACGGCGCCGTTGAAGTGGAGCGTCAGCCAATCGTGCATATTGAGCATGTTTTTTACAAACTCGCCGTAGGTCGTCTCCGCCGCATCGTAAAGCGAGAAGGAACCGAGCTTGAAGAAATATAAAAGGGCGGCCAAAGCCACTAGAATAACCGCGACGTTCAGTCGCAGGTTGCCGAATTTGATCTTCATTTGCCGAGCATCCTCTTGACCTCGTGCTCGTTGAGGAAGAGCGCCCACTGGTCCGGGTGGTTCTCGACCATGTTTTCGTAAAACTTACGCACGTGCTCCAGCACCTCGGCTTTGGTGTCGCTGTAGATCGTCCGCGGTTCGCCGATGATGAAGACGACCTTGTCGTCCTCGCGCTTGGAGAAGAAGGGGACGACCGGCGCCTCGGCCCGCTGGGCCAGGGTGGTCCAGCCGGTGGCGATCGGCACCTGGTGGCCGAGGAACGGCATCATCTCGTGCTTGCCTTCGAGCGCGCCGGTGTCGACCAGGATGCCGACGCAGCGGTCGCGGGCCAGCGCCTGCAGGCACTCCCGGTACATGTTGCCGTCGAGGATATTGATGAGGCGCGCGCCGTGGTATTTGCGGCTGCGGTCGAGGAAGGCGTAGAGTCTGTCGCCGGGCGGCGACTTCATCACCGTCGTCAGGCGGTAGCCGCGCGAAGCCAGCACGGCCGCGGTCAGCTCGTAATTGCCGGAGTGCATGCTCAGGCAGACGACCCCTTGGCGTTTGGCCTGGGCGAGGTCCAGATTCTCCAGCCCGCTGACCTTGGTTATCCTGTCCAGATGGGCTTTGGTGAAATAGGGGGCGCAGATGATCTCGAACACGGCGTGGCCGGCGTTGCGCAGGGCTTTGTCGGCCAGCTGTTCGGCGTTGGCGGCCGGCAGGACCATTTTATAATTGCGGACGACCATTTTCCTGACCGGCGTCAGCCGCGCGATCCGGTAGGTCGCTTCGCCGGCCAGCCGCATGACGCGGACCGCGAGCGGCGCGGGCAGCCAGAAGACCGGCCGCATCAGCCAGCGCAGGCAGTTGAGCAAGTAGATCATGGTTTGTTCTGGAGCTGGAGCTCGTAGAGCCGTTTGTAAAGACCGCCCCGGGCGATCAGCTCGCGGTGCGGGCCGGCTTCGGCGATCCGGCCTTTTTCCAGCACGACGACCCGGTCGACGTTTTCCACGGTATAGAGGCGGTGGGCGATGATGAAAGTGGTGCGGCCTTTCATCAGCTTCTCCAGCGCTTCGCGGATCAGCATTTCGGTCTCGGCGTCGAGCGACGAGGTCGCTTCGTCGAGGATCAGGACCTTCGGGTCGCGCAGGACGGCGCGCGCGATGGCGATCCGCTGGCGCTCGCCGCCCGAGAGTTTCGCCCCGCGCTCGCCGACCTCGGTCTCATAGCCGCGCGGCAGGGCGGCGATGAACGCATGGGCGTTGGCTTTCCCGGCCGCCTCGACGATCTCGGCCTCCGTGGCGTCCGGTTTGCCGTAGCCGATGTTCTCTTTGATCGTGCCGTGGAAGAGGGCGATCTCCTGCGGCACGATGGCGATCTGTTTTCTTAAAGATTCGAGCGTCACCTGCTTCAGGTCGTGTCCGTCGACCAGGACCTGCCCGGCGGTCGGATCATAGAAGCGCGGGACCAGGTTGACCAGCGTGCTCTTGCCGGCGCCGGTCCGGCCGACGAGCGCGATCGCTTCGCCCGGCTTGACCGACAGGTCGATGTCCGACAGTACGTTCTCGTTCTCATAAGCGAAGGAGAGCGACTTGAATTCGACGGCGCCGCGCAGCGGCGGCAGGGCCACGGCTCCCGGGGCGTCAACGACCGTCGGCTTGACGTCGAGCAGCTCGAAGACCCGTTTGACCGAGGCCATCCCCTGGGCGAAGATGGTGAACGATTTGCTCAAGGTGCTGCCGGGATCGGTCATGATCCCCAGCGCGGTGGCGAAGGAGATGAGCTGCGGCAGGGTCAGCGATCCGTCGATGATCTGCTTGCCGCCGAACCAGACGATGCCGACGGCGGCGCTGGCCTGGAGCAGGGCGATCACCGGGCTCTGGGTCGAGAGGATCTGGACCGCCCTCATGACGATCGAGAGCGACTTGGCGTTCTCCCGCCGGAACTTGTCGGTCTCGGCTTTTTCCATGGTGAACGATTTGACCACCCTGATCTGCGAGACCGTCTCGTGGACATGCTCGGTGATGTCGGCGGTCTTCTGCTGGACGCGCTCGCTGATGTGGCGCAATTCCCCGGCGAACAGCCGGATGGCCTGGACGATCAGCGGCAGGGCGACCAGCGTCAGGAGCGAGAGGGTCCAGTTGAGCCAGAAGATGTAGATCAGCAGGCCGGCCAGCAGCACCGTCTGGGGGATGATCGCCGTGAAGCTGATCAGGATCGTGTTCTGGATCACCGTGACGTCGTTCATCATGCGCGAGAGCAGCTCGCCGGTGTGCCAGCGGCCGTAGAAGTCGAGCGAGAGACTCTGCAGGTGCTCGT
>Ga0335071_10006397_pt1 | contig 12158 bp, 10 predicted proteins | sample Lox_Sample_15_FD_206724 | JGI IMG/M metagenome (GOLD analysis project Ga0335071, IMG submission 206724) | Soil microbial communities from Loxahatchee National Wildlife Refuge, Florida, United States - Lox_Sample_1.5 | ecosystem: Environmental > Terrestrial > Soil > Wetlands | place: USA...
GGTGGAACAGGTTGACCGTCGACCACAGGAGATCGTCGAGATCGGGCTCGAGCCTGGTGTCGCGCAGGCTGACGATCAGTGCATCGAAGATGTCGGCGACGGCGCCAGCGATCAGCCGGCCTTCGGGGAGTGGCCTTGGATCCGGTTCGTCCTGGAACGGGCGGTAGCCATGGAGTTGCAGCTCGGTGATGGCGTGGCCGGTAGGCGACGCTGTGTCGTCGTGGTCGGTCGTCATGGCGGTGCTCCTTGATCGGATTGGCCGCGCCCATCGCGGCCTTCATGGCGACCAAAGGCGGCGGGCGGGCTGGACCTGCACCGCTTAGTGGCCGGAGCGAAGCGGAGGATGGCGGCGCGCGGCTATTTTGCTTCGCGATGCAAAGCGCGCGTCGTCCCCGTGAATAATGTGATAGCGCTTCGGCGCGCGCGGCGGAAAATAGTCGCGCGGCGCCATTGCGGGGCCGGACCGCTTGCCGCAAACGTCGCCTCTCAAGAAGGCCGCCTGCGCGGCCCTTTCCGAACTGAGAGCCTTGGCACGATCCCCGCACGCCTCACGCCCCGCCCATCTTACCGGACCCGATCGGCGACCACGATGAAGCGCCCGACGTCCTGCGGCACGAGCTGTATTCGGACCGCGGCCTGGATCGTATCGATGCTCAGGAGCCGCAAATCATCATTGAAATCCCCCAGCCCCGATGACAGCGAAATAACGTCGATGCCAACGGTCGCGCAATGTGTTGTGGGCCGCCGGTGGAATCGTCGTCGCGCGCGAAATCGAGCCGGCGCAGTGTGGAGGGAAATAAGATGGCTGCAAGATGTGCGGCGGCCAGTGCGACGAACAATAGCGTGCCCGGCAGAACCATGCCGAGCGACAACATGGTCTCGATGCCCTCGCCTGCCGCCGCGACATCGTCGACAACGCCGGAACGGACGGCGTGACCGAGCAGGTCGCCCATCGCGCGAGGCAGCGCAGCAGTTTTTTGCTAGGACGTTGGCGAAAGCGCCGGGCCACGTGCTGCCTTACCGAACGCGTTGGCGCGACGGACGGTGTACCCCCGATTAGCTGCCGACTTGCTGCACCGCCAGATGTCGGCAGCAGTGGGCCAGAATCCGACGTTTACAGGCGCTCGCGAGCAATCGACGTTTTCCTAGACGGGGCTGTGGCCATCGGGCTTTTACCGGCGCCTCAGAATTCAGATCGATTGAGAACGATGGCAGCTTCTATAAAAGTCCGCGCCAAGGTGGCTCAAAGCACATATCTCGGCAGTCAGAAGACCCCATGGGTGACGGTACGTATAGGTTTTGATCAGACCCTGACTTTCGAGGGCGCTAATCGAAAACTGTTCACTGTGTTCGATTCGTCCATCGTATCGTGTGATGCTTCTGCCTCGGTCATTCTCATCCTGAAATTCGATGTAGCGGAAGTATACCCCTGGCCATTCGAACTGTGTGATCAACTTGCGAAGATGCGTTTCGCTAGAGGTGCCGTCATCATCGTCTATGGATGCATCCAAATATTCCCTAACCTCTCGATACCTGTGCTCGAAAAGTCCGGGGGTGTCATCGAAATGCCTGGTCCCGTGGAAGGATTCCAGATCACCTCGGCTCTCGCGAATCATTTTTTGGAGAAAGGTCACATCTTCCGGACCGAGATTGGCTAGTATCGAAGTATATAGAAGGTAACGTGACTTGTATTGTGATCCAGCGCTCACAAGAAGATCGGCCCAGCGGTCGACTAGCTCTGACTCTACTTCTTCAGTGGACGCCTTTTCCAGAAACGGAATGAGAAATTTGTTTGGAACGGAGTTGATAATAACATGTTCTTCAGCGGTGCGTTGTCTCGCTTTTTTGGCTATCTCGATCAATACCTCCTCGCGCTGTAGTCGAAGTTGATCCGCTCGCAAGCCGCGCTTCTCCGAAAACGGCCGGATCATGTCGATCAAGGTGTCGACCAACCTGCCCATCGATTCCTTGGGAACTTCCGCAGTTAATTGAATTTTTGCTTCTGCTCTCGCGCCCAAATCGATTTTTACAGGAGGCGTCGAATCACCTTCACCCTCGCTCATTCTCGGCTCCCATTCACATCTCTGACATACATTCTAAGCTAAACCGCTCGCTCTTGGCAGGTGCCCCCTGCAGGTTTAGGTAAGCCGTGTCACGGCGCTAACAGTGAATGGCCGTCCTAATGGAAATTGCTGCCGTTCACGGTAACGCGCCACCGCGGGGCGCGCTTCTTGCGATGCTGACGTGACTGCGTTCTCACCTGCCCCGGTGAATACTCCTCGCGCCAAGAACTAGTCCGCGCTGCTCGTAACCGGCATACGTTGGCGTCACACCAGAGGGCTGTGGCGCCAGTTATCCACAATCATGGCAGTGCTGGCGTCTTGCTTCGGCTCCGCGGGGGACCAGGATCAGACGATTACCGACATGATACGCAGCGATCAGACCGTTGCGGGGGTAGCTTTGTCCATCATCTGGTTTGGTTCCTGCACATGACTGGTCTGGCGAGGTTTCGGCAAGCTAACTGGGATCGATTTGCGGGAATGGCCTCTGCAGTAGGTCTGCTTTTGCTGCTCGCGATTATCTCGTGGACAGGGGTGGCGGGGCCACTTTGGCGCTCATACTGGACGGCAACACCTGAGCAATGGCTAGGCTTTGCCGGAAATGTCTTAGGCGGCTTGGCGACGTTGGCGGCAGCGATCGTCGCGTGGTTTGCCGTCCAAGCGCAGGTAAAGGAAGCTCGCCGTTTGGCAGAGCAGCAGCGGAAGGACGCTGCAAATGACAAACTCACGGCGCACTCGTCGACGATATTCATCGCACGCAGCGAGCAAGCCCAGGTTCTTCAAGCCTCTCAAACTGAGAGAGAGGCGCTATATCAGCGCTTTGAAAAGTACCGAGTTTCTCCCCAAGTTTTGGCGATGTTGGGGGATCCATTGTTGGGCAAGGATAATGCCGCGGTTGCGTTCTTCATGAACGCGTTGCGGAACGAAGCGGGTGGTTCTGTTGGAAGGTTTAGTAAGGATCAGGTGGGCCAACCGGGTAAAGCGATCGAAAGGCTTCATGAGCGCCTTCACGAAATGATAAGCGAACGGCGCGCCATTATGGCAAGGGGAAGTGTCGACGATCTGATTGATTTGAAGATCATACGGCTCAAGCCATATCGAGCCATGATCAAGACCGGGGCAACCTTCTTATTCGATGATGGCACGGACGACTAGAGAAGGTTGGTTGCGAATGGGGCGCGTTGGCTCCCCAAAGGAGCCCTACCGTTTCTCAATCTGCGTCAAGGGATACACAGCCTTCAACGAGATTTATCGCGATGCCGAATATCGCCTTCGGGTCAGGGGCCGAAAGTCTCACCCGGAGCAAATTTGGTCTGCACTACCCCAGATAGCAGACATCGATTTCGGCTGTGAAGATTTCTCGGTCGGGCCATCGCACAAAGTCGCTGCGCTCCAGCCCGCTGCGCGGGAGCAAGAGCCGATAGACCGGTAGTCGGTTGAGAGGATCCCAATAGCCGTTGGAGAGCCCCGTCCTGAGAATCGAGGTGTCGTCAACCTCACCCAGGATGGAGCTCCCCATGAGCGAGACCAACACCGTCAGTCCGCTGCGTCAGCGTATGATCGAAGATATGACTGCGCGCAAGCTCAACCCGCATACGCAACGCAGTCACATCCAAAGCTGCAAACGGTTTGCCGCCTGGCTAAAGCGCTCACCCGATACGGCCACAGCCGATGAGGTGCGGCATTTCCAGCTGCACCTCATCGAGAGCGGTGCCAGCATCTGCAACCGCAATCGGATCATGACCGGTGTGCGGTTCCTGTTCCGAGTCACGCTGCGCCGCCACGATCTGGCGGCCGAGGTCTGGCACATCAAGGAGCCGCTGAAGCTACCGCCGGTGCTGAGCCCCGAGGAGGTCAAACGTGTCCTGACGATGGCGACGAGCCTCAAGGCGCAGGCGATGCTGACGCTCGCCTATGGCTGCGGGCTGCGTGCCGGCGAGGTAGTCCGGCTGCGAGCGGGCGACATCGACAGTGCGCAGATGATCATCCGTATCGTGCAGTCGAAGGGCCGCAAGGACCGCAACGTGATGCTGCCGGCGGAAGTTCTCGACCTGTTGCGGCAATGGTGGAAGGTGCGACCGACCAGGCATGATGCTGGCGTCGCGCCGGAACATCGTTGGCTGTTCCCCGGTCGCAGTCGACAGCGGCCGCTGACCACGCGTCAGTTCAGCCGGCTGTTCAAGGATGCGGCCAAAGACGGGGGATTGCGCAAGGCGATCTCTCTCCACACGCTCCGTCACAGCTTCGCGACCCATTTGCTCGAGCGCGGTACGGACATTCGCCTGATCCAGGCATTGCTCGGACACGACAAACTGGAGACGACGGCCCGCTACACCCGCGTGGCGACAGGAATGATCGCCAGGATCGAGAGCCCGCTCGGTGGCCTGAGCGCACCACGTCGCGGGCGAGCGAAGCGGGCCACCACGGAGCCGCCGGCGCCGTAGCGCCGCCGGCCATGGCTCGACCAGCTCTGGAGGTCGCGGACATTTTCCGCGATCACGGTCCTGCTTGGCGGGAGGCTAACCGCGGGCATGTCAGCCTCGACCAGTTGAAGGTGATGAGCGCGATCGAGCGCTGCCGCACGGCGGCGCTCGGCGGCCATGTCGCACGCTGCGAGAACCAGGCATGCGGCCACACCGAGATCGCCTACAATTCCTGCCGCAACCGGCATTGCCCGAAGTGCCAGGCTGCGGCGTCACGCCAATGGCTGGCCGACCGCGAAGCCGAGCTGTTGCCGGTACCGTACTTCCACGTCGTGTACACGCTGCCGAGCGAGCTGCGCGACATCGCCTACCAGAACAAGCGCGTGCTCTATGACCTGCTGATGAAGGCGGCAGCCGAGACGACGCTTGCCATTGCCGCCGATCCCAAGCGCCTCGGCGCACGTATCGGTGTCACCGCCGTGCTGCACACCTGGGGCTCGGCGCTTACCCATCATCCGCACGTGCACATGATCGTGCCGGGCGGAGGGCTCTCGCTCGACGGCGCACGATGGGTAGCCGCACGCGCCGACTTCCTCGTCCACGTCAATGTGCTGGCGCGCCTGTTCCGCGGCAAGATGCTGGCGATGCTCATGACTGCGCACGAGGCCAACCAGCTGACGTTCTTCAACACGCATGCCGGGCTCGCCGACAAGAGGACGTTCAAGCGTTTCATCGCGCCGCTGCGGCGCATCAAGTGGGTGGTCTATTGCAAGGCGCCGTTCGCGGGGCCCGAGCAGGTGCTGCGCTATCTTTCCCGTTACACCCATCGGGTCGCCATCTCGAACCGCCGCCTCGTTGCCGCTGACGACGGCGCCATTGCCTTCCGCTGGAAGGACTACCGCGTCAACGGCCTTGACCGTTGGAAGACCATGCGACTGCACCCGCACGAGTTCATCAGACGCTTCCTGATGCACGTTCTGCCCAAGGGCTTTCACCGTATCCGCCACTACGGGCTCTTTGCCAACGCCAACCGCGCCGCGAACATCGCGACCGCCCGCACACTCCTCAATGTCACTCCACCTGCCGCCGACCCGCAGGAGCCGCCGGACATTGCCACCGACACGCCACGTGTGCTGCCTTGTCCATGCCCACGCTGCGGCGCCCGCATGATCGTGATCGAAGTGTTCGCGCGCGGCTGTGAGCCGAGGTGGCGCCCTACGCCGGGCAGGATAGATACGTCATGAGCCAGATCTCCAGCCGGCCTCGCAGCTGTCCTTTTCCGATACGCTGGCTCCGCGCCGGTAGCGATCCCGCTCGATCCGTTCACGCGCTTCAATGCGCCGAGTGCCCGTTAGCGCACTCCGAGTCCGTGCTCAGATGCCCGTCGTGCGCTCGCGGCATCGTCTGCACGTCCATCCGCAGGTCCCATTCTCCCTGCGCGACGTTCACCACAAAGGTCGGCGCCCGGATCAAATCCCCATAGCGCCCGCTGCCCTGCCGGTGCCAAACTTCCCGCGACTTCGTGCCTTGGCGCTTTTTGGACGCCGGCCAGCTCAGCAAGCGGTGGGTCTCGTCGTTGCCGGCGTCCAAAAACCTGCACAGAAGCGGACGAGCCCGCGTTCCACTACAGCTCGCTTCGCACGACGCAACGTGTTTTGAAGAAATGCGACATAGCGGTTGACCGTTTCCGAATATGCTTTTCGGTGGCGCGGACCTGATGACGCGCCTAAATGGTTTGAAATGCGCCAAAGAGCGCGACGCGACATCGCTTCGTGGAGGCAACATGGCGAACGCCCTTGTTGTGCATGCGAAACGTCTGCCTCAGTCGCAAAAGGCGCTACGGGCCGCGCAGTATGTCCGTATGTCGACGGATTACCAGCAATACTCCATTGAGAATCAGGCTGTGGTCATCGCGACCTACGCCGAACTTCACAAGCTGACCATCGTCCGTACCTATCGTGACGAGGGCGAAAGCGGCCTCAAGATCGAAAACCGAGTTGGCCTTACCGAACTGGTCGAAGACGTGCAGTCGGGACGCGCTGACTTCGCTCATCTGCTTGTCTTCGACGTGAGCCGGTGGGGACGCTTTCAGGACGTTGACGAGAGCGCGCATTACGAGTTCATATGCCGCAAGGCGGGCGTCAAGGTCGCTTATTGCGCGGAGCAATTCGACAATGACGGAAGCCTTCTCGCCAGCATCATGAAGAATATTAAGAGAGTGATGGCGGCTGAGTTCAGTCGGGAACTCTCCGCCAAAGTTTTTGCAGGGTCAACCCGACTGACGCGCCTCGGCTTCAAAATGGGCGGCCCTACCGCTTACGCGCTGCAACGACGTCTCGTCGACGATCAATGCAGGCCGAAGGGTATTTTGACGGTCGGCCAGCGCAAATCTTTGCTCACCGACCACGTCAAGCTCATCCCCGGGGCGCCTGATCAAATCGAAATCGTGAAGTGGATCTTCCACGAGTATCTCCGTCACAAATCGCAGGCGACCATTGCCCGAGAGCTCAACCGGCGAGGGATCATGAATAGCCAGGGAAGATCGTGGCTTGGAAAAGCGGTCGGCGAACTCCTCCGGAACGAAGCCTATATCGGCGTTCTGACCTACAATCGCAAAAGCAGGAAGCTTGGCGCCAAGGTCACGCGCAACCCAAGGGAGCTTTGGATCAGAAATGAGGATGCTATCGAGCCCATCATCCATCGCGACGCATTCCGGCGCGCGCAAAAGATCATGGGCGAGGGACGCGTCAGCATTCCCGAAGAAGAAATGTTGCTTCGCCTTCGAAAGGTCCTGATGAAGAAAGGCAGCCTCAGTAAAGCGATCATCAATTCAAGTCCTGGCCTGCCATCCATGTCTTCGTATCTTTTGCACTTCGGCACGTTGCGGAACATCTATCGGCTCATCGGGTACAACGGCAATCAAGGCTGGTTTGACAAATACGCCGCACATCAAGGATGGGTCTCCCTGCAGCTTGGCAATGCTGCAGGCCTTGTAGACGCTTTCGAGAAACTTGGTCGGCATGCCACCCTCGATGGTTCGACCGAATGTCTTCGAGTCGATGATGCCGTAAATGTCGTCTTTCGGGTCGCAAGATGCCGCAACTACGAAAACCGGCCCCTGCGCTGGACGCTGCAGTACCGTGTGAGGTGGCCGAAGGGATGGGTTGTGGCGGTCCGGCTGGACGAGAAGAACGAAGCGATCTTCGACTACGTCTTGATGCCCTCGACGTGGCTCACCTTCAGCCATCGCATGTTCTGGTTCAGCAAGGATGTCTATAAGGGCCACACGATAAACCGCTTTGACACGTTCGAAGCCCTGTCACGGTTCCTAATCGAACGCATCGGCAAGGAAAAGCCTTCGCGAGTCGTTGAGGCGCTGCCGCGCGTTCCCGTGGCAAGCCCGAGAAAGAAGAAGGGCGCTTAGCGCGTTGTGAGGGTGGGACAGAATTCAGTTGATCGCTCAAGACGCTCAAAGCCGCAGGTTGATCGAAATCGGACCACATGGACATCAACTCGATGCGCTGGCGCCTCGGTCGCTGTACCCTAGATAGGTGCCGACTTGCTGTACCGCGTCAGTCGGAAGAGGCGGGCAAAGCCGGCTGTGCGCTCCAATGTCTAATCGACTGCGGTCCGCAACATAACTGACAACACGACATAATCTGCCCAAATGCCGGGCGGCGCCTAAGGCCAATCTGTCAAACGGACTCGGCCTCAGTACAGAGCATAAACCGAACGACATCCTGCGGCGCGAGTTGGATGCGCAGTGTCGCCCGCAGCGCGCCGAGGCCGAATGCATGCAGGTCCTCGTTGAAGTCGCCCATCCGCGGCGACAGGGCAAGCGCCTCAATGCCCGCAGCTTCGGCGCGTTCGGTCAATGCCGCGAACGCCATGTCACCCGCGGCATCGGCATCGCGGGCGATGTAGAGACGACGCAGCGTCGGCGGGAGCAGAAGGGCGGCAAGGTGGTTGGCCGAGAGCGCGGCGGCCATCGGCATGGCAGGCAGCGCACAGCGCAGCGACAGCATTGTCTCGATGCCTTCGCCGACAGCGAGGACGTCGTCGGCCGCGCCAAAGCGGACGGCATGGCCGAGGAGACCGCCCAACGCCCGCCGTGGCGTGTCGATCGGCGCCTTGCCGAGCGTGGTCTCGCTGAAGCCTTCCGGGTCGAGCCAGGTCCGGTGTGCACCAGTGAGCTTGCCGTCGAGGTCGGTGACGGCGGCGACCATTGCCGGCCAGGTCTCGGTCGTCGAACCATCGTTCGGGCAGTAGTAGCAGCGCGGATGGTAGCGCAAGCTTCCACCATGGTGCACATGGGCTATGCCTCGACGGTGCAAATAGGTCTCGACGAGCGTCCGGCGGATCGGCTGCGACATGGCAAAGAGCCGCTGCGCCGCTTCCGGCGATCCAGCGGGAACGGGTGTGCGAATGGGCTTTGGGCCACGGCGCGGTTCGGCGCGCGGCAGACTCAGAAAGCGTCGTGCTTCCTCGGCGACATCGCGGAAGTCGACGAGACGGCAGCTCTCGCGGATGACGTCGAGCAGATCGCCATGTTCGGCCGAGGCGGCATCGGTCCAATGCCCGGCAGCCCCGGGACCGGAGTCCGGTCCGCTGAGCCGGACGAACATCGATCGCCCGGGCGTATTGCGAACGTCGCCCACCGTCCAGTAGCGGCCCTGGCGCCGCCCGTTGGACAGGTAATGGCGACAGACCGCTTCGGCATCACGGGCGAGCCGGCGCGCCAGTTCGGAAGCGTCGCGGGACATCACGCAACCTCCCGCACCGCGCTGGCATCATGTTGCTTAGGAGCTGTCAATCGTCTGTGAGACAGCACCCAATCGCAAATCCGCAACATAATCCTCGCCGCAACATATTCGATCCGTTTCCCGGCAACGGCCCTGCCAGACTGCCGACCAGCGAGGCGAACGAATAGGCAGCGGCCAAGCGTGTTGTTGACTTCGCCGACCAGCCAGTAGTTCCCTGAACGGCGGCCATTTGAAAGATAGTGCCGACACACCGCCTCGGCTCGCTCGGCCAAGCGGCGGGCGAGATCAGAAATCTGCGTGGACATGGGAGCTCCAAGAGAAGAAGGCCCGCCGTCGCCGGCGGGCCCAAGGGGGGCGTCATGCTGTCTCAATTATTCGGCCGCGATGATGAGCGGCTCGATCGCCGCTGGCCCATCTTCGCCCAACGTCGCCGCGTCTCCCATGGCCGCTTCGCATCCGGTGACCGCCGATCCTACGCCGAACGGCTCGATCGACGGCTGGTCGGAAGCACGCAGCGCCCCGGAGATGGGGACGGGTAGGAGATTCGGTGTGCGCAACGGCTCCGGCAGCCAGCCGGAGCCTTGCAATAGCTCCTGCGCCCTTTCCGCCATGTCACCCTTCTTGAGATGATCGAGCTGCTGCGCGGCCTGTTCGCCCTTGGCCTCACGGACGGCCTGGAGGATGCGGGCCTTCGTGACCCGGCCAAGATAGTTCTCGACGGTCGGTGACCAACCCGCCGCGGCAACGTCGAGGCCGATGGCCTCCGCGACGCGATCGGCGTGCGCAAGCGCGCGGGGGCGCCGGTTCCAGGGCTCATGGACCGCGTTGACGCTCATGGCGATGCAGTGCGCGAACAACGTATCGCGGCTGTCGGCGTCAAACGCCACCAGCGCGTCCCAGAGATCGCCCGGCTCGCGCGGCAATTGCTCGGACCACCTGCGATGGCGTTCGTCGACCGCTCTTGCGATGGCCGTGTCGTTGAGACCGGGGGCCTGGCTGTCAAAGACGCAGCTCTTGACCTCGACTTCAACGCAAGTCTCCAACGCGTAGCGATAGAAAAGCCTGAGGCAGAATGCGTGCAGGGCCGCGAGGTGCGCCACGTCCGGATCGCGGGCGAGCGCATCTCGTAAAGCGAGTGTGCGGTAGGCCGTAAGCTCGGTCATCAGTCGATCCGGAATGGGCTTGATGCCGTCGTCCTGATCAGACCCGTCCTGCGGTTCTGCCGATCTACCATCGACCGTGCCGACCACTTCATCGGTCGCGGCGTCGGCAGCAGCCGACCCCGCCTGTTCATGCGTCGAGTCGGGTTGATGAGGAACGGCCGGCTCGTCCTCGGGCCGGACGTAGGCGCGCTCGATCCGAATGTCACCGGAGCTGTCGATACTGACAAAGACGCCGGCACGTGCAATCTCTTCCGGGTCGTATCTAACCGGTCGGTTGTCGAGTGCGGCAAGTGCTGTCTCGATCTCGCCGAGCCGCCGATCGACATCCTCGGGGAGTTCGTCGGTATCCGCATGCGCCTGTTCGAGCTGCTCGTATTCCCCGCGCAGGGCTTCCGCGCTGGCGGTCTCCTCATCGGTCATGGCGACCGTCTCGCCCACCATGTGGCGCAGACCATGGGTGTGGCCGTAGTGGAAGTCGGTGGCGACCTCCAGCCACTTCCACCCCTCAGCCCGGACTGCCTGCGCCTCGCGCTCGAGCTTCTCGGCGACGAGCCGGTCGAGCAGCATAGGATCCTGCAACCAACCACCATCATCCTGCTGGAACAGGTCCCGCATCACCACACCGCCGGCAGCCTCATAGGCTTCGATGCCGACGAACTGGGCGCGCTTGTCGGATGCACGCACCGCCCCCTCGGTGAGAAGGCGCTTGATATAATATGGCTCCTTATTATGCGAACGCTGGGTGGCCTCCCACACCTGCTCCTGGCGCTCCGGGTTCGGGTTGACGGTGAACGCCATAAGCTGGTCAAGCGTCATACCGTCCTCGGCGTAGACCTCGAGCAGCCTCAGTGAGACGGAGGCGAGCTTGAGCCGCTGCTTCACCACCTGGACACTGACGAAGAAGGTCGCTGCGATCTCCTCCTCGCTCATGCCCTTCTCGCGCAAGCTCTGGAAGGCGCGAAACTGATCCAGCGGATGCAGCGGCGCGCGCTGCACGTTCTCGGCCAGCGAGTCTTCCTCGGCGAGCCCCTCGGTCCTTACGATGCACGGGATAGGCGTGGTGCGACCAAGCCGCTTCTGCTTGACCAGGAGCTCGAGCGCCCGATACCGCCTGCCACCGGCGGGAATCTCGAACATGCCAGTCTCGGCGCCGCCGTCGTCGAGTACCGGTCGAACGGTGAGGCTCTGAAGCAGCGTGCGGCGTGCGATATCCTCCGCAAGCTCCTCGATCGACACACCAGCCTTGATGCGTCGTACGTTCGCCTGGCTCAACACCAGTCTGTTGAAGGGAATGTCTCGCGATTGACTGAGCGTGATCTTCTGAGTTGACTTGGCCATTTCGGCTTCTCCGCGACGGGCGGCCGAGAGCCTCTCTCAACCTCCTGACCCGTCACGAAACCAAGCACCGCCCTCTTCCTCTGGAGGGCGGTGCCGCGTAATCGATAGTTAGGAACTGTGCTCGATGCCGAACGCATCGAGAGGCCAACGCTGAGCCTTCCGTTGCTAAACGACCCGGTCGAGCAACTTCTTGGCCCGGCCCTCCAGGTCGAGCCGAACGTCCTGGTGCGGTTTGTCACGCGCCACCGCCGTGATGCCTTGCACGAAATCGAAGATACTCTCGGGTTTATGCCCCTCTTCCGTCAGAACGGTCTCGATGACTTTCGCCGTCTCGGATTTGCTGAAGCCACGCTTGCGTAGAAAATCAATGCGCTCCTCGTCGGTGCGGGCGACGATCCGCTCGCGCGCCGC
>Ga0335071_10006399_pt1 | contig 12155 bp, 4 predicted proteins | sample Lox_Sample_15_FD_206724 | JGI IMG/M metagenome (GOLD analysis project Ga0335071, IMG submission 206724) | Soil microbial communities from Loxahatchee National Wildlife Refuge, Florida, United States - Lox_Sample_1.5 | ecosystem: Environmental > Terrestrial > Soil > Wetlands | place: USA: Florida...
GACGTACCTGTCGCGCTCGGGCGAACCAGGGGGGGCCAGCCGTGCCGCCTTGAACCAGGAGTGCTGATCGCTGGTATGGTTCACCACGAGCTCGATCATGACTTGCATGCCCCGCTGATGAGCCGCATCGAGAAAGGCCTTGAAGTCGTTCAGCGTTCCATACGAGGGATTGACCTCGGTATAACTGGAAATGTCGTAGCCGTCGTCGCGCAGCGGAGAAGAGAAAAAAGGCAGGAGCCAGATGCAGGTAACACCTAGATCCTTCAGATAATCGATCCTGGAAAGCAACCCCGGAAAATCGCCGATGCCGTCATTATTGGAATCGGCAAATGCGCGAACGTGCAGTTCGTAGATGATCGCGTCTTTGTACCAGAGCGGATCTGTTGCGCTGGCAATCTTCTTCACTTGTCTCTTCTCCGGGCAAATCCAGTTAAGTCGTTACTGCACGCGGCTCACGCGGAAGATGTGAGCCGGCTGAACTCCGGGCCGCAGGGCAACATAATTTCGATCACCCCAAACGTATTGGCCGCCGCTCAACAGGTCATCCACAACAAAGCTTTCACGGGTTGAACAACCGATTCTATCCAGATCGAGATCGGTCCAGCCCGCTTGCTCATCGAATGGGCCGATGTTCACCACCACGAGAATTGTGTTGTCAAAGTTCGCAGTGGCTTTCGAATAGCAGATGAGCTGCGGATTATCGATGCGGTGGAAGTGGAGCGAATCGTCGGATTGCAGCGCGCGGTTCTCGCGCCGGATTCGATTCAGACGGCTGATGAGCGGAACCAGCGAGTCCGGCCGGTTGCGGTCGCGCTGCCTGATCTCATATTTTTCGCTGTCCAGGTACTCCTCGGTTTCGGTCTTCCCATCTGGCGGGCGGGCTGGAGCGTTTTCCGCCAGCTCGTACGCGGGTCCATAGATGCCGTAATTCGCAGCCAGGGTCGCGGCCAGAATGACGCGAACCATAAACGCGGGGCGACCGCCATCCTGCAGCGTCTTGTGCAGAATGTCCGGAGTATTCGGCCAGAGACTCGGCCGGAAGAACTCGCTGACCGGCGGACGCGTGATCTCTTCCAGATAGCTCTGGATCTCCGGCTTGGTATTGCGCCACGCAAAGTATGTGTACGACTGCGTGAAGCCCCGTTTTGCCAGACCGTACATGACATGGGGCCGGGTGAATGCCTCGGAAAGGAAGATTACGTCGGGGTAGCTGCTTCCGAGTTTGCTCAGGCACCACTCCCAGAAAAGGAACGCCTTGGTATGAGGATTATCGACGCGAAACACGCGCACGCCGCGCTCAATCCAGAATTCAAAGACGGAGTAAAGCTCGTCCCACAAGCCGCGCCAGTCTGCCGATTCGAAGTTGAGCGGGTAGATGTCCTGGTATTTCTTGGGCGGATTTTCCGCGAACTGAATCGAGTGATCCGGTCGGATGACAAACCAGTCGGGATGCTTTTCGACCCAGGGATGGTCGGGAGAGCACTGGAAGGCGATGTCCAGGGCAACCTCCATTCCCAGGGGCCGCGCGGCGTTCACCAGGCTATCAAAATCGGCAAAGGTGCCAAGCTGCGGATGGATCGACTTGTGCCCGCCCTGATCGCCGGCGGCATGGGCGCCGAGCGAAGCGCCGACAAGCGCATCCCTGTCACCGATAGCCCATGGGCTGCCGTGCGCACCTGTCGGGGCGGAAATTGTGTTATTCGGACCCTTACGGAATGCCCGTCCAATGGGATGAATGGGCGGCAGGTACACCACGTCGAAGCCCATCGCGGCTATTTCGGGCAACTGGCGCTCCACATCGCGAAGCGTTCCGTGCAAGCCGGGAATGGTCGACGCCGATCGCGGAAAGAGCTCGTACCAGGCGGAAAACCGCGCCCTTTCGCGATCGACCCAGACCGGTATTTCCATCTCATAGCGCGTGGCATTCTTCAGGTCGGGGTGGCGCGCCATCAATTGCACGAGCGACTCATCGCACGGGTCGTCGTATACCGGACGCTCTTCTCGCGCCAGTTTTTCCAGACTCTGCGCCCATTGCCGGAGTCGCCTGGCGTCGGTGCCCCGCGCGCGCCGGGAAGCTTCCTGCACCAGCAGCGCGCCTGAAAGAAGCGCGAGAGGAATCTCTTGCCGGGCGGGATTGGAGCCCACATTCACTCCGGCTGCCGAGTTTGGCGCCGCGGCGGGGATCGCATCGCTCAACGCCGGATCGGCCTGCGCTGCGATGCGCTTCTTCAGATCGCCGGACCAGGTCGCAAAGTGGTCTACCCAGCCAAGCACGCAGAAGCTCCAGCCGCCGATCCTGTCCACAACGAACGTTCCTCTCCAGATATCGTTCCCAAGGGCGTGCATGGGCGCAAATCCCCAGTTGCGATCGCTCGAATGGCGGTAGAGCAGGCGGGCCGCAACCTCGTCCCTGCCGTCTGCATAGATGGCGGCGGTGACCGCAACCTCGTCACCGGCGATGCGGCGGACCGCGTGAAGCCCGCCATCGACCTGGGGGCCTACCTCTTCGATGACAACGCGCCTGCGGCCATTTGAAGGCTTCATTTGCCATCGACCTCAAGGGCGGGAGTTACTGACGCAGTTCTGGCGAATCCGGTGAAACAAACGGTAGTCCATACGGATGGTGATTAGCCAAATGGGCTGCAACTCGTAGAGATGCAAGGACGAGGTATAGGGTTTGCCGGGTTAGCCCATTCGCAAAGGCAAGGCCTCTGGTTCTCACGCGCGGAATAATCGAACTAAGTCATTCTTGAACATCACCTTGTCCCATCTGCCGCTCAGCACCGCCTTGCGCCGCCCTTGCACCTTTCAACACCTTCCCGCATCAGTTTCCCGTGAGGCAAATCACCTATCCAACGCCTATTCCTTGCTAAACTTGATCCAGTTTTGTCCCGATGAGGCAAAAGAGGGGCTGTCTGCCCTCTTCCGCCGGATCTGGGCCTGACCGATTTGACCCCAAACCCGCGTGATCGGTGCGGCGGAGCAAGAGGGAAAGTAGCCAAACGATGCAATCGAAGTCAAATCACCGTTTTGCCCGTGAGACTTTCGTCAATTGGGGCGTTATCGCCTACTTCTCCATGGAGATCGCCATCCGGCCGGAGATGCCCACCTACTCGGGCGGCCTTGGCGTTCTGGCCGGCGACACGCTGCGCTCGGCGGCCGACCTGAGCGTGCAGCTTGCAGCCTTCACGCTGATCCACCGCAAGGGTTATTTCCGCCAGCATCTTGACGCGGCCGGAGTACAAACCGAAGACGTGCAGCCATGGAATCCAGCGGATTTCTGCACGGAGATGCCCGAGCGCGTGACGGTTCCCATCGAGGACCGCGTGGTCACGGTGCGCGCCTGGCGCTACGACATGGTGGGCGTTTCCGGTCATACGCTGCCCATCTACCTGCTTGACACCGACCTGCCCGAGAACTCGGGATGGGATCGCGGTCTCACAGATCACCTTTACGGCGGCGACACCAACTACCGCCTCCAGCAAGAGATTGTGCTGGGCATGGGTGGCGTGCGCATGGCCAACGCCCTTGGCCTCACCGTGAATGTCTTTCACATGAATGAAGGCCATGCCGCGCTGCTGACCATGGCGCTCCTCGAGCGGCAGATGGGTGGGGGGCCGCTGGGCGCCTACACTGAAGCCGACATCGAAAGAGTGCGCCAGCGCTGCGTCTTTACCACGCACACACCGGTTCCGGCAGGCCACGACAGATTCTCAACCGAGCAGTCGATCCGCATCCTGGGCGGCGAGCGCACGGCCCGGCTTGAACGGCTCGGCTGTTTCCGTGACGGGCTGCTGAACATGACTCTGCTGGCGCTGCGCTTTTCCCGCTACGCCAATGGAGTGGCCCTGCAGCACGCCAAGATTTCGCGCCAGATGTTCCCCAACTTCCAGATCGACATGATCACCAACGGCGTGCACGCTCCCACCTGGATCTCGAAGCCGGTGCAGAAGGTCCTTGACGAGGAAATTCCACAGTGGCGGCGCGACAATCTCTTCCTGCGCAACGCCATCGATCTGCCCGAGAAAAAAATGATCGAGGCCCATGCCTGCGCCAAAGAGACGTTGCTGGCTGAAGTGGCCTCGCGCACCAAGGTTGTATTCGATCCGAAGGTGCTCACGCTGGGCTTCGCGCGACGGGTAGCCACCTACAAGCGCGCCGGCCTGCTGTTTACCGACCCCAATCGCCTCGCGGAGCTCGCCAAAGCGGCGGGAGGGCTGCAGATCCTCTACGCCGGCAAAGCGCACCCGCAGGATGAGCCGGGCAAGGCACTGATCAGGCAGGTGTTCGATGAGGCCGCACACACTTCGAACAGCGCGCTGCGCATCGTTTACCTCGAAGACTACGAATGGAATCTCGGCGCGCTAATGACGGCGGGCGTTGATGTCTGGGTGAACACGCCGCGCCGCCCCTACGAAGCCTCCGGCACAAGCGGCATGAAGGCCGCCCTCAACGGCGTGCCCAGCCTGTCAATCCTCGACGGCTGGTGGATCGAAGGCTGCATCGAGGGCGTCACGGGATGGGCCATCGAAGACGGCGCCAATGACGACGAAGAGGCGAACTCGCTCTATTCGAAACTGGAAAAAGCCGTCATCCCGCTCTACCTGGATGCGCCCGAAAAGTGGGCGCGCCTGATGCGCACCACGCTGGCCCTCACCGGCTCCTACTTCAACACCTATCGCATGGTGAAGCAGTACGCGCGCAACGCCTACTACCCGGGAAAAATGCAGATCGCCGAATCCGTTCACGAAGAGGAAGAGACCTACGCGGACTGACGCCTCCGCCTGTCTTCCCGGATCGGTTTTGTCGAACGAGGGATTCTGAGCTCGCTTAAAGATGGCTCTCGGCACGCTAACTTGCTAGAAAGAAACAGGCCCGCTAACTTGCTAACTCGCCAGGACCGCTGAGCGGACGCTGACTCGCTAATCCGTCAACCCCGCCGCCCCCTCCAGCTCCGAGCCAATCCGGCGCAGCTTCATCACTCTCCACTGCAAGCGGTCGAAGAACAGGTATACAACCGGAGTGGTGAACAGGGTCAGGGCCTGGCAAACGATCAATCCGCCGACAATGGCGATGCCCAGCGGCTTGCGCAATTCCGAGCCCACACCCATGCCGATAGCCAGGGGCAACCCTCCGAAAGTTGCGGCAAAGGTCGTCATCATGATGGGCCGGAAGCGCAGCAGCGCGGCCTGATAGATGGCTTCCAGGGGCGGAACTCCCCGGTCGCGCTCGGCCTGGAGCGCAAAGTCGATCATGATGATCGCGTTCTTTTTCACGAGGCCAATGAGCAGGATGACGCCGATCAGCGCGATGATGCTCAGGTCGGTTCCGGTCAGCAGCAGGGCAAGAAAAGCGCCGCATCCCGCCGGTGGTAGCGTGGAGAGAATCGTGAGTGGATGGATGAGGCTTTCGTACAAGATGCCCAGCACAATGTAAACGGCCACGATCGCGGCGGCGATTAGCCAGGGTTCGTTGCGGATCGAATCCTGGTACACCTGCGCGGTCCCCTGGAAGGTGGCATGAATCGTCTGGGGCAAGCCCATATCGCGCTCGGCCTTTTCCAGCGCGGTAACGGCATCGCCCAGGGCCACGTTGGGTGCCAGGTTGAAAGAGATGGTGACGGCCGGATACTGGCCCTGGTGATTCACCTGCAGCAGAGTACGCTGGTTTTCATAATGGGCGATCGCTGATAGCGGGACCATCGCTCCCGTCGACGACTTCACGTAAATCCCATTGAGCGCGTCAGGGCTGCGCTGGTATTTGGGATCGACCTCCATCACCACGTAGTACTGGTTGAGGGAGGTATACATGGTGGAGACCTGCTCCTGGCCGAAGGCGTCGTAAAGAACCCGGTCAATCCCCGCGGCCGAGATCCCAAGGCGCGAGGCGGTGTCCCGGTCGATCACCAGATTCGTAGCCAGGCCCTGGTTCTGCTGGTCGCTGTTCACATCGCGCAACTCGGGCAACTGGCGAGCCCGGGCTAGCATCCGCGGCGCCCACGAATTCAACTCGGTGAGACTTTCGTCCGAGAGCGTGTACTGATATTGAGCCGCGGCACTGCGAGCTCCGATCTGGATGTCCTGCTGGGCCTGGAGGTAAAGTGTCGCGCCGGGCACGCTCGTCAGCCTGGCCCTCAGCCGGTTCACCACCTGATCGGCGGAGACCCGCCCCGGGCGCTCGTTCAGCGGCTTGAGCGAGACAAACATGCGACCAATATTGTTTGCGCCCCCTCCGGGTCCGCCGCCGCCGACAAAGGCTGTCACGTTCTGCACCGCCGGGTCGTCGAGCGTCATCTGAGCAAGCTGTTTTTGCTTGGCGGCCATGGCGTCGAAGCTGATGTCCTGCGCGCCCGTCGTTTGCCCGCCCAGTCGCCCCGTATCCTGCTGCGGGAACAGGCCCTTGGGCATGATGATGTAGAGATAGACGCTCAGCACAACCGCGCCAATGGCGGCTCCCAGCGTGATCCACTGGTGGCGCAACACCCAGCGCAGGCCGGCTGCATACTCCGCGTGAAGCCACTTGAAGCCCCGCTCTGTGGCGCGATAAACCCGCCCGTGATGCACCTCGTCCCGCGACTTCAGAAACTTGGCGCACATCATCGGCGTGGTGGTCAGCGAGATCAGCATCGAGCACGCGATCGCCACGCACAAAACAACGGCGAACTCCCGGAAAAGCTTTCCTACAATCCCGCCCATCAGCAGAATGGGCGTGAAGACCGCGATCAGCGAGACGCTCATCGAGATCACGGTGAATCCAATCTCCTTCGATCCCTTCATCGCCGCCTCGAAGGGATTCATGCCCATTTCCAGGTAGCGCGTGATGTTTTCGATCACCACAATGGCATCGTCCACCACGAAGCCGGTGGAGATCGTCAGCGCCATCAAGGAGAGGTTGTCGATGCTGTAGCCGGCCAGGTACATCACCCCGAAGGTCCCCACCAGCGAGAGCGGCACGGCCACCGACGGGATGATCGTGGCCCATACCTCGCGCAGGAAGAGGAAGACCACCAGCACCACAAGCAGCACGCTGATCACCAGCGCAATTTCCACGTCGCGCACGCTGGCGCGAATCGTCGTAGTACGGTCCAGAACTACGCCGATGTTGATCGTGGGCGAGATGGCGGCCTTTAGGTGAGGCATCTCTGCCATTACGTTATCCACGGCCGAGATGATGTTGGCCCCCGGGATCTTGAAGATGATCAGCAGGATGGCGTCGTGAAGCTTCCCCGGAGGTCCACTGGCTGGATTGGTGCCCGAAGATCCGGCAGTGAGAATATTGGCGACACTGTCGTTGACCTCGCCGAGGTCGCTGATGCGCACAGGGGCGCCGGTCTGCCGGTTATAACCGGCAATGATGGGCGCATAATCCTTGGCCTTGAATATCTGGTCGTTGTCGACAATCGCCCAGCGCCGTGTCGCATCCTGAAAGGCGCCCTTGGGCCGGTTGGCATTGGCGCTGCTCAGCGCCGTCCTCACCGCATCCAGGCCGATGCCGTTGTTTCCCAGCTGCATGGGATTGAGTTCAACCCGCACCGCGGGGCTGGAGCTGCCCCCCACAAAAACCTGTCCCACGCCGCCGATCTGCGACAGCTTCTGCGCAAGAATCGAATCGGCCACGTCGTAAATCTGCGGCTTCGTCATCACGTCCGACGTCAGGGCCAGAATCAGGATGGGCGCTTCGGAAGGATTTGCCTTGCGATAGCTGGGATTTTGCGGCAGGTAGGACGGCAACTGGCTGCGCGCGGCATTGATGGCCGCCTGCACGTCGCGCGCCGCGGCGTTGATGTCACGGTTGATATCGAACTGCAGGCTCACCGACGCCGCTCCGAGAGAACTCGATGAGGTCATCTGGTTGACGCCCGCGATCCGCCCGAACTGGCGCTCCAGCGGCGTTGCCACGGCCGAAGCCATGGTCTCCGGATTGGCGCCCGGCAAACCCCCGCTGACGCTGATCACCGGCATGTCCACATTGGGCAATGGAGCCACCGGCAGCACCGAGTAAGCCACCGCGCCGGCAAGCAGCATCGCGAAAGACAGCAATGTCGTGGCCACCGGGCGCTTAATGAAGGGTGCGGAGAGATGCATTGCTCGAGATCCCCTTAACGGCTGGTGGCGAAAATCCGGTTTTGAGAGGGCACGGCTTTTGCCGTGCCGTAGATGCCGGTGCAGTCTTGAAAGGGCACGGCTTCAGCCGTGCCGTACGTGCCGCAAAATGAGCGGGGCTTTAGCCCCTGAGGGACGATTCTCATCGAATTTGCAATTTCGCTGAAACTCCTAATCAGCGCTCACGGGTTCGTGCTGCACGCGCGCGGCAAGCCTGCCCCGTCTCGCGCGTTGGGCCAGTTTGTCGAAGTAGAGGTAGACCACCGGCGTGGTGAACAGTGTCAGCATCTGCGAGAAGATCAACCCTCCCACGATGCTCACGCCCAGCGGCATGCGTAACTCGGCGCCCACGCCTCCGCCCAAAGCCAGTGGCAATCCGCCCAGCAACGCCGCCATCGTCGTCATAATGATGGGCCTGAAGCGCAGCAGGCACGCCTGGAAGATCGCCTCCTCGGCGGTTTTGCCCTCCTCGCGCTCGGCCTGCAGGGCGAAGTCGATCATCATAATCGCGTTCTTCTGTACGATGCCGATCAGCAGAATAATGCCGATCAGCGCAATCACGCTAAAGTCGGTTCCGGTGATCAGCAGAGCCAGCAGCGCGCCGACGCCCGCCGATGGCAGCGTGGAGATGATCGTGATGGGGTGAATGTAGCTCTCATACAACACCCCGAGCACGATGTAGACGGTGATCAAAGCCGCAAGAATCAGCAGCGGCTCGTTGACCAAAGAGGTTTGGAATGCCGCGGCCGTGCCCTGGAAGCTGGCGTTGATCGAGGCCGGCATCTGGATCTTCTGCTCTACCGCCTGCACGGTTTTCACCGCGTCGCCGAGCGACTTGTTCTCCGCCAGGTTAAAGCTCACGATCGTCGAAGGAAACTGCCCCAGATGGCCGATTGCGAGTTGCTCGTGCGACTGTTCCCAATGCGCCAGCATGCTCAGCGGCACCTGCGTGCCGTTGCCGGAGCGGACGTAGAGGTTCGAAAGCGTCGCCGGATCGGTCTGAAAGTCGTGTTCAACCTCCATCACCACGTGATACTGGTTGAGCTGCGTGAAAATTGTCGAGACCTGCCGCTGGCCGAAGGCGTCGTAGAGCGTATTGTCAACGTCGGCCATCGAGATGCCCAGGCGCGCGGCGGTATCCCGGTCAATCACCAGTTGCGCGGCCAGCCCCTTGTCTTGAAGGTCGCTGGCCACATCGGTGAGAGACTTCTCCTTGCTTAGCTCGCTCACCAGCTTGCGCGTGTAGGTGGCCAACTCCGTAGAGTCTGGGTCCTCAAGTGCGTATTGGAACTGTGTCCGGCTCACGCGGTCTTCCACTGTCAGGTCCTGAAGCGGTTGCAGGAAGAGCTGAATTCCCTCCACGCCGGCCACTTTCGGCTGCATGCGGCGGATGATCTCGCTCGCCGTCAGTTTCCGCTCCTCCAGAGGCTTCAGCGTGATCTGGATACGTCCCGAGTTCAGCGTCGTATTGGTGCCGTCCACGCCGATGAACGAAGAGACGTTATCGACGGCCGGGTCCTGGAGCAGAATATCCACCAGCTTTTGCTGCCGCTCGGCCATCGACGGGAAGCTGACCGTCTGCGGCGCCTCGGAGATGCCGAGAATCACGCCCGTGTCCTGCACAGGGAAGAAGCCTTTGGGGATTTTGATGTACAGAACCACGGTAAGTACGAACGTGGAGATCGTCACCAGCAGCGTGATGAATCGGTAACGGAGAATGACCCTGAGAGCGCGCCCGTAGGCGGCAATGATGGAATTGAATACCTTTTCCGACCAGTGGTAAAAACGCGTCTGCTTGGCCGTCGCCTTGTCTTGCAGAACGCGGGAGCACATCATCGGCGTCAGCGTCAGCGAAACCACGGCTGAAACCAGGATGGTGACCGCCAGCGTGATCGCAAACTCGCGGAACAGCCGCCCCACCACGTCGCTCATGAACAGCAGCGGAATCAACACGGCAATCAGCGACACCGTCAGCGACATGATGGTAAAGCCGATCTGTGCGCTCCCCTTCAGCGCCGCCTGCAGCGGGCTCATCCCCTCCTCGATGAAGCGCGAAATGTTTTCGATCATTACAATGGCGTCGTCAACCACAAAGCCCGTCGAGATGGTCAGCGCCATCAGCGTCAGGTTGTTGAGCGAGTACCCCAGCAGGTACATGATGCCAAAGGCGCCCACAATCGACAGTGGCACGGCGATGGAGGGAATGATGGTGGCGGCCAGGTTGCGAAGGAAGAGGAAAATCACCATGACCACAAGGGCCACGGTAAGCATCAGTTCGAACTCGACATCCTTGACTGAAGCGCGGATGGTCGTGGTGCGGTCCGTCAGCACGTGCACCTGGACTGTCGCCGGCAGCGCCTGTTGCAGCGTCGGCAGCAACTTCGTGATGCGGTCTACGACAGCGATGATATTCGCGCCCGGCTGGCGCTGAATGTTGACGATTACCGCAGGCTGGCGGTCCATCCATGCCGCCTGCTGCGAATTCTCCGCGGCGTCTACGATCAAGGCCACGTCGGAAGCCCGCACCGGGGCGCCGTTGCGGTAGGCGACGATCACCGGCTTGTAATCGCCGCTCGTCAGAAGCTGGTCGTTCGCGCCGATGGTGTACGACTGGCGGGAGCCGTTTAGCGAGCCCTTGGCCTGATCCACATTGGCGTTGGAGAGCGCCGTGCGCAGGTCTTCCAGGCTCAGATCGTAGGCCGCCAATTGCGCCGGATTGGCCTGCACGCGCACCGAAGGCTTTTGCCCGCCCGCGATTGAAACCAGTCCTACGCCGGTCACCTGCGAGATCTTTTGCGCCAGGTTCGTGTCGGCAGCGTCTTCAATCTGGTCCAGTGGGAGCGTGTCCGAGGTCAGCGCCAGCGTCAAAACGGGCGCGTCGGCCGGATTCACCTTGCTGTAGATCGGCGGATTAGGAAGATCCTGGGGCAGGAAGCTGTTGGCCGCATTGATCGCCGCCTGAACCTCCTGCTCGGCCACGTCAATATTCTCATCCAGGTCGAACTCGAGCGTGACCACCGAGCCCCCGCCCGAGCTCACCGAGGTCATCTGCTTGAGGCCCGGCATCTGGCCGAACTGCCGCTCCAGCGGCGCCGTTACCGACGAGGCCATCACCTGCGGTCCAGCGCCCGGATAGAAGGTGAGCACCTGGATGATCGGGTAATCCACTTCCGGCAGCGCCGAAACGGGCAACTCACGGTACGCCACGCCTCCGGCCAGCAGAATCGCCGCCATCAGCAGCGAAGTTGCAACCGGACGCAGGATGAACGGCCGGGATGGACTCAGGCTCACTGCTTATCTCCCCGATTCTGGCCGCCCGAGCCGCCTTGTTTACCGCCGTGGCCCATGCCTGCTCCAGTCGCCGCACCCGACCGCGGATTCGCGCCTGCTCCGCCCGATTGCTGTGTTCCACCAGAGGCTCCGAAGATTCCCGTGGCCCCATTCGCAGCCGCCGCTGCACTCTGACCGGCAGAGGGAGAAGTGTTCTGCCGCGCCTCCGTAACGCTCACCAGCGCGCCGCTCTTCAGGCGGTCCGTGCCGTCGGTTACCACTTTCATGCCGGCAGTGACTCCACTATCCAGAATGGTCTTTTGTCCCTGCGTCAGCGCAACTTTCACAAGCTGCATCTTGGCCGCCAGCTTGCCGTTTTCATTTGTGCTTGTCGTCCACACGTACGATCCCTGCGTCCCGCTCTGCACGGCCGCCGAGGGCACCACAAGCGCGGCCGGCCTGTTCTCCATTTGCAGGTGAACGTTCACAAACTGGTTCGGAAACAGCAGGTTTTTCTCGTTGCTGAAGACCGCTTTCAGCCTGCCCGTCCCTGTGGTCGTATCGATCTGGTTATCGGCCGTCAGCAGCTTGCCCGAAGTCAGTTTCTGGGTATCGCCCTGATCGTAGGCATCCACCGCCAGCTGCTTGTCCGCCGCCAGTTTCTGCAGAACCTGCGGCAACTCGTTCTCCGGCAGCGTGAAATCCACTGCGATCGGCTGGAACTGGTTGATCACCACAAGGTTGGTGGTATTGGCCGTGATGATGTTTCCGGGATCCACCAAC
>Ga0335071_10006400_pt1 | contig 12155 bp, 12 predicted proteins | sample Lox_Sample_15_FD_206724 | JGI IMG/M metagenome (GOLD analysis project Ga0335071, IMG submission 206724) | Soil microbial communities from Loxahatchee National Wildlife Refuge, Florida, United States - Lox_Sample_1.5 | ecosystem: Environmental > Terrestrial > Soil > Wetlands | place: USA...
CGGCGAATTATTATTTCGGGGGCAAGCAGATCGGTAAGTTCAACGGGTCCACGGTGACCTACGCGGGCAGTGACCGCCTCGGCTCGTTCGGCAAGTACTATCCGTGGGGCCAAGAAAAGCCGTCAGCGACGGGGAATAATGCGGAGAAGTTTACCGGCTACTACAGGGATAGCGAAACTGGCCTGGATTACGCTCAGAATCGCTACCATCAACCCGGCATGGGCCGGTTCATGACCTCGGACCCGTACATGGCTAGCGGCGGGCCAGCCAATCCTGGAAGCTGGAATCGGTATGCGTACGTCAGGGGTGATCCGGTTAATTCCAGAGACCGGAGAGGTTTGAAAGATTGTGAAGTCGCCTTTAGTCATACGGGCCAAGACAAGAGCATACGGTCGGGGCCCTCCGCCGACGATGACGACTGCTGTGACGCAGACTTCTGCGCAGATGGATACGGCGATGGTGGAGGAGGAGGTGGTGGCGGTGGCGGTGGCGGCGGATCGTGCGACCCCTGTGACCCCACCGACGATTGTTATGATCCGGGCTATTGTTCGGGCGATCCTTTCCAGACGGTCGTGTATGGGAACCAGCCGAAGAGGACTATGCCCGTATCTGCCGCGATCATGAAGATGGAACTCAAGGCCGCGATGGACCAGGCAAAGAAAATGCTTGCAGAGCCAGCCTGTGCCGCACTCTTTGGCCTTACGGGACCGGCAGGAAATTCTTCCCCCGATCCTCTAACGGTTTTAAGCAGTATTGCCAATTCGTTCAGTTTCGCTAATATCCCCGATCAGGTGAGTGGCAACACAACGATCATCACTAGTGCGACGACAACAGGTGTTGGAACCAGCACTATTTCTCTGGCTGGCGGGGCAACGATGCAGGTAAATTCTGGCGTCTCCATTGTGCTGAACAACATGTCGAACTTTGCGAGTTTCGTTACGACCAAGCTTTAACTGTTTTGCACGAGTTGGGGCACGCATACTGGGACCTGTTTGGAATAGGAACCTCAGCGATCACGCCGGATGGCGGAAACAACCAAGCCAGCACTAACAACGGCAACGCGCTAAAGGCGGCTTGCAAATGAACCGCGAACAGTTTTGTGCCCTGCACCGCCGCTGGCCCCATTTTCTGCGATTCGCCGTATCTTGGATGGTCTGCGTGTTCGCATTAGCTCTGGCCGCGACCTCTCTGAAGGGGGCTGACGACAGCACACGCCCTACGTCGTTCTACATTGTGTCCGAGGTGACGTCAGATGCGTCACCTTTTTGGTCTCGTTATGTTCTTGACGTGCGATCGGATGGCCAGGGATCAAAGGTCCGGTGGATTCGTATCGGGCCGATGGACTCGCTGTGCCCTCGCGCCATCACTGTCAAGGCGCTTACATCTGTATTGCCTCATGCGTCGCCCGCCCAGTTGTCCGAAGGTTTTAATGTGTGCTCGGTCGACCCCGAGAGACTAGAGCGTGATATGAAGACCAAAGCTCGGGTAGCCATCGACGATTCCATTCGCTTCAGCGTTGTCGCGCATTGCGGCGACAAAGAAGTTGTTTTTCACCTTCCGTACAAAGAGGCTCTAACTTCAGACGTTCGTGAGAAAGTTGCTCAGTGGTGGGAATTCGAACGGACTGTCCGGGAGCGGGCCCTTGGTCCCACTCCAACCTTCACTACCGAGTCGTTTGAGGTTGCCGAGGAAATGGAGCGCGAAGGCGAAGCCCTGGTACCCGAACTCCGAGCAGGGATATTCGACAAGGCGCTTGCGCCGGATTGCGTCTCTGGGGGCCCATGCATTCACCGTTCGTTAGGTGATGATCTAAACGGCTATGTCGGACCGGTTCTCGGCCCAGTTCCCCAGCTTTCCGAGCATTACAAGTTTGATTACTACGTGGCTCCTGATTACCCACCCCTTGCGTTGAGGGCTCACTTGTCGGGCCCAGTTACCTTGAATCTTGTTGTGGATACAAAGACCGGCCAAGTGCAGGAGGCGAAGGTGGTAACAGGCCATCCCATTTTCCAAGCAGCGGCGATTGATGCGGCCCGCAGGTGGAAGTTTGCGCCTAGTCAGATTCAGGGCGGTGGAGAGATATTGGCTACTTTAGTATTCAACTTCAGTTGCCCTGAGCCCTTGCGGACTTCGCCACGTGCGGCACCGTAGCATCGGGAAATGTTCCCCGTTGAGTGCGCCGCGCGACGCACGCATTTTGCAGAGGCGGAGCCTGGGACACGAGGAACAGCCTGGGTAGCCACACTCGTTGATTTCGAAAACGAGGCGGGCAAGGCAAAGGAAATACGCTGCTTAAAAGTCGCCGGGACACCCCCGCGTGGCACTTTCGCAAGATTTGCATTTCTTGAACGGAGGCGCATTTCTGGCATAATAAGGCCGGTCGAGCAACAATGACGACGCAGAACAACGGCAACATCACTGGTGTCACAACCGGCGGTTACTGCGGGACGCAGATTTACAGCTACGACGTGTCGAATCGCATCGCGACGGCGCAAGGCGGCGTGCAATACTCCTACGTGCCGGGCAACAAGCGCGTGTGGAAAGGAATTCTTCAGTACAGCACCCCGACCCCGAACACGCTCACCACCGACGTGATCACGTTCTGGAGCGTCACGGGCCAGAAGCTGGGTGACTACAACATGACGGGCGATCCGACCATCGTCTACACCACGTCGTATACGCTCAAGCTGACCTTCGCGCTGGCGACGGCGAATTATTATTTCGGGGGCAAGCAGATCGGTAAGTTCAACGGGTCCACGGTGACCTACGCGGGCAGCGACCGCCTCGGCTCGTTCGGCAAGTACTATCCGTGGGGCCAGGAAAAGCCGTCGGCGACGGGGAACAATACGGAGAAGTTCACCGGCTACTTTAGAGATGCCGAGACCGGGCTCGATTATGCTCAGAATCGCTACCATCAGCCGGGGATGGGCAGATTCATGACGCCGGATCCGTACACGGCGAAAACGGGTGGCGCGACGAGTCCAACGGTTCCAGCCAGTTGGAATAGGTATGCCTATGTTCTCGGCGATCCTGAAAACCTGGTGGATCCTACCGGAAATTATTCGTGCGCGGCCGCTGGAGCAGATTGTAGTGGTTGCGTTTCTCCTGAGGATTGTTGCGACAAGTTTGGCTTAGAGTGCCCAAACCCTCCGCCCGGACGTGGTGGCAATCCCAAAGCGTGTCCGCCTCTGACACATGATGACGGAAACGGGAACTGTGTCCCTAATCCATGGATACTGGAGGTCGGATACCTGCCGGTGGTAGGAGAGTACAACCATCTGTACATCGAGGTCTTCCAGCAGGGGGCGTCGCCCGGTACACCCGATGCTTTCTATGTGCTCGATGGCGGTCCGAGCCACCTCTGCAGCGTCGGCGTTGCCGTCTGTGGAGACGTGCAGGCTTGGTTGAGCACCACCACGGGGCACCTCGACGAGCTTAGGGATCCCTCGGCAATTGACTTCTTCGATACAACCATCAGCGGGCCTGATGCGGCAATCCAAGCCGACGTGAACTTAGCCGTGTCGCTGCTGAGCCTGAATATCGCATACAATCCGATCCTGGGACCAAACAGCAACAGCGTCGTCTACACACTGTTGTGGGAACTAGGAATCGGCATTCCGATTACGATGACAACACAACTCGGCATTCCTGTCGGAACGATGTACTTCAACGGTGCGAGCCAGTATTTTACGGGATGGGGACAAATCCTACCATGAAAAGCTGCGACGCGGTTATTTCAGCTATCCGAAGTGCCCAAGGCCCTGAACCATGCCCATGCTGCTTCTAGTCATTTTGCTTTGTTCATTCGCCGCCGTCCCATATGCGGTTTTGGTCTATTTCCCGGAGGACAGGTACTATGCCTGGTTTCCCGGAGGTATGATTTGCTTCTTTTTCTCCACCGGGGTGATGTGGTGTTCGCTATTTGCATTCACTTGCAATCGCGCTACAAGCCGTCAGTTCAAGAGGCTGCTTTGGCTTCTACCCCTCGTGCTGTTCGCCGCTGGCGTGCCCGCTCGTCTCATATGGTTGGCCGTAGGATTCTGGTGGGTGGGCTATAGGGGGGGCGCGTTGCCGTGACTGCCGCTTCTGTGTCGGTACCTGGAGCCAGGACCCCGAACACGCTCACCACCGACGTAATCACCTTCGGGAGCGTGACCGGCCAGAAGCTGGGTGACTACAACCTCACCGGCGATCCGACCATCGTCTACACCACGTCGTATACGCTCAAGCTGACCTTCGCGCTGGCGACGGCGAATTATTATTTCGGGGGCAAGCAGATCGGCAAGTTCAACGGGTCTACGGTGACCTACGTAGGCAGTGACCGCCTCGGCTCGTTCGGCAAATACTATCCCTGGGGCCAAGAGAAGCCGTCGGCGACGGGGAACAACACGGAGAAATTTACCGGCTACTTCAGGGATTCCGAGACGGGGCTCGATTACGCCGACCAGAGATACCATCAGCCCGGCATGGGGAGGTTTGTGAGTGCCGACCAATACCAAGCCAGTGCAGGCCCAAGAGATCCCGGAAGCTGGAATCGGTACGCATATGTCGGGGGCGATCCAATCAATTTCAAAGATCCTCGCGGCAACAACTGCCTTTCGGTTGCGCCACGTGGTCAAGCGTCTGGCTGTGAATTCTGCGATCCTTACTCGCCAGGCTGGGACTGCTGTGAATACTTAGACACCTGCGATTATCCCCCAGGGCGCGGCGGCGGGGGCGACGACGACCCCTCGGTGGGCCTCACAGACCAGAGGGAGGGCGGAGGCATCCAACAGGGCAGTCCGAGCTTCGCTCTCGCAGCCGACGCAATGGGGGCAGCACAGACTGCCCTGTGGACCGACTTCATGGGCCTGATGTCAGTCCCATGCGAGGCCGACCTTGCAGCCGTCGGTGTCACGAACTCGGAGATTTCCGCAGGCGCACTCTACGCGTTCATTGTGAACGGCATGACACAAGCGGCCGGCTCAACGTACGCCCAGGACGCCTACGGCAACAGTGCAGCATACAATGCCGCCGTGGGGCGGTGGGGAACTATTTCAATGGCGCAGTATATGACCCTAGTGGCGCCCAACGCCGCAGCGGTCGCGCAGCTGAACGGAAATACCATTTACATCAATGCGGCCTGGGTGAATGGGATGGGCGTCCTGGACCAACAAGCGATGTTGCTTCACGAGCTGCTGCACAACATAACCGGCCTAACCGACGATGCAATCCAAAGCGCGTTAGGCCTATCAACCGCCGCGGCATCGCAGAACATCGGAGACAAACTAAGAAAGGACTGCCTCCAATGACCCCCAAAAAGGTAAGGGCCACGCTATTGCCGATCGCGCTCCTGAGTCTGCATCTTGGTGAGGCAGGAGCCCAGGCGCAGTCCCGCGTCCAAGTACACGTCATGGATGCTTTCGGCACTCCACTTCCAGCGAGGTCGATAAAGATAGTGGGGCCACGGTCGACGACAGAAGCCCTAGGGGACAATCCGATCAATCTAGAATACGGCCAGTACACAGTCGAAGTTACCGTACCGGGTTTCGCGCCCGCAAGAATGTCAGCCCTCATTGATCAGCCGGCACAAATCCTGGCTGTTGCCATGACACTCGGAAAGATGGAGGCCGACGTTCCGCCCTGCGCGATTCTAGGCCATATGGCACCCGAGGCGAAGGCGGTTAGAATACGAGCAGTACAGCTATTCGGCTCCTACGTCACCGACGTGCCAGTGGGGCCAGGTGAACTCTTCGAGATCCGAGGCCTCGCATGTGGGGACTACCTGCTAATCGCAATGGGCGCTGGGAAGTTTCTCGGAACAATGGCAACAAGGGCATCCACGCTACCCGCGCGTATCGAGATGAAAGAGAACCCAGGAAAACCGGGGACAGATAGAATGAGACGGCTGGCCGCCTTGAACAGGGATAAGCTGTGAACGCACTCGATGAGGTGCAAAGGAGAAGCAGCCATGAGGAAGGATAGCAAAACCAGTGAGCCGTATCCAGCCGAGACGATTGGGATCGATGGGGGGGACAAGATGAGCCGCTACTTGATCCTCGATCGGGACACTGGGGACAACCGGAGGTGGCTCCTTTCGAGAGGCTGTTTTTAGCCTCATCAAATCAATAGGTTGCGGCAGGCTGGGACACTCGCCGGGCGCTTTTTGACGAAATTCGCAGGTTTCCGCGCGATCCTGGCTATACTGATAACACCACGGGCCGCACTGAACGCGATGACGGACTTGGCAGCCAGCAACACAATCATCAGCGGCACGAGCTACGATCAAGCCAACCGGCTGCTGTCGATATCCGGCTCGTATCACGAATCGCGAAGCTATAACAGGCTCGGGCAGTTGACTGGACTTTCGAATACCTCGGTCAACCTCACTTACGCCTACTCCGCCACACAGAACAACGGCAAAATCACAGGGCAGACCGACAACATCAGCGGGGAGCAGGTGGTGTACACGTACGATGCTCTGAACCGCCTGGCCACGGCGGGCGCGACCAGCAACTCTTGGGGACAAAGTTACGGGTATGACGGCTTCGGCAACTTGCAAAACCAGACCGTGACGGCGGGCACGGCTCCGTCACTTAGCGTGGTCTACAACGCGGCGACCAATCGCCAGACTGGTGATTGCGCCGACGCTAACGGGAACATCGCTGGTCCTTCCTGCGTGAACCCTCTTTACAGCTACGACGTGTCGAATCGCATTGCGACGGCGCAAGGCGGCGTGCAATACTCCTACGCGCCGGGCAACAAGCGCGTGTGGAAAGGAATCCTTCAATACAGCAACCCTCCGAACACGCTCACCACCGACGTGATCACATTCTGGAGCGTGACCGGCCAGAAGCTGGGCGACTACAACATGACGGGCGATCCGACCATCGTCTACACCACATCGTATACGCTCAAGCTGACCTTCGCGCTGGCGACGGCGAATTATTATTTCGGGGGCAAGCAGATCGGCAAGTTCAACGGGTCCACGGTGACCTACGTAGGCAGCGACCGCCTCGGCTCGTTCGGCAAATACTATCCCTGGGGTCAAGAGAAGCCCTCGGCGACGGCGAACAACACAGAAAAGTTCACCGGCTACTTCAGAGATGCAGAGACGGGCTTAGATTACGCGGTGAATCGCTACCATCAGCCAGGGATGGGGAGATTCTTGACGCCTGATCGAAAGCGCAGTGCTCACCGAAGCCGCCCTGGAAGCTGGAATCGATATTCCTATACTCATGGAGACCCGGTTAACCGGGTTGACCGAAAGGGCCTTGAAGAGGATTGTACTGACGATTGCGATCCAGGGGACTGTGAAGACCCTGATGACTGTCAGGGCGGCGGAGGAGGTGGCGGAGGTGGCGGGGATGGTTGCGATCCAACAACTGAGACCTGTGAAGACAACAATGAAATCCAGGTGAAAGTTCCTTTGGGAAACAGCTACACAGTAAATCAAATGCAGGCTCTTACAAATGGTTTCAATGCTGCTATAGATCGCATTTCGGCCAACGACACTGGCTGTGCGGAGTTTTTCGCTGGGGGGCCATCTGCTAATGCAGAAATGCAGCAAGCCGAGATTAGCTCTGAAGTCAATCTCCTCGAAAACACAACTTACAGGTTGCTGTCGTTGCCGCAGGGGAATGGAGTTGGGGCACAGACACCGGATTCAACCGATGTTCAGATCAATACCGACGGGGCATTTTTTAACGCCACACAAGCCGCGAACGGCTCCGTCACGGTGACCATGCCGAATTCGGCTGGGGTTCAGACTCAGTACACTTTCGCTTCCCTCTCCACCTTCCAGGGATTCCTTCTACTTCATGAGTTTGGGCACCAAACAGGGGCATTTGGGCCTGATACCAATCCTGTGGTAAACGGGTCCAATTCCATGGGGGTGTTGAACAACTGTTTCACTCTGATAAACGGGGTCTATCAATGATGCTCCGAAACAGCTTAACGCCCGTAGGCAAAATCTGGTTTTTGACCATGCTCGTAGTCCCAAGGGCAGCTGCGGCCGACCAACATGTCGGAGCCGAAATCCAGCATTTATCAGCGGTGCCTATTAGCTCAGGGGATCGCGACATAAGCATGTATAAGACGACGTTCGACCTCCGGCTGATCAATCGCACCGCAGGGCCAATGGTCATCCCGCAAGCTGAAACAGCCTCGGGTGACGCTACTCGGATTGTTGTGATTGGTGTACAGCACAAGAGATCGGATGGCAGTTGGACGTATGTAACTCAATCCAGTTGGTACGGCGATAGAGATACAAAATACGCGGAGTGCACGACGCTTACAACGTCAGAAGCTGGGGTAATCGGTGGTCTCGTGAGTGGACTCACATTGATGAAGCAGCAGGCGGTAGAACTGGGAAGCCAACCCATTCTGCGCTTCGACCTGCTGATGATGTGCAAGCAGCCACATGGGGAGGTTGTGAGCAAGACAGTGAAAACCGAGGAGTTCGTGGCTAATTTATCTGGACGGCAGTGAGCAAAGATCATTTCAGGCTTAGAGAAATGGCACGTTCCTTTTGGCAGGCTGAAAGGGCTGAAAGGGACGGCCTGAAGTGACTCCTTCACCGACACGAAAAACGGGCCTCCAACTGATAGCAAGTAGGCGACTTGAAAGCGCGAGGGACACTCCGGTCTGTCCACTTGGCGGAAAACGCACTTTTCGAGCCTGTTTTCGAACCGTCGGAAAGCGGATGGGCCAGGATCCTGGGAACATAGCGGAAAATAACTATTTCGGTATGCAGCGAGGTTGGAATGGTTCCACAACTTGCCCGTCGAACCCGGCAATTCCGCCAAACTCAACCAATGCCTGTTTTTCGGCATCAACAACTTGGGGGCAAGAGCTGGGCCTTGCACTGGGCGCGACTTCACCAACAACCGGCATTACCTATCTCCAGGCGCTGGAGAACAGCCTTGCATCGAACCCGAACAACAGGGCCGCGATGATTCAAAGCATCGGTAACAACGGATGGAACGGTAACTCCGCATACGGCTCGACCATCGCAAACGGAATCGGAATACTCAGTTTGATCAACTGCATTCAGAGCATGTAGATAAAAAACGCCGTAGCTTTACTCTTTCTTACGCAAGTGACCCAAATCCTCCTTCGTGCGCAAGTTGATTTGTTGACTCTTAGGGAGGCAGCGAGCATTCTAGATCGTATTCCGGAGATCGCTGAAGCACGGCATCAAGGAACGTGCCCGCAGTTCTCGGCAACATACTCAAGCGGTGAGCGGATAGAGTTTCAGGTCCGCATGGGTTGCCTAGGGCGGGGCAAATGGTGGCGGCGACAGGGACAGTCAGAATCGACGCACTCGTAAATCGAAAAAAGCGAGCGCCATAAATCGAGGCTGACAAGCGAGTTAGGGAGACGCGGGACACGCGGCTCCGTCCCCTTCGCAAAATTCGCCCCTTTTGCGATAATCGCTTCTGAACATCATGACGGATTCGCAGACCGACAATATCAGCGGCGAGCAAGTCGTTCACACCTACGACGCTCTGAACCGTCTGGCCACGGCGGGGGCGACCAACAGCTCCTGGGGACAAAGTTACGGGTACGACGGATTCGGCAACCTGCAAAACCAGACCGTGACGGCGGGCACGGCTCCGTCGCTCAGCGTGGTCTATAACGCAGCGACCAACCGGCAAACCACCGATTGCGCGGACGCCAATGGCAACATCATGGGCTCTTCCTGCGTGTACCCTCTTTACAGCTACGACGTGTCGAACCGCATCGCGGCGGCGCAGGGAGGCGTGCAATACTCCTACGCTCCCGGCAACAAGCGCGTGTGGAAAGGAATCCTTCAATACAGCACTCCGACCCCGAACACGCTCACCACCGACGTAATCACCTTCTGGAGCGTCACCGGCCAGAAGCTGGGTGACTACAACCTCACCGGCGATCCGACCATCGTCTACACCACGTCGTATACGCTCAAGCTGACCTTCGCGCTGGCGACGGCGAATTATTATTTCGGGGGCAAGCAGATCGGTAAGTTCAACGGGTCCACGGTGACCTACGCCGGCAGCGACCGCCTCGGCTCGTTCGGCAAATACTATCCCTGGGGGCAAGAGAAGCCGTCAGCGACGGGTAACAACACGGAGAAGTTTACCGGCTACTACAGGGATTCGGAGACTGGACTGGATTACGCCGACCAGAGATACCATCAGCCGGGGATGGGCAGGTTCCTAACGATGGACCAGGCGAATGCCAGTCCAGTCGAACCGGCGACATGGAACCGTTACGGATACTCGGGCGGCGATCCGGTGAATAACCTTGACCCGCACGGGATGTACTATTCGCCCGAGGCTTGCCAGCAGAACCCAGCATCATGTCAAGGGCCGCCGTCAGGCAGCGTCGCATCAGGCTGTTCCAGCGCTGGCAGCGGGTTCTTCGATTACTACGACCCGAACTGCCAGGCGCAGAACTGCCCGGCCAGCTTTGCTGAGGAGTTCTTCGGAAACCCAGGGAACGGTGCCAGCGCCGACTGTCAGCCGGGAATCCCTGGCGCATATATACTCGCGCCACCGCCACCGTGCCCCCTGGTTGGAATCTTCGGCGATTTTACTACGCACCAAGGAGGGTCGTCTACGCCGATCCACACAATATTTTCTCCAACCGTGGCGGGAATATTGGATATCGTGATCGCCGAACTGAACAACGAAGGAATCATTCCAATAATTGAGGATGGATTTCGGACCACCGCAGAGCAACAGGACCGCATCAATCGATTTCCACAGGCAGCGAAGCTGAGCTGGCACGAGGTCGGGGACGCTATTGACTTCTCGCGCCGCGATCCGAACCTAGCGGCCATCAATAAGCTCATGCTGGCCGCCGGTTTCCAGCCTGTTGCAGGCGATATCGGCCATTATCAGATGCCAATCGGGGTCAATTCCAAAAGCCGCGCCGATGAATGCACAGCAGAGCATCCCGATGGAAACTAAACGCGCTTTGAGTATCTTGATGTTTTGGATTGGTGTCAGTATGGCGAACCCATCCGCGAGCGCTCAGGAGGGAAGCCGTATCTTCATTCTCGAAGTGCCCCAAAGCGGCCTCTTGTGCGGATACACGACAGAGCGCGAATGGGCCAAGATTCCTCAGGAAAAGAATCCCACCTTCGTCGCCGTTGTCGATTCAACAAGCGGCATCGTCTCGTCGATCCTCGTGGAACGACTCACAGAGGATACGGCGATTTATGATGAGTACTCGATAGACAGGAACGGGAACGTTCGCCAGCTCAAAAGGAAACTCGATGTTATTCCTGATCGGATCACACGAGAAGAAACCTGGACCATTCGCGGCGGTAGCGCAGTCAAGACCTCGGAGTCCTGGATGGAGTACAAAACGCATCGACCGATTGATCCGGATAAGGACCTCGCCGATCTTGGGAAAACTCCAATTATGCTCCGGGCAAGAGACTTTCCGTTCAGTCTCCTAGTGGCGGATAGGCATCCGGAGCGCTGGCTCGGCGGAACCCGCTGTGTTCCTGGCAACATGGACAAGCTCGAATGGACACAGAAATAAACGGACCAGGGCCGAGAGGGGGGAAATCCGGGGAAAACCGGGGGAAAACCGGGGACAGCCCGCGTGTTTCCTTGAGAGTTCGCGTGCTGCTCCGGAACTCATTTGGTGATGCCGAGAATGGCGAGAGCGGTGCTGGTTGGCGTACCGCATCATCTGACGCAGCGAGGACTGGACCGCCAGCCGGTCTTCTTCACCGACGCCGACCGGGAGGTCTACCTCGGGCTGGTTCGCTCGGCCGCGGCGCGCTTTGGCGCGGGCGTGCTCGGCTATTGCCTGATGACGAACCACGTGCACTGGGTAGTTGTGCCGCGCGCCGACGAGTCGCACGGCCGCTATGCCGCCTACGCCAACGCGCGCATGTCCCGCAGCGGGCATTTCTGGCAGAACCGCTTCTTCTCCTGCGCGCTGGACCGGCGCACCTATGGGCGGCGCTCCGCTACGTGGAGCGGAACCCGTTGCGGACAAGCCTGGTCGCCGCCTCCGCGGCTTACCAATGGTCGAGCGCGGCGGCGCATACCGGCGCGGCCTCGCCGCCGGATTGGCTGGAGCAGGAGCCCATGCGCTCGTCCTTCACACCGGCCGAGTGGGCTGCGTTCCTGGAATCGGATACCATGGGCGATGAGGAGGCTTCGCTGCGGAGG
>Ga0335071_10006401_pt1 | contig 12154 bp, 7 predicted proteins | sample Lox_Sample_15_FD_206724 | JGI IMG/M metagenome (GOLD analysis project Ga0335071, IMG submission 206724) | Soil microbial communities from Loxahatchee National Wildlife Refuge, Florida, United States - Lox_Sample_1.5 | ecosystem: Environmental > Terrestrial > Soil > Wetlands | place: USA: Florida...
CCTTCGGTCATGAGCTACGACCGGGACGAAAATAAAATTGTGTTGCAGGACAGCCGCGTATGGATCGCCGGCCTGGGTGACGAGGGCGGCTCCGGCTCTTGGCTGACGGCGATCATGAAGGAATTTGGCCGTCCGGAGAAAGAAGAGCTTGATAAATGCCAGCAGTTCATCGATCAAGTTCTTTGGGGCGGCCTGCAATATAAAGACGGGGCGCGCCAATACGGAGTACGCAAGAGTCTCTTCTACTACCAGCCCGATCAGATGCCTTATTATCGAGGCGATCTCAATTGGAAGACTTGGACGAGTTGGAACAAGCTGGTATCCGAACGAACGGATCGTTCCTTCAACTATCCTCACGTCGCGGCGCTCCATTGGGTTATGTATCGTCTGGCGCGCAACAACGTGGGACTCATTACCAATCATTGCTGGGACTGGTATCTGAACAACGCCTACCAAACAGCGATTGCGATGATGAAACAAGCCCCCGGTTATGCCCAATTCGGCCAGATGGAAGGCGACGTTTTCGTTCAGATCTTGCTCGACCTCAATCGCGAAGGCTGGACAGAGCAAGCCGCGGATTTCACAGTCCGGATGAAGGGCCGCGCCGATCGCTGGAGCAACCAGGCATATCCTTTCGGCAGCGAAATGCCGTGGGACTCCACCGGTCAGGAAGAGGTCTATGCCTGGACAAAATATTTCGCGTACGCCGCCAAGTCCCAAGTGACGCTCGACGCCATCCTCGGCTACATGCCGACCATACCGCACTGGGGATACAACGGCAGCGCCCGCAGGTATTGGGATTTCGTTTACGCCGGCAAGCTCGGCCGCATCGAGCGCCAGTTGCACCACTACGGTTCCGGCATCAACGCCATCCCGGTGTTGAGTGAGTATCGTGATCACCCGGGCGACCTATATCTGCTTCGCATTGGCTACGGCGGGACGATGGGCGCACTCACCAATATCGATCAGGAGGGATTCGCTTCGGCCGCGTTTCATTCCTTCCCGGACACGTTGAAGTTCGATGCCTATTCCGGGGACTATGGTCCGAACTTCTTCGGTCATGCCATCAATACCGCAGCTTATATCGTTCACGATCCGGAATTTGGGTGGCTGGCATTTGGCGGGAACCTCAAAACCGACGAGGGCACAATTGCGGTCACCCCCCTTGACTCGTTCCGCACGCGTGTTTATGTCGCATCAAGCGGCTTGTGGCTAACGCTCGACGCCGGCAGGTTTTCGAGCGTGTCGGTCAATCCCAAAACCGGGGCCGTTCGCCTGGGTCTTGCAGCCGCAACCAAGTTCACCCCCAAGGCGCGTTTGCGTGTGGAACAGTCCGCGAAGTTGAGCGGCATTGCAAGTTATCATCCAATCACGAAGCTCGAATCCGAGCGGGGGGCTTACATCGTGCCGCTCAAGGCGGGGACGACATGGGTGGAACTCCATCCGTAGGTCCGCGTTCCTCGGCTTCATTTGCGCATCCGTGTTTGATATGAATGGGCCGAAACAAGATCTCAAGGGCCGGGTTGCTTCGCATTCGGCGTTGTCAGTCGGCAGGCCCTTGTCGAACTCTTCGTCGGATCGCTCTCGGAAACTGCTTTCAGTGTCACGGTTGCCGCGGGAGCGCTCGCAGGATCTCGCGCCACCACAATCGGCACAATCACTGAATCTCCGAACTTCACGGCAACAAGCTCGTTCCGCAGCTTGGCCGACCATCCCTTGCCGTCGATTGTGACCGAGAGGCGATATATATCGTTGCTCAGATAATCGTCAGCGTTCTGCGGGTGCGGCAACGGATCCGTAGCCGCAGGCGCGCCAGTGTTTTTCAGAGTGAAGGCACAGTCGGCATACCGCAAGGGCATTTCCTGCGCCGCGGGCGGAACAAGCAACACACCGCGCTCCTGAGGTCCCGATCCGTCCAATGATCGCAACCCGACCGTATAGGATAGGATCCCGTTCGGGTCTCTGTGGATGTCAATCACGTAGAAGTGCAGACGGTTCGCAGTATCCTCCCATTCGTACCGGCTTCCGGAATCGGCTCCGGCATGAAACAGCGCATCATTGAGCTGGCGATAGTCGGCGATCGTTCGCATAACGGCCGTGCCGTCCGGCCGCTTGAAGTCGATCATGTTCATATCTTCCGGATGTGCGTCGATCACCCAGATGAAGCAGTTGTAACCGCAGGAGTTGCTTTCGCCGTTTTTATTTTTGGCGATCAGGACTCCGTTATCGGGCGTGAATGAATCGTAGCCGATCCGCTGCACAACCTCGACCGAGTAAAAGTTGAAGACCGGCGCGCCGGCACACAGGGGATCCTTGTTTATTTCGCACGGCGGCGTGCGATCCTGAGGCGCGTTGCCGTCCAGTGCGACAGTGATTCCGGCCAACCCACCCGGTCCAGGGTCAACGGCGCGGGCGGTGATTGTCGCTACGACCGGGCCGGAGTTCGCGAGACCATTGCGATTGAGCTTCAGGACATTTTCTGGGCGTACAAAGCCGAATTTGATTCGGTTGCGCAGCATGAATCCGGCCGGCATGGACGCCCCCTGGATCGCTGGTACAACCCAGCGGTTGTGCGGCCCACCCGGCCCGTTGAATGAGCCACGATCCACGATATCCCATGGAGCGCAGCCTACTCTCCGGTATGGCTTTGCGTAAGGGTTGTTATTGTTGTCGCCGGTGCGGAATGCAAAATGCACGATTTCGTGCGTGATCGTGCCTGAGCTTTCTCCCTGGCGAATCGTGGACTGGCCCCACTGCATTTGGCCGACTCTCCAGGAGGTCCAGGGCGCATAGCGAGTAATGACCCAACGCGGCTTGGTCTTGTCCGGGTTTCCCCATTCTTCAGGGATGTCGTCTCTGGTCTGAAATTTCATTTCTCCGAATTCCTGCCACACGCTCGTCTCATCGTAGCCGGCATAAATCCGCAGGATGATGTCGTACTTCGACCGGATGTTTTTCCCGGCGTCCGCAATCCAGAGCGCGTCGGCATCCTCCTCGAGGCGTCCGTTGCACTTGAATCCACCCGGGCAGCCCTTCTGCTGCTTCCACTCGTTGAGGCCATATTGGAACAGGTTTTTCGGCATCCTATACGGGCCGAACGAATCCATTTTCGGAATACCGATCCTGCCCCTCGATTGCTCCATCCAGTACTCGTTTACTGTATGTCCGTGGTTGAGCGCTTGAGGCTTGTTGTAGAAGTCGGCGTAAAACTGAGGGACCTCTGCGCGTGGGATGGGGTCGATCTGCGGATTGCCAAAAGGATCGGATCCTCTGGGCAGGGTAATCACAAACGGCTGATCCGGAAAGTCGACGGCCACGAGCGCTATCCGGAGCTGTCGGGACGGCACGAGCGAGGGATCGGCCCAGTTGGCGCCTGGAATGGGATGATAGTCGTCCCAAGTCATATCCTGCTGATCCTGGCACTTCTGCGGATCGATCGGTCCGGGCGCAGGAGGAGTGAGCGCAGAGGTCAAGGCTTGCGTGTCCGTGCTCCTGACTCCAGCCGTCCTTCCAGCGCGCTCAGCGTCGGCAACCAGAGCAATAAGGGAGAGACAGGCGTACAAAGCAGCGCGTGCCGATACAAGGCTCCTTGGAAAGGAATACCTTTTCATTAAACGCTCCTTCGGGGTGACATCGTGTTGAATTACAGCCGGCATAAATCATAAATTGTCTATTGTAGCAATGTCAGACCTCCTGAGACAGATTAGATAATTATCTGAGAAACACAATGGAGGTCTGAATTGGAGCGAATTTTGGAGGCAAAGTCAAAGAAAGTTTGATCCAGAATAGGAAAAGAATAGGCAAAGTGACCGGATGTTCCCAAAAACGAACAGGCTGCAAGTGCTTTTTTAAATTCCGGGAGATGGGAATCGAACCCACACACTACTTACGTAGTCCAGGATTTTAAGTCCTGTGCACCTTATCTGATCTGCCAATTGTCCAAGGCAATTCCAGATGCTTTGGTCTGCAAAATAAAACCTTAGCAGGCTTCACATATCCTCTTTGCGCTTGCGCCTCACCTTTGTGTTTTCCGATCCGGCCTCAAATTGCCGATCCCATTCCTTTAGAATGTCAGCTCTGTCAAATTCCTCTTTTTGCAGAATGCGTCGAAAGTCTGTAGAGATAAACCTTTTTCCAGATCTGCTCGCACCGAGGTTTCTAGGAATTTCGTTAATGCTCCCGGTTTCCAAAATGTATATTGCCGGTATTGAGGAGAGAGCTCCTGTTTTTTCCTCTCAATTAACGCCGAGTATTTTTCTCCAGGATAATTTTCTGCAATATAGCTTTCCAAAATCTGGTCCCGATAATCTTCATAGGCAAACTCAAGAGCAGCCCGCATTTCTATTTCCTGCTCCCGTGCTTGCTTCTGCTTATAAAAGATTGCCTGCTTGCGACTGGTCTCGAAGAGTTCCGGGGGGTGGATATTTTCCTTAATAAGGTAGATGTAAAAACCGGGCGGATTAAATATTTTCGAACCCAAGTTCTGTCGGATCCAGTAGTCCCCCCATTCGAGCTGATCCAGAACCTCCTGGCCCTCGGCAATATTGGCAAGAAGCTTTTTCGCTTGGCGCTCCGGGATATTTCGTCTAACGAGTTCCTCAACCAGAGAAGGATTGAGCTTCTGCTCCTCCCTTCGAAGAATTTGGAAACCCTGCGGATTTGGTTGGGAAGCTATCGTTTTCCTCTGATCCCCTCTAAATTTCTCTCCATGATGGAAAATGATCTTGTGGCCGGCATGGCCGCTGGTCACATCAAGATCCCAGCCGGCAAGATAGCCATGCTCAACAAGCTCATCGAGCGAGGGGCCAAGCTTCTCCTTGATTTTCGAAGCATGGGAATAGGGATTGAGATTCAAGACTTGGCATAGTTCATCGTAACGCTTTTCAAAAGCGCACGCATTCCGGGATGCATAGAGCCAAATCTGAAGGTGTGGAACCAAGGCTCTAGCAATGTGATTCTTGAGCTTCAGATAGCTCTCAAGCTCTATAGGCAGGAGATGATTTTTGTTTATGTTCTCAAGTTGCCATCTCGAAAGCCACACATAGTTTTTGTCAGCCCGCCGTCCTCCCTCGAGTTCGCTGCCAATGCTTGCAACCTGATCGAAGACCCGGAATCGGTCCTTCGACCAAATAGGTCGACCATCGAGACAGATCATTCCCTCGGAGATGATGGTTGTAGCATTCATGACGTTGAGCCATTCATCGATATGCTCATAGTTCCCGCCGCTGTTTCTGCACTGGCCGAGCAAATCCAATAGTTCGGCAGAGGAGAAGGCGATTGGATTTCTGACCTCGCAATGACGTTGCTTGGAATCCACGACGATTTTTTGAAAAGCAATATATTTGTCTTGATCCGCTGTTGTCGGAAGGCCAAAAGTTGTTCCTGGGATGATGGTCGCTTTTGCCTGTAATCTTTTCCCATCCAAAATCTTTGTGAACGTGACCGTCTTCGTGGATTGCATCCTGACTCTTTTGTTGGATGGAGAGAAATATCCCAGAGAGGCCAGGTTCTTCTCGATCGCCACAAAACCCACGCCGCGATATTCCCTTTGAATGTGTCTCGGCATCATTTCCCAGGGTTGAAAGCCAAACGGCCAAAACTGCAAGTCAAGAGGCCGAGGCAAAAAGCTGCCTCTGCGGAGGCACCCGGTTTGGTGCCCTTTCATAATTTAAATTTTCTGGTGATCGGTGCAGCTTCGGAAAATAATTTTCAATCGGGGCATGGCAACTGCAAATACCTGTGCCCAAAAGTGTGCCCAGAACCTATCTTTTTATCTTAGATTCACTTAGCGCCGATTTTTGGAGAGTCTGCCGAACCTAAGATTTTTGATTTATTTGCGGGTTAATTGCGAGTTAGTTTCAGAAATCGAATGCTTTTCGTAGTCAAACGCTCTATCCAACTGAGCTACGGGCGCATTTCAAAGAGACGCAATACTATAGCGATTTCTGAACCGCTTCGCAATGTCCGATTTTAGCCTCGTTGTGCCCAAAACTGTGGCCAACGCCGGACCCAGTTAATAAAGGAGACGGAAATGAAACCCACAGAAGAATTAATTTCCGAGCACAACGCAGTGCTTGTCGCGCTGCAGATTCTCGAAAAAATTGAGAAAGGACTTGCGGCAGGAGGCGCCGATGCGCCGGAGCACCTCAATCAGCTTATCGACTTCTTCGGAGGATTTGTTGACCGGTGTCACCACGCCAAGGAAGAGGGTGCCCTCTTTCCCGAACTCGAAAAATGTGGGGTAAAGCGAGAAGGCGGGCCGATCGGAGTGATGCTGGCCGAGCACGAAGCTGGACGCGGACTGGTCCGCGAGATGTCGGACGGGTTGGCGCGTCTGCGCCGCGGCGATCAAAACGCCTCGAATGGCATCCGAGAAACTGCGATCGGATACAGAGATTTGCTTTCGGCTCATATCCACAAGGAAAACACCGTGCTATTTCCAATGGCCGATCGGCTGCTGTCTGACGACACTGCGGGTAAGGTTGTTGGGCGATTCGAGGAGATCGAGCTTAACCGCGTCGGTCCGGGCAAGCACGAGGCGCATCACGATATGCTGCACCGTCTGAAAGATATTTACCGTGTCTGATGCGGTAGCACTGCAACCGACAGGTCGTGGAAGGCGATTCCTTCATAGATGCCGCTTGATAGAGTTTAGCCCGTATTTCTCAGTGCGCCGTGGAGACGAGCGATCAGAGTCTACATGTCGGTCGGGGAAGTGGCGACAGAATGCATGAAGGGAGTACAAGCGCAAACCGGGAAATCCAATTGAACAGGGGAAACGGTTTTGCCAGGGACTGAACCTCCCATACTTGACATTATTCTTCGCGTAACACTCCAATGCTTATACTCTACCGGGATGCTCGGGTCGTTTCAGAAGTGCTCACACCTCTGGTCAATATTGTTTCTCCCAGAATTTCATTTGGGTGTAAGATCAATTACAAGACGCTATGACGATACTGAAGCAGACTCCGCAGTAGATGCTCTGCAATGCGCAAGTTGGGCAAGCGCCTTAGGCGGGTTGCGATCAATAGTTTATTTGGTTCGGATTATCCGCTAAAGCCACTTGATACGGCAGTTGGGGTTAAATAACCCATTTGCGCGATCTTGCTCATACGATTTATTTGCCACCGGACGGGGGATGTGTTTGAAAATATTTATCAGACAAGGAAGGTCTAACAAAATGAGGAATCAAATGATGCGGAAAGCTGCTCTTATGCTCGCCTGCGCGGCACAGATTGCTGCGGCATTAGTTGCGGTTACAGCCGCCGACAAGAAGGAGATTCCGGAGTATATCGGTTCGCAGGCCTGTCTGGGATGCCACGCCGAGAAGTACAGCATCTGGAAATCCTCCAACCATGCCCAGATGGTCGTGCCTATAATAAACTCGACTCAATTGCCGCTCGACATTGCCAAGGCTCCGGCGAACCTCCAGGCGGAGCTCCGGAAAGCCAATTATATGGTGGCTAATTCTTTCTTCCTTGCGCGTGATCCCGCAACTCAGCATTACATGACCTTGGGTGTCAGTTATGACAGGGCCGCCAAGACCTACCGTCCTTCCAACTTCAGCCTGGATTGGTCAACTTCCTGCGCTGGTTGTCATACGACCAACATGAACACGCCAAAGCTCACGTGGGGCGAAGCCGGAATCGGCTGCGAGGCGTGCCATGGTCCGGGTCGTGATCACGTTTTGGGCAAGGGCGACGTCAGCAAAATAGTTGCCAGCAAGGACGCAGATATTTGCGGGCAATGCCATGGAGGTAACGACGTTCAGACCGGTGGCAAATTGATGTCCGACGGCACCAAATGGGTTGTCGGTTTTCGGCCCGGTATGAAGCTTTCCCAAATCCCGGGAATCCAGCTGACGCCAGTCGATCCAAACAAGCTTCCGCCTGATTCAAGCATCAACGCAAACCATCTGCGTAACTACAATATGTGGGGAGCCTCCGTTCACAGCAAGGCTCTCGGCCTGATAATCAAAAATGAACGCGCTGCCGCTGACTGCTATGGCTGTCACTCCGCGGAGGGCTTCGCCGCCAAACTTCAGGGCAAGAAGATTGATGTCACTAAAAAAGAGAGCTTTAATACGCTATCTTGCGTCGCCTGCCACGATGCGCATAACAGTGATAATTCCCGTCAATTGGTTATGCCTCCTGAAAAGCTTTGCACCTCCTGCCATACCCAGGAGGCCACGTTCAAAGGCAACGGTGCTAAGGGCATCAAGGAAACCAAAAGTTTCCACTCCGGAATCAGCTGTGTCGAATGCCACATGACCGAAGGGAACCACCTGATGAAAGTAATCCGACCGGACGATCCCGATCTAGCCGAGAAGCGCGCCGACACCTGCACTTCATGCCACAAAGACAAAAATAAGAAAGACCGTGCGGTTCGTCTGCAGGAATGGCAAGCTTCGTTTACGAAAAACATGGACGCTCTACAGAATGATATCAAGACCATCGGCATGGCACTGAAGGAGAAGCCCGATCTTCTGAATGCCGAATTGAAGACAAAGCTCGGCAATGCGAGAGCCAACCTTTCGGTCCTTACAAGAGATGGTTCTCGCGGAGCGCACAATTTCGAGTATGCGACGAAGATCATGAACCAGGCCGGCATAGACCTCGGCGAAGTCAAAGCAGCCATAAAGTAGCCAGGATGCCGTTGCATACACAATGACTGGAACAAACTAAGAGTGGAAAGGACCAGGAAATGAGCAAACCAGCAGAACCGATGTCCCCGGCACAGGCCGTTCGCCTTCCCGAATATGTCCAGTACGCGACTGGTTCAATCGTTAGCCGCGCGCTGGTGCAGAAACCATTTGGCTCGATCACCCTGTTCGCGTTCGACGCTGGACAGGCGCTTAGCGAGCATACAGCCCCCTACGACGCCTATGTGCAGATTCTCGACGGTGAGGGCGAAGTTGTCATCAGCGGGCAGATAGTCAATCCCAAGTGCGGTGAGACGGTTCTCATTCCGGCCAATGCGCCTCACGCTGTGAATGCACGGCAGCGATTCAAAATGCTTCTCACGATGATTCGAGGGTAGGCAAACCGGTGTCGCAGAATGCCGAGGAGTACAAAATGATTTTATCCGGAGAATCAGTGGCATTTGGCGCTCCTGGAATCCAGCCTCGCTGGACCTCCAGCGCCAAGGAAGGCCTCGGCACCGCCTATCACACAGGCTGCCGGCTCTGGTTCACGGTCAGCCACGGAATCGTCAATGAAATTTATTACCCCCATGTCGATCAGCCAAACACCCGCGATTTTCAGTTTCTCATCAGCGACGGTGAAAGTTTTTGTCACGAGGAGAAGCGTGATCTCGATCACCGGATTGAATATCCGGAGCGCAACTGCCTTTTGTATCGGCTTACAAACTCGGATCGCAACGGGCGCTACCGGCTGATCAAGCACGTGCTTACCGATGCGCATCGCTCGGTGTTGCTTGTACATACCAAAGTGGATGTGTTCGATGAATCACTGCGCGCAAAGTTGCATCTGTACGCGCTCCTGGCTCCGCATATTGCACGGCATGGCGCCGGCAACTCAGGCTGGTGTTCTGAGGTCAGCGGCCTCCCACTTCTCTGTGCGGAACGTGATGGCGTTTACTTAATCATGGGCTGCAGCACGGGCTTTTCCCGCCGGTCAATCGGCTATGTTGGTGCAAGCGACGGTTGGCAAGATCTTATTAGCAATTTCAAAATGGATTGGGAATTTCGCAAGGCAATGGGAGGGAATATTGCACTGACCGGCGAAATCGATCTTCAGCGCGCCGATGAATTCATAATCGCTATCGCAATCGGCGGGAGTTATCACAGCACAACAACCAAGCTGATGCAGTCGCTCGCAGTCGCTTTTGAGCCGCATCGCCAAACCTATGTGCGTCAGTGGCAGCGCGCGGTGGTGGATCCGGCATCGGACATCACGGATCATACGCATGACGGCGGTGCAGTGTATCGGCTGAGTCGCTGTATCCTCCTGGCGCATGAAGATAAGATTTTTCAGGGCGCGCTGGTCGCATCGATGAGCATTCCGTGGGGCGAAGTCAAAGGCGACAATGATGTCGGCGGTTATCATCTGGTCTGGACCCGCGACCTGGTGCAGAGCGCGACCGCGCTGCTTGCTGTGGGACAGACTGGAACGCCGCTGCGCGCATTGATCTGGCTCGCAGCCACGCAGCAGCCGGACGGCAGCTTTCCACAGAATAGCTGGATCGACGGTACTGCATACTGGTGCGGCTCTCAAATCGATGAAATTGCCGTGCCGATCCTGCTGGCGTGGCGTTTGCACAGCGAAGGCGTCACGCCGGGCTTGTTCGATCCATACGTCATGATCCTACGTGCTTCTGCGCACCTCATTCTGCACGGGCCGGTGACAGCGCAGGAACGCTGGGAAGAAAACGCGGGTTATTCGCCTTCGACGCTGGCTACAGTCATCGCCAGCCTGGTCTGTGCTGCGGAATTCGCCGGAAACCACGATGAACCGGGCACAGCGGATTTTATTCTGACATACGCCGACTGGCTTGCCGCGCATCTTGAAGAATGGACGGTCACGACGCAGGGCGAGTTGGTCCAAAAATACCAGCGTCACTACATCCGGATTAATCCAACGGATCCACAAGCCCCCGACCCACACGCCAATCCAAACACAACAATGATCCAGTTGGCCAATGGCGCCGGCGTTCACCCCGCACGAACCATTGTCGGCTGCGATTTTCTTCATCTTGTGCGGTTCGGCATCCGCGATGCGCACGATCCCATCGTCCTGGATTCGATCGAAGTCATCGATCGTGTTCTCAAACGTGACCTGCCGCAAGGCCCCTGCTGGCGCCGTTACAATCACGATGGCTATGGACAGAAGGATGACGGCAGCGCTTACGACGGGTCGGGTGTCGGCCGCTCGTGGCCGATTTTGACGGGCGAACGCGGCCATTTCGAACTCGCTGCCGGACGCGATCCGAGGCAGTTCATTGCGGCGATGGAACGGTTTGCCAATGAAGGCGGAATGATTACCGAGCAGCTTTGGGACGCCGACGACCTGCCGGGCGGGAGCATGAAACGGGGGCGACCCACAGGCGCTGCAATGCCGTTATGCTGGTCGCACGCCGAATATTTAACGCTTGTTCGCAGCTGTTGCGACGGCATCTGTTTTGATCGAGTGGAACCCGCATTTCAGCGCTATGTGGTCAATCCAGTTCCGGTCCGGCACGAAATCTGGAGCTTCCGCCATCCCGTCCGCCGAATGCGGCGGGGGAAAATCCTGCGGATTATCGTTGCGGCGGATGCGACCGTTATCTGGTCGGCAGATCAGTGGGCTCGCACTAACAAAGTAGAGACGGGCAACATCGGCGCGCTGAATTTATGGTTTGCAGATCTTCCAACGAGTGATTTGCGCGGTGAGTCGGTATTCGAATTTACATTTTATTGGAAAGAGCCTCAAAGGTGGGAAGGCAGGAATTGGCGGATCGTCGTCGAATAATGCCGAATGCCAGGTATGCGGGACTGTCGTAAAAAAGAGAGGAGCACTCCATGGAACTTGGCAGAGTACGAAACAACATGGTGCAACGTTTGTTGCGAGCCGGTCGTCCGTGTGGTGCCGCTAATGCGGGAAGGAAGGCCGCCCCAAAGGGAGACATCCTATGACAGCCTCTCTTTCGGACGCTCTGGTACTTTTCGGAGTAACGGGCGATCTCGCCCACAAGATGATCTTCCCGGCGCTCTATTCAATGGCAGAACGAGGCGCTCTGAGAGTTCCAATAATTGGCGTCGCCTTCCCCAAATGGAGTCTGGCGAAGTTGAGCAACCGCGTGAAGGACAGCATCAGGCGATCGGGCGGGATCCATAACCAGCGCGCCCTCCATCATTTTCTATCTTTGCTCAAGTACGTAAGCGGGGACTATAACGACCCGGAAACATTCAGGGCGATAAAAAAGGCGCTGGGAAGTGCTCGGCGCCCGGCGCATTACCTCGCCATCCCGCCTGCACTCTTCGCAACGGTGATCCAAGGGCTCGGCGAAGCAGGCCTGGCGGGCCAGGCACGCGTTATCGTTGAAAAGCCGTTTGGACGCGACCTGGCTTCCGCAAGGGAGCTTAACCGCATCGCGCAGTCGGTGTTTCCGGAAGATTCGATCTTTCGCATCGACCACTTTCTCGGGAAAGAGGCGA
>Ga0335071_10006402_pt1 | contig 12154 bp, 6 predicted proteins | sample Lox_Sample_15_FD_206724 | JGI IMG/M metagenome (GOLD analysis project Ga0335071, IMG submission 206724) | Soil microbial communities from Loxahatchee National Wildlife Refuge, Florida, United States - Lox_Sample_1.5 | ecosystem: Environmental > Terrestrial > Soil > Wetlands | place: USA: Florida...
AGCCAGGCGACCGCTTCGCAAGCGGCAATCAGCCGCGCCCTTCAACTCAAGCTGACAGCCCCGGCCTCACCAAAAGCAGTTGAGGTCGGGACGCCGTTTTCGGCTTTCCCCAATGGGCGCTTGCACGCTTGGGCTGGGTGAGCTTTCGGCCGGTGCCCGCGCCCGAATGGACGCGGCGTTTATCGCCGTCATCACCTCGTGGATTACCCCGAGCAACTCTTCCCGGCCCTGCCGAGTCGCTGCCGAGCACGTGAACACCGCCGGCGGCTTTTCGAACCATGCCGAAATGCGATCGGCAAAGGCGGCCATGTTCTTCTGCGCCTTGACGGCGGACACCTTGTCGGTCTTGGTGAAGACGAAGACGAACGGCACGGCGTGGCGCACGAGCCATTCCGCGAACTCGAGATCAATGGCTTGCGGCGCCAGGCCGGAGTCAATTAACGCAAACACCAGGCTGAGGTTCGGGCGCTTCGCCAGGTAATCATTCACGGCCTGGTTGAACCGGGCCCGGTCCTGGTGCGCACCGGCGGTGAAGCCGTATCCCGGCAGATCCACCAGGCGCCAACACTTGTTCATCGTGAACACGTTAATGAGCTTGGTGAACCCCGGGGTGCGCGAGACCCGGGCCAATCCCTGCTCGCCCGCGAGCAGGTTCAGCAGGGAGGACTTGCCGACGTTCGAGCGCCCGATGAAGGCGAACTCCGGCAGCGACTCGTCCGGACACGAATCCAAATCCGGCGCGCTGCAATCAAAAGTGGCGGATGAAATGTTCACGATGGAAAGATCACAGCCCAGTGTCGCACACATCCACCGGATTGATACCGGTATTATCGGAAAAGGGGCGGCTCAATCCCCCTCGCTGAACACACGCTGGCCCCCACGCTCGCTCTGCTTGCGGTGTTGCCAGGCGGCTTTCTTTTCGGCTGCGCGCAGGAAGCGGATTTCGAGTTGGAGCTTGAGGAAACTGTCATACCGCTCGCGCGGGAGCGTGCCGGCGGCGAGCGCTTCGAGCACCGCACACTGATGCTCCTTCGTATGGGTGCAGTCGCGGAAGCGGCAGCGGACCGACAGCGCGTCAAGCTCGGGAAAAGCTTGCTTCGATCCCTCACTGGCAATCCAGATGTGGAATTCTCGCATGCCCGGCGTGTCAATGACCACGCCGCCTTGCGGGAGAAAGATCATCTCGCGCCACGAAGTGGTATGCCGGCCTTTGGCGTCATTCGTGCGCACTTCCACCGTGGCCTGGATGTCTTCGCCATAGAGGCGGTTGATGAGGCTCGACTTGCCGACCCCAGAGGTGCCGATGAACACGGCCGTGTCGCCGGGCTTGATCAGTTGCGCCAGTTTCTTAACGCCGCGCCCGGTAAGCGCGCAGGCCGCCAGCACCAACGCGTCGCCGGCCACGCGCGTGACGTCCGCGAGCCTGGCGTCCAGGTCATCGCACAAATCTATTTTGTTGAGCAGGACGACCGGGCGGGCGCCGCTTTCATGGGCCATAACCAGCATCTGCTCCAGACGCGCGGCGTCGAAGCTCGCGTCCGCAGCGGTGACCATGAATGCCGTGTCAATATTCGTGGCGAGGATATGCTCCGTGCTGCCGCGGCCGGTGAGCGTGCGGCAAAGTTTGGTGCGTCGCGGAAGGATGGCCTGAATCATCGCCTTCTCCTCGTTGGGAACGAGCTTTACGGCCACCCAATCCCCGACCTTGGGAAGCTTTGCGTTGGACCCGCGCGCGTCGTGCATGCACTTGCCGGTGACCTGCGCGAGCAGTTCGGCGTCAGCGGTCCAGACGCGGAAGAAATGTTTATCCTCCACCGCCACGCGAGCCGGAACCAGACCTTTGGCAAGGTGAGGCGCGAACTGCTGGTTGAGGTCAGCATTCCAGCCCAACTTCGTCAGATCCATAGGGGCGTGCTGATTGAGTTATTCATGCCCTGCAGCTTACGCCCGGGCCCCACTCCTGCGAAGGCCGAAGTTGGAGCTTCGACCCTTTGGACCAGAAACGAGCGTGCATGAAAGCAAGGTATTGCTCCTCGAATATTGAAACCGGCCCGGCCCCGCCCTAAGCTGCCGGCGTGTTCTGGATAACTCGAATGCCGCTCGCCCGGGCGCTTGAATTCCCGGCGGTCTTGCTTTCCCTGGCGTTGCTCAATCCGCCGCAGTCCCGCGCGGCGGCGGCTGACTCGGCGTGCCTGGCAGAACTCGACCGCGTCCAGGCTGGCATGTCGGAGTTCAACCAGCTTTATGAGAAGTGCCGCGCGGCGGGGATTCCGCTCGATTATCCGGCGGTGGCGAAGACGACGCTGGAGCAGTTCATCCCGCTGGCCCGCGCGGATGCCGAAGGCGCAGATGTCCCGCGCGCCGCCTTTGAGGTGAAGGACCTGAAGCAGACCCTGGGGGCGTCCATGGCCGAGATGAAAGCCCTTCTCCAAACCCCCAGCCTCGCGCCGGATGCCTGGCGCTTCCAGACTGGCAAGCTGCAGGTCCGGGGGCTGAGCTTCACCGCCGAGCGCGTGGATACGCGCGGGCGGCACGAGCGCGGGCCGGTCTTCTTCTGCGGCTACGGCCATTTCAACCAGGTCCGGCAGGACATGGCGCGCTGGCCCGGTTACGGGGTGAATATCATTCAGATCGAGCTGGGGCCGGCCGGCACGTTGGTGGGCGAGAACGAGGTCTCCCTGAAGGAAGCCGACGCGGTCGTGAAGGTGCTGGACGACGCGGCCAAGCATAACGTCATGGTCAACGTGCTGCTCTCCCCGCATTACTTCCCCGGCTGGGCCTATGCCAAATGGCCGGACCAAACCCGGGCCAGCGGGAGCTTGGGTTACTGCGTGGATGCGCCCGGGCCGAAGCAGGTGATCGAGAAGTTCCTGCGCATCGTGGTGCCGATGTTCAAGGACAAGCCGGCCCTGCACAGCTTCTGCCTGTCCAACGAGCCGAACTTCAGCGGCTCGCCCAATTGCGCCAACACCCGGGCGCTGTGGACGCAATACCTCACCCGGACGCACCGGACGGTGGCGGCGCTCAACGCCGATTACGGTTCGCATTACGCGATCTTCGACGAGGTGCCCATTCCTGGCCTGGCGCAGCCCGAGTTCTACGACTTCAGCCGCTTCAACGAGGAACGGTTCGCCGCGTGGCACGCGTGGATGGCCGGGGTGATTCATTCGCTGGCGCCCACGGCGCTGGTGCATGCCAAAATCCAGTTGGAAGGCGCGGTGCTCTCGCGCTGGTACCACAAGAGCTCGTGGGGCGTGGACCCGGAGTTGTTTGGGGAAAGCACGGACCTGAACGGCAATGACGACATCATCCTGGAGCCCGGGGCCGGCTCGGAATGGGCCCTGGCCTGGCAGCTTCAAAACCTCGGCTACGACATCCAGCGTTCCCTGGTCCCCAAGCCCATCTTCAACTCCGAGAATCATCCCACCCTGGACGGCTACACCGGCTACGTGCAGCCGGCGCATTTCCGCACCGCGCTCTGGCAGGGAGCCGTCCACGGCCAGGGCGCCACGACGATCTGGGTCTGGGAGCGGACCGCCGACCACGCCAATTGCGTGTATGGCAACGTCATGGACCGGCCCGGCTGCGCCGAGGCGGTGGGCGTCACGTGCCTGGACTTAAACCGTTTTGCCGGTGAGATCACCGCGCTGCAAACGGTCCGGGCGCCGGTGGCGATTGTCTATTCCGGCACCTCGATCAAGCCGGACCGCCGTTATATCAACTCGGTGGAAACGAGCTACACCGCGCTCAACTTCAGCGGCCTCAGGCTCGATTTCATCTCTGAGAAGCAATTGCTCGCCGGCAAAGGGCGTCGCTACAAGCTGCTAATCGTCCCCGATGCCACGCAGCTCCAGCCGCAGGCGGTGGAGGTTCTCAGCCGCCTGCGGGGCGTGCGCGTGGTGCTGGTCGGGGATGGGCTGGCCAAGGATTGCTACGGGAAGGACGTCCCGGCCGATATATTGGCCGCGCTCCGCGCCCGGGCGCTGCTACTGGATGCCAAGCTTTCAGCCAGGCAACTGCAGCCTTCCCTCGCCTGCGAACTGGCCGGGCTCAAGGCGCTGCCGCAGTGGCGGCTGGTGGATGCCGCGACCGGCGAGCCGGTCTGGGGCGTGGAATGGTTGCCGGTCAAGCTCAAGGGGCGCACCGTCATCAACGCCGTCAATCTGCTGAGCCGTCCGATTCAGGTGAGCATTCTGAAAGGCACTCGGCGGATTGCCGCCACCAACCTGCTCAGCCTGGGCGGCCAGGAACCGGTAGAGACCCTCCAGCCGATGGTTCCGGTGCTGGGTGCGCTCGCCAAATAAGCCGCGCCGGGCCACGATCAGACGCGGCAAGGGGCGCGCATCGCGCCAAACCGCATGCGGCCAGCCGGCAGGTGCGGTCAGCTCTTGGCCCACTTGTCGTAGTCGAACTTCAGGGCCGGCTCGGCGTTGGTGCCGGGTGTAAATCGCTTCTTGAGCCGGCTGATCTGCTCCGAGGTCAGGCCGAGCGCCCGCCACCAGTTGGCGTTGGTGAAATCCGCGTCGCGCACGTTGGCGCCGTCCAGCCGGGCGAGCGAGAGATTGGCACCGCGAAAGACCGCCGCCTCGAGGTTGGCGCCGCTCAGATTGGCCCCGTTGCATCTCGCCCCGGCGAAGTTCGCCATGGGGCAAACCGCGTCCGAGAGATCCGCCATGATCAGGTCGGCCTTTTCCGCCTGCACTTCCTGCAGGTAAGCCGCCCGCAGCTTGGCGCGGCGGAACCCGGTTTGCCCGAGGTTCGCGCGATACAACTGCGCCTCTGAAAGGTCCGCCTCGCTGAGGTCAGCCCCGCGCAGGTCGGCCTGCGCGAGCGAGCTCTTGAAGAGGCGCGCGCCGGCCAGATTGGCGCGCGCGAAGTTGGCATTGTTGAACAGCGCGAACGACAGATCGGCCCCCGCCAAGGTGACCCCGGGCAGGTTCAGATTACTAAGATCGGCGCTGCGCCACTCCTTGTTGCCGGCGGCGGCGAGCTGCAGAAACGCGCCGGCCCGTTCGGCGGCCGAATGCCCCGGCTGGCAGAGCACCCAGAATGCGTGCTCCCGGCTCTCCCGCCGCAGCTCCTGGACCAGGCGGGCTGTGAGCCAGACGTTCACCGTCAGCACGGCCACAACGCTCAGCAGGCCGAGCATCCATCCCGCCCGGGCCAGCCCGGGCGCCGCCGGCCGCACCGGCGGCCCCGCCGCACCGGCGCCGCTGGGCGATGGACTGGCTATTTGGCTCATGGTAAACTTGCCGGACAATTTGCGCTGCGCACACCGCCGCGCTGAGTGCTAGCATATTCGTGGACGCTTCGAACGCAATCCCTGGAAGCGGCGGTCGCCGCCGGCGATGGCGCCTGGTGGCGTTCCGCGTGGTGGCGGTCGGCCTGGCCCTCCTGCCGTTCCTCGTGGCCGAAGCCGGCTTGCGGCTCTTCGGCGTGGGCCGGCCCGAGGAGAGCGCCGATGCCCTGAACGGGTTCAACCGGCGGCTGCCGTTGTTCGTGCGGCAGGGACCGGACTATCGCACGGCCACGGCGCGCGAGCCGTTCTTCAATCCGCAGACCTTTGCCGCCACCAAGCCGCCCCATTGCTTTCGCGTCTTCTGCTTTGGCGGTTCGACCGTGTTCGGCCGCCCCTACAAGGGTGAAACCTCGTTCTGCCAATGGCTGGAACTGGAGCTGGCCGCCGCCGATCCGGCGCGCTCGTACGAGGTCATCAACTGCGGCGGCATCTCGTACGCCAGCTACCGGCTGGTGCCGCTCGTCAAGGAAGCGCTGCAGTACCAGCCCGACCTGGTGATCCTGGCGACCGGCCACAACGAATTCCTGGAGGACCGAACCTACCAGGCCATCAAGACGCGCTCCGCCGTCCGGGCGAAGCTGGAGGACGCAGCCTACTCGCTCCGGCTCGTCAACCTCGCGCGCCAGTGGATGGGCAAAGCGAAGACCGCCCACCCGGTGGAGCTTTCGCCCGAGGTCGAGCCCAAGCTTGACCGCGTGAGCGGGTATGCCTCGTACCACCGGGATGAGGCCTGGCGCGAGCGGGTCACCGCCCAATTCGAGGAGTCGGTGCGCACCATGGTCTCCGACTGCCGCGCGGCCGGCGTGCCGGTAATCCTGGTCAAGCTCGGCGCGAACCTGCGCGATTGCCCGCCGTTCAAGTCGGAACACCGCCCCGGCCTTTCCGCCGACCAGGAAGACGCCTGGCAGGCCGCGTTCGAGGCCGGCGTCGCCGCCGAGCCCACCAACGCGCCGGCGGCGCTTGCAGGCTATCGCCAGGCGGAAGCGATTGACGCCACGCAGGCCCTGCTCGACTACCGCCTCGCGCGCACGCTCGACCGGCTGGGGCGCGCGCCGGAAGCGCTGCAATACTATTCCCGGGCCAAGGAGCAGGACGTCTGCCCGTTGCGCATCCTCGCGCCGTTCCAGGAAATCCTCGCCCGGGTGGCGGCCGAAACCGGCGCGCCCCTGGTGGATGCCGCCGCCCTCATCGCCGCCGAGGCCCCGGATGCGATCCCCGGCTTCGACTGGTACCTGGATCACGTCCATCCCAACATCGGCGGCCACCAGCGGATCGCGCGCGCGCTGGCCGAACAGGTGTGGCGTTCCGGCCTCTGCCCGGAGACCTGCCGCTGGACGGAGGAGCAACGGCGCCGGGCTTATGCGCAACACCTCCGGCAGCTCGGGCCGCAATACTTTTCGGACGCTCGCCGGCGGGTCAACTGGCTGAACGCCTGGGCCCGCCGCCAGCGGCTGGCGGCCGAGGGCCTCCCGTCCGACGCGCAAGGCTACGCGCGACTGGGCTTCCGCTGCATGGATCTGGGTGACGAGGAAGGCGCGCGGGAAGCGCTGGCCCAGGCGCTCCAGACCGATCCGGCCGCCGTTGGCCTCATCCGCGCGCGCGCCCGGGAACTCGAAGGGGAGGGCAGGCCGGAAGCCGCCGCGAGCCTGCGGCAGGACTCCGCGAATGCGGCCGCCCGGCGCCCGTTGCGGCAGGGTGACCCGGCGCGCAGCTCAGGCTAGTCCTGCGCGTCTCGCTCTCGCTCCGTGCTCCCGTTCCCACGGCCAGCGATAGCCAGGGGGGACGTGGGCTGGTAGCGGGACGCCGGCTCATGCTTTCCGTTCTTCCAGCCACCGAGCAACACGGATGCCTCGATCAGCTTCTCCTCCAGGTCGCGCACCTGGCGGGCGCCGTCGGCAGCCGACTGCCTGGCTTCGTCGCGCTCCTTCTCGGCCCGAGCCAACTGCGCCCGGAGCGGTTCGATCATCGTGCGCAGCAGTTCAAGTTTCTTGTCCCGCTCCTGCGCGGCCGCCTGGTGGGCGTCCGCCTGCGCGGTCAACCGGGCCATCAGGTCCTGCTCGCGCTGCCCGGCCTGGGCCTGGGCCGCCTCGGCTTGCTGCTGCATTTCCTGGCGCAGCTTGGCTTCCAGCTCCCGCAGCGCCCGTTGACGCTCATCGGCTGCCTTCGCTTCGCGGCGGCGGAGCTCCTGCTCCGTCTTGGCCTGCAACTCGCCCCGCAGGGCGTCCACCTTCGCCTGCCATTGCTGGTCGCGCTGGCGTAAATTCGATTGGGCCAATTCCTCCCGCTGCTGGGCCTCGATTCCCAGCCGCGTCTCGGTGGCACGGATGCGCGCTTCGGCCTGGCGTTCCCAGTCCTCCTGGCGGACGCGCAAGTCCGAAGCCCACTGATCCTGCAATTCCGTTTCCCGGGCGGCGGCCCGGGTGGTCAATTCCTGTTCGCGCTGCTTGAGCCGGGTCTGGAAAGCCAGGTCCCGCTGCTGCAGCTCCTGCTTCGAACGCGTATCGGCCTCGCGCAGCCGGGCGTCGAGCTGGCGCTCGAATTCCCCCTCCCGGCGGCGCAGCCCCTGCTCCGCCTGCATTTGGATTTCGCTGACGCGCGCCTCGGCTTGCGCCTGCAGTTGCTGTTCCCGCTGCTTGAGCCGGACCTGGGCGGCCTCTTCCCGCTGCTGCAGCTCTTGTTTCCAGCGCGCATCCAGCTCCCGCGTGCGGGTCTCCAGTTGGCGCTCCAGCTCCGCCTCGCGGCGCCGGGCTTCCTGCTCCAGCCGGGTCTGCTCTTCGGCCAGCCGGGCCTCGAATCCGGCGCACCATTCCTGCTCCCGCTGCTGCAAGCGGCGTTCCACGTCTTCCTCCCGCTGGCGCAACGTCCGGGCAAACTCCGATTGCTGCTGCTCCAGCCGCTGCTTGTCCTGGCGGGCGGTCTTCTCCGTTTCGCGGGCGGCTTCCTCCCGGGCTTGCGCCAGCTTGAGGGCAAAGCCATCCGCCTGCTGCTGCAACTGGGCTTGCGCCGCCTCGCGGGCGTCCGCCGCTTCCTTCAAATCGTGGGCCAGCTTGGCGATGGCGGCTTGCGCGGCCATCTCGGCGTCGGCGGCCTGGCGCCGGGCCTGCTGCACCTGGGCTTTGCACTCCTCGGACAGCTCCAGCAATTTCTCCTGCTGCTGCGCCTCTTGTTTCCAGCGCGCATCCAGCTCCCGCGTGCGGGCCTCCAGTTGGCGCTCCAGCTCCGCCTCGCGGCGCCGGGCTTCCTGCTCCAGCCGGGTCTGCTCTTCGGCCAGCCGGGCTTCGAACCCGGCGCGCAATTCCTGCTCCCGCTGCTGCAGGCGGCGTTCCACGTCTTCCTCCCGCTGGCGCAACGTCCGGGCAAACTCCGATTGCTGCTGCTCCAGCCGCTGCTTGTCCTGGCGGGCGGTCTTCTCCGTTTCGCGGGCGGCCTCCTCCCGGGCTTGCGCCAGCTTGAGGGCAAAGGCCTCCGCCTGCTGCTGCACCTGGGCTTGCGCCGCGTCGCGGGCATTCGCCGCTTCCTTCAAATCGTGGGCCAGCTTGGCGGTGGCGGCTTGCGCGGCCATCTCGGCGTCGGCGGCCTGGCGGCGCGCCTGCAGCACCTGGGCTTTGCACTCCTCGGACAGCTCCAGCACCTTCTGGTGATGGTCACGGACCATGGCGCTGCGTTCCTCCTCGCCGGCCGCGCGCTGCGCATCCAGGTCGCGGCGCATTTGGGCCAGGCGATCCGACCAGGCATTTTGGCGCAGTTGCACCTGCCGTTCGATCTCCGACTTTTGAAAATCCAGCACGGCATCTTTCTCGGCGACCGCCCGGTTGAGCAAATCGGCGAGGCCGGCCAGCTTGGCGACCCACTCGTCCTCTTTCTTCGCCAGTTGCTCCGCGTGTTGGGCCGCGGCGGCGCTGATGGCCTCGCGCGCCGCCTGCGCCTCAGCCTCTTTCGCGGCCAGCGCCTGGGCGGTGGCAGCCTGCGCGGCGACCAGCGCTTGGTCGCGCGCGGCGATCTCGGCGGAGGCCGCGCGGGCCAGGCGCTCGGCGCGCAAGATCTTTTGGCGGCCAGCCCGGGTGTAGAGCCAGTGCAGGCGGCGGCCGAAAAAGCCGAGCCGGTGCCGGGGCCGCTGCTGCTCGGGCTCGAAAACGGTGGAGAAGCCGATCTCCACCATCAGCGTCGGCAGGAAGGCGACGATAAAGGCCAGCACCGGGTAAACCCAAATCCGCACCATGCTGATCTGGTCGGTGTACAGGTCGCCGCGCTCCTTGGCGGTGGCCTTGATCGAAACCGGCCGCTCGCCCTTGAGCAAGCCGCGCACAATCTCCACCGTCGTGGCGATGCGGTGCACCTGGGTCTTCTTGATGGCCTCCTCCCGCGCCTCGTAAAAGCCCTCCGCCCGCTTGCGGCAGGCTTCCAGCTCCGCCCGAATCCCATCTCCCTGCTGCAGCACCGACTCAAACTCCCGGTCAATCTGGTCCCGTTCGGCTTGCTGCTCTTTTGCCAGCGCGGCCAGGGCGGCGGTCAATTCTTCGCGCTTGCGGTCGGACGCTTCGCGCTTGGTGGTGGACCGCTGATCGAATTCATCGCGCAGGCGGCGGGTATCGGCGTCCACCTCCGAGATCCGCTCGCGGCGCTTGTTATTGGCGGCGAGCAGTTCCGCTTCCTTGGCCTTGATTTGCGCGTCAATCTCCGCGATCAAAGCCGCCGGGCGGGCGTCCAGGTCAGCCGGCTTGGGATACGGATTGCTCTCGCGCACGGGCGGCACCCCGGGATCAACCGGGGTCTGCAGCAACTGGCGCTTCAAAAAGCTGGCGGCGGCATACGCCGCCTTGTCTCGCTCATAAGCCGCCTTCGCGTTGGCGTAATTGGCCATGCTGGTCTGGTAGATATTATCAATGCGCGCCTCCTCGCTGTGCCATTTGGCATAGGCGGCGTCATAGGCCGCTTTGCGGGTCTCCCAGTCCGCCGAAGCCCTGGCGCTGCGCGCGAACTCCGCCTCCCGGCGCTGGCGCAATTCGGCAATCGCTTTGGTGAGCTGCTCGGTGTCCGCGGCCGCCTGCTGGATGATGGTCGCCTGGCGGGCTTCCGCCTCGGAGAGCTCCTTCTTCTGATACTCGGTCAGGCTGATTGCGTCCTGGCGCGCCGCGTCATTGCGCTTGAGCGCCTCGTCCAGCTCGGCCTTGGCCTTGGCCTGCTTCGCCGCCAGGTCGGCAAGCCGGCGTTCGCGCTCGGCCCGCTTGGCTTCGATCGCCGCCAGCTCGTCATTGAGCTGGGCCATCTTGATCTCTTCGGCGCTCGCCTTCTCGAGCATCTGGCTGGCGGGCAGCATCGCCACGCCCATCTCATAGACCGCCATGTCTTTGACCAGTTGGAAGGTCAGCAGGCAAATCAGCGGCAGCCCGAACACCAGCATCAGCGCCTTTTGCCACCCCCGGCGTGAAGCCGTCCAAATGGCCAGGGGCAGCTTGAGCAGTTCCACCGCCAGGATGGTCGCCCCAATCGGACCAATCCTGAAGAACGTAACCCCCATCCCCTGGGGCAAGCAGACCAACTGCTGGTATTTCCACCCGGTCGCCAAGATCACGAACTCCACCAACGTCGCCATGATGAGCAACGGCAGCGTCAGGTACGCGACGCGTCGGCTTCTCAAGCGCGGCCACCGGGCCAGCGCCGCCTCCGGCCAGGCGGTAAAATGGGGAGAACCTTGCGAATTCATTGAGTTGATTGGTTGCATGAATGAAGCTTGTGAAATCCGGGCGCTGCCCGCGGGACAAACGCGGACTATGCTCGATCGTCTTTCCTCTCGCTGCGGCTGCGCCTCGGGCGGTACATACGGCGCCTTGAGCAGCTTGCGTGCCGGTGGGGCGCTCCGGGGCACACTCCCCCTCCGAGCCGGATCGGCCCTCAGGCTGAGGGAGAGCACAAACCGGGGGACAACCCTGAATGGCGGCGGGGCAGCGCCGCCGCGGGCGGGACCTCCAGCCGAAGCTCTAACGGCGGGGATTAGACAGCCATGTCAAGAAGCGTGACGCGCCAACCGACTGCAGCCCAACCCGTGATGATCAGGACCGGCTCCGCCGCCGCCATTCGACTTTCGGCGGTTCCGGCAGGCCCTGGGCGCGGAGGGCGGTGCGGAAGTGCATTTTGGCGACCTTCGCCAGGCCCCCCGCGCCGTGGGCGGCCACGAGCGCTTTGGCCGCTGCATCCACCGCCGCCGAGGCGCCCTTCGGGAGCTTCGCGCCGAGTTGCTTCTCCATTGCTCCGAGGCGGCTGACGAACTCGTGCCGGGCCAGGATCGAAGCCGCCGCCACCGCGAGGTCCTCTTCCGCGCGGTGCTTCTGGACCAGCTCGATCTGCCGCCCCAGGCTCATCAGCGCCTTGGCAACGGTTTCCTTGTTGGCGGCGAACTGGTCGCTGATGGCCCGCACCGGGGGCGGATTCATCCGCTGACGCTGGCCCATGAGGTTTTCGATCACGCGCGCATGGCCCCAGGCGAGGAGGGCGTTGACGCTCTTCATCTTGGCGTAGAGACGGTTGTAGGCCTCGTTGCCGATGGGGACAACGGTGGTGACGCAGCCAGGCGTCTTGCGGATCAGCTCGGCCAACTCTTTGATGCGCTGGTCGCTGGAGATGTTCTTCGAGTCCTTGATGCCGGCCCCGTCCCAGGCTTTGACGACAGCCTCGTTGACGTAGGCGCCCGCGATGCAGAGCGGGCCGAAGAAATCGCCTTTGCCGCTCTCGTCCACCCCCAGGCGGGGCAGGAGCAGGTCGGGATTCAAGACCGCCTCGTAGCCCAGGCGCGCCTCCTGCAGGATCTCGGGCTCCAGCACAAACTCAACAAACTCCTGCGTGCCTTTCCCCTGCACC
>Ga0335071_10006403_pt1 | contig 12153 bp, 11 predicted proteins | sample Lox_Sample_15_FD_206724 | JGI IMG/M metagenome (GOLD analysis project Ga0335071, IMG submission 206724) | Soil microbial communities from Loxahatchee National Wildlife Refuge, Florida, United States - Lox_Sample_1.5 | ecosystem: Environmental > Terrestrial > Soil > Wetlands | place: USA...
AGCGGGCCTTCGTGGCCGGCGCCGACATCGCCGCCCTGGCCGCCATGACTCCCACCCAGGCGGGTCAGTTCGCCGAGCACGCCCAGGCCATCCTGCAGCGGCTGGAGCTACTGCCGGTGCCGACGGTGGCGGCGGTGAACGGCTATGCTCTGGGGGGCGGGTGCGAGGTGATGCTGGCCTGCGACCTCGTCTATGCCAGCGAGCGGGCCCGGTTCGGCCAGCCGGAGGTGAACCTGGGAATCGTTCCGGGGTTCGGCGGGTCGCAGCGGCTGCCGCGCCGCATCGGCCCGATGCGGGCGCTCGAGATGCTGCTCACCGGCGAGCCCGTCGATGCGGTCCGGGCGCGCGAGATGGGACTCGTCCTGGAGGTGCTTCCGCCCGATCGGCTTCTCGGCCACACCCGCGACCAGGTGCGGAAGATCCTCTCCCGCGGGCCGCTCGCCATCGCCAGGGTGAAGAGGCTGGTGCACGCCGGGGCGGGGATGCCGCTCGCCACCGCCAACGAGCTGGAGCGGCAGACCTTCGCCGCCGTCTTCGCCAGCGAGGACGCCCGGGAGGGGACCCGGGCCTTCGTGGAGAAGCGCCCGCCGCGCTTCCGGGGCGCCTAGCCGCCCGGCCAGGGTGCGTATGGACATCGAACTGACCGAGGAGCAGCAGCAGGTCCGGGATCTCTGCCACGCCTTCGCCGACAGGGTGCTACGGCCCAACGCCCGCCGCTGGGACGCGGAGCACACCTTCCCGGTCGAGGCGGTGGCCAAGCTGGGCGAGATGGGGCTCATGGGGGTGATGGTCCCGACGGACTGGGGCGGAGCGGGCATGGACGCCCTGTCCTACGCCCTGGCCATGGAGGAGATCGCCCGCGGCTGTGCCGGCACGAGCGTGGTCATGAGCGTCAACAACTCGCTCTTCTGCGATCCGGTGCTGAAGGCCGGCACCGACGAGCAGCGGCGGGAGTTCCTCGAGCCCTTCGCCCGGGGCCAGAAGCTGGGCGCGTTCGCCCTCACCGAGCCCATGAGTGGCTCGGACGCCGCCGAGATGCAGAGCACCGCGGTGCGAAGCGGTGACGGCTACCTCCTCGAGGGCACCAAGAACTTCATCACCAACGGCCCCCAGGCGGACGCCATCCTGGTCTTCGCCAAGACCGACCGGGAGAAGGGCCACCGGGGCATCAGCGCCTTTCTGGTCCCGACCGACCTGCCGGGCTTCGCCCGCGGCCAACCCGACCAGAAGGTGGGGATCCGCGCCTCGGCAAGCTGCTCGGTGTTCTTCGAGCGTTGCCCGGTGCCGGCCCGCTTCCGGCTGGGGGCGGAGGGCGAGGGGTTCAAGATCGCCATGGGGGCGCTGGATGGCGGCCGGATCGGCATCGCCGCCCAGGCGGTGGGCATCGCCCGGGCCGCCCTCGAGGAGGCGGTCGCCTACGCCAAGGAGCGGCGCGCCTTCGGCCAGCCCATCGCCCAGTTCCAGGCGATCCAGTTCATGCTCGCCGACATGGCCACCGAGCTGGAGGCGGCCCGCCTCCTGGTCTGGCGGGCGGCGGCGAAGAAGGACCAGCACCAGCGCCACACGGCCGAGAGCGCCATGGCCAAGCTGTTCGCATCGGAGATGGCCGAGCGGGTGACCTCCCGGGCGCTCCAGATCCACGGCGGATACGGCTACGTCACGGACTTCGATGCCGAGCGGCACTGGCGGGACAGCCGCATCACCGAGATCTACGAGGGAACGAGCGAGATCCAGAGGGTGGTGATCTCGTCGGCGGTCCTGAGGGGTTAGATCCTCGGCCGGGGAGGGTGCCCCCCGGCCCGCTACCCGGCGCGCGCCACCTCGTCATCGGTCTGGATGAGGTGGCCGGTCCGCTCTCGCTTCACGCGCAGGTAGTTCACGTTGTGTGGATTGGAAGGGGAGGGGAGCTGGATCCGGCGCCGCACCTCCACCCCGGCCTCCTCCAGCCCCGCCACCTTGAGCGGGTTGTTGGTGATGAGGTCCACGATCCGGACCCCGAGCAGGCGGAGCATCTCCGCGGCCACATCGTAGCGGCGCAGGTCGTCGGCGAATCCCAGCGCCTGGTTCGCCTGGTAGGTGTCGTACCCCTGGGCCTGGAGCGCATAGGCGCGGATCTTGTTGCCGAGGCCGATGCCGCGCCCCTCCTGGCGCAGGTACACGACCGCCCCGCGCCCCTGGGCGGCGATGTGGTCGAGAGCGCGGTCGAGCTGGGCCCGGCAGTCGCACTTCATCGATCCGAACACCTCGCTCGTCAGACACTCGGAGTGGATCCGGACGGTCGGGACTCCCGCCGCCAGGTCGCCCAGCACGAGCGCCACGTGCTCGGCGCCAGTCCGGCGATCGACGAAGACGATGGAGCGGAAGGTGCCGCGCTCGGTCGGCAGCGGCGCCTCCGCGTAGAGCTCGATCCTTCCCTCCGTCCGCTCGGCTGCGCCGACCGAAGCCAGCTTCCGCATCGTTTCCCGCCTTGGTTGGATTACTGGAGCTGTATGGTCCATTTATCGGCCGGCCCGGCTCGGGTCAAGCCGTCCATGGGGATGCGCCGGCTCGCCCGAAGGTGACAGGAAGCGAATTGACTTCGTCCGATCAGGCGGTTACGTGTTGCCACGGATGCGCGCGGAACTGTCCTCGGGGGATCTGGCCCGGGCCACCGGCAACACGGTCCGGGCCATTCGGTTCTACGAGGAAGAGGGACTGCTCAGGCCGGCGGTGGTGAGCGAGGGCGGGCACCGCCGCTACACCGCGGAGGACCTCGAGCGGCTCGAGCTCATCAACGACCTGCGCGAACTGGGGTTGTCCCTCCGCGAGATCCGGTCGGTGCTGGAGATCCGGGCCGGTTGCCATACCGCCGCGGAGTTCGCCGTCCGGTTCCAGCAGGTTCTCGCCGGGCACCTGGAGCAGGCGCAGCGGCGGCTGGACCGGCTCAGGCGTGTGAAGAAGGAGCTCCTCGAGGCCTTGGCCACCCTGAGCGCCGGTCTCTCCGCCGAGGCGGCCGACCGCTGTCCGTGCTCGGTGGCCGAGGTCGCCCACGCGCCGCGCATCGTGCGCGTTCTGGCCCGGCAGGCGGGCTGCTGCGGCCACGCCGCGGTGGAGGCTCTGGCAGGAGCCGGCGAGCACGAGGAACGGCCTGCGTGCCCGGACGCTTCGCCGGGGTGGCTCGACGAGGGCGGCCGTGGAGTGCCGGCCAGCGTCGGGGGAGCGCCGCAGAGGAGCGGGCCCGACGCGCCGCCCGCCGCTGCGGAGCACACCGCCGGGGCGGGGGTCCCCCCGGACAAGAAGACAGCGCCGGCCGGTTGAGCCAAGGCCCGGGTGGCGGGGTGGCCCATCCGCCCGTCCCCGCCGAGTTTCCATAATGCGCATTATCGGACCCTGGGCGTTGTAGGCGTTGCGAGGTCGACGTCGTTCGACGGGCCCTGGAGCGCGGCCTGACACGGCCGTCAGGAACTCGACGGGTCCGGGCGCTGACGCCCCGACGGCATCCACTTCATGTGCTCTGTCCCTGGGCGTCCTGGATGAATCCCAGGCGATCGATCACCTGCCAGTGGCCGGCGACCCGACCGTCGCGCAACTCGTAGATGGTCTGACCCGCGAACGTGAGGCGGCGTCTCGTCGGCGGCAGGCCCGGGAGCTCTCCGGCGTGGGTTCCCTGTGCGCTCCATCGCACCGCGACTCGCCCTCCGGCCGCAACGCAGTCATGCACGGTGAAGCGCAGGTCGGGAAATGCGGACCGCGAGTACCGCAGGCGCCGCACGTAGCCGTCCCGGGAGAGCGTCTGGCCGTCCCATGGATCACCGGGGTCCGAGTGGATGACGTACCGCGAGGCAACGAGCCGGTCGATGGCGGCCTCGTCTCCCTCGCTCCAGACGAGCCCGTACAGCTGGCCGACGAGCACCTCGGGGGGTGCGAGGTCGGCCAGCGACGCCTTCTGCGCCACGTCTGCCGCGTGCGCGCGCGCGAGAGCGTGTTCGCGGATGTCCTTCGGCCAGCGCCGTGCGAACGCCTCGAATGTGGCCAGGTCACCGGCGAAGAGCGCGCGCGAGGCCTCCTCGTATCCGGGACGATCACCCGCCATGGCCGACAAGAACGCACCGAGAGCCGTCCGGATCCGGCGCGCCCGCTCGGCGTCGGGACGGAACTTCAGCGCCTGCTCGACGAGGCGCCGCAGCGCCGCGGAGGCCCCGCTCCGCTGCTGCTCGAGCCAGTCCCAGTGCCTAGGAAGCAGCGTCACCTCCCGGCTCGTGACACCCAGCTTCGGGCGCCCTGGCCCGCGTCGCAATCGACGGGTCTCCCGGTCCAGCACCTCGTCGAGCGTGCCCCGGAGGTCGAAGTCGACCTGCTGACCCGACTCGACGTCGAACACGAGGACGAGGTCCGATCGGTCCCGGTCGAACCGCTGCTTGAGTACGCGGAGGACGTCCTCGATCGCCCCTTCACCGACGCGACGAGCGCCGGCGAACGCGATGTAGGTGGGTTCGGCTTCCATTCGGACATTCTACCCGGATGAATCTCAGGAAGCAATAACATCCGGATGAAATGGGCGTGGTCGGTGAGCCACGCCACGAAGCTCTCGGGCACGCCGGTTGCCCCCTGAAGCAGGCGGGGTGCCGGCGACGACGTGCGGAAGAAGTGACGCCGGCGCTCCGCGCTCGCTATCCCGGCGGGTCACCGCGCCCGTCGCCTCCGCTTCATCGGCCTCTTCCTGGGCCACCCTCGGCTCCGGAAGGAACGGTTTCACGGTGCGGTCAGAGCCCGCAGCTGCTCGCGGAGGATTCCTGCGAGGGTCTCGGCGGGAGCCGATCGGCCCCGCCCCCAGGTGAGCGCGAGCGGTAGCGAGGGCAACGGCGGGAGCCCCAGCTCGCCGGTCGCGAGTGCCCGCACCCCGGGCGGCAGTCCCAGCGAAGTGCGGGCGCACACCCCGAGCCCGGCGCTGGCGCCCGCCCAGAGCCCGGGGAGGCTGGCGCTCACCATCGAGATGCGCCACGAGATCCCGGCCCGGTCGAGCGCGGCCACGGCCGCCTTGCGAAATGCGCAGGGCGCCTCGAAGGCCACCAGCGCGATCTCCGCGCCGGGGCGCGCCGGCGGCGGTGCGCTTTGCGCCCCGGCGATCCAGCGCATCGGGACCTCTGCCAGGACCTCGGCACGCCCTCCGGGGCTGCGCCCCCAGACCACGGCCAGGTCGAGTCGGCCGGCGGCGATCCGCTCGGTGAGCTCCGCATTGCGGGCCACCAGGACCTCGAGGGAGAGCCGGGGGTGGGCACGGGCGAAGCGCCCCAGTGCCCCCGGAAGGAGACCCTGGGCGAAGTCCTCCTGCAGGCCCACCCGGATCCACCCTTCGAGCTCCGGTCGACACACGGCGACGACGGCCTCGTCGTTCAGCTCGAGCAGGCGGCGGGCATAAGCCATGAGGCGCATGCCCGCCTCGGTGAGTTCCAGCCCACGTCCCGCCTTCCGGTGGAGCCGGGCGCCCGCCCGCCGCTCCAGGCGGCGGAGCTGGGCGCTCACGGCGGCGGTGGAGAGCCCGAGCCGGGATGCAGCGCGGGCGTAACTGCCGAGATCCATGCCGGCCACGAAGGTGCGGAGCACGTCCAGGTCGAAGGTACCAGCCGCGCCGTCCATTCCAAAATAGTAAATAGTCGCGCTTTACTATTCAAGTTGTGTCGAACGGGAACCGGCCGCATCCTTAGGATCATGGAACGCCTCGTCCCCCCGGTGGCCGTACCCGGGCCAGCCCAGACCCCGGAGCCCGTCGTGCCCCATCCTCCCCGCGTCGCAAGGAAGGAGCTGCTCTCGGTCCGTCTCTCGCCGGAGCGGCCCATCGCCTCGGTCGAGGTGCAGCAGGTCACGCTCGCCGCCGGAGAGCCCGTTCCCCTCCACCTGCACCCCTGCCCGGTGGTGGGCGTCATTCGGTCCGGTGCCATCGCCTTCCAGATCGAGGGGCAACCGATCCAGCATCTCCGTCCCGGTGATGCGTTCCACGAGCCAGCCGGGATCCGCGTGGCGCGCTTCGACGCCGAGGGCGATGGCCCGGCGACCTTCACGGCCTTCTACTTGCTGGGCAACGGTGAGGAGGAGCTGATCCGGCTGCTCGATCGCTGACCGCACCTGCCCGGTATCGGTGCTGGGCTCGAAGGAGCGGGCGAGGATGGCCCGTTCATGCCAGCGCGGAGAGCGACGCGGGCGCCCGGTGCCATCGGGCTCGGGCCGTTCCGGTTCATCGAGCGTTGGGCATCGATCGGGCGGGCCCGAGGCGGGGACGGGAGGGGCGGATCCCCTACCCGCCCGGCGGCCGCAGCCCGTCGGAGGCGACCACGCCTCATCGTGGAACGAGCTGGCGGCCCCTTCGTCACCGCTCGAACTCCCCCGCCGCCCGGGAAAGTCGCAGCCTCGCCAACTGCGCGTTCAGCTCCTCGCTGACTCGCGCCAGCTCGGCGTTCTCGGTCGCGGCGGTCGCGTCCGCCACCTCGAGGTAGGTTGCCGCGCCCTGGGCGTAGGCTGCCTGCGCGTGCTGGAGCGCCTCCTGGGCGAGGTGCGACTGCTCCTCCGCCTTGCGCTGCGCGGCGGCGGCGCTGCGCAGGTCGAGCTCGGCACGGCGGACCTCGTCCCGGGCCCGGTTGCGGGCCAGATCCAGCGCCGCCGCGGCCTCGAGGGCGCGGTGCTCGGCCTCGCTCCGGTCCGCCTCCCGGCGGCCGCCGTCGAAGAGGGCCCATCGCGCGCCCAGGGTGACGCTCCAGCCGTCGTGCTTGCCGGTGAAACCGGTGATCGAGGCGTAGTGCCACTCGCCCTTCAGGCCGACGGTGGGCAGGTAGCGCGCGGTGATCTCCCGCTCCGAGCCCTCGGCCAGGCGAACTCCGGCCTCGGCGGCGCGAACGTCCGGCCGGCGCGAGGCCGCGTCCTCGAGGTCCTCCCCGGGGCTCGAGGGCTCCGGCGGCCGGACGACCTCGAAGTCGGCCTCCCGGTCAAGGAGCGTGGCCAGGGCCTGCCGGGCGGCGTCGTAGCCGTTGCGAGCGCGGATGACGTCCTGCTCGGCGCGGGCGCGATCGGTTCGGGCCTTGAGCAGCGCCAGCCTCGGGGCCACGCCCTGGGCCACCAGCTGGGCGGCATCGGCCTCGTGGCGCCGCCACGTCTCCAGCGTCCGCTCCTGGACGGCCACTACCTCCCGCAGCGAAGCGGCGCCGTAGTAGAGCTGGGCCACGGCGAAGAGGACGTCCTGGCGGGTGGCGGCGACGCGGGCCTGGGCCAGCTCCCGGGCCAGGCCGGCGCTCTGGACGGCGCGGAGGACCTGGGGGGCGAAGAGGGCCTGCTGCACCTCGGCCTGGAGGCCGTACTGCTCCTTGCGCTGCAACTCCAGCTCCTCGTAACTCAGCGGATAGAGGAGATAGGAGGTGGGAAGGCCGGGCGGGTTCGACGGGGAGACGGGCTTCGTCGGGTCCTGCGGCGGCAGGTTCGGGTAGTTGATGGGTTGCCCGTTGGGCCCGACCAGCTGGCGGATGGCGAAGGAGGTCGGCAGGTCGAGCACCACGTCGTCGGAGTTCCAGGCGTAGGAGGCGCCCAGCGAGAGCTGGGGCAGGTAGTAGCTCCAGGCCTTGCGGGAGAGGGTCTCGGCCTGGGCCAGCCGCTCGGCGGCGAGGCGCAGCTCGATGCTGCGCGACCGCGCCTCGGCGAGCGCGCCCTCCAGCGTCAGCACCGGGCCCTGCGCCTCCGCATCGGGCGCGGCCGCGAGGGGGGCCCCGGGCCCGGCGGCGAGGGCGAGGGTGAGGGCGAGGCGGATCATGGGTTGCTCCCAGAGGTGACGGGTTCGGCGGCACCGCGCCGGGGGCGCCGCCAGGGACGGAGAACCACGAGCCAGGCCAGGGCGGCGTAGCCGAGGAATTGCCCCACGAGCCAGAGGAGCTCGGGCGCGACCGTGCGCAGGTCGCCGCTCTTCATGGAGAGGATGCGGAGCGCCTGCAGGGCCGGGGTGGCCGGGAAGACGGCGGTGGCGACCCGGACCGCGCCCGGCAGCTGGCCAGCCGGCCAGGTGAACCCCGAGGCCACGAAGAGGGGCACCGAGAAGAACATCAGCACCTGGAAGGCGGTCATCCGGTCGGGCACCAGGCTGGCCACCGCGATGGCGACTGGCACGAGCGCCGCGGCCAGGGCGGCGAAGATTGCGGCGGTAGCCGCCACGCTCGGGCCGGCCCAGCCCATCCACGGCAAGAGGACAGCAGAGACGAAAAGCAGCCCGCCCAGCCAGAATGGTGCGTGGGCGGCGGCCATGCCCGAGAGGTGCCCGACCGGACTCGGGGGGGCGCCCACCGGCAGGCCGCGCTCGCGGCGAACCCCGGCGCTGAAGGCGAGCGACACCACCACCAGCTGCTGGATGACGATGAGCAGCACGCCCACCGCCAGGTAGCGACCGTACGAGCCGGAGGGATGGAACAGCCGGCGATCGCCGGTGGCGATGGGGCTGGCGCGGCGGCGGGCCACCTCGGGCGGGAGCCCGGCGGCGAGAAGGCTGCGGGCGGCCAGCTCGGCGTCGACGGTGGCCACCGCCGCGCTGACCGCTGGCAGGGCGATGCTCCAGGTATAGACGTTACCGCCGGCGCCCCACACGGCCAGCTGGGCGCGCTCTCCCTGCTTCACCTTGCGCGAGAGGTCGGCGGGGACCACCACCATGAGCTCCGCCTCGCCGCGCCGGAGCGCAGCCTGGCCCTCCTCCAGGCCCGCCGGGCGGCCGACGATGCGGAGCTCGGGGGTGGCCTCGAGGTCGAGGGCCAGGCGTCGCGAGAGGGCGGACTGGTCGAGATCGAGGAGCAGCGCCGGCCGCTCCCGGGCCTCCTCGCCGTGGTAGAGGTAGGTGACCACGGCCGGGTAGAGCAGCGGGATGGCGAGAAGGACGGTGAGGATGCCGGACCGCTCCCGCCGGGACCGCCCGCCGAGGAGGAGTGCCCACTCCTCCCGCAGCCCCTGCCGGAACGAGGCGAGCCAGAGACTCACGACGGGACCTCCTCGTGCCTTGCGATCGCCACCACCTTCCGGACCGCGCCGCGCAATGCGAGCACCCCCCCGCAGCCGATCGCCTGCGCCCCCATCCAGGCGAGCGGGCCGGCCAGATCACCCAGCTCGGCGCGTCCGGCGAAGAAGACGCGCATGGCCCGGCCGAACGGCGTGAAGGGGATGGCCGCAGCCAGCGCCCGGAGCGGCCCGGGGATGGCGTCCCAGGGCCAGGTCAGCCCCGAGAGCATGAGCGAGAGCATTCCCAGCAGGACCGTGACCTGGAACCCGAACAGTCCGCCGCGGAACAGCGCGGCGAGGGCCGAGGCGAAGAGGAGGTCGCCCAGGACCAAGGCGAGGAGTGCCGGGACGACCACCGAAGGCGACGACGCCGGAGCGAGGTGGTCGAGAGAGAGGACGCCATAGGTGACGACCAGCGCCGCCGCCAGGCCCAAGAGTGCACAGGCGGCGAACCGGCCGGCGGCATCGGCGATGGCCCGTCCGGGAACGGGCGGCCAGAGGACCGACCACGCCAGGAAGAGCGTCAGGACGTGGACGAAGAAGTAGGCGAAGGCGGGAGCGACATAGGAGGCGTAGCTCGCCGCCGGGTTGCCGGGCAGCGCCTCGGTCACGGTGATGGGCACCGCCCGGGCGAGAGCCGACGCCGGCGGGGTGCCCAGCCGTTCGAGGACGCTCACCTCGGCGCCCGCGGCGGCGGTGGCCAGGACCCGGGCGATGGATCGCTGCGCCGTCTTGCCGGTGAGCACGTTCGAGAGATCGGCCGCGACCACCACCTCGGCCCGCCGGCCTCGCTTCAGGGCGGCGGTGAAGCCATCGGGGATGAGCACCACCGCGCAGAGCTCGCCCCGGGTGAGGGCCAACTCGGCCTCGTGGAGCGTCGGCGGCGGATCGGTCAAGACCCGGAGCTCCGGCGTGGCGTCGATGGCCCGAGCCAGGGCCCGGGACAGAGCGGTGCCATCGGCGTCGTAGAGTGCCACCGGCAACTCCCGCATGGCGCCCTGCCGGTAGGTGGCCACGGAGAGCGTGCTGGCGCCGAGGAAGAGGAGCAGCATGAGCTGGTGGCTGCGGCGGAGGGTCAGGCGGCGGAGCTGCTCAGCGAGCCCCTTCAGGAAGGCGGACATGGCGAGGGGGCGGATCAGCTGGCCGATCGAGGGATGAAGCGGGCGGTCATCCCCGGGCGCAGGTCCGGGTCGGGATTCTCCGGTCGGGCTCGCACCTCGAAGGTGCGCAGGTCGAAGCTCCCCTTCTCGCTGGTGGACCGCCAGGTGGCGAAGTCGCCCATGGGCGACACCGAGAAGACCCTCATGGGCAGCTTGCGCCGCAGGGCCGGCACTTCGACCTGCAGGGTGGCCCCGACCTTCACCTCGGGGAGCAGGTCCTCGCGGATGGGGAAGGCGGCCCAGGAATCGGATCGGTCGACCAAGGTGAGGATGGGGAAGCCGGTGGCGGCCAGCTCGCCGCGGTGGACGAGCACCTTGGCCACCTCCCCGCCGATGGGCGCCACCTGGACGGTCTCGCGGCCGTAGCTCTCCACCTCGGCGAGGCTCCCCTCCCCCTGCCGAACGAGTGCCTGGAGGGCCTCGATCTCCTCGGCGCGCGCCCCCTTCACCACGAGGTCGTAGCGGGCCTTCGTGGCCGCCACCTGGTCCTGGGCCGCCTTGTACTTGAACTCGGCGTCGTCGAAGGTGGCCTGGGTGATGGTCTCGGTCTTGAGGAGGGCACTGGCACGGTCGTAGGCCTTCTGGGCGACGGCGACCTGTGCCTGGGCGGTGTCGAGCGCGTGCCGGGCCTGCTCCTTCTCCTCCGCCCGGGCGCCGTTGCGGGCCAGGGTGAGCTTGGCCCGGGCCGCGCTCACCGCCGCCCGCACCTGCTCGATCTTGGCCGCCACCTCCTGGCTCTCGATGGTGGCCAGCTCCTGCCCGGCCTCGACACGGTCGCCCTCGCGCACCGCCAGCACCTTGATGCGGCCGGGGATCTTCGAGGCCACGTCGATCTCGGTGGCATCGATGAGGCCGGTCACCGGGGCGGGCGGGCGCGGCCCGCAGGCGGCGAGCGCCAGCGAGGAGAGGGCGGCGAGGGCGGTGTGGGTGCGGGTCATGGTCGGGCTCCGATGCCGTCGAGGAGGATGTGAAGGAACTGCCCCAGGACCGTCTGGCGCGCCGCCCGGGACCCGAGCGATGTGTTCCAGAGAGCCTCCACCAGGTGGACCTGGTTGAAGTAGCCGAGGAGCAGGGCGTTCACGGTGAGCACGAAGACGCGCGGCTCGAGATCGTCGCGGAAGTCCCCCTCCTCCACGCCGCGCTTTAGGATGGCGCGCAGCGGCGCCAGGCCGGCCTCCAGGCGGGGCAAGAGGATCTTGCGCCCGCGCCGCTCGCGGGAGAGCGCTTCCCAGGAGAGAAGCCGGACGAAATCGGGGTGGTCGGAGAGATAGTCGAAGAAGCGGCGGATGATGGCTTCGGCTCGGGCGCGGGGCGAGGCGCCGGGCGGAACCGCGCCCTCCTGCCCCAGCTTGAGCGCCTGCGCCAGGCAGGCGTCGAGCACGGCGCGATAGAGACCGTCCTTGTCGCCGAAGTACGCGTAGATCATCCGCTTGTTGATCGCCGCGGCCACGGCGATCTCGTCGATCCGGGCCCCGTCGTAACCGCGGTCGGCGAACTCGCGAGTGGCCTGCTCCAGGAGTGCCGCCCGGGTCGCGCCCGCGTCGCGTGGCCTTCTGCTCTTCCCGGACATCCGCGCCCTCTCCGTCCAGCCAGGTAATTGGTCTAACTAACTAGTTAGTTACTTAACATCGAACCGGTAAACGGTCAAGGCGCTCGGGGCGCCCCCGGAATTGGCGAAGCGCGATGCCGTTTCCGACCCCTCCGAGCGTGAGCGCGCCGGGCGCGCTCACACTCTTGTCGGCTCCCCGTTGATGCCCGTGGTCAGCTGGAGCGTGGAGCGGCGCCTTGCCAGCGAGGTGCACCGAGTACCGAGGGCCGAACGGGCGAGTCCGGCGGACAGCTTGTGAGCGGCGAGGGGATCGGCTTCGGCAACTTCTGCGCGGGGCCGGTGGAAGGAGGCTTCCCGGGGATCGCGAAACGCTCCCCTCCCCTCCTCCATCAGGTTGGAGAGGGAGTGGACCCGTATCCGCCGGACAGGGTCCCTGGGGCCCTGTCCGGC
>Ga0335071_10006404_pt1 | contig 12150 bp, 13 predicted proteins | sample Lox_Sample_15_FD_206724 | JGI IMG/M metagenome (GOLD analysis project Ga0335071, IMG submission 206724) | Soil microbial communities from Loxahatchee National Wildlife Refuge, Florida, United States - Lox_Sample_1.5 | ecosystem: Environmental > Terrestrial > Soil > Wetlands | place: USA...
TATGAACGCCTTCTCGGGGGAAACTCTGGAAGTTGCTTTGACTCGGGAAATAATATCCTGGATTTCGTCACCCGTATTCCGAGCGACCCGCAAAACCTGCTCAGCGACTTTACACTCTGTAATCTGTTCCTGTCAAGTCCCACGGACTCTCCGACGCCCACCAGCACCGAGACTCCCACCGAGACCGGCACCCCTACGGCGACCTTTACTCCCTCGCTGACGGGAACGACCACGGATACGCCGACCGCGTCTCTCACCGGTACGGTGACCAGCACCCCCACCCCTTCGCCGACATCCACTTTCACCCCGACCGCAACGGCCACGGCAACCGCCAGCAGCACACCGACGGCGAGCCCTACGGCGACGACCTCCCTGACGCCCAGCATGACCTTTACCCCGATCGCTCCGACGCATATCGTCATCAGCGAGTTCCGCTCACGTGGCCAGGACGGCAGCGACGATGAATTCGTCGAGCTGTATAACCCTACTGGTGCGACGGTCAATATTGGTGGCTGGAGCATCCGCCGCTCGGCCAGCTGCGGCACCACGACGTACAGCCTGCTCACGATCACCAGCGGAACCAGCCTGAAGCCCGGGCAGCACTACCTGGCCGCTTCCACCAATTTCAGCCTCGCGACCTTAGTTCCCCCAGACCAAACGTACTCGGCTGCCCTGGCGGATGACGGGGGAATTGCCCTGTTGAATTCATCCGGGGCGATCATCGACCAGGCCGGCCTTTGTCTCTCCACGTATTATCGTGAAGGGACCAACCTGGTGCCTCTGACGGGCAATTCAAACCAAAGCTACTGGCGAAAACCCGGCTGGGGCACTTCCTGTTACGATACGGATAACAACGCGGCAGATTTTTCGTGGAATCCTTCCGCCGACCCGCAGGACTTGGCCAGCCCTCTTTTGCTCTGCACCGGAGTCCTCACCTCCACGCCCACATTCACCCCTTCGGTCACCCCAACCCGCACGATGACGCGGACGCGCACCCCTACCCGGACGGCTACTACCTATGTGAGCACAGTGGTGATGAACGAGATCCTGCCCCATCCTCAGACGGACTGGAACGACGACGGCATTATCAATACGCAGGATGAGTACATCGAAATCATCAACCTTGGAACTTCCACGATCAACTTGCAGAACTGGAAACTGGACAACGGCGGCGGTGCACGCTATACCTTGCCAAATACTCCACTCCTGCCGAAGCAGATCGTCGTCTTTTTCCATTCCGAAACAGGGATTTCCTTGAGCGACGGAGGTGCCACGGTCCGGCTGACCAGCCCGGATGGGCGGATCACGGATGCCTTCACTTATCCCATCGTGGCAGCCCCGGATGTGACCTGGTGCCGCCTCCCGGATGGGACCGGCGCCTGGAAGTTCTCCTGCCGCCCCAGCCCAGGACGGCCCAACCTGTCCCTGAATTCTTCTACGCCCACGCCAGGCTTCGGGACGCCGACACCGACGGCCCCCGCCTGCCCGCTTTCGGATACGGTCCCGGCGGAGATGGCCGCCGCCGAGTGCAATGGCGCTGGCGGAGGGATCACCGGTGCATCAGATGAGCATCCTCTCTGGATAAAAAACAGGGGAAAGTGGGAAGTGTTTGCAGAATAAAAATGGGCGGCCTCCGGGCCGCCCATTTCAGTCACATGCCGCCCGGGCAACTTCCTCCGGGTCGAAAATGACCTCTTCTTTGCCTGTTAACTTTTCCTCCACCTTGCTAACGATCAGTTCGAGGTGGCCGCTGTGGGCCACGTAGTCCACGTCGTCTGCCGGGACGGTCAGCACCGGGCAGAGGGTGAAGTTGGAGATCCAGGTCTCGTATAGATTGTTCAGGCTGGCAAGATAGTCCGCTGGAATGGTTCTTTCGTATTCACGCCCGCGGTTGCCGATGCGCTGCACCAGGGTCGGTACAGAAGCGCGCAGGTAGATCACCAGATCGGGCGGAGGCAGGAATTCGACCAGCGTCAAATAGAGCTCCCGATAGGTCTGGTAATCGCGGGTGCGGATGTGTCCCTGAAGGAAAAGGTTGTGGGCAAAAATTTCGGCGTCCTCATAGACGGAGCGATCCTGGATCACCGAGGTCGGATACTGCGCCAGTTGATGGTGGGCGCGCAGGCGGTGGGTCAGGAAAAAGATCTGCGAGTGAAAGCCCCAGGTTTGCATATCCCGGTAGAAATCAGCCAGGTAGGGATTCTCGGCGACCGGCTCGAAGAACGGCGTCCAATCCAATTTTTCGCACAGCATTTCAACCAGGGTGGATTTTCCAACCCCGATGTTGCCCGCAATGGCAATGAATTTTTTCATCAGACCCTCTCAAAACGCCCGGACGGGCGTTTTCAGGAATTAGTGTTTCTTTTTCAATTCCGCATCGATTACGGCTTTGAACGCCTCGATGGGTTGAGCCCCGATCACAACCTGTCCATTGATTACGAAAGAGGGCGTACTGTCCAAGCCGACCTTGGCTGCATCGCTGGCGTCCGACTGGATTTCGGCGACATAGCGATGGCTGTCGAGGCAGCTTGTAAACGCATTCATGTCGAGGCCCAGGTCGGCGGCATATTTTTCGTATGCCTGTCGGCCAAGCCCATACTTCTGGTCGAAGAGGGCGTCGTGATACTGCCAGTAGTCGCCCTGCGCACCGGCGCAGTCAGCTGCTTCGGCCGCCGGGACTGCTTCGGGATGGATCGACAAGGGCAGGTCGCGGTAGACGAAACGGATCTGGTTGGGGTAACTTGCCATGAGCTGCTGGTAAACCTGTTGATACCAAAGCTGGCAATATGGGCATTGATAATCGCTAAACTCGACGATCGTAATCGGCGCATTGGCCGGGCCGATCGAGGGTTCTCCGTCCGTGGAGACTGTCACCCGCCTGTTCTGGTCCGTCCCGGCTGTCTGCGTGGCCGGTTTGCCCCCCCACATCAAATATCCGCCTCCCAGCCCAAGGAAAAAAGAGAGCGGGATGAACAGGTAGACGATCGGTGAAACTGTATTTCGTTTGGAATGAGGTGTTACGTTGACAGACATGGCGGCATTATACTGCTACTTGCTTGATTCCCAAGATTTTCATCGATTAATAACTTTATTGCAATGTGGAAAGCCAATCTGGAAGCGGCAAAACACAATGGGTAAAAATTGCCCTGAGAAAGAGTTCTTCTCAGGGCATCCAGTTCATGAGATGCGGGGTTAGGGTTGGCGCTGGAAAGTCGTTGTGCCGGAATAGCCCCGGTCATCCGACCAGGTGGTATCCAGGCTGTCGCCACTTAATCCAGTCGTTACCGAGGTGATGCAGTTCCCGCCGGGAATGCAGTACGTCCAGGTGAGCACGTTGTTCGACCAGCTGGATTTGGTCACTTCATTTCCACCTCGATCGGGATTGCTGACCGAAGTGACCACATACTCGTTGTTCTGCCATTCAATGGTGGTTATGGTGCCCGTGGTGTCCGGGTCCAGCCACTTGCCCACCAGGCCGGGCATCGGTCCCTGACCGCCGGAACTCGAGGATGCCGCAGTGGGGACCAAGCTGCTTGGGGATAGTGAGCCGCACGAACAGGCGATAATTGCCAGGCCGAGGACGGCGCCGATCAATACAAGCCAAAACTTCTTTCGATAATCCATAGAATTCTCCTCCAAGAGAAATGATAGATTGTTGCAAAAAGTATAGCATAAATTCCAGCAATGTAATTAGACCATTTGGGTGATATGTCTCCGCATTTATCTTAATTCTGCATCTGTCAGAGAACACTCTCCGTCATGAAGGAATGAGGATATTCTTCAATATTGGTAAAAAAGCTTCTTATAGTAGAATACATTCAGGTTGGCAACTCCCGGTTTCTGAAAGGTGCGTCATGCCTGAAATTGCTTCACAGCCAGTTGTCCCTGCCCCCACGCCTGTCCCGGCAAAAAAAGGCCCGCGCGGCCAAGTCATCCTGTATGCCACCTGGTGCAAGGGCTGCCGCATCTGCGTGGAATTCTGCCCGCCCAAAGTGCTGGCCATGGACCCAGGGGAGGACCATCCCCGCGTCGTCCTGCCGGACAAATGCACAGCCTGCCACTTCTGCGATACACACTGCCCCGATCTGGCCATCGTGGTCAAGAAACTGGATTAGGAGGCGGCCTTGACGATCAAACTGATGCAGGGCAACGAAGCCATCGGCTGGGGGGCCATTGCCGCCGGCTGCCGTTTTTATGCCGGGTACCCGATCACCCCATCGACGGAAGTTGCCGAAATCCTTTCCCGCGAGCTGCCCAAAGTGGGCGGAAAATTCATCCAGATGGAAGACGAGATCGCCAGCATGGCGGCCATCATCGGCGCCTCCGTGGGCGGGCTCAAGTCGATGACCGCCACCAGCGGACCTGGCTTTTCCCTGATGCAGGAGAACATCGGCTACGCCGCTATGGCGGAGATCCCCTGCGTCGTCGTGGACGTGCAGCGTCTCGGGCCCTCGACCGGGCAACCCACCGCCGCCTCCCAGGGCGACGTGATGCAGGCCCGCTGGGGCACGCATGGCGACCATCCGATCATCGCCCTGGCCCCGACCTCCGTGCGCCAGTCTTTCGACCTGACTGTCCGGGCCTTCGAGCTTTCGGAAAAATACCGCACCCCGGTCATCCTGCTGACCGACGAGATCGTCGGCCACATGCGCGAGCCGGTCGAGCTGCCCGACTTCGCGACCATCCATCCGGCCGAATATCGGGTGACGAAAAAAGACGGCGAATACATTCCCTTCCGCAACGAACCCGGCGACGTGCCGCCCCTGGCCAATTTCGGGGTCGGCTACCGCTATCACATCACCGGCTTGTTCCACGACCCGCAGGGCTTTTCCACCCAGCGCCTGGATGAGATCGATCCCTGGATCGAGCGAGTCAACACGAAACTCGAGAAACACCTGGATGAGATCATCGGGCTTGAGGAAGATCTCCAGCCCGGCGCGAAGACGGCCATCCTGTCGTATGGCGCCTCCGCCCGGACTGCCCGGCATGCCATGAAGCTGGCCCGTGCCTGCGGCCAAAAGGTGGACTTGGTAACCCTTCTGACCGTCTGGCCGTTCCCTGAGGCGCAGGTGGAGGCCCTGGGCGAGCGGGTCGACCGGATCGTCGTCCCGGAGATGAACCTGGGCCAACTGGCCTATGAGGTCGAGCGCATGGTCGGGCGGAAGAAGGTCCGCCGGGTCACCCGCGCCAACGGGGAGATGGTCACCCCGCAGATGGTCCTGGACGCGATGGAGAACTGACACATGGACGATCACATCCTGGAAGCCCATGGTTTGGAGCTGGACGAGGGCCAGCTGCCGCCGGAGAACTGGTTCGAGCGCAGCGAGACCCTCCAGAAACTGCGCAAGAACAAGAAATTTCCCACCATCTGGTGTTCCGGCTGCGGCATCGGCGTGGTCATGGGCGCCTTGATCCGCGCCATCGACCACCTTGGCTTGAAGAACGATGATGTGGCCCTGGTGGCCGGGATTGGCTGCACCGCTCGCATGCCAATCTACCTGGATTTCAATACCCTGCACACCACCCATGGCCGGGCACTGGCCTTCGCCACCGGTTTGAAGATCGCCCGTCCCGACATGAAAGTCATCGCCATCATGGGCGACGGGGACGCCCTGGCCATCGGCGGCAACCACTTCATCCACGCCGCCCGCCGCAACATCGGGATCACCGCCCTGGTGGTCAACAATGCCATCTACGGCATGACCGGCGGCCAGTACAGCCCGACCACACCCCTGAACGGGCGCGCCACTACTGCTCCGTACGGCAACATCGAGCCGCCCTTCCCGGTCTGTGACTTGGCCGTCGCAGCCGGGGCCAGCTACGTGGCCCGCAGCACCGTCTACCATGCCCTCGAGCTGGACAAGTTCCTCTCGGAGGCGATCGCCAAGGATGGGTTCAGCGTGGTCGAGGCGGTCAGCTACTGCCACACCACCTATGGACGGCTGAACAAGCTCGGCACCGCCGCGGATATGATGCGGGCTTTGAAGGATACCAGCATCTCGCAAACCGCCTACAACAATCTCAGCCCTGAGGCGAAAGCGGCCAACACCAAGATCGTGCGCGGGAATTTTGTCAACATCGACCGGCCGCAGTACACCACGGCTTACGGCAACCTGATCACCCGCGTTCAGGGAGGTGGAAAATGACCGAAACTCTGTCGCATCCCGCAAAAGACAGCGGGACCTTCGGGCGCACCGAAGTCCGCCTGGCCGGCGAAGGCGGGCAGGGCATGATCCTGGCCGGGATCATCCTGGCCGAAGCCGCCGCGATCTATGATGGCAAGCAGGCTGTCCAGACCCAGAGCTACGGGCCGGAAGCCCGCGGCGGGGCCAGCAAGTCCGAGGTCGTCATCGCGGCCGGCGTGATCGATCACCCCGAGGTCCTGGCTGCGGACGTGGTCGTCACGCTGAGCTCGGAGGCCTACGACAAGTATGCCAAGACGGTCAAACCCGGCGGCCTGCTGATCGTCGACGATGAGAAGGTCTACCGCACGGTGGCGGACACGGCCGTGAAGATCCCGATCAGCCGCCTGGCCTTCGAGACCACCGGCAAGGCCATCACGGCCAACACTGTGGCGTTGGGGGCGCTGGTAGCCCTGACCGGGGTGGTTTCGCGCAAAGCCATCGCCAAAGCCGTGGCAGCGCGGGCCCCACGCGGCACCGAAGAAATGAACGCCAAGGCGCTCCTGGCCGGTTTCGATGCGGGCGAAAAGGTCAAAGCGGCGTAAAAATTCCCACGAAGGTACACAAGGAAACACGAAGAGAGACCGATGATTCGATCGGTCTCTCTTTTTTCGTTCGTGAAGCTTTGCATTCCTTTGCGGATGATCACCCTTCTGGCTGGTTGTCGAGGATCTGTTCGATCCGCTCGAGCACCTCGTCCGAGAGTTTGTCGACCGCCTCGGCGGCAGCCAGGTTCTCCTGCAATTGGGAAATGCTCGTCGCCCCGGTGATGACCGAGCTGACTTCCTTGCGGCGCAGGATCCAGGCGATGGCCAGTTGGGCGGTGGTCAGCCCGAGGTCTTTGGCCACCTCGGCCAGCTTGCGGACGGCGGCGATGCTCTCGGGGGTGATACGGTCGCGCATCCAACCGTAATCGGTCAGGGAGGCGCGCGTCCCTTCCGGGATGCCATCGTTGTATTTCCCCGACAGGATGCCGGAGTAGAGTGGGGAGAATGCCGTCAGACCCAGACCGAGTTCCTGGCTGAGCGGTGCCAACTCTGCTTCCACCCGGTCGCGGTGGAACATGTTGTACTGCGGCTGCTCCATCGTCGGCCGGACCAGGTGATGCGTACTGGCCACGCCGAAGGCCGAAGAGATCTGCCAGGCTCGCCACTCGGACGTGCCCCAGTAGAGCACCTTGCCCTGCTGGACCAGGTCGGTCATCGCCCGCACCACCTCGTCGAGCGGGGTGTCCGGATCGAAGCGGTGGCAGAAGTACAGGTCCAGGTAGTCGGTTCCGAGACGCTTCAGCGAGGCGTGGACCGATTCCATGATGTGCTTGCGGGAGAGGCCGCGCCCGTTCGGCCCGGGCATGGTCGGCCAGAAGACCTTGCTGGAGAGCACCAGGGCCTCGCGCGACAGGTCCCGGATGGCCACTCCCATGAGGATTTCGGCCTGGCCGCCGGCGTAGATGTCGGCGTTGTCGAAGAAGTTGATCCCGGCCTCATAGGCGGTGCGGATCAACTCAGTAGCCAGGTCCTGGTCGACCTGCTCTCCGAAGGTGACCCACGAGCCGAGCGAGATCTCACTGACTTTCAGGCCGGAATGGCCCAGACGACGATAGTGCATAATTCCTCCAAAAGGTACGGGCACGACGCATCGTGCCCGTACAATTATTTTTCCTCTTCCCCCGACCCGATGCCGAGCGGCTTCCACTTGGCGTCGTCCTTGAGGCGGTGCTGGACGCCGTGACGGTCGTGGGTCTCATCGAAGCCTTCCGGCTTTATGAACATTTGCTCGCCGTCCAACAGGGCGGTCAGGCCTTCCTGGCCGGGCTCGAGGCGCTTGGGTCCCTTATACTTGGCCGCCATGGCCGGGGTGTAGTCGGTCGGCTCCTCGTAGGTGGTGACGTAGCCTTCGAAATTGCGCAGGATGACCTTGTGGTCGGACATGGAGAGCAGGTAGTTGGGCAGGACCGGGATCTTGCCGCCTCCTCCGGGCGCGTCGACGATGAACTGCGGCACGGCGAAGCCAGAGGTATGGCCGCGCAGGCCTTCGATGATCTCGATGCCCTTGGCCACCGGGGTGCGGAAGTGCCCGGCGCCGTGGACCAGGTCGCATTGGTACAGGTAGTAAGGCCGCACTCGGATGCGCACCAGGTCCTGGACCAGCTTGCGCTGGATGTGGACGTTGTCGTTGACACCCGCCAGCAGGACGGACTGGTTGCCGAGCGGGATGCCGGCCCGGGTCAGCTTGTCGCAGGCCTCGGCCAGTTCCCTGGTGATCTCGTTCGAGTGGTTGACATGGATGTTCATCCAGAACGGATGGAATTTCTGGAGCATCTCGCACAACTCGTCGGTGATGCGCTGAGGCATGAACACGGGCACGCGCGAGCCGATGCGCAGGACCTCGATGTGCGGGATTTCGCGCAGCCGGGTCAGGATCTCTTCCAGGATCTTGGGAGCCAGGACGAGCGGATCGCCGCCCGAGAGGAGCACGTCCCGCACCTGGGGGGTGCGCTTGAGGTAATCGATCTGCTGGTCGAATTCCTGGCGCGAGAACTGGGCGGTCGGATCGCCGACGATGCGGGCCCGCGTGCAGTAGCGGCAATAGGAGGCGCACTGGGTGGTCACCAGCATCAGCACCCGGTCGGGGTAGCGGTGGACCAGGCCCGGGACGGGAGAGTGCTTGTCCTCGGCCAGCGAGTCTTCCATCTCGGCAGTGAAGGTGACCATTTCCCGGTCGGTCGGGATGATCTGTTTGCGGATCGGGTCGTCCGGGTCATCCGGATCGATCAGCGAGATGAAGTACGGCGTGACGTCCACGCGGAAAAGGTTGGTCGCAGTAAGCGCCTTGCGTTCGGACTCGGTCAGGTGGATGACTTTTTCGATCTCCTCGGCCGAGTTCAGCCGGTGGCTCAACTGCCAGCGCCAGTCGTTCCACTTTTCGTCGGGTATATCCGCGAAGGCAGGAGCACGTTTGGATGGGAAAGGTAGATTCATGATTTTCCTCTGGTAGGTTTGGTTGGATACGGCTAAAGCCGGGAAACGCGACCGGATACCGGGATGACTGGCGGGTCATGATCGGGCCGAAAGAAACCCCCATAATCGGTCAGTGGTACGCGGCATTGCAGACTGTTATTGTCCACAAAGGTATTGTAAAGAAAAGGGGTGCAGGAGTCAATGATTAAACAATTCTTCCTTCCGGCGAATTTGATCCCGGACCGGGGTGCCTGGGTCGGCAGGTTTCGACTCCCCGGGAGGGACAAATCCGTCCATCCCGTAGTAGAATTCCCGAAACGATCCCGGAGGAACCCATGCCTGACCGCCTCGATGAATTCCAATCCTATCGCGCCCGCATGAACGCGCGCATCGCCAAGATCGACCACCTCGGCATCAAGCGTTTCTTCAATCTGGATACCATGGCCTACAAGGACGGCGCCTTGAGCGCGAAAGAGAAGGAACTGCTCGGCCTGGTGGCCTCCATGGTCCTGCGCTGCAACGATTGCATCGACTACCATATCCTCCAATGCGTGGAAGCCGGCTGGAAGGACGAGGAACTCTACGAAGTCTTCAACGTCGGCCTGGTGGTCGGCGGGAGTATCGTCATCCCGCACCTGCGCCATGCCGTCGAAAGCCTCGACCTGGCGCGGGAAAAACAGGATGGATCGAAGGGACCGTCGCGGAACTCCTAAAAACCATCGCGCACCGCAAAGGAATCGTTCCACGATGCCAGGGAACCATCCTGGAAAGCGCGGCCATCGCCCTGCAGCCAGGGAGAAACCATGTCCAACCCCGATCCTCTGATCGTCACGCACAACCCGGAAGCCCGGCGCTTCGAGCTCGAGGCGGAGGGAGCCTTATCCGTGCTTGCATACCTGTTGGAGCCCGGTCGCATCGTCTTCACGCACACGGAGGTCCCGCCTGCCCTGGAAGGACGAGGCCTCGGCTCACGCCTGGCCCGCGCCGGCCTGGATTACGCCCGGGCGAATTCCCTCCGGGTCGCATCAACCTGTTCATTCATGGACCATTATCTCCGGAAGCACCCTGAATACCAGGACCTCCTCTGAGAGGTTGGGGAAGCCCAGGGTTTTACTATCGATTTAATCTTTCGCGGTGAAATGGGAGTAGGATATAGAGGGCAGTCGTTGCCTGATCCACCCGGAGGCGGTTCGATGAGTAAAGAAGTTGCGGTCCTGACCGACAGCACGGCCAGCATCCCGGAAGAAATGCTCGAGGAATTGAACATCCATACGGTGGCCTATTACATCCACCGCGGCCAGGAGGTCCTGCGCGACCTGGTTACCATCCAGCGCGAGGAATTCCTGAACTGGCTGATGACGGCCCGTTTCCTGCCGACGACGGCCAGCCCGGGGCCGGGGGATTACTTCCAGGCCTATGAGGAGCTGGCCGAGGCCGGCCATGACGAGATTGTCAGCCTCCATATGACCTCGAAAGGCAGCGGCGCCTACCAGGCGGCCAGCCTGGCCCGCTCGATGCTCCAGGAGGAAAATCCGGCCGTCCATGTCGAGGTGATTGATACCTGCAACGTCTCGCTTTGCCAGGGTTGGATGGCGATCGAGGCGGCGCGGGCTGCCCTGGCCGGCCTCCGGCTGGAAGCGGTGGCCGCGAAGATCCGGGCGATGATCCCGGTCACCCGGATGATCCAGACGGCCGACACGCTCAGGTATCTCTACCTGGGCGGGCGGATTGGCAGGGCCAAACAACTGGTCGGGACGCTGCTCAACATCAAGCCGTTGATCGGGATGGAGGACGGCGAGATCGTCGCACTGGGGATTGCCCGCAGCCGTGGCCAGGCCTACCAGGCCATGGCTGAGAAGATCGAGGCAACAGCCGGAAAAAGCAAGGTCAAGATCGCCTATGTCCACGCCGGGGCCAAACAGGAGATCGAGAAGCTGCGAAAGATCGTCGAAGCGCGCCTGGAGGCGGTCGAGTCGTTCGTCGCCGAACTGTCCCCAGCCCTGGCGGTCCATACCGGACCCGGGACGGCCGGGTTGTGTTATTTTCCGGTCGAGGGATAAAAAAGAGGTGCTCTGCGAAAGAGCACCTCTTTTTTGGATAATGGGATTAGGAAGCGGGCGGCAGGGGATCCTGCGGAGGGGTGGGAGGCATCGGGGGCATCGCCTCGGCTTCGGCAGGGGCCTTCTTCTGGCGGAGGGTCAGGATGCCAACGACGACCGGGATGGCGATGAAAAAGATCGCCAGGCACATGAACACAAAACCGACCCAGCTCGGGAAATTGCCATAGCCGTTGAAGAAGTCAGGAAAATTCCCGGTGGCGGCGTAGACGCCGAGGCCGCACAGGCTCAGTCCAGGACAGCCGCACAACAACACGGCGACCACGGTCAGAATGATGGCGGTTGTTCTATTTTTCATCTTCGTCTCCTCTTTAAATTTGTTACTGTCAGTATACAGTTTCTAATGGGATTATGCAAGCCTTTATTGGCGTAATACGGCACCCAATTCCTGCTCCAGGCGGCGCAGTATGTGCGTCCGGATGCCGGCCACATCCTTGTCGGAGAGGGTCTTGTCGGGCGCCTGGTAGGTGACGCTGTATGCCAGGCTCTTCTTTCCGGTTCCAACCTTTTCGCCGCGGTATACATCGAACAGGCGCACACCGGTCACGATCCTGCCGCCAGTCTGCCGAATCAGCTCGGCGACGCGCTCGGCGGGCAGGCTTTCGTCCACCACCAGGGCGAGGTCCTCCAGGATGGGAGGAAACTCGGGCACCGGGGCGGTCTCGTAGAGAGGCGGGACGAGTGCCAGCAGCGCGTCCAGGTCGAGCTCGGCGGCCAGGACGGGGGTCCCGGCATAGGCGGCCGGCCAGTCGTAGCGCTCGCGGACCTGCGGGTGCAGTTCGCCAAACACCCCGAGCTGTTTCTCGCCTGAGAGCAGGCGGGCGCACTTGCCAGGGTGGAAGGTCGGGTGTGTACTCGGCTCGTAATGGACGTCGGGGATGTGGAGGCTCT
>Ga0335071_10006405_pt1 | contig 12149 bp, 8 predicted proteins | sample Lox_Sample_15_FD_206724 | JGI IMG/M metagenome (GOLD analysis project Ga0335071, IMG submission 206724) | Soil microbial communities from Loxahatchee National Wildlife Refuge, Florida, United States - Lox_Sample_1.5 | ecosystem: Environmental > Terrestrial > Soil > Wetlands | place: USA: Florida...
GCGACCGGGCCGAGAGCCCGGCCCCGACCAGCGCGGCCAGGTGGGCGCGGACCTCGGCCCGGCCGACCCGCTCCCAGGAGGTGACGCCGACCCGGTCCAGGGTGGCGAGGTAGGCGCGCACGTCGCGGCCGTAGGCCTCGACGCTGTTCTCCGAGAGCCCCTTCTCCACCCGGAGGTGGGCGAGGAAGACGTCGAGGGCAGGCTCGAGCGGGCTCACCGCGCAGACGATAGCGCCTCGGGCACCGAGGTAAAGTTCGGGGCGAGCCACAGGCGGGGGCACGGCCGGCGACGGCGCACCGCTAGGTCAGGAGGTCGGACACGTCGCCCTTGCCGACGCGGACCACCACCGGCTCGGGGCCGGAGAGGTCGATGACCGACGACGGCTCGTTGGCCTTGTAGCCCCCGTCCAGGATGAGCTCCAGGCCGTGGCCGAGCTGCTCCTTGATGTCCTTGGCGTCGATGAGCACCTCGCCCGCGGGGGTGGCGGCCGAGGTGGAGATGAGGGGGTGGCCGAGCCGGCGCACGATCTCCAGCGCCACCGGGCTGTCGGGGATGCGGATGCCCACGGTCTTCTGGCGTCGCATCACCAGGTCGGGAACCAGCCGGGTGGCGGGCAGGATGAAGGTGTACGGGCCGGGGACCTTGCGCCGCAGCACGCGGTAGGCGGAGTTATCGACGATGGCGTAGCGGGCGATCTCCGCCAGATCCTGGCAGACGAAGGAGAGCTCGTGGGTGCGAGGGAGCTGCTTGAGCTGGTAGATGCGCTCGATGGCCCGCTTGTCGAACAGGTCGCAGCCGACGCCGTAGTAGGTGTCGGTCGGGTAGGCCAGGAGCCCGCCCGAGGAGAGCACCGACACCGCCCGCTCCACCACCCGCGGCTGCGGGTGGGCGGGATCGATCTCCAGGATGGGCGCGACCGCCATGTCGGCGATCTACCAGCTTTCCGCGCCGCGACAAAGAAGGCGGCGCGGGAGGCGGCCGGGCCCGCCTCCCCTACCCGCGGCTCTTGCCGCGCTGGACCAGCTCGCGGACGCGCTGCCCGCCCTTGCGCCCGATCTCCTCGTAGAAGGCGTGGCCGCGCTCGTCGCGCACGGCCAGGCCGCCCTTCCGGCCGGCCTCCGAGACGGTCATGCTCCTGCGCTCGTCGCGGGGCTCGGCCCTGCGCGCGCCCTTCTCCTCAGGCTCTGACATCTGCCATCCCCTTCGATGGGCGGGGCCGCTCACTGCTCGCCGCCGTCGAGCTTGGCCTCCTCGCCTTCGGCCTTGCCCTTCTCGATCAGCTCGCGGACCTTGTGGCCGCCCTTGCGGCCGATCTCCTCGTAGAAGGGCGTGCCGCGCTCCGCCTTGATGGTCTCGCCGCCCTTGCGGCCGATCTCCTCGTAGAAGCGCGGGCCCCGCTCGGCCTTGACGGTGTCACCGCCCTTCTTGCCGATCTCCTCGTAGAACTTGCGCCCTCGCTCGGCCTTCACCGTCTCGCCGCCCTTGCGCCCGATCTCCTCGTAGAACTTGCGTCCCCGCGTCTCGCGCACCCGCACACCGCCCTTGCGACCGGCCTCCGAGACCGTCATCGCTCCCTTGCTGCCGCTCTTCTTGTCCTCAGCCATTTGTCGCCCCGTTCCATGCAGGTGCTGCGTGTGCACTGGCTAGCGGCCGGCGCAAGGTCCGACCCAGCACGTGGTCGGCGATGGCGTCCGCCATGTCGAGGCCGGTGGCCTCTTCGATCCCCTGCCAGCTGGGGTTCCCGTTCACCTCGATCACCGTCGGGCCGCCGGGCCCGAGCACCAAGTCCACCCCCGCGTAATCGAGCGCCAGCGCCCGGGCCGCCCCCAGCGCCGCGGTCGCCACCTCCCCGGGGCAGGCGACCCCGCGGGAGCTCGCCCCCAGGGCCACGTTGGTCCGCCACTCCCCGGGAGGCGCTTGCCGCTCTACGGTGGCGCGCACCTCGGCTCCCACCACGAAGGCGCGGAGGTCCCGGCCGGGATGGGCCACGTAGGCCTGCAGGTAGATGGCCCCATCTCGTTCGGCCCGCGCGCGGACCGCGGCGCGCCCCGCCGGGTCGGCGCTCACCCGCTCCACGCCGTCCCCGAGCGAGCCGGCCACGGGCTTGGCCACCACCTCGCCCCCTCGCCCCAGCGCCTCGAGCGCCGCCTCGGCGTCGTCGGGCGACTGGGCCACCACCGCCGGCGGCGTGGGCACCCCGGCCCGCGCCAGGAGCGACGAGGTCCGGAACTTGTCCTGGGCGCTGAGCAGCGCCCCGAGCCGGTTCACCACCAGCACACCCCACTCCTCCAGCGTGCGGTAGAGCTCGAACTGCACGTCGGGATCCCCGCCGCGACCCAGGCCGCGGGCCAGGATCACCGCATCCACCGAGAGCGGAAGCCCGTCGGCGGTCACGGTCAGGCCGCGGGGCCCCACGCAGGCCGAGAGCCCCGCGGGGTCGAGGACCGCGGTGTGGCAGCGGCGAGCGCAGGCGGCGAGCAACTGTTTGCTCTCCCAATCTGCCTCCGGCCAAGCCGTCACCACGCCGATGTGGATGCTGCGCCTCATCCGTTCCGCTCTGTGCCCACCCGATCTCCCGTGTTCATGGTGTCCACGGTCGGCTGGCTGGACAAGGGAGCGCCGCCCCGGATCGGTCCCCGGGTCACGCGCGGGCGAGCGGTCGCCCGCACGGGAGCAGGCCTGCGAGGGCCGCCGGCTCGGCTCACTCCTGCCGCGCGAGCGCGTCCTCGAGCGCCGCGGTCACCGCCTCCGCCTGCGCACCCTCCAGCCGGCGCCCCTCCGCGGTCCGCACGTAGAAGGCGTCGGCGGCGCGGTTCCCCTCGGTGGCGATGCGGGCCAGATCCACCGACAGTCCTAGCTGGAAGAAGGTGCGGGAGAGCGTGTGCAGGAGCCCCACCCGGTCGGCGGTGAACACGTCGACCACGCTGTGCCCGCGGGCGCTGTCGTTGTCGATCACCACCCGCGTGGGCACGCCCGGGACCGGCTTGGGCGGCAGCGAGGAGGCGCGCAGCCTCCGGGCCATGAGGGCCTCGAGGGGCTCGGCGCCGCTGAGCACCAGCGCCAGGTCGCGGCGGGCGGCGCGCCAGCGGCCCGCCGGCAGGGTCGAGCCCTCCGGGCCGCGGAGCTGGAAGACGTCGAGGGCGCGGCCGCCGAGCGCGCCCAGGGCCGGGTCGCGGGGGGTGGAGAAGACCTCGGCGTGGTGGATGTCCACCCGGTGGGCGGCGAACACCCCGGCCACGGTGGCCAGGAGCCCGGGCCGGTCGGGCGCGGTGATGACCACCTCGGAGAAGCCGAGCCCGGGGCGGTGGCGGACCTGGGCCGCCACCGGGCGATCGCGCCCGAGCTGAAGGAGCCGGAGGTGGCGCGGCGCGTCCTCCGGGGCGGCGGTGACGAAGTACCGGGCCGGCATGGCGCCCAGGAACGCCTCCCGGGCGGCCTCCGGCGCGGCGGGACGGCGCGCCCCCAAGGCCTCGGCCACGCGCCGGCGCCCGGCGTGCTCGGCCGTGCCCGGCTCGGGGCGGCGCTCGCCGCTGGCCAGAGCGTCCCGCGTCTTCTCGTAGAGGTCCCGCAGCAGCCGGGCCTTCCACTCGGTCCAGGTGCGCGGCCCCACCGTGGCGATGTCGGCGTAGGTGAGGAGGTAGAGCTTCTCCAGGCGGTCGAGCGTGCCCACCTCGTCGGCGAAGGAGTGGATGAGGTGGGGGTCGGAGAGGTCCCGGCGCTGGGAGATGGTGGCCATGCGCAGGTGCTTGAGCACCAGCCACTCGATGTCGGCGGCGTCGGCGGGATCCACCCCCAGACGCGTGCAGGCCTCCACGGCGATCTCGGCGCCCTGGATGGAGTGGTCCCGCCCGCTTCCCTTGCCGATGTCGTGGAACAGCGTGCCCAGGTAGAGCGGCAGGGGGCGGGCCTGGCCCTGCATCAGCTCGCCCAGGACCGGCTCGGTCACGTCCCCGCAGCGCAGGGCGAACAGGCGGCGCACCGCGAAGAGCGTGTGAACGTCCACCGTGTACACGTGGTACAGGTCGATCTGCCGGCGGGCGGTGATGCGGGCGAACTCCGGGAGCACGTGGGGGAGCACGCCGATCTCGTGCATCAGGGCGAGGAACCGGCCGCGGGTCCCGGAACGGACGAAGCAGGCCAGCAGCTCCTGGTTCATCTCCCGGTCATCGGCGGCCCCGCGGGGCAGCTCGGTGGCCACCTGGGCGGCCAGGTCGCGCGCGTACGGGTAGAGGTCGAGGTGCTCCCGGTCGGCGGCCGCGAAGAGCCGCACCAGCGCCGCGGGGGTGCGCCGCAACGCCTCCTTGTCGGCCACGGTGATCCGCCCCCGGAACACCTTGAGCTCGCCGCCGGGCAGGAAGCGGTCGGCGGCGCGGGTGGGCTGGCCGCGCAGGATGGGGACGGGCCGCTCCGCCCCGATCACCGCCGCCGGCGGGGGCACCATGCGCCAGCCGCTGGCGTTCTGCGGCTCCAGGCAGCGGTCGACGATGGCGTCGCAGGCGACGGTCACCGTCTTGGCCGCCATGTAGTAGTGGCGCATGAACTCCTCGACCGCCTGGCGCCCTTCCCCCTCGGCGTACCCCATGGCCGCCGCCACCTGGGGCTGGACGTCGAAGGTGAGCTGGTCCCACTTGCGCCCGGCCAGGTAGTGCATCTCGTTGCGGACCCGCCAGAGGAAGTCGCGGGCCCGCCGCATCTCCCGGATCTCGCGCTCGGGGAGGAGCGCCCGCGAGAGCAGCTCGGTGATCCCGGCCACCTTGAACCGGACCCGGGCCAGCCAGAGGGCCGACTGCAGGTCGCGCAGGCCGCCCTCCGACTCCTTGAGGTTGGGCTCGAGCAGGTAGAGGGAGTCGCCGAACCGCTCCCTGCGGCTCCGCATCTCGTCCATCTTGTCGGCGAGGAACTTCTCCACCTTGGCCGCCGAGAGCCCGTGCAGCTCCGCCCGCTCCAGGGCGCGGAACAGCTCCCGGTCGCCGGCCAACAGCCGCAGGTCGAGCAGGGCGGTGCGGGCGGTGTGGTCCTCGGAGGCGAGCTGGTCGCAGGCACGCAGGTCGCGGACCGAGTAGCCGACCTCGAGGCGCAGGTCCCACAGCGCGTACACCAGCCGCTCGGCGGCCAGCTTCACGAATCCGTCCGGCTTCCCGTCGCCGTGGAGGACCAGCAGGTCGAGGTCGCTGTAGGGCGCGAGGTCCCGGCGCCCGTAACCACCGATGGCCACCAGCGCCACCGGGCTCTCCGGGAACTGCCGGGCCGCCTCCTCCCGGGCGCGGTCCCAGAGCAGCCCCACGATCCGATCCATGGCCGCGCTCTGCAGCCGGACCACGGTGTGCCCGCTGCCACCGGCCCGGTGCACGTCCTCGACGAGCTTGCGGCTGGCCAGGAAGTCGACCTTGGGATCCCCGGAGAGCGGCGGCAGGTCCTGGACCCGGGTGTCGAACTCGTAGGCGGGATAGGCGGGAAGGGTGGGCAGGGCGTCGGGAGGTGGCATCGGGTCCGGGAAGTATAGTCGGCGACCTCGGGGCGCCCCGCACTCCGGGCGGCCGGGCCAGGCGGCTGCGATCTCCCCCTTGCGGGTCATACCACGGGGACGGGCGCGGGGGTGTAATCCGCGCGCCCTTGGGCGCGCCGGCGTCGCGGCGGCCCCATTCACCCGGAGAGCACCATGCGCGAGTTCTTCCAGCGCCTCATCCGCACCCGGCTTGGCCTGTCCGGCGCGGTCCTCACCACCGCCAGCGGCCTCCTGGTGGTGCTCTTCTTCTTCCTCTCGGTGGTCGGGGTGGAGGAGTCGCCCTACGTCGGGATCATCGCCTACCTCGTGCTCCCGGTGGTCTTCGTGGTGGGGCTGCTGCTCATGCCGCTCCCCTACCTGCTGGAGCGCTGGCGCGCCCGCCACGGGGAGGTCAAGCCGCTGCCGGTCATCGACCTGAACAGCCCGGCCACGCGCCGGCGAGCCGCCCTCTTCGGCGTGCTCACCGCGGCCAACGTCATCATCCTGGCCGGGGCCAGCTTCAAGGGCGTGGACGTGATGGACCGGGCGGCCTTCTGCGGCTCCTGCCACAAGGTGATGGACCCGGAGTTCGCCGCCTACACCCACTCGCCGCACTCCCGCGTCGCCTGCGTGCAATGCCACATCGGCCCCGGCGCGAGCTGGTTCGTGAAGTCGAAGCTCTCCGGCGCCTGGCAGGTGGTCTCGGTGACCTTCAACCTCTACCCCCGGCCCATCCCCACCCCGGTCCGGAACCTCCGCCCCTCGCGCGACACCTGCGAGCAGTGCCACTGGCCCACCCGCTTCGTGGGCGACCGGCTCAAGGTCATCACCCACCACGCCGACGACGAGAAGAGCAGCGCCAAGCAGACGGTGCTGCTCATGCACGTGGGCGGTGGGGCGCAGGGGCGCGGGATCCACTGGCACGTCTCGAGCGGGGTCGCCATCCGCTACCTGGCCGACCCCAAGCGCGAGACGGTGCAGACCGTGGAGATCACCCGCCCCGACGGCAAGGTGGAGCGCTTCGAGGCCCAGCCCGAGGCGGGCGCGGCGCCGCCCGACCCGTCCAAGCTGGTCTGGCGGACCATGGACTGCGTCGACTGCCACAACCGCCCCACCCACCAGTTCCGCAGCGCCGCCTTCGAGGTCGACGCCGCGATCGGCGCCCAGCGCATCGACGCCTCCCTGCCGTTCGCGAAGCGCGAGGCGCTGAAGGCCATCACCGCGAGCTACCCGGACCGGGCCGCCGCCGCCAAGGGCATCGAGGCGGCGCTCTCGGCCTTCTACGAGAAGGAGTACCCGGCGGTGTGGAGCGCCAAGAAGGACGCGGTGATCGCGGCCGCCGCGGCGCTGGCCGAGGCCTGGGGGCGGAACGTCTGGCCGGAGATGAACATCGGCTGGGGCACCTACAAGAGCCTGCTCGGGCACGAGGACACCACCGGCTGCTGGCGGTGCCACGACGAGAAGCACGCCTCCAAGGACGGCAAGACCATCACCCAGGACTGCGACACCTGCCACGCGGTGCTGGCCGACTCCGAGGAGAACCCTGCCATCCTGAAGCAGCTGGGCCAGACGGAGTAGCGCGGGCCGGCGGGGGGCGCCGAGGGTCTCCGGTCAGGGGCCCCGGGCGATCTGGGGCTCGGAGCGGGCGAAGGCCGAGACCGCCCGGGCGATCCCCTCGGCCACCTCCTCCTGGTAGCGCGGGGAGGCCAGGCGCCTCTCCTCCGTGCGGTTGGAGATGAAGCCGGTCTCGACCAGGACCGCCGGCATGCGCGCCCCGAGCAGCACGTAGAAGAGGGCGCTCTTCACCCCCAGGTCGCGGACGTCCCCCACCCGCGCCCGCACCCCGCCGCACACCTCGCGCTGGACCAGGCGGGCCAGGCGCAGCGAGGCACCGGCGCTGGCCCGGGCGTCGAGGTCGGTCAGGATCCTGGCCAGGTCCCCGGCCGCCGACAGATCCACCCCGTTCTCGCGCGCGGCCAGGCGCGTCGCGTAGCGGTCGTCGGTCACGTTCAGGAAGTAGGTCTCCACGCCGGTGCGTGTCCGCCGCGGGTGGGCGTTGGCGTGGATCGACACGAACAGATCGCCGTGGGCGGCGTTGGCCAGGGCGGTGCGCTCCTCCAGCGCCAGGTAGCGGTCGTCCCGGCGCGTGAGCACCACCTCGAACCCCGCCTCCCGGAGCTGCCGGGACAGCCGCTGGGCGATCGCCAGGGTGACGTCCTTCTCCCGGACCCGGGACGGCCCGATGGCCCCCGGGTCGTGCCCCCCGTGGCCGGGGTCGACCACGATGCGGCGGATGGGGCGCCGGTCGTCCTCGTCGGCGCCGGCCGGGGCGCCCTGCTCCGGCTCCGGGGCCGCCGGCTCGCCGGCAGCCTGGCCCGGGGCCGCCGGGACGGCCGGCGGCCGCTCCAGGGCCGCCACCGCTCGCTCCGGCAGCTCGACCCGCGTGTCCGGGCCATCCGGCTCGGCGGCCGCGTCCGGCTGCACCGGCGGAGCGGAGGAAGCCTGCGAGCCGGTCGCCGGCGCGCCGCCCGGCGCCGGCGGGCCGGCCCCCTCGCCCTCGGGGCGGGTCGGCTCGCCTGGCCCGGCGAGCGCCGGCGCGGGCTCCGGGGCGAGCCCGGCGCCGCCCAGGTCGAGCACCAGGCGCGGTGGATCCTCCAGCTGGAACACCTGGACGCGGTCGTCCCCGGGGAGGTCGAGCACGACGCGCACGGTCTCGGGGCCGTACTGCGCCGCCCGGACGCGCGACAGGCGCAGGGCCCCCACCGGTCGCTCCAGCGTGCGCCCCTCGAGCAGGGCCGGGTGCAGGTCCAGCGCCAGCCGGCGGGGGTGGGCGAGGTCGGCGGGCAGCTCCAGCTTCTGCCAGCCGACCCAGCGCGACAGGTACACCGCCACGCGGGTGTAGTCGGGGCCGGACCAGGCCCGCACCTCGGTGACCTGGGCCGGGGCGGAGGAGGCCTCGGCCACGGCGGCCGGGGCCGGCTCCGCCGCCTCGGAGAGCGCGTTCACCACCCGTTCCAGCGCGGGGTCGGTGGACTCCTCCTCCTCCGACGCGGCCGGAGCGGGCGATGCCGTCCGCTTCCCGGCGGCGTGCCGCGGCGGCGGCGGGCGGTCGTCCCCGGCCTCGCGCCGGATGGCCGCGGCGAGCGCCTTGCCCTCCGGGGCGCCGACCTTGCCCGCCTCGGCGGCGAGCCGCAGGGCCTCGTCGCGATCGGCCTCGTCGGCCGACCAGCGGTAGAGCGCGTAGCGCGCGCGCGCCGCCTCGTAGAGCGCGGCGGGGCGATCGGGGCCTCGCGCGGCGTGGAGCAACCCGGCGATGGCCCTCTCCCAGTTGTGGCGGAAGCGGCGCCGGTTCCGGTCGCGCACCAGCGCCGTCAGCGCCGCCTTGGCAGCCTCCAGCCTCGAGGGCCGCGCGGCCGGACGCTGCGTCCGGCCGGGGCCGACCTGGGTGTGGGAAGATGTGTGCGGTTTCCTGCGCCCACCCGACGCGCTCGCGGGAGCGGGCTGGGTGAGGACGAAGGCAGCGACGGCCAGAACGGCGATGGCAGCGCGGGGCCGCACGGCCGAGAATCTCCCAGCCCTCGATATCGACGTCCATTTTTCGGCCGCCAGGAAGTCCCGATCACCGCTCGGGGCCCGCGGCGGCCCCGGGCGCCCGCGGGCCGAGCGGTGTTGAAAGATCCTACAGCGCGACGCTGCTCTGCACCCCCGGCGTGAATCTGAGCTATGGTGCCGCGTCCCACATTCCGGAAGGGCCCACCTGCCCGTCCAGGAGCTCGCAACGTGATCAAGAGAATCCCCTTTGCCCTGCTCGCCCTCGCCTTCGCCACCGTCGTCGCCGCGGCGGAGGCGCCGAAGGAGGGCGTGAAGATCCCCAACAAGAACGGTGAGATCACCTTCCACCACGACAAGCACAAGGACACGAAGTGCGAGGTCTGCCACGGCAAGCCGGACGGCGGCAAGATGACCCTCACGAAGGAGTCCGGCCACAAGCTCTGCCAGGACTGCCACAAGGCCAACAAGGACAAGGGCGCCTCGGTGGTCTGCAAGACCTGCCACAGCGGCCCGAAGTCGACCTGATCGCATCGGGGCCCCGCCCCGGCGCGAGCGATCACCGAGGCGGACGATCTCCTCTGGGGTCGTCCGCTTCGCCATTGCTGGAGCCGCGTCGGTCGACTACCCGCCCAGCCTCTTCTTCCAGCTCGCGAGCAGGTTGAGCGCGTCGAGGGGGCGAAGCGCGTCGAGATCGAGCGCCGCCAGGGCCTCGCGCAGCTCGGCCGCGAGCGGGTCCGGCGCGCCGAAGAGCCCGAGCTGCGCCGCGGGATCGCCCCGCCGGCGCTGACCGCGCGCCAGGGCGGCGTGCCCACCCTCGTCCACCTCCATCGCCTCGAGGTTTCGGAGGATCTCGCGAGCCCGCGCCAGCACCGCGGCGGGGAGCCCGGCCAGCTTGGCCACCTCGATCCCGTAGCTCCGCGAGGCCCCGCCCTCCACCAGCCTGCGCAGGAAGACCACCTGGTCGCCGACCTCGCGCACCGCCACGGTGAGGTTCTGCACGGCCGGTCGCTCGCGGGCCAGGTCCTGCAGCTCGTGGTAGTGGGTGGCGAAGAGCGTACGGCAGCCCACCTCGTCGTGCAGGTGCTCGGCCACCGCCCAGGCGATGGACACGCCGTCGAAGGTGGACGTTCCCCGCCCGATCTCGTCGAGCACCACCAGCGAGCGGCGGGTGGCGTTGTGGAGGATGGCCGCCGTCTCGGTCATCTCCACCATGAACGTGGACCGGCCGCGGGCCAGGTCGTCGGAGGCCCCCACCCGCGTGAAGATCCGGTCGACCAGCCCCACCCGGGCGCGGGCGGCCGGCACGAAGCTGCCCACCTGCGCCAGCAGGGCGATGAGCGCCGCCTGGCGCATGGCCGTGCTCTTGCCGGCCATGTTCGGCCCGGTGATGACGAGGAGCGACGCCGCCGCGGCGCCCTCCCCCTCCGCGCCCCGCGCCGCCACCTTGAGGTCGTTGGGGACGAAGCCCGCCGGCCCTTCGGGCAGGAGCGCCTCCACCACCGGGTGGCGCCCGCCGGAGATCTCCAGCACCTCGGAGGAGTCGACCTCCGGCCGCGCGTAGCCGCGCTCCGCCGCCACCCGGGCCAGGGAGAGGACGGCGTCGGCGGTGGCCACCGCGTCGGCGGCGGTGCGGATGGGCCCGGCCTGCGCCGCCACCGCCTGGCGCAGCTCCTCGAAGAGCTTCTCCTCCAGGGCGAAGCGCCGTTCCTCGGCGGTGAGCACCTTCTCCTCGAAGCTCTTCAGCTCCGGGGTGACGAACCGCTCGCCGCCCACGGTGGTCTGGCGCCGCTCCCAGTCGGCGGGGACGAGGTGGAGGTTGGGCTTGGTGACCTCCAGGTAGTACCCGAACACGCGGTTGAAGCGGACCTTGAGCGAGCCGATGCCGGTGCGCTCCCGCTCGCGGGCCTCCATCCGGGCGATGGTCCCCTTGCCGTCCTCGGCCACGGCCACGACCTCGTCCAGCTCGGCCGAGTGGCCGCGCCGGATGAGCCCCCCCTCGCCCAGGGTCGCCCTGGGCTCCTCGGCCACGGCGCGATCGAGGTGGGCGGCCAGCCCCTCGAGCCCGCGCAGCCGGGCTCCCGAACCGGAGAGGAGGGGCGCCTGGCGCGCCTCGAGCAGGTCGGCCACCGCTGGCAGGGCCAGGAGCGCGCCGGCCAGCGCCCGCAGGTCCCGGGCGTTGCCCTGCCCCAGCACCAGGCGGGAGAGAAGGCGCTCCAGGTCCGCCACCGGGCGGAGGGCCGCGGCCAGGTCCTCGCGGGCCACCGAGGAACCGAAGAGCTCCTCCACCGCGTCGAGCCGCGCGCCGATCCGGGCCGGGTCGAGCAGCGGGTAGCGAAGCCACTCGCACACCCGCCGGCCGCCGGCGCCGGTCACGGCGCGGTCGAGGAGCGCCAGCAGGCTCCCCTTGCGGCGCCCGCCGGACATGGTCCGCTCCAGCTCCAGGTGGGAGCGGGTGGCTTCGTCGAGCTGCAGCACGTCGTCGGTGGGGAGGCGCGACAGCCGATCCACGTGGCGAGGCGCGGCCCGCTGCGTGTCGGCCAGGTAGGCGAGCGCGCCCGCGGCCGCCTCGAGCCCGAGGGTGAGCCCGCCCACGCCGAAGGAGTCGAGGCTCGCCACCCCCAGGTGCCGGCGGAGCTTCTCGGCCGCGCGGGCGAAGTCGGCGTCGTCGCGGCGCGCGGCCGGGGCCGCGGCGGCGCGGGCCAGCGCCTCCACCCGGGCCGGGTCGGCGCCGCGCGGGAAGACCAGCTCGCGCACCCCGGCCCGGCGCAGCTCGTCGACGAGGCGGCCGTCGTCCGGGACCTCGCCGCAGCGAAGCTCGCCGGTGGAGGCGTCGAGCAGCGCCAGCCCGGCGCCGGGGTCCCCCGGCACCACCGCCCCGAGGAAGGCAGCCTCCCGCGGATCGAGCACCTGCTCGTCGAGCACCATGCCCGGAGTCACCACCCGCGTCACCTCGCGGCGAACCAGGGCGCTCTTCCCGGGCTCCTCCACCTGGTCGCAGATGGCCACCTTGAAGCCGCGCTCCAGGAGCTTGGCCACGTAGCCGCGGGCGGCGTGGTAGGGCACGCCGCACATGGGCACCTTGTCGTCGCCCTTGGAGCGCGAGGTGAGCGTG
>Ga0335071_10006406_pt1 | contig 12149 bp, 7 predicted proteins | sample Lox_Sample_15_FD_206724 | JGI IMG/M metagenome (GOLD analysis project Ga0335071, IMG submission 206724) | Soil microbial communities from Loxahatchee National Wildlife Refuge, Florida, United States - Lox_Sample_1.5 | ecosystem: Environmental > Terrestrial > Soil > Wetlands | place: USA: Florida...
TGCCCACGCAGGTGTGGGCGTGTCGCTGACGGTTTCGCCTTGTTGGTGCTACGGTTCGGAGACGATGGATATGGACCCGCTAGTCCCCAAAGCGGTGTGGGGATTTAACGGCACGGAGCGGCCTGGCGCGGTGTATCTGGCGGCAGTGCTGGCCGGCCACAACCAAAAGGGACTGCCGGCATTCGGCATCTACGGTCGCGACGTGCAGGACTCGACCGACAGCTCTGTTCCCGGCGACGTGCAGCAGAAGCTTCTGCAATTTGCCAAGGCGGGCTTGGCCATGGCGGAGATGCGGGGCAAGTCGTATCTCTCGCTGGGTGCGGTTTCCATGGGCATTGCCGGCTCCATGGTGAATGCCGATTTCTTCCAGAACTATCTGGGCATGCGCAATGAGTACGTGGATATGACCGAGTTCGTCCGGCGCATCGACGAGAAGATTTACGACGATCAGGAATTTCAGTGCGCAATGGCGTGGGTGAAAGCGCATTGCCCCGAGGGCAAGGATTGGAATCCGCCCGCCATGGCGCGTTCGCGTGCGCAGAAGGACGCGGACTGGGCAACTTCGGTGAAGATGGCGATCATCGCCCGTGACCTGATGATCGGTAACCCTCGGCTCGCCGAGGCAGGTTTCGGTGAAGAAGCCATGGGCCGCAACGCCATCCTGGCCGGTTTCCAGGGACAGCGCCAGTGGACCGACCACTTTCCCAACGGCGACTTTATGGAAGCGATCTTGAACACCTCGTTCGACTGGAACGGAGTCCGCGAGGCGTTTGTGATGGCCACCGAAAACGATTCGTTCAACGGCGCCACCATGCTGTTCGGCCACCTGCTCAGCGACACCGCGCAGATTTTCGCCGATGTGCGCACTTACTGGAGTCCGGCGGCGGTGAAACGTGTAACCGGCTACGAACTGACTGGCAAGGCGGCCAGCGGTATCCTGCATCTCATCAACTCCGGCGCGGCCACGCTGGATGCCACGGGGCAGATGACGAAGGACGGCGATCCGGCGATGAAGCCGTTCTGGGAAATCACTCCCGAAGACGTCGAACGCTGCCTCAAAGCCACTCAGTGGGCGCCGGGCATGGTCGAGTACTTCCGCGGCGGCGGTTACTCCTCGCAATTCCTCACGGCGGTCGAATTCCCTGTCACCATGGCGCGTCTCAACTGGATTCTGGGACAAGGGCCGGTGCTGCAGATTGTCGAAGGCTTCACCGCCACCCTGCCGCCCAAGGTGAATCAGGCGCTGGACGAGCGGACCAATCCCACTTGGCCCACCACCTGGTTCGCGCCGCTGCTTACCGGGAAGGGAGTGTTCCGCGACGCCTACTCGGTCATGAATAACTGGGGAGCCAATCACGGCGCCATCTGCTTCGGGCACGTCGGCGACAAGCTGATCACCCTGGCGTCGATGCTGCGCATCCCCGTCGGCATGCACAACGTGGACGAAGAGCGGATTTTCCGCCCCAGCGCGTGGGCTCATTTCGGGACCGCTGACCTCGAAGGCGCCGATTACCGTGCCTGCGCCAACTATGGCCCCGCGTACGGAAAGCTGTAGCCTCTGAGGTATTTCATTCAAGGCGCGAAGCTGCCGCGAAACGGCGAGATCGTCCCCGGGCAGGCCTTGCGCCTTGCCGTTTTTTTTGGCCGCCTGCGCCCCTACCGAGAGGTTGACCGGAACGTCAATTTGCTTCATGGGAGGGGACTGCTTCACAATCCCAGACCGATTTCGCGATAGGGGCTTCCGGTCAATGAGCTGGACGGCGGGAAGTTGCGGTCAGACCGGGTCCTTGGCGGGCGCCTGCCGGTTGGTTTCGAGCGCTTCAACGGCCGCTCCCTCAACCATGTAGCGTGGCGGCTTGAGGACGGGTATTTCAAAAATACTCTCCAAGACATTCAAGGCGGCGCCCAGAATGCCAGCGTCGCTCCCCAGCGTGCCATAAGCGAATTTGAGTTCGGCGGTGGCATGTCCCAAGGCCTGCTTGCGCACATTGCGTTCGATTTGCTCCAGCAGCCATGCCCCGCCCAAGCCGAGCCGGTGATCCAGGACTACGAGGGCGGGATTAAAGAGGTTTACCAGGGCAGACAGTCCCAGTCCCAGGTACTTTGCCAGCTCCTCGACGATGGCTACACAAGTCTTATCGCCGACACTGGAGGCCTCGAGGACCGTCCAGCCGGTGATCTTGCGCTCGTCGCCGGCTGCCAACTCCAGCGCACGGGAATATCCGCCTTCGCGAATTGCCTTGCGGCAGCGCGCTTCGATGGCCGAGAGTCCGACCAGCGCTTCTAGACAACCGAAGCTGCCGCAGGCACAGGCCGGCCCGTTCTCCAACATGGGAAAGTGACCGAACTCACCGGCGATCCCCTGGTGCCCGTAAAGCGGTTTTCCGTCGCTGGTGATGCCGGCGCCGATGCCTTTGCCGTATTCGATATAGATCATGTCCCGGGCGCCGCGACCCGTGCCGAGCATGCGTTCCGCGAGCGCCTGCGCCCGCGTGGAGCTCTCGATGATGGTGGGCCTACCGAATTCTTTTTCGAAAAGCTGCTTGAGCGGGATCTCCTTCCAAAAGCCCAGGTTGGAGGCTAGTAGGGAAATGCCTTGGCGCGTGTTGACCATGCCGGGGTCGGCGACGCCGATGCCCAGCAATTTCTCCTCTTTCACTCCCGCCTGCTGCATGGCTTGGCGCGCGCAGGAGAATAACTGCTCGAGGAGTCCTTCGCCGCCGCCATCCAGACGGGTCGGAGCAATGATCTTCGTTTTTGTCCGGGGGCGGAGGTTCGTGACGGCGGTGGCGACGTTTTCCGGGTCGTAGGTGACGGCCAGAATGAAGCCGCGCTCCTCGTTGAGCTGAAGCAGCGTGCGCTTCCTCCCCATTTGGGGAGCGCCCGAGCGCCCGACCTCAAGGAACCGCTTGTCGCGCAGCAGTTCCCGGACGATGGGGGAGATGGAGCTCCAGCGCAGTTGGGTGAGGTCGCGAATCTCCGCCCGCGAGATCGGCCCATACTTCCGCACCAAGGCTTCAATGACAACCCGGTCGCGCTCTTTCTTTTGCTTAACGTGTTTCATTCCACGCTAGTTGCCTTGCCTGCCAGGACGAGCTCAGGCTGCCAGGGAGAACCGGCCGCGTATGATAACACTTTCTTCCCGCGAAAGCCGACCCGCCTACACCTCGAGAATACACAGGGAAGAAATGTATACTTGCGTTTCTCTCTGGTCTTTGTGATCTCTGTAGTAGACCTTTTTGGTTGCGGCTCCGCCGAGCTGTGCTACAGGCTGCGCGCCGCTGAAGTTGAGCTTACTGAAACGCTTCCTTATTTACCACGTAGGGCACCGCCGCCGGATTGCCGTTGCTTTCCAGAACCGCCATGAGCGCGTGAATGCAACGGCCGGCCATTCCTTTATTGGGGTCGGTGGAAAGGCGGGTTACGCGTCCCGCGCTGGCAAAGTGCGAGAGCAGGCGCAAGCGGTTCTCCAGTTCGGGATCGCGCAGGGGCGAGTCGGCGGGCAAGGGTTCCTTCTCGTAGACGTCCAGCGCGGCCCCGGCGATCAACCCTTGCCGGAGCGCCTCTACCAGCGCGGCTTCATCCACCACGGGACCACGCGACGTGTTCACCAGGTATGCCGTCGATTTCATCAGACGCAGCGTCTTGGCATTGAACAGATGGTAGGTGGGGAATTTGCCTTCGCCCTCGCGGATCAGCGGAACGTGGATGCTGACGAAGTCGCTCGCACGCAGCACGTCCTCAAAACCGGCGTAACGTATCGTTCGGGGGCGGTCGCCAAAGCCGTAACGGGCGCGCACGTCCAGGATGTCCTGAATCTTCTGGCGAAAGTCCTTCTGCTCCCAATATGGGTCGAAACAGAGAAAGTCCACATCGAAGCCGGTGGCCTTCTGAATGAAGGCCTGGCCGATTCTTCCCGTTCCCACCACGCCGATGGTCCTGCCGGTGACGTCATCGCCCAAGAAGGGCAGGTAGGGGTGCCAAGAGCCCCAGCGGTTGTCGCGCACCAGGCGCTCGCTCGGCCAGAGCCGGCGCGCCACGTCGCCCAGAATGAAAAGGGCAAACTCCGCCGTCGCCTCGGTGAGCACATCGGCGGTGTTGGTGAAGGGGATTTTGAAGCGATTGGCGTCGGCGCGGTTGATATTGTCGAAGCCCACGGCGTACTGCGCCACCACCTTCAGCGTGCCCGTGCCGGCGGCAAAGACTTCGGCATCGATCGGGTCGCGCAGCGTGGTGATGAGCCCGTCAATCCCGGAGCGTACTTTCTCCACGACGAGTCTTTTAGGCGGCGGCTCGGGGCCTGGGTAGACTTCGACTTCATTGCCGTGCTGGCGGAGAAGCGTGAACGCCTCCGCCCCGATATCACAGGTCGCAAAGATGCGGAAGCGCGTGGGGGAGTTGGGCATTGTGTTTTCCTCGGTGAATAGTATTTATCTCAATTAAAGGATAACATTCGCGGCGGGCCGGGCGGAGGACCATTGTGAATGCTCCCGCCGCGGGCCGGTGCTGATCCGGCGCGGCTGACGCGCGCGAGCTTTGGTATACTGCCGGGTGGAATTTCTCGACCGTTCGAACCTGTGACAAACAATGCCTCGTTCCTTAATCCTGGTGTTGGCGGCGGTCCTGCTGGTCGTGATCTTTGCGCTGGGTCTGTGGCTGGGTTCGCGTTTAGGTCACCAGGGGGAAACAAGTATTGCTAAGCCTGCGTCGGAGCCGACCTCCGGCCGTCCGACCGAACCGGCCGCCACCAACCTTCCCGAAGCGACCGCCGCCGGTTCTTCAGCTTGTGTGGACATCCGCAACGCCGCGCCCCTGGAGGGCAAGAACGGTTGCGTGACGGGATTGGTGCTGCGCGTGTACACGGCGCGATCCGGTAACACCTTTTTGGATTTTTGCCAGGATTATCGCAACTGCCCTTTCAGCAGCGTCATCTTCGCGGCCGACAAAAGTAAGTTCGGCGCGCTCGAATCGCTGCAAGGAAGGCGCGTGGAGATTCGCGGCGAGGTGGTGGATTACCGCGGTCACCCGGAGATTGTTATTCACGATCCGCAGCAGGTGCGGGGCGGGCGGTAGGAAGAGAAGGCAGAAGGCATTACCCTTTCGCAGGGGTGTTCGGATCGAGGCAAGTGACAACGGTCAACGATGAGTCAGTAGTGGTGTTGAGATGACAATTGGTGGTGTGCGAAAGCGTATGGATGCCTTGAGGTTCGTCGGGTTGGGTCGCGTCTCAGACGTTCAACGATCAGAGTGGTCACCAGCGTTTTCGGCAGATTCCCTACAGCTTCCTGCCAACTGCCCACTGCCTACTTTTCTCCGCTTCCTGCTTACTGCCTACTGCCTTCTGCTTTCTGCCTTCAATCTTCCACCCTCGGCTTTCTGCCAAATGCCGGCGGGCCTGCCGGCGCAGGTGTCGGCGCAAGCGCAGGAACTGGTGCTCCAGGGCTTCGAACGCATGGGCACGCATGACGCGGTCGCGGCGGAGAAGTCGTTTCGTCAAGCCATTGAGCTTCAGCCTGAGCTCGAGCCGGCGCATCGAGGATTGGGATTATCCCTGCGGGAGCAGGGACGTTTGCCGGAAGCGCTGCGCGAGCTGCAAACTGCAACGAAGCTCGATCCTGCCGACGCCGACGCGCACTTCACCCTCGGCTCCACCGCGTGGACGCTGAGCTTACCGGCAAATACTCCCTCCGGTAACAGAAGAGGCACGACTGCTGCAGACTACCAGAACCTTGCCAGCGCGGAGTTCGGCCGCGCTCTTGCGCTCAGTCCCAAAGACCCCATGCTGCGCATGAGTCTGGCCGTCCTTTATCTCGATTCGGGCCGGACGCGTGAAGCGGTGCAGGAAGCCGAGGAGGCCACGCGCATCGCTCCGGACAATGCCGAGACGCACGTGACGCTGGGGCGCTGTTATTTTGCATCCGGGGAAGAGGAGAAGGCCGCAGGCGAGTACGACTCGGCAGTCAAACTCGATTCGCACGATGGTGGCGCCTATCTGGCCCTGGGACAGTTACGGATGTTCCAGCGCCGCACCACACAGGCGGAAGAAGCGCTGCGCAATGCTCTGAAGCTCTCTCCCAATCTGGGTCCCGCCTATGCCGCCCTGGCGCAGATTCTGATGGCGCAGGAGAAGAACGCCGAGGCGCGCAGTCTGCTGGAGAAGGCCGTGGGCCTGAACGCGCAGGATTGGCAGAGTCAGTACGAGCTTGCCGTGCTGCTCAATCAGGCGGGCGAGTCGGCGCGGGCCACCAAGCTGCTCGAAAACGTGCTGCGGGTGAACCCGGAGTTTCCCGGCGCGCGCGAGCAGTTGGCGGATGGCTTCTTGCGCCGAGGCGATATTACGGCTGCAACGGCCGAAGCGGACAAGATGATTGCCGCCGACCCGCAGGGCGCGGAAGGGCATCGCATCTTGGCCTTGGCCTTGTGGAAGCAGCGCGACTACGACGGATCGCTGGCGGAATGCGCTATGGCCCTGAATGCAGACGAGAATTCTGCGGCCATGACCGCGCTCCAATCCATCGCGCTTTGGCAGACGGGACGAAAGAAAGACGCCCAGAAAGCCTTCAAGGATGCCGCCAAGCTGGAACCGAAGATTGCTACCGGCGATGTGTTCTGCCGATTGTTACTCTGCGATGAACACGACATCGGACTGGCCGGCGACTTCCTCCGCCGGAACCGGTGGCTGCTGTTGCCGCCGCTGCAACCATGAATCCACCAACCGCGGGCCCCATCCGCCGGGCTGGTTGTGTTTTTTCGCCACTATCCTTTCTCGTTAACTGTCATTTGACAAACACCTTGGGCGCTGCTACAGTGTGCCGCAACTGTTGCGTGAGGTAAGTTATGCGCATGCTGACTCACTTGCCGAGCGTCCTCCACACAGTGCGAGGTGTCTATGCAAGGCACGATCAAACGTGTCATTCGCGACCGCGGATTTGGGTTTATCAAGACATCTGACGGCCAGGAAGTTTTTTTCCATCGGAGCAGTTTGCAGCAAATGAACTTCGATTCGTTGAAGGAAGGCGAGCCGGTGGAGTTTGAGGTCGAGCGTGGCGATAAGGGCCCGCGGGCCAAGAGCGTTCGGCCCAGCGCGCCATGATCAATCTTGTGTCGCCCTTCTCGCAAGCCTGTCGTCACTGAGCATTGAAGGGGAGTGCTGTCTTCTCCACTGCCATAATCGGTGCCGTGACCCCACGTCAGATCCCGACCTCGACAGATTCCCGCTTGACTTTGACTGTACCCGGTGTTAACAAGAGCCCACAACATGGTCGTTTGTTCCCCATTAGGGGCACTAGTCTCGGAGAATCTGGTGGACCGGGAAGCCGAGGGAATAAGACTCAAGGTAAGAAGTTCGTTTGTTACAGGCGGCAGTCCTTGGTGACTTCGTCTACTGCCGCTGAGGATCGGGGGAGAGGGCACAGTTTTGCGTCGCCTTGAACTTGAAGACGCTAGCAAATTCAGAACGGAGGCGAAGGTAAGGCATGGCCAAAAAACTCGTGTTGTTAGTGGTGCTACTGGCGGTTGGTTATTGCGCGAAGATCAGCCGCGCCCAGAGTTTCAACGCCACGATCAGCGGCACGGTGGCTGATCCCAGCGGGGCTGCGATTCCTAAAGCCACGATCACGCTGAAGGCCGTGGCCGAAACGGCGGTTTTCAAAACCACGACCGGTCCCGACGGGCTTTATCGATTTCCCAACCTACAGCAGGGAGCCTACGAACTCCTGGTGTCGGCGGCGGGTTTCCGGGACTACGTGCAAACAGGGATCGCCGTTAACATCAACGAGTCGGTGCGCGTGGATGTGAATCTCCAGCTTGGTACAGCCACCGAGACGGTGGAGGTGGCGGCCAACGCTTCGCCCCTTAATTTTGAAACGCCTGAGCTGAAGCAGGCCATCACCACGGAAAATATCGAAAATCTCCCCCTGCTTATCTCCGGGAGCATCCGTTCGGCAGCACAGTTCGTCGTTCTGATGCCTGGAGTGACCACCGGAGCCGGCAACAACGGCTACGACGCCCGCGTCAACGGGGGCCAGCAGTCGAGCGATGAAGCGGTATTGGATGGCATCAGCTTGCAGGATTCCATGAACTCCCAAAGCGGCATGACCGAGGCGCAGGTTGACCATCCGTTATCACCGGAGATGCTCGGTGAAATCAGCGTCCTGACCTCGAATTACGAGCCGCAGTACGGCAGCTCATCCGCGGGCCAAATTACCGCCACCATGAGGTCCGGCACCAACGTGTTTCACGGGGATCTCTACGAGTTCTTGCGAAACACTGCCCTTAACTCGCGCTTCTTCGGAGCGGTGGACGAGACGGATCCCAGCGGGAACGATATTCCGGGCACGGCCCGGCCCAAAGACCAGGAGCATGATTTCGGCGGCGTGATTGGCGGCCCCGTGAAGATACCCTGGCTGGCTTGGACGGGAACCAAGAAGACCTATTTCTTCGCCGGCTATGAGGTCTTCCGCCGGTTGGGCGCCACGGTGTCACCGACCCTCAGCATTCCTTCGTTGCAGGAGCGGCAAGGCGATTTCAGTGACTGGAAGGACAGCTCCGGCAATCTTATCCCCGTTTACGACCCGGCTACCACTCGCGCTAACCCCAATTACAATTCCACCCTCCCGGTGGGCGCGAACAACCTTCCGTATCTTCGTGACCAGTTCATGGGGTGCAGTGGCGATACGCCCAATGTCATCTGTCCCACCGATTCTCGCCTCCAGAGCTCACTGGCCAACGGGTGGTTCAAGTTCTTGCCGACGCCGACTTTCTCCGGCCCGTTGAACAACTACATCGTGCCCATCGCGGTGCCCCAAACCGTCTTTGGGGACCAGAGTCTGCTCGACGTGAAAGTGGACCATACCTGGCGGGACAAGGACCATTTCAGCGTCACGGTGCACTACCACGGATCTTCCCAACCGCGTATCAGCGAATTACCGATACAAATTGCTAACGAACAGCCCTACTGGGTCAACTATGGTTTCCTCGATCGCTTCAACTGGGATCGCACCTTCACGCCCACGCTTCTCAACAATTTCAACTTCGGTTACAACTCGCAATATGTGAGCGTTGCGTGCATCGACGGGCGCTACGCCAAAGATTTCCCGCAAATCCCCGGCCTTTCCGACTACTCCTTCCCTCCGGTCATGCAGCTTCAGGATTTTGCCGCCTTCGGATGCAGTACTAACCCAGGCGGGGCAGTCGAAAATCGACCGACGGCGATATTGAACGACATGGCCACTTGGGTGCACGGCAAACACACGTTCAAATTTGGCGGAGAATATCGTTGGGCGGGCTTCAACAATACCAACTATGGCTATATGGGGAGCTTCAGTTTCGCCAATGCAAGCACAGGGCTGACGGGGATCAACAGCGGCAACGCGGTGGCCAGTTTCCTCTTAGAGCAAGTGGACAACGCCAGCGATACCTTTGCCATTGTGGGCTCGCAGTACCCTCGTCAAAAGGTCTGGAACCTGCATGTGGGCGACACCTGGAAGCTTACTCCCAAACTCACCCTGAATTACGGCGTGCGATGGGATGTCGGGCTGCCGGCGACCGAGAAACACGACAACCTGACCTTTTTTGATCCCAACGGCTTCAATACTGACGCCGGCGGCCTTCGGGGAACGCTAGCATTTGCTGGGACCAAGTGGGGATCGGCGAGTTTTGGAAAGCGTCATCCGGAGAACACCTGGTATGGCGGCGTCGCCCCCCGCGTGGGGTTGGCTTACAGTTTCAGTGAAAAGACGGTAGTGCGCACAGGGTACGGAATCTTCTACCAGGGCGCCTATTACCCAGGATGGAACGGAGGAATCTCGCAGGATGGATTCAACGCCACGCCAGCGTTCTCGAGTTCGCTGGGGGGGCTTCAAGCTGCATTTGTGTTGAGTGAAGGCTTTCCTCAGAACTTCGCTCACCCGCCCTTCATCAGTGCCGGCGCCGACAACGGGGCAGGCTCGATCAATTACCGGCCCTTTGAGGCTAATCGGCTCCCTTATGCCCAGCAGTGGAACCTCACCGTCGAGCACCAATTCACCGCCAACACCTACGTGAACGTCAGCTACGTGGGTAATAAAGGCACTCGGCTGCTGTCGAACGTCGCCCCCCTCAATGCCTTGGACCCGCAACTGCTCTCCCGTGGCCAGTCGCTTCTCGACGAATTCGTGCCGGGGGAAGCTTCTCTTGATGGGGTTCCCGTTCCTTACGCCGATTGGGCAAGCCAGATGCAGTGCGCGCCGACCGTGGCGCAAGCGCTGCTCCCCTATCCGCAATATTGCAGTCAGTTGATGGGACAAAATGAGAATGCGGGCAACTCCACCTACCACGCCTTGCAAGTGAAGGCCGAGCATCGAATGCATAATGGTCTGTGGGTGTTGGCTTCCTACACCAATTCCAAGACCCTGACTAACTCGGACTCAATTCAGGCGGAAGCCGAACTCTGGAGTGGGGTACAAGGAGCGATCTCGCCTTTCGAGAGAGAGCGCAACAAGGCCCTCTCCTCCGACGACGTTCCGCAGATCATCACCACCTCGCTGGTTTATGACTTGCCGGTCGGAAAAGGGCGTCATTGGCTGGATCGCGGAGGCATTGTAGAAAAAGTCCTGGGAGGATGGCAACTGTCCACCATCCTTCGTTTCTCCTCGGGAACGCCTCTTTTCTTCCGCTCGAGCAATTGCAATGTCCCTTCGCAGTTCGCTGCGGCTTGCATTCCGGCGATCCTTCCCGGCGCGAACCCCTTTGCGCAATCCGAAAGTAACTTCGATCCGGGAAAGGGGCCGCTGTTGAACGCTGCGGCGTTTGAGAACTCCGGGCAGGGCGGATTCCAGTTCAACTTTGGCCAGGGACCGCGGGTGAGCAACCTGCGAGGGTTCGGGTTCCACAATGAGGATATCGGCCTGCTGAAGAACATTCATTTTACGGAGAAAGTGGGATTCCAGCTCCGCGCGGATTTCTTCAACATTTGGAATTGGCACGATTTTGCCTGTCAAACCCAGTGTTTGGGATCCCTGGCTTTCGGCAACGACATCGCCAGCCCGTCGTTTGGCGAATGGAACGGAGCAGTGAGCGCTCCCAGGAACATTCAGTTGGGCGCCAAGGTCATCTTTTGAGACTAGGAGCGGATCTGAGCATTTACCCGGGGAGTGCGGCGCGACGGCGGCCGGCCGTTGTCCTGCTGGGGGCTCCGAGCCTGTGAACTGGAGAGATGGAGTGACATTACCAAGCTCGAGGGGGGCGTTGCTCTCCCTGGTCCTGGCTGTTTTGGCCGTGTGGATAATGCTCACGGCGCTGCACTCGGGTTTATCAGATGGCGCCCGAGCCGCCTTGCCGCCCACCGCCGATCTCGCGGGCTTTTCCGCCCTGGCGCCGATCGACGCGCACGTGCACGTTTACAACGATGACCCGGCTTTTGGGGCTTTCCTCAAGCGTTTGAACCTGCGCGTTCTCAACGTCTGCGTGATTGATGACCGTAGTCCCTTCGCCAAAGGGTTGGAGCCACAGCGCAGCGACGTGCTCAAGGTTGCCCAGATGACGGCGGGCCGGGCGGTTTTCTGTACAACCTTCAGTCCCTATGGCTCGGAAGCGCCGGGGTTCGCCCAGCGCGCGATCCGCCAGCTCGATGCCGATTTCGCGGCGGGAGCAATCGCGGTAAAGATCTACAAAGTCATGGGCATGGAGCTGAAATCGAAAGCGGGAAAATACGTGATGCCCGACGACCCCGCCTTCGAACCCATCTATCAGGACATTGCCGCTCACCATCGGGCCATCCTCGCCCATATCGCGGAGCCGGATTCTTGCTGGCAGCCGCCCAACCCTGCCAGCCCTGACTATGATTACTATCAGCAGCATCCGGAGGAATACGCTTACGCCCACCCCGAGTGGCCCTCGAAAGCCGCTATCCTGGTGGCCCGGGACCATGTCGTGGCTGAAAATCCCACCCTCCGCTTGATCGGCGCACACCTAGGCAGTATGGAAGCCGACGTGAACCAGATGGCCGAGCGGTTTGACCGATACCCGAATTTCGCCGTCGAAATGGGGGACGCGCTCCCTACTTCATGCTTCAACCCCGTGATAAGGTGCTGGCCTTCCTGATTAAATACCAGGATCGCATCCTCTACGGGACCGACCTGAACATCATGCCGAAGGTCAATGCCGAGAAG
>Ga0335071_10006407_pt1 | contig 12148 bp, 11 predicted proteins | sample Lox_Sample_15_FD_206724 | JGI IMG/M metagenome (GOLD analysis project Ga0335071, IMG submission 206724) | Soil microbial communities from Loxahatchee National Wildlife Refuge, Florida, United States - Lox_Sample_1.5 | ecosystem: Environmental > Terrestrial > Soil > Wetlands | place: USA...
GGCCTTGCCCGGAAGGAGCTTCTTGCGCCGGCCGGTCACGACGCCGGACTGGATGAGGCGCATCGCGCCGTCCGACATCATCTCCGTGTGAATCCCGAGGTCGTTGCGGTCCGCGAGCGCGCTGATCACGGCGTCCGGGATGCGACCGATGCCCATCTGGAGACAGGCGCCGTCCGGGACGAGGCTCGCGGCATGGGTGCCGATCTGCCGGCACACGTCGTCCGGCTGCTCGGAGGCGAGCTCGAAGAGCGGCTCGTCGACCGGGATGAGGTGGGCGATGCGGTCCACGTGCAGGAACGAGTCGCCGAGCGTCCGCGGCATCCGCGGGTTCACTTCGGCGAGAACGAGCGGCGCCGTGTCCACGGCCGCCCGCACGACGTCGACCGAGACGCCGAGGCTCACGTAGCCGTGGCGATCCGGCGGGCTGACCTGGATGAGCGCGACGTCGATCCCGACGCGCCCCGACGTGATGAGCGTCGGGATCTCGGAGAGGAAGACGGGCATGAAGTCGGCCCGGCCCTCCTGCACGGCGCCACGCACGTTCGCGCCGATGAAGAACGCCATGTGACGGAAGCGCTGCTCGAGACCGGGCGCGACGTAGGGCGCCTTGCCGAGCGTCAGGATGTGCACGATCTCGTTGTTGCGCAGGTGCGCGCCGTGCTCGACGAGCCCCTCGACGAGCCTCCCGGGCTCACCCGCGCCCGAGCCGACGAGGATTCGGCGACCGGGCGGGATCGCGTGAATGGCGTCCTCGATCGAGGAGATCTTCCAGCTGAAGCGGTCTTTCCAGTCGGTGTTCATACGAAGCGAATGTAACGCCGAGGTACAAGAAGAGATAGCGATGCGTTTGAATCCCTCGGGCGTCCCCGACGTCAGCGCTTCAGGCCGAGGAGCATCCCGTCCGGCGTCGGAAGGCACGCCGTGTCAAACGTTTCGGCCGCCTCTTCGTGGAAGCGCCGCATCGCCGCGGCCTCCGCGGAATCCTCGAGAAGCCGCCCGAAAAGGAAGGCGTTGTCGCCGACCAGAAGGCCGCCTTTCCGGACGTTCCGCGCCGCCCAGCGGCCGTAGCCGTCGTAACTGCTCTTGTCGGCGTCCACGAAGACCGCGTCGAACGGGCCGAGCGGCTCGAGCGTGGGCAGGACCGCGAGCCCCGCGCCCTCGAGAACGGTGACCTTCGACGCGAGGCCCGCCGCCTCGAGGTTTCCGCGCGCGATGCGCGCGTGCTTCGGGTCGGACTCGACCGTCCAGACGTGCCCGTCCGTGGGCAGCGCCCGCGCCATCACGAGCGCGGAGTACCCCGCGAGCGTCCCGACCTCGACGACCTTCTTCGCGCCGGCGAGCTTGAGGAGGAGGCCGACGGCCTTCGCCTCGGACGCGCCGAGCTGGATCGCGGGCATCCCGTGGGCGGACGGCGCGTCGAACGCGCGGGCGGCCTCCGCATCGTGGGGCGCATGCGTCCGCGCGAGCCAGTCGAGGATCTCGCGTGTCGCGTACGAGTGACCCGCGCGGGAATCCCGGTCCGCCATCAGCCGTTCACCGGACCGCGGCCTCCAGGAGCGTCAGCGTGCCTTCCTCGCCGTCCAGCTCGGCCATCACGCCGAGCGGGAGCGTCGCCTTGTCGGGGATGTGGCCGAAGACGAGGTTCGCGACGACGGGGATCCCGAGCTTGCCGAGCCGGTCCTGGCAGACCTCCTGCCACGTCCACGTGCCGAACCCCGAGAAGCTCGGCTTGTAGTCCTTCGGCGTGCAGTGCGAGAACCTTCCGAGCGCGACGCCCGCGAGGCCGGAGAGCTTGCCGGTGAGAAGGAACTGCGTGAGCCAGCGGTCGATGCGGTACGGGTCCTCCTCGACCTCCTCGAGGAAGAGGATGCGGCCCTTCAGGTCCGGCTCGAACGGCGTCCCGACGAGCGTCGAGAAGACGCTGATGTTCCCGCCCACGAGCCGTCCCTTCGCCTTTCCGGGCGCGAGCTTGTAGATCCAGTTCTCGCGGTCCACGAAGATTTCGCGCGGCGGGCCTTTCGGCGACGGCGGCTCGGCGATGCGCCCCGCGGCCTGCGCCGTCATGACGACCTTCCGGAACGACGCGAGCGTGTAGTCGGTCGGGAGCTCCCCGCCGACGGGGCCGTGGAACGTCACGAGGCCCGTCAGGCGGTGGATCGCGTTCAGGAGCGCCGTGATGTCGCTGTAGCCGCAGATGACCTTCGGGTTCTTCCGGATCGTCTCGTAGTCGAGGAGCGGGAGGATGCGCGACGCGCCGTAGCCGCCGCGCAGGCAGAAGATCGCGTCGACCGACGTGTCCGCGAACGCGGCGTTCAGGTCTGCGGCGCGGTGCGCGTCGGGCCCGGCGAGGTAATACGTCGACTCGCCCGCGTGCGGGAAGATTTTCGGCTTGAAGCCGAGGGCCTTGATGATCTCGGCGGCCATCTCGTTCCCGGCGAGACCCCACTCGGGCGACGACGGCGCCACGAGGGCGACGGTCATCCCCGGCTGGAGGGCCTTCGGGAAGACGGGCTCGGGCGGCTTCTCGGCGTACTTGGTGAGCGCGGCCTGCGCGGAGAGCGGGAATCCGGCGATGAGGGAGGCGAAGGAGACTTCCTCGAGGAACGTGCGTCGGCTTGTCGGCATGGCGCGATTCTAGGCCGCAGCGCTCCCGCAGCTCATCGAAGCACCCCGAGACCCGAGAGAGTCAGAAGGCCCCGGCTTAGAATTCCGCCCATGCCCCGCCTGCGGCCGGCCGCCACCGCACTCCTCCTCGCCTTCGTGGTGGCCGCGGCCGTCCTGCCCCTCGCCGCGTCGGGCGAGCGCCACGGCTGCCATTGCGCCGTGAGAATGGCCTGCTGCGAGAACGGAACGTGCACGATGGGCGGGGACGAGCCGCCCGCCGACGGGCCCGAGTGGCGGACGTGCCGGCGCGAGGCGCCGGCGTCAGCGGCCGCGCCGCTCGATGCGTTCGAGAGAGCGGTGAAGGGAGATTTCTTCGAAGGAAGGCAGCGGGTGGCCCCCTCCCCACTCGCCGACCTCGCCGCCACGCGGCCGCGCTCCAACGCGCCCGGTCCCGCCACGCCTCCCCCCCGCGCACTCTCTTTCTAAGAAATTCCTCTCTCCGAATTTCTTCAGAAGGAGAACTGCATCTTGAAAACCGTCAACGCACGGCGCGCCCTGCGCTTTCTGGGCATCGCCCTCTTCGCTTCGTGGTTTCTCGCCCCGCAAGCAGGCCTCGCCTGCGCGTGCGGGTGCAGCGTCTTCGACGTCGGCGCCGGCACGATCATGCCGGTCAACTCCGAGTCCGGCTTCTCGCTCTGGTTCCGATACGCCTACATGGATCAGAACCAGAACTGGGCGGGGAGCTCGAAGGCGCCCGCCTCGGACAACAGCGACGTCCGGATCAGGACGAGCTTCTACACGCTCGGCGGCAACGTCATGATCAACCGCTCCTGGTCGGTGATGCTGGAGCTCCCGATCTACTCGAGGCAGTTCACCTCGACCGACGACGGCAGCGTCGCCGGGCCGGCCGGCAGCCTCTATACCGCGAACCTCACCGACCTCGGCGACATGACGCTCATGGGCATCTACACGGGTCTCTCCGAGGATCGCTCGACCGGGCTGAGCCTCGGGGTGAAGCTCCCGACGGGCAACTACACCGGGCCGAACGGCCCTCTCGGCGGAGCGGAGTTCGACCGGGACACGCTGCCGGGGACTGGCAGCACCGACGTCGTCCTCGGCGCGTACCACGTCGGCGCCCTCAGTTCCGACGCATCGCTCGCGTGGTTCGCGCAGGCGAAGTACCAGTTCGCGATGCTCACCCGGAACGACTACCGGCCCGGCAACGACCTCAACGCCGCGCTCGGGCTCACCTGGAGTTTCGGGGCGCGGGGCTCGCAGACGCGCGTCACGCCCGTCCTCCAGCTGATCGGCAGCTGGCGCGAGCGCGACAGCGGCGCCGCCTCGGACCCCGAGAACTCGGGCTACAAACGCCTTCTCGTCGCGCCCGGCCTCGAGGCGCGGCTCGCGAAGGTCCGGCTCTACGCCGATGTCGAATTCCCCGTCTACCAGTACACGAACGCGGCGCCGAGCGGGAGCGACTCGTCCGGCCAGCTCGTGGCTCCGGTTTACATCAAGGCCCAGGTCTCGTACGACTTTTAGGTGAAGAAAGTGACCGTCGCGCGGTCGAGATAGAATCGCAACCACCATGAAGGGACGTGCCCTGCGCGCCTTCGTCCTCGCGGCGCTCGCGCCGCTCCTCGTGGGCGGCGCGTTCGGCCACGTGGACGGCTTCGAGGTCCTCTCGCACGGCACGTTCTTCTTCCCGCCCGACCATCCCGCTCACGCCCCGTTCGTCCCCGAGAAAGAGCATCCCTGCGCGGCCTGCGCGGTGGCGAACGTCCTGCCACCCGCGGCCGCGCCCGTGTACATCGTCCCCGCTGAGATCGGGTTCGCACCCGTCGTCCTCATCGCGCGCACGACGGCCCCGCCCGCGCTTCCCGCGCTCTCCGGCCGATCTCCGCCGGTACCCCCAAGAGCGTAGTCCTTCCGTCCTGGCGTCTTGAACCAGGCTGCCAACGCAGCTCTGGGCTGGTGCTCTCGAAGGAATCGCAGGGGGATCCATGCCGCTCGAGACTCGAAGTCTGAGTGCATTGCCCGACCTTTCGACCCGACAGCGCGAGGTCGTTTCCTACATTCGTCGGCGACGCGTCGAAGGCAGGCCGCTGAACCTGCCGCGCCACGTCTCCGCGCGCGGAAGGAACTCACTCTGATGGTCCTCCTCCTCGGCTGCGCCGCCGGGTTGGCCACACTGCTCGGCGGCCTCCTGGCGCTCAAGCAGCAGGATCGGCTTCACCTCATCCTGGGGTTCAGCGCAGGTGCCGTCATCGGGGTCGCGTTCTTCGACCTTCTCCCCGAAGCCCTCGAGCTCGGAGCCAAGCCATACGGGACACCGACAGTCACAGCCATCGTTGCGGCGGGATTCTTCCTGTACATGCTTCTGAGCCGAACGCTCCTCTTGCACGCCCATGGGAACGAGGACCATGTACCGCACACTCCGCCGACGTGGCTTGGGGCGGGCAGCCTCGTGTTTCACAGCGCCCTCGATGGCGTCGGGCTCGGGCTCGCGTTTCAGGCCTCGACGGCGGTGGGGCTCGTCGTCGCGATTGCGGTCGTGGCCCACGACTTCTCGGACGGCATCAACACCGTGGGCATGGTCCTAAGGGCTGCCGAAAATCGCCACAATGCGTTTCGCTGGCTCCTCGTCGACGCGGCGGCACCAATCGCGGGCGTCCTCGCCACCACCTTCCTCTCCCTCAAGGAATCCCACCTCGGAATCCTCCTCGCCCTGTTCTGCGGGTTCTTCCTTTTCATCGGCACAAGCGACCTGATCCCGGAAAGCCACCATCGCCACCCCAAGGTCGTGACGAGTCTGATGTCAGTCTTCGGGGCGGCCGCCATCTACGCTGCGATCCTTCTGTCGAAGTCATGACCACGACGCGGTGTCGCATTCGACGGGCTGGAGGCCAACGAGCTTGATCGGAACCTTTACGTCAGCACTGATCCGCGTCGTCCTGGACGGGAGTCTTTTCCTGCTGGGCGGCTTCCTCCTGGCCGGTCTGCTCGCAGAATTCGTCCGTTCGGAGCGGATCGCCGGGCTGCTGGGGGGCGGCGGCCTTCGGCCCGTATTCCTCGCGACGATCCTGGGGATGCCGCTCCCCCTCTGCTCTTGCAGCGTCGTCCCGGCCGCGCGGGAGCTGAGGCGCAAAGGTGCGAATCCCGGGGCCGTCGTCGCCTTCCTGATCTCGACCCCCGAAACCGGAGTCGACTCGATCCTCCTCACGTACGGTTACCTCGGCCCCGCCATGGCGATCGCCCGGCCGCTGGCCGCCATCGTTACGGCGCTCGCCGCGGGAATCATCACCTTGACCCTCTCTCGCCGCGGGGCCGAGCCGCCACCAACGGCCGCCCCGGAACCGGATTTCCCGGAAGGGGCCCATGAAGCCGAGGAGCCCGCTGCGCCGGGAACGTCCCTCGCGGACCGCCTCCGTCGCGCCCTTCGGCACGGGTTCGTCGAGGTCTTCGACGAGCTGGCCCCCTGGCTGGTCGTCGCATTCCTCCTTTCGGCGCTCCTCGACGCGTGCCTCGGGCCCGACGCCCTCGCGCGCCTCCTCCCGTATCCCGTCCTCGGCATGTTGGCGGCCGCGCTCGTGGGCATTCCGACCTATGTGTGCGCGAGCGGCTCGACGCCGGTCGCCGCAATCCTGATCGCCAAAGGCCTGAGCCCCGGGGCCGGACTCGTTTACATGCTCACGGGCCCGGCGACGAACCTCACGACGCTGGCGGTCGTGGCGCGACTCTTCGGCCGCCGCATTCTTGCGCTCTACCTCGGCTCCATCTTCGCCGTCGCGATCGCCGCCGGCTTCGCGTTCGACGCCGTGATCTCCCGTGACGCGGCCGCCCTCCTGACGCCCGGTGCGAGCGGGACGAGCGCCGCCCTCACCTGGCTGGAAATCCTCGCCGCTCTCGCCTTCGTCGGGCTCGTCGCCGCCAGCGTGAAGCGCGGGAGCTTCCTCCATGCGTGGAAGGACGCGCGCGCGGGATTCGGGGAGGCCCGTGCCCTCCTCCGATCGCTCAGGCCGCGCGTTCCCTGGAGGCTCGTCACGCGGGCGGCCGGCGCCGCGGTCGGGATCGCGGCCGCCATCGCATGCGCTTCGACGGCCCTTCTCATCGTGCGGCCGGGCGAGCGTGGCGTCGTTACCGTGCTTGGGCGAGTCTCCGGCGAGCCGCGCCGTCCGGGCGCCCACATCGTCCCGCCCTGGCCGGTCGGGAAGACGCGGATCGTTCCGGCGGACCGCGTGCGCGTCCTTGAGGTCGGCTACCGGACCGGCTCGGCCGCGAGGAGCCTGTATCCGCTGTCCGGGAACCGCCTGCTCTCCGAGTCCCGCTACGTGACGGGAGACGAGAACATCGTCGACGCCACGGCATCCGTCCTGTGGCACGTCGCCGACCCCTCACGTTTCGTGTTCCGGTCGGCGGACGTCGAGCGTTCGCTCCAGGGAATTGCCCGCGCGGCGCTCACGTCCGAGATCGCCGGTACGCCCCTCGACGCGCTCTATGCGTCCAGCCGGGCCGGAATCGAGGCGGCCGTTCTCGCCCGGCTGCGCTCGGCGCGACTCGACGAGACGCTCGGCGTCGAGGTGATGGCGGTGGAGCTCCTTTACGTCCACGCGCCCGACGAGGTTCACGCGGAGTTTCGCGACGTCGCATCGGCAGCCGAGGACCGGACGACGACGCGGAACCGTGCGCTCGTCGAGCAGGAGTCCACGGTACGCCTCGCGGCGGGCGAGGCGGCCCGTCAGGTCCTGATGGCGGACGCGGCGCGCCTCTCTTCGACGAGCCAGGCGGCCTCGGACGCGCACGTCTTCGAGAGGCTCGCCGCGGCGTCGCGACGGTCCGGAGGGCTTCTCGCCGAGCGCCTCTACTGGGAGCGGATGGCGCGTGCGCTCGCGGGCGCCCCGAAGATCGTCCTTCCCGATCCCCGCAGATTTCCCGGCGTCGAGATGTGGATGACGCCGCCCGGACGCGCCGGAGCAGTTCCGGCACCTTCCTCGGTGACGCCGCCACCGACGCCTCCGAATTGAGGAGTTCGATGATCAAGCTGAACCCGACCCTTCTGGCGCGGCTCGCAGTCGGCGCCGCTCTCGCGCTCGCCGCGAGCCGGGCTCTCTACGTCGTGGACGCCACGGAGCAGGTGGTGCGCACACGCCTCGGACGCCCCGTCGAGATCGTGACCGAAGCGGGACTCCACACGCGGATGCCCTTCGTCGACGGCGTCGTCCGTCTCGACAAGCGCCTCCAGAGCTTCGACCCGCCCGCGGCAGAGTTCCTCACGCAGGACAAGAAGAACCTCGCCGTCGAGACCTTCCTCCTGTGGCGGATCGCCGACCCGAAGCGCTTTCTCGAGACGCTCGCCGGACGCGAGGCTGCCGAGGCGCGGCTCTCGGATCTCTCCTCCTCGGAGCTGGCGGCGGCCCTCGGGACCGTCCCGATGAGCCGGCTCATCTCCGCCGTCCCGGGCGAGGCGAAGCTCTCCGACGTCGCCGCGGCTGTGGAGGGGCGCGTCCGGGCGCGCGCCGCGGAGGACTACGGCATCGCGGTCGAGACGCTCGCGGTGAAGCGGCTCGGGTTCCCGGAGCAGAACCTCGCGAGCGTCTTCGAGCGCATGCGATCCGAGCGCGAGCGGATCGCCCGGCGCCTGCGCTCCGAGGGCGAGGAGCAGGCCCTCCGGATCCGCGCGGAGGCCGAGCGCGACAAGGCGAAGCTCCTCGCCGACGCCACGCGGAAGGCCGCGGAGAGCCGTGGCGCGGGCGAAGCCGAGGCGGCGCGGCTCTACGCCGCCGCCGCGGCCAGGGACCCCGACCTCTTCCGGCTGATCCAGAGGCTCGACGCCTACGAGAAGATGCTCGCGACGGGCACGACCGCGGTTCTGCCCGCCGACTCTCCTCTCCTCAAGGTGCTCGTCGACGGCCCGCCTCTCACGCGGGAGCCGCGCAAGTGAAGAGGTTCGCGCTCGTCTTCGCCGCCGCGGCGGGCGCCGCGGTCCTCCTCGCGTCGATCGTCGTCGTGGGGCCGCAGGAGCGCGCCGTCGTCTTTCGTTTCGGCTCGCCGCTGAAGAGAACGCTCGGGCCCGGCCTCGGGACCCGGATCCCGCTCGTCGACCGGGTCGTGCGCGTCGAGGTCACGCGCACGTTCACGGTTTCGGCGGGGAGCGCGGACGCGGGTTCGGGCGCCCGGGCCGCCTCCTTCCTGACGGGGGACACGAACCTCCTCGTCGCCGAATGCGCCCTGCAGTACCGAATCGCCGATCCGGTCCGGTTCCTCGTCGGCGCCGCCGACGTGTCGAAAACCCTGAAGCGGGAGGGGGAAGGGGCGCTGACCGAAGAGCTCGGAGCGAGTCCGGTGGACGACGTCCTCTCGGTCGGTCGAACGGCGCTTCTCGAGCGCGTGCGCTCCCGCGTGCAGCGCGAGGCCGACGGCCGGGGGCTCGGCGTCGTCGTGATCTCCGCCGCGTGGCGTTCGCTCGACCCGGCGCCGCCCGTGATCGACGCCTTCCAGGCCGTCCAGAACGCCGCCGCCGACCGCGAGCGCCTCCAGAACGACGCGCGCGCCTACTCCGACGAGCTCGCGTCCAAGGCGCGGGGCGAGGCGCAAGCGCTGATCGAGGGCACCGAGGCCGCGCGCGTTCAGCGCGTCGAGGCCGCGCGCGGCGACGCGAACCGCTTCGCCGCCCTCGCGCGCGAGGCCGGAGCCGATCCCGCTCTTCTGCGCTCGCGCCTCTGGCTCGAGACGGCCGGCCGACTCGTTCCCAGGTTCACCACGTACGTCATCGACGGGCGTGGCGGAGGCACAAAGCTGCGGCTCGTGAAGGAGAGCGCGGCGAAGTGAGCGCAGGCCCTCCGGTGCAGGAACAGGAACACGATCTTCCCGTTCGGGTTAGCGACGCCGCGCGCATTGGAATCGTCGCAGCTGGGGCTGCGGCTGTCTGGTTCCGGGTCTGGGAGCCATTCCCGCGGTTCAGCGTCCTCGGGATCGTGACTCTTCTGATCGGGGGCTGGCCGATCCTCCGCGAAGCGGCCGAGAACGCATTGCAGCGGAGAATGACCATGGAGCTGTCGATGAGCATTGCGCTCATCGCAGCGGCAGCGATCGGCGAGTTCTTCACGGCACTCGTGATCGCACTCTTCGTTCTTGTGGCCGAGATCCTGGAAGAACTCACGGTCTCGCGCGGACGAAGGGCCATCCAGGATCTCCTTCGGTTCCTTCCGCAGACCGTCACCGTCCGACGTGAATCTGAGGTTCGGGAGGTGTCCCTTTCCGACCTCCTCCCGGGAGATCTCGTCGTCGTCGCCCCGGGGGCCCGTCTGGCCGCCGACGGGACCGTCGTATCGGGTCGGTCGTTCGTCGACCAGGCGGCCATCACGGGCGAATCGGTTCCGGTCGAAAAGGCAGCCGGCGCACTCGTCTACGCCGGCACGATCAACCAGTCCGGATCACTCGAATTCCGGGTGGACCGTCTCGGCCGCGACACGAGCTTCGGGAAGATCGTCGAGGCTGTCGAAAGGGCCGAGCACTCGCGCGCCCCGATCCAGAAGGTAGCGGATCGCTACGCCGCGTACCTCGTCTACTTCGCAATCGGTGCGGCGATCCTGACGTTTGCGGTCACCCGCAAAATGCGCTCGACGATTTCCGTCGTGATCGTGGCCGGGGCCTGCGGGATCGCCGCCGGCACGCCCCTGGCGATCCTCGGGGGGATCGGGCAAGCCGCGCGGCGCGGCGCCATCGTGAAGGGTGGCCTCTTCCTTGAAGCACTCTCGACGATAGACACGGCTGTCTTCGACAAGACCGGGACGGTGACGTTCGGACGCCCGGAAGTCCGCGATCTTCGGCCGGAGCCTGGCGTCGCGCCTCGAGTCCTGCTCGAAGCGGCGGCAATTGCCGAGCGACGGTCGGAGCATCCCCTCGGCAAGGCGATCATCGAGCGAGCCGTCAAGGAAGGGATTCCGGTGACCGAGCCGCGTGCCTTCGCGTATCACCCGGGAAGGGGTGTCGCGGCGACACTCGGAGGAGTCGAGATCCTCGCGGGTAACCGGACATTCCTGAGGGAGCGTGGCATCCCGGTGGCGTCGTCGAGCGGCGAGGAACGCGCGACAAGCGAGGTCGTCATCGCAAGGAGCGGGGTTCCTCTCGGCGCAATTTACGTCGCGGACACGGTCCGCCCTGAAGCGCTGAAGGCGATCCGGTCGCTGAAGGCGATGGGGATGCGAACGATCCTTCTCACAGGTGACGCACGCGCGGTCGGTGAGGCTGTGGGCCGCGAGCTCGGAGTCGACCAGGTGGAAGCGGAGCTCCTTCCCGAGGCCAAGCTCGCACGGATCGACGCGCTCGTCTCGAGCAAGCGGAAGGTGGCGATGGTCGGCGACGGCGTCAACGATGCCCCGGCCCTTGCAGCGGCGACGGTCGGCGTCGCGATGGGCTCGGGGACGGACGTTGCTCGGGAGAGCGCCGACGTCGTGCTGCTTGGGAACGACCTCTCGGGTTTTGTCGAAGCGGTCAGGGTCGCGCGGCGAACGCGGCGGGTGATCCGTCAGAACTTCGTCGGGACCCTGGCCGTGGACGCAATCGGCGTGGGCCTCGCGGGCTTTGGTTTGCTGAACCCCTTGCTGGCGGCATTCGTCCACGTCGCGTCGGAACTCACGTTCATCCTGAACTCCGCGCGGCTCTTGCCGGCCCCGACCCGTCGATGAGATAAACTCTCATGCGTTGATGTCGAGGCTCTTCCGGGTTCTCGTCCTCGCGGCGCTCGCGCCGCTCCTCGTCGGCGGCGCGTTCGGCCACGTCGAGAGCTTCGAGGTCCTCTCGCACGGCACGTTCTTCTTCCCGCCCGACCATCCGGCTCACGCCCCATTCGTTCCGGCAGAGGACCATGCCTGCGCAGCCTGCGCGGTGGCGAACGTCCTGCCGCCCGCGGCCGCGCCCGTTTTCCGGATTCAGCCCCAGATCCGCCTCGCGCTCGCTGTTCGCGTCGAACGCGTGGCGCCCTCTCCCGCCCTCCCCGAGCTTCCCGGCCGCTCTCCCCCTCCGGACACGACGTAGCCGCAGCACCCCCCGAAGACCATTTCTTCGAAGGTGAATTTCGCGGTACGCGGAAGCCCTCGGCTCCTGCCGTGGACGACACGCGCACCGACCGGCACGAGGAGGCCGGACTCCCATGTTCATTCCCAGAACGGCACGAAGCGCCGTGTCTTTTCTCGCCCTTCTGTTTCTTCTTTCGGGCCTCTTCGCGCCCGCGCGGATGGCGTTCGCAGCGCCGACGGCGAGCCAGGTTCGCGGCCGCGTGACCGGCCCCGACGGCAAGCCGATGGCGGCGGTCGTCGTCGTCCTCGTCAACGACCTCTCCGGCCACCGCCAGGAGGCGAAGACCGGGGCCGATGGCACGTACCTCCTCTACAACGTCCCGCCGAACCCGTACCATCTGACGGTCAAAGTCCAGGGCTTCCAGCCGTTTCACGCCGACGTCGACGTGCGCGGGAGCGCCCCCATCGTCAAGGACGTCGCCCTGACCTTCGGCGTGACCGCGACGGAGGCCGTCCACGCCGAGGCGGAG
>Ga0335071_10006409_pt1 | contig 12147 bp, 10 predicted proteins | sample Lox_Sample_15_FD_206724 | JGI IMG/M metagenome (GOLD analysis project Ga0335071, IMG submission 206724) | Soil microbial communities from Loxahatchee National Wildlife Refuge, Florida, United States - Lox_Sample_1.5 | ecosystem: Environmental > Terrestrial > Soil > Wetlands | place: USA...
ATGCCTGATGAGGGGTTGTTACAAGTGAGATGTTGGGAGAAGGCAGATCACCCAATCTGCCCGGCATCGCGGACCGCGTCATGCGACTGGCCGTTCAAACCTGACCGGTCTCCCGACAAATCCGCACTCAACCTCTGCCCCAGATTACCTCCGTCGGTTCGTGTGTCAAGAGAAACCAACTATCACGTCGGGACTGACGTTGAGCTACCACTATGGTAGGGCGTAGATCGCCCTCGTACAACACTGAACGAATGAGCGATGGACGACGCACGGCGCCCTGTGGTTCGATTTCGGATTCAGGAGTGGCGGAGCGAGGCATGTGCGGTGGAGAAGCGAGCGTGGCGGGACGCAGAGTCGGGACGGGCCATCGCTTGGAGAATATTCAGGATAGCGCATATGCACTATAGTACATATGCTGTCGTCGTCCGGAATCTGCCCTAACCTCCTCGTTCTCAATTCACTACTCTCAATTTCCGCAAGACCTCCTCCCGTGCCTCCCCCGTGGCTTGCGGCATACCTTCCGAAGAGACTTTGAAGGAGAGCTGCCAGCGAACCTCGCGAAGGAATTCGAAGGGAGCTTCTTGCTGAACATCGGGCCAAACGATGCTGCAGACGATTTGCCACACATGCCGGCGCATGGCTTTTGACCTAGCCCGATACAGGTGCGTTTGCGCAGGTGAACACACGACCGAAGACCGTGCGGCCGCAACACCATGCCGAACTTAGCAGTTCATTTCGCCCCTGGCTTCGCGAGGAACTCCCCGACGAGTTTCCTGGCGCGCTTCCTGCAAAGCGCCTCTAGTCCTTTCCAGACAGCCATCTGAGCACGACGTGAGGGTCTCTGCCGCGAAGCTGCCTCCTCAACCGGCCTCGCTCCACGAGGTAGGACCCGTAAGTCCGGATGACGTCCCGTGCCCGCAGCGCGTAGTAGAGGCTGACGCAACGCGAGTCACGGGACGCGGGGTACTTGGCTGCCATCTCCTCACGCGAAAGGAAGACTCTCCTCCACGACAGTCTTACCCTTTCGCTGAAAGACTGCACTCCGAATCTGTCGAAGAACGGCACGCCGAATCTGTCGAAGAGAGGCACCGATCGTTCGTAACCGGCTCGGCCGAAGGCGTATTGACGTACCGTCTTGCATACGCGCCGGTCAATGCCGTCTGGCACCAATTGCTCAAGGACCGCACCAGGCACTGCCGCCTCCAACATGCTTTGGGTAAGATGGAGCGCAAGACCCACGTATCTTGATGCACCCCATTCGCGGGCACGTTCTGTGACTTGGGCCCAGTCCAACTTGCTTTCGTAGTGCCCGACTGTCTCGGCAATGTCACAGACTGGCTGGAGTCCGATTCCAAGGCTGTGCTCGTGAGCGGAGTGCAGGCAGAGATGCAACAGTAGGTCCTCCGGGGACAGCGCCAGTGCGCTGACGCCCGCTATGGTCACGGGTCGCGCCCTGGCCCAGAGACCGGCAACGTCTATCCGGAAGGGGCTGGTCGGGTTAGCGATGGTCCAATGGGATTCGACGGTGAAGCCCGCCCGCGAAAACGGGGCGAGTTCCATGTGCCATCTACAGAGGAGGTCGATGTCATCGCGCGCCCGGGGACCAAAGCCCATGTCCAGCAGAATCGACTGGACCTCGGGCAGGTTCGCCCGCGGCACCATCAGGTCGACGTCGGCCATCGGCCGGAGTGCGCCATCGCCGTAGACTGACTCGGCGAGGAAGGATCCCTTCAGCACAATCACCGGGATGCCCGAGCTGCGCAGGGATCGAAGCACGGTTCGGATCTCTCGTTGGAAACACATACTTCGGATCGCGCTGGCGGTGTACGTGCGCCTCATCCGTTCCCACCCGTCGGCCGGGACCCAGGATTGGCTGTGGCTCTGCCCGAGCCGCGCGTAGAGCAGGGATGTGAGGCGGTGCTTGTCGGCGAGGGCAAGGACTGCGTGCCAGTCAATCGACTCACGGCCAACGGCTAGTGGCTCACGACCGACGGAGAGACAGCGGAGTAGAAACTCCTCGGTAAAGGAGCCGGCGGTCAGGGACGAGGGACCCGGGACGATGGTACCACACCTGTCAGACTCAAGACTGGAGATTGGAGGTTGATGAGCGACCTGTCGGTCGTCGCGCAGTCTGAACTCAGATGGTGGATTGTGCTCGACGTAAACCTTGGGCATGATGTGAGTGGGTCAACGAATCAAGAGATCGAGGGGTGAGTCTGGGGTGCGGCGGGAGTTGGAATCGAAACGACCTCACCCTCGCCGTCCCCCGGAGTGAGAGGGGGGTGGCCGGATTCCCGAGTCCGATGTCCCGCGCAAAGGACAATGTCATGCCCTGATCCCGAGATAGATGGCCACAATGATTTGGGTGAGAACTGCACAATGACAGGCGCGAGAGTTGAGGTACGAAATCAGAAAAGTCGGTGGCCTTGCACTTTGTATTTCGCAGCATGCATTGATTGCCTATCGGTTTCGTGCTTTCGTGGCCCCAATACCGGTTCTGGGGTCTCCGCGGAGGCCGGGGCGGACAGGTCGATGGCGAACTTCAAGACGCAGCATGAAAGACCAGCAGACGCGGTGGGTCACTCCGAGCCGATGGTCTCAGTCCGCCTGCGCGTCATCAGGCAAGCATAAGACGCATGGTCTTCAGTTTGCCGGATAACAGGCTGAGTACCAAACCGAGGTTCTTCAGCGCGCCTTCTCAGGCCGCAGTTGATACGAAGCCCCGCAGTCGACCAGGAATCGTACGCTCACCTTCTTGTCAGTAGGGTCGGTGACGATACATTCGATGGAGGCTCAGGCTAGGGCTGAGGTCGAGCGATTTGCCAGGGGGACGGAGTCCCAAGTGGCGGTAGAGGCACTGACCAAGGTATAGTCCTGAGTCGGTCTGGCCTAATCTCTTGTTCCCAGGAGGCGAAGCCAACTTGGACTTCGACCACATCCTTTCCCTGCCGTTGTAGAAATGTCAGTGGAGCCGCCAAGTCAGCTGTTGGACGCGTCGTGGCAATCCTGGCCGCAATTCCCCCCGCCAGTGCCTCGGCAGCCGTCCTTATGTTGGTACGGACCATAGCCCCCCTCACCTTTGCAGATTTGGAGCACACTCTCTGCCGCGCACGATCTAGCATGAATCCTCAGCTTGGGCGTGTTCCACACTTTGTTGTTGGTACTACTCATGGCAACTCCTCCTCTTACCAGCATCGTAGCAGGTCCCCGAAAAGCCGGTGCTCGTGGCGAGTCTCACCCCGCAGGCGATGCACGTAGCTTTGGATGCATGACCTACAATCACTTTGTTCCACGAAGGCAGACTACAGAATGCAAACCGGATGTCAAGCCTAGAATCACCAAGGTGCGGACCCGTGGAGGTGTAAACGCAGATGCCGCACATGCGCAGGTGGATCGGGCCTTCGGACGAACTGGCATCCGAAGACCACGCAGGAGACGCAGAAGTATTCCGGCGTCCGGATGAGGCAGGAGTCAGATGCCAGAATGCAGATGGAAGGAAGCTACCAAGATATACACAGATTACGCAAATGGCGCAGATTCCGACTGCCGAGACCAATGAGGTCCTGAACCCGCAGGATTGGGTCACACGGTTCCGGGTTCCGCGGTACGACTGACCAGACGCAGCTGCGGAGCAGCCTTGGGGAGCGCAACTCCCGTTTTCCCGAATCCGAGTCACTGACTTGTGGTTTGTGATCTTCGACGTCAGCCATGGGCGCGGCCGCGCCGAAAAGAGAAAATGCCGGGAGTCAAGCTCCCGGCTACAAGCTACACTGATGAACCGCCAGTGCTATTCATCCCCTTCTTCTACCTTCCTCCTCGGCCATGTCCGCGGCACGGTACGATGTCAGGAATTGGAAGGGCTACCGCAATACATACCGTTATGGATACAACCGGAGTATCCCGGGCCGGTAGTCGAACCGCCCTTGCAGCCCGTCAGCACGTGCTCTTCTGCCCTCGACCTTGTGAAGATCCTCAGCGCGGGCGTGCTCCACTCTTTCTTCTCTGTCATGACATCTCACTCCTCTTGATGCTCCAGCATCTTCCTAATGCTTTTCTTCGTTCCTGACAACGCCGCCAACAGCACCGAAACCTCGCGGGGTACAGGACTCTCTCTTTCACCCTAGCTGACTATCTACGCCCCCGACCTGCCTGTCAAGAAGAACCTTCTGCTCACCAACTCATCGACCTTCACCTCAGCCTTGACCCTTCCTCCCGTGCTCGGTCTCCCGTCTCCGGTCTTCGCAGTGTCCCAGCGCCTGCGCCCGCGCACGTGCGACTTGGCAGAAGTAGTCTACCACAGCATCCAACTCGCCGGTCTCGAGATACGAGTGGGCGGGACAGCAGAGGCAAAGATCGACGATCGGGCAGACCCGACAGCGTTTGAGAAACTCCTGGCGACTTGAGCGCATGTCCCGCACCCGGGGAACGTGCCGGTTCCAGGCTTCGGCGAGTGTGCCGTGACGCAGGTCATAGACCGTGTCCGGATGCCACAGGGACGAGCAGAGCCGGAACTTGCCGTCAAAGCTCACGTTGAAGCTGCCCTTGCCTGCGCCGCAATGGAACAGGTGGTTGCAGCTCGTGTGAGTCAGCTCGGGCATTATGAGCTTGTCGCATTCCTTCTGCAAAGCCCCGAAGCGTTCCTCATCGGCACGCTCAACCGCCACAATCTCGTCCGGGTTGAGGCGTTCGGCCCCTATTTCCGCGTTGCGCGCCTGGTCTCCGTCGAAGCGAAGGTGCAAGAGTGGGTCAAAACGATAGTAGTCTTTGGTCCGGGCACGGCAGAAGCGGGCGATTTCCGGCAGCTCGTGGATATTGGAGCGCAGGGCCATAGCCTTCAACCGCGCCTTGACGCCGCTTGAGAGCAGCCGGTCCAAACCGCGCACGAACGCCTTGAATGAGCCCTGCCTGCGTGTCACCTTCTCGTAGGTTGCCTCGGTCGCGCCGTACATCGTCACTTCGATATCGCGCGGCGGGTACTTGCGGAACAGCTCCACGTGCTTTGGCGTGACGAGGCAGGCGTTGGTAAAGACCGACACGAGCAGGCCCAGCCTCTTAAGAGCCATGTATAATTCGAAGAAGTCGTCGCGCAGCAGCGGCTCGCCCCCGGTCAGCAGGCACCACATCGCTCCCATGGATACCGCCTCGTGCGCGATGCGCTCGATTTCGGCAAGAGACAGCTCCCTGGCCCGGGCATCCTTGTCGCCGGCCGGCAGGTTGATGTAGCAGTGGCGGCAGTCGTTGTTGCAGCGGGCGGTGACCTCCAGATCGAAGGCGATCGGCGCTCGCCGTTCCTTCATCTTGTCCCAGAGCTCGAAGCGGAGAAGCGGAGCGACGGAGGAGTAGGTCGAGGTTGAGGTCGAAGCAGAGGCTGAGACCGACGCTTTGTTTTTTGTCACCTCGACCTCGGTCATCCCGCGGTCACCTTCTGCCTTGGCCTTGACCTCGCCCTTCACGTCAGCCTTTGGATTCTAGTGCGCCAGTCGGCGACTTCCCAAGACCGCTCGCCCGCCGAGAGCAACCCGAGGTCGCGGGCCTGAGCGTGGGCAACCCGACACAGGTACTCGACCGGCGTGTCGAGCGTTCCACTCTCTGCCCACGACTTGGCCGGGCACTGCTCGCAGAGGCCCTTGAGAAAGCAGCGGGCGCAGCGGGCAAGGTAGTCGGCATTTGTGGCTCTCATCTCACGCAGGCGCGGAAAGAAGCTCGTAAGCGCGTCGCGTAGCGAGCCCTTCTTGATGTCGTAGACCGTGTTCGGGTGGCGCAGCATCATGCACATCTGTGCCCGGCCATAGGCGTCGACACACGTCCCATGCCCGGCCCCGCAGGTAAACAGCCTGTCTGCGGAGGGCCCCATGAACTTCGAGCAGAACTGGGCCATCTCGTTGAGGTATGACTCACGGTGGCGGCTGAGGACGGCCAGGCCATCCTCGGTCGATGGGCGCAGCCCGGCAATCTTCCGGTTCTTCACTTCGGAGTCGCGCCGTCCGCGCAGGTCGAAGAACATGGAGTAGCCAGGGGGCCGGTCCATGCCGGGAATCGTCGCAGCCCACGCTTCGAACTCATCAATCTCATCCCGGTTCGGCGGCAGGAGAGCACCCTTAACGACGAAGGGCACCCCGCGTTCAAGCAGCAGGTCAACGCCCCGTCGGAACTCGGCATGCGAGCCCGGCTTTCGGGAGACAGTCTCGTAGGACTCCGGTTTCATGCCGTAGACGGTGACTTCGACCAACTCCCCAGGGGGAATTCGGGCAAAGAGGTCGGCAAGCTGAGGCGTGACCAACCGGGCGTTGGTGAAGAGCATTACCTTCATGCCCTTACGCCGGGCGTACAGGTATAGCTCCTCGAAGTCCTCGCGCAGCAGCGGTTCTCCGCCGGTGAAGCGCACCGACAGGCAGCCGAGAGCGGCCGCTTGAGTCAGAACGCCCTTGACCTCATCGGTTGTCATCTCGCGCTGTTGCGCCGGAATGTCATACATTCGCAGGTTGATGCAGCAATGGATGCAGTCATTGTTGCATCTCTCCGTCAGTTCAATATCCAACCGACCAAGAAGCGGCTTGCGAGTCTGCCATGGCCCGCCCTGGTTGAGCCGGGTCTTCTCGACGAAAGAAGAAGGTTGAGGTCGTGGATCAGGAGGAGGTTGAGACTCAGGAAGAGGTTGAGGTTGAGGTCCAGGCCGAGATCGAGAAGGAGCCAGCAGCTTCCTCGGCCTCGGCTTCATCAGTGCTTCGCCGAATCTGCGTAATCTGTGGAATCTGTGGATAGTTCCAAGAGCTTGTCCACGATCCGTCCACTCTTGTCGAACTCCATGATGTAGCACGGGACCTCGCGGGCTAGAGCCTCGACGACCGACAAGGTCTTCTCCCACCACCCGGTCGTAACCAGCGGGCGGATTACGCAAGCCAGCAGGCGCTTCAGCGCCTCACCGCGGTCCATAACCGGAACCAGACGGTTCTCCGTAGATTGCTTGATGAACAGGATGGCGCAGAGCGGGGCCGAAGCCGTCGACACCAGTGGCACCTCGCCGTGACTCCACGAGCCATACACGCGAAAACGACCCGGCTCATTAACACGCCCCTCGCCGCCTCCGCCTCGACTTTCTCTTCTAGCGATGTTCCGGTCATCGCACAGAATCTCGGCCCTATCCTGGATGAGCTTCACGGTGGTTGACTTGCCGGCCTCGGAATGACCCACAAACAGAATTCCAACTCCCTCTGCCTCCTGCTTGGGCTTGGCATTTGTGAATATCGCCCCGGCGGAATGGATGAAACAGGCCTGGCGGTCGGCAAGAAGCTGGGCAAGAAGAATCTGGTCTGTGGGAAACAGAGTTGCGGAGTGAAGATTGCCTTGCCGGAAGACTGTGTCGTCCGGATGGTAGAATTCACCGCGCGAGTAGTCATGGTTGAAGTCGACGACCTCCCACAGGGCCTCACGGTCAGGCAAGATGCCGAGGTAAACCCAGCCCGTTCCCTTGCGATGCATCGCCCAAGGCGGTCTGCGGTAGAGTTGTTGCCCTAGCTCTTCCACCTTGATTTCGGGCAACCCAAAGTGGTGGCGAAGGACAACAGTGTCCGAGCCCGGGCCGTCTTTCTGGAACTTGCGGAACTTCGGGTGAAAGGTCTGGTCGGTGAACGGCAGGTCCGACTCAACCTGGAGCGTGATGCCGGCAATCTCGAAGTAGCGGCGGTGGTTCCGCTGCCACTGCTCCTTGAAAATCCGATTTTCGCGCGCCACTTCGCAGAGGTGCTCGACCTTTGCACCATACCGGCCGTGCTCCAGATAGCCGTACACGCCACACCAGCGGCAGTCCGTCCGGGACTCACAGGAACCGCAGTTGTTCAGGTATTCTTCTCCTCCCCGCACCTTGTCGGCAAGGCTGGGAATGAACTCGTCCCAAGCCGTGCGAAACGTCCCGTTGCGCAGTTCAAAGCGCAAGGCAGGGTCCTTGATGAAGCAGCAGAACGTCATTCCGCCGTAGGGGTCAATGTGAAAGTCCCGGCGCACAGCGATGCAGCCAGCGAACAGACGGTCGTCGCCGTCCGCCGCGACCTTTGCCTCAACCTTGACCTCCTCCTCGGCCATGTCAGGCTGGTCCAAGGCGATGACTTCTTTCGGGTCCAGGCGCTGGCGGGAAATCTCTGCGTTGTGTTCCGCAGACCGGCAGGCCGAAAGGTACAACCACGGCGCGCCCACCCGGTAGTGCGGGCTGAGCGACTTTGCTAGCTTCACCATCTCGTCGTACTGGTGGTAGTTGTCGCGCATCGGGATAAGTTGCACGATGAAACCGGCCCCGGCCTCCCGAAGGTACCGGAAGCCGCGCATTGCGGCATCGAACGAGCCGGGATTGCGGGTGATGTGGTCGTGCACTTCGGACGTAGCGCCGTAGAGGGCAACCATCTTGCTCCCCTTGCGCGTCAGTTGACGGGCGATTTCGGGTGTGATGAGCGTACCGTTGGTATTGATGGTGTAGGTGAGGGCCTTGCGGGTAAGATAGTCGAATAACTCAGCGAAGTCCGGCCGCAACATCGGCTCACCGCCCGAGATGGCCCACTCCTGGCAGCCCATTGACCGCGCCTCGTCTGCAATGCGCCGAATCTCATCGAAGGTCAGCTCATGCTCCCGCTCTGCAGCGTTCCCCGGCAGGCGCAGCCAGCAGTGCCGGCAGTCGTTGTTGCATCGGTAGGTCAGGTCAATGCTGCCCCGCAGGGGAAGCCTCGGGAACACTTTCCCTCGAACCAGCTCAGTGAATCTCGTCGTCATCAAGCCTCGCTGCTAAGGGATCAGTTGAGTGTGCCGTACAACCTCCTCAGCAGACGGGTCAACACCTCGGCCCGGGCAATAACCGGCAGGAGCATCCCTGCTCGGGAGAGAACCGCTATAGCATAGCGCTCCGGGCCGAGTCCGAGCCAGACGCGTTGCTGGCCGCGCTCGATACGGACTACCCGCCCGAGGATGCCGTCCCGTTCGACCATTTCCGCTACCGGTCGTTGCGTGTTGTCGCCCATGATGAGGAAACCGGATTTGTGCCGACCGATGATTCGATGCACGACCAGCCTTTGGTTCATCGGGTTGATGAAGGCCACGACGTGGCCGATGCCGCAGGTCCTCACGCACGGCTCGGCTCCCGGCCGGACCGGCGCAATCGTTATCACATCACCGTCCTTGATGAATGGGAACATGCTCCACCCTCTCGCGCAAAACCGGAAGTGCCGACCTTTGTCCGAGACGGCCCGCATCAAACCCACGAGCGCAGGCCCGGAAAGGAGGAGCTCGCTCCCCTTCCGCTGCCTGAGACCCGGGCCTTCCTGCCGATCAGGCGTCCGGTTTGACAACCAGCATCCTCCTGCGGAGCAGCTCTCCGACCAGCCCGACTACATCGTCTTCGATCTCGTCCGGCTGGGCGCTGTATTCCGTGGCAAGCGCCTTTGCGACCTCCGCCAGCGTAGCCTTGCCGTCGAGCCTGCGCCAGATGTCTTTGCCGGTGTCATTGAGAGAGTAGAGTTCGTCCTCCATGTCGCCAATCCCGGCAACCAGCGGTACGATGATCAACTCGCCTTCGATTTCGCGAGCTACGACGTCATCCGATGGGACGTAGAGCTGGTCCACCCTGATATTGGTATCGCCATTTGCTTCTGGGTATGTCTTGTTCATGTCGTAAAGTCATTCTCCTTTCAGATAGCAGATTGTCAAGGCGGCGGCCGGCGCCTTCGACTCGCCGCGATGTGTCTCGATGCCAGTATTCGAGACGGTCAGATGCGCTTATGCAAGAATGCCCGAGCGCCGCCACCTGGCATCTTGGTCAGGGGCATTGCGCGAAGCAGCCGATGCCATCTACTGTATCGGCCTGAAATAACGGCACACAGTATCAACGGCAGTCGTTGTCACAGTCTTGGCCAGATCAAGTTTCGGGACTTACGTGGCCCGCTCACCGGATTCTCACTCCCGTAGCCGCAGGTTCGGTTCCCGGGCGTACCGCTCGATGTTGGCCCTGCGCCCTGCTCATGCCCGATAGTAACCCGTGCCCCTCATTATTGGCGAGGTCTACCTCGCAACTCGGCATTATCGAGTACTCCATGTTGAAGCCGGCGAGGGCGCTTTCGGCTATGTTCCTGGACATTGATTCAAAGTGCCGGTTGGAGAATCACCAAAGATGAACTTTCGGGCAACATCAATTGCCTCTTCCTTGCGCACCTCGCGCAGGAAATCGAACACCTCGTACTCAGTCGTCCATCCGGGAAACGGGTTGCCGAGGCTTCTGAACCCGAGCATGTTCAAAATCAGGCCGGTGACATATCCGGCCAGACTTGGTCGCGCAAAGGGCGAGTCGACTGCGGGTTCCAACTCATGCTTGCAGCGAAGAACTGGGGCCATGCCTTCTTTGGGTAGACTGCTCGTTTGGGCAACAAGTGCAACGGGCCCAGCCCACGGTCGCCAAGCCGGGCCTCTTGAGTCGTTACATGCCACTGCGAAGTCTGCCCCAGTGGGAGCGAGATTTGCCGCGAACGCCGTTCGCAAGTGGCGCTTGTGGCAACTCCACTCGGTTCACAACGCCGCCACTCCGTTCACGATCTTGTGTCCCAGCCACTGCGTCTCCATCCGCATCCGTTCCCACGAAGGCAGCTCACGAGGTCCCTGCTGCTTCCGCAGATAGTCAAGGAGAGTGCCGACGGGCACGAACCATCCGTTCCTTTGAGAGAGCTTGGTGACCAAGCTGACGAAGTCCGCATTCAGCTCACCATACCGCGAAAAGCCGCGGGCAAAGTGAGTATAAATGATGCAAGCGCCGCTCTCCCGCTCAAGCTTATCCTGGTTCGGCTCACTTATCATGTTGACAAATTCGGTGATTCCCGATCCCTCCGACGACGCAAACCAGTAGTTTACGTAGGGTCGCTTCGGGTCGTGATACGGCATGAGCGGACAGGCCTTGAGCGTGTTAATGTCACCGAAGGTGAAATTCCTCACGTACCTGATCTTGTCCCGACAGACATCACCCCAGAAGAACGAGCTGTTCGGATCATGGCCCTGCGAGACAGAGCGATTTCGGCCCCGAGTCAGTGCATGGTACAGCACTCGGCGGCCGCCGCTGAGTCGGTCCGGCCCCCAGTAGACCGCCTCCTGGTTGCGTACGTGATTCGAGAAGCAGACCGGGTAGTGCCCAAACAGCTTGCGGAAAGCCTCGATGCCTCGGATGGTGTTTTCACGAACGGACGAATTGTACGTGACCGTGTGAAGGGCGATCTCAAAGCCATCGCTCTGGAGAGACCGGACCCACTCCAAGTAGCGGGGACTGTCGCACGTCTCACCGTTAATGCAGGGAGCAGGCTCTCCTCTGATGGGCCAGACCGACTTCGTAGTGCGAAACCCAAGGTCGCGGAGCAATGAGTAGACCGGTCGCACGTTCTCCAGGGTCGCGTAGTCGGTGTCGTCGAAGATGGTGAAGGCAAAGTCCTTACCTTCGGGCCAGGCGATTCGTGTCATTGTCGGCAGGAGACCAGCTTCTCGTCGTTTGGGATGTCTCGGGTCATGACTGAGTCGAGGTCGAAGCCAGGGTGAAGGTCGAGGTCGGTCGCGCACCTGCGGGAGCAGTGGGGCGCGAGATTAAGCTCTTGACGGAGAAAGAGAGACCCGCAAGCCGGGCGAGCCCGTCCCGGAATGGTTGGCGTTTCTTTGCGCCGAGTCTTCGGACAGCATATTCGCTGAGGTGGGAGCGACATGCCGCCATACGCCAGCATCTGCGGGACGGGCTGAGTGTACCTATTGGGAATACTGTGGAGTGAAGGTGCGGTGTGGACGCGTGCCTCATCCAGCCACCGGTTCCTCGCCTTTGCGCACTCGACATAAAGCGTGCCCGGGGAGTTTCAGCCACTCCACCGTGCGGAATCTGTCACTCGAGCCGCCTCAGCCGTCTGACTCATGGCCCTACACTGTGAGAGCCGGTGGGTTCCCACCTTTGCCACGCGTCGTTAGCCTCCGGATTGAGACCTACCGGCTCACTGCCACCGGCGAGCATCAGTCCGGACACCGCCACGTTTGCCGGCAGCGCCAGCAAACTCGACTTCGTCACGTCACACCTCAGTTACCGCGCCGTTCCCCACGCGCGCGCACACACGCGTGCCCTTAGGGCAGCGCTATACCCTACCGAAAGGGCGC
>Ga0335071_10006410_pt1 | contig 12143 bp, 10 predicted proteins | sample Lox_Sample_15_FD_206724 | JGI IMG/M metagenome (GOLD analysis project Ga0335071, IMG submission 206724) | Soil microbial communities from Loxahatchee National Wildlife Refuge, Florida, United States - Lox_Sample_1.5 | ecosystem: Environmental > Terrestrial > Soil > Wetlands | place: USA...
GCCGAGCGCCATGCCTGGCTCTGCCCCAGCACCAAACCCCCCGCCCGCGAGGGCGCGGCGCAGTTGCCCTTGCCTGTGCCGTCCGACGAGATGACCGATTTCCGCTGGTTGATGCAACGAACCAGCGTGTACCAGCAATAGCTTCCGGGCGATTTTGATTTTCGCCGCCGGTTTTGCCACACTCCACAGCCATGAATGGCCTGGAGCAATCGCACAGCAACCGCACACCCAAAATCCACCGCCGGGATTTCCTCAAAGCCGGCGCCGGCCTCGCCGCCGCCGCTGCCGTCTCGCCACTGACCGCCCCGGCCGCAGCGGGCCCGGAGGCCGCCGCGGGCGGCCGGCTCATCGGCATCCAGATCGGCGCGGTTTCGTTCGTCGATGAGGGCACCGAGGCGGTACTGGACCTCCTGCAGGAACGCGGCGCGGTCAACACTCTCTTCTTAGCCGCCTTCACTTACGGTCGCGGTCTGGCCGGACGCCAGATCCCCGGTCAGCCGTTCCCCGACCACGGCCCCCACGATTCGGACGAATCCTTCTTCCACGGCGGCAACTATGCCACACCCCACCCCGAGTTCTACCGCGAAACCTGCTTCAAGGACACCCGCGCGCCCGATCTCGGCAAACTCGACATCCTCCAGGAGGTCTTGCCCAAAGCCAAAAAACGCGGCCTGAAGGTCTTCTGCTCCTGCGAGGATGCCTGGCGATCCTCGGTTCCCGGCTTCGCCGACGCGGCCGAGGTGGACCTCTACGGCCACAAAACCGGCACGCTTTGCCTTCTCAACCCGGACGTGCGCCACTTCTGGACCGCGCTCGCCGCGGACTATTGCTCCTCCTATGACATCGACGGCTTGCTCTTTTTCAACGAGCGCAACGGGCCGTTGCTCAACGCGCTGGGTGCGAGCCATTCTCAGAGCATCGCTGCCTCGCGCGTCACTTGCTTCTGTGCTCACCACGAGAAAGCCGCCTTGGACCAGGGCATCGACTTCGCCCGCGCCCGCACGGGCTATCGCCGGCTTGATCAGTTCGTCCAGCAGGCCCTCGCTGGCCACCGCCCGGCGGAGGGCTATTTCGTCGAGTTCTGGCGCTTGCTCGTCGAGTACCCGGAAATCCTGCTCTGGGACAAGCTCTTTGACGCCGGGAAACACCAGGTCCTGGCGGAGGTACGCGCGATTGCCAGGCGCATCCGCCCCGGCTTGCAGGTCGGCTTCCACATCGAGCACGTCAACTCCTTCAATCCCATCTTCCGCGCAACACGCCGCTATGACGACCTCGCCGGCCGGGCCGACTTCCTCAAGATCGTTGTCTATAACAACTGCGGCGGCGAGCGCTACGCCCATTTCATCGGCAACCTCAACGCCACAGTTTTCCGCGATGTGCCGAAACCCGAGTTGCTGAGCTTCAACAACCACCTGCTCGGTTACGATCACGAGGCCCCCCTCGACCAACTCCCCGCCGCCGGCCTCTCTCCGGAGTACGTCGCGCGCGAGACCCGCCGCGCTTTGGCCGGGGTCAACGGCGCAGCCCGGATTTATCCTGGTATCGACATCGGAATCCCTACCGGCCGCGACAGTCGCAAAGCCTCACCCGAAGACACCTATGCCGCCGTCGCCGCTGCGCTGGGCGCTGGGGCCGACGGTCTCATTTTCTCCCGCAAGTACTCCGAAATGCCGCTGGCCAACCTGTCCGCTGCCGGCCGAGCGGTGAGGGAATTCCACGGGTGAGGCGCCCGGGCCTGCTCCGGTGCATCGTGTGAGCCGTCTGAGCCCTCAAGAATAACTTTCCCCTTGACCATCCGCCTGGCCCGGTGCAGTGTCGTACTGGTTGGTATGGATTCGAACTGAACGAGGTGAATCGTGGCAAAACCAAAGACAGTTAAACTGACCTTTTCCTATATCGCGCCGGAGGCGCAGAGTGTGCTCCTGGCCGGAGACTTCACAGAGTGGCGAACCGCGCCGGTGGGCTTGAAGAAGGACAAAAAGGGCGTCTGGAAAAAGACCCTCACCTTGCCACCCGGCAGATACGAATACCGCTTGTTGGTGGATGGGCAATGGCGGGACGACCCGCTCTGCACAGCCCGTGTGCCGAACGGATTTGGCAGCCAGAATTGCGTCTGCGTTGTGAACGGAACGCTTTGAGGCGATCCTGCCGCGGGCGTGAGCGAATGAACCCGGGGGCCGCACCGGTTGAAGCGGCGTGCCGGTCCCAATGTCTGCTCCAACCCGCGGCACCCACATTGACTCACACCTTCCCCTTAACGTCTTCTGGCCTCACCTCCAGGCACTCGTCCTGGTCTTCCCAAACCACCGCCGGATAGAACTCCAGCAGCTTGGGCGCGATTTCGCTGCCCGCCTCGGCCAGCAACCGCTCCGCCTGTTCGGCCGCATTTTCATAAGCCCGATCGTAATCGCCCGCGCTCTTGCGCTGGCGGTCGTCCCAATGCGCGACCGCGTGCACGGGAGCGTACTTGCCCGCCCACGCTTCCAGCTCGCCTTGGAGCGCGGCGGCGATTTCCTCGAACGGCACCAGCGTTTCGCTGCAGTGCTGGCAGATCAAACCGGCTTCGCGCACGTCACGCGTGAGCAACGGCAGCAGCGGCGCCCGGCAGCAAGGCGATTCTGTATAGGCCGGCGGCGGATGGGCCAGCCGCATCAGCCAGATTTGGCGTTCGTGCGCCTGTTGTGCCGCCAACCGGTACGCGCCCAGGAGCGGATGCGACAGCCGCCAGGCTTTCCCCTCGAATTGGCCGAGCGTCTGCGCCAGCCAACGGGCCAGCGTGGTGTCGTCAAAATCACGAAAGACCCGGCCGTACTCCTTCCAGAGCACATCCAAGGGGGCGTCGCCTTCGGTTGCCATCGGCAACATTGTGGCGACGCGAGGCCGGTTGTCGAGTTTAGATAGCCCGACACGCCCGCTCAACCCACCGGTTCCGTCGCTCTCTGCGCAAAGCGGCATGGCGCCGTGCGCACCGAAGGCAGCCCTCCAATGGACCCGACTCAGTTGTTGTGCTCCCGGATTTCTCGGCCTGACCTATCCCGGCTAAAAAACGGCAGGCCGGCGATCAGGCATCGGGCAACGGCAAGCAACCGCGTCCGGTAGGGGTTGGAGTGGCCCCGTGCCCGCAGCACCCCGAGTTGGTCCTGCTGCACTTGGCGTATCTGCGGCGCAATCGTGGAAACGTCGAACCCCTTGCCCGGCAGCTCGCGAGACCGCCGCTCCGCTTTTTCCCTGTGCCACCGGAGGCCGATGCTCACGCAAAGGTAACCCACCAGTGTCCCCAGAACAGTCAGCCAGAATGTGAATGACTCCAGCATGCTCGCGTCAGGCCGACTCTAACCAGTGCAGCCTCGCTGCCGGGTTTGGCTCGGCCGGGTAACCTCTGGGACAGGGCTGACTGGTGCGGCAAACCGACCGCCGTTGAACTGAACCACTGCGCCCATGACCCAAGTGTACCACACAGCCTGCGGTTGGGACAAGGCCGCAACGCCCGCCCACTCGCATCCCGCATGGCGGCGTGGCTGGCGAACAGCCCCCTCCGCGACCCGCGCGCCGCTCCGTACGGCCTCAGTGACGGCGGGTCGGAGTGCGCCCGAGGACGGGCGCGGCAACGGCCGAAAGCAGGAGAACGCCGATAAACTCGAGCGCTGCGGTAGTATGTCCGTCGCTGCGCCCGAGGACGGGCGCACTCCGACCCGCCGTCACTGAGGCAATACGCCGCTCCCACTTTTTCATTTGTTTCACCGGGACGATTGAGTTATTCCCTGTGCTTCCTGGCAGAGAGAACAATGAAAGTTAAACTGACCGAGGTTCCGGGTTCGGTGGTTGCTCCGAAAGGTTTTCGGGCCGCCGGAGTCTTTTGCGACATCAAACGGCTGGGCACTGGCAAAGGCTCGGAGAAGGGCCGTAAACGCGACCTCGCGTTGCTGGTATCGGACGTCCCGGCCACGGCCGCGGGCATGTTCACCACCAACCAGGTATGCGCCGCGCCGGTCAAGGTTTGTCTTCAGCGCCTGCGCAAAGGGCGCGCCCAGGCCATCGTCATCAACTCCGGCAACGCCAACGCCTGCACCGGCAAGCAGGGACTGAAAGACGCGTTCGAGATGACCGCGTTCACCGAGTCGGCGCTGGGATTGCCGCCCGGCTCTACGCTGGTCGGGTCCACGGGCCGGATTGGCGTCGCGTTGCCGATGGACCACGTGCGCGCGGGCATCATCGAAGCGGCAGTCGAGTTGGGCTCCACCCCCGCACACGCCGCGCAAGCCGCCGAGGCCATCCTCACCAGCGACACACGGGCCAAGACAGTCGGCCTCGAGTTTAAAGTGGCTGGACACACCGTCCGCCTCGGTGGCATGTGCAAAGGTGCGGGCATGATTCAACCCGCCATGAGCGCAACCGGCGCCCGGCCCGCGGCTCTGCCGCTCCACGCCACGATGCTCGCCTTCGTCACCACCGACGCTGCCATCGACTCGCGGGCTCTCCAGGCCGCCTTGCACGAGGCCGTCGCCGCCAGCTTCAACCGCATCACCGTGGATGGCGACATGAGCACCAACGACACCGTGCTTGTGCTGGCCAACGGCCTGTCCGGCGCGCCGCGTCTCCGCCCCGATTCCGAAGGCTTCGCCCTTTTCCAGGCGGCCTTGGACCGCGTCTGCCTCGAACTCGCCGCCCTGATCGTGCGCGATGGCGAAGGCGTTTCGCGCTTCGTCACCGTGCGCCTGGCCGGGGCAAAAACTGCTGCCGACGCCGACGCGGCCGCGCGGGCGGTCGCTAACAGCGCGCTGGTCAAGACCAGTTGGCACGGCGGCGATCCCAATTGGGGGCGCATCATCGATGCCCTCGGCTACAGCGCCGCCCTCGTGGTCGAGGGCAAGGTGGACATCGGCTACAGTGCGCCCGGCAGTTCGAAGGTCCTTTGGAGCCTCAAGCGCGGCCAGCCGACGGCGGCCACCTTCAAGGCGCTTTGCGCGGCGGTTGCCCCCAGGGAATTCGATCTCCACATCCGCCTCAACCTCGGCCGCGCTCAAGCCCTCATCTATGCCGCCGACCTCACCGAGGAGTACGTTAGCTTCAACAAAGGCGATGTGGCCGACCCCACCTCGCTGGGGGGTTGAGCCGGCAAGTCTTCCCCATGAATTCGAACACGACCCTACCACTGCGCGCCGCCGTGCGCTCCCGGCTCCTCCGGCGCAGAGAGCAGGGGAGAGGCGGCCCCGCTCCGGTTCCGCAAGCGACCTGCACCGGAGCGGCGGGAATCAGCGGCTAATCCAACTCACCGCCCGCAGCCTCGGACACCATGCAAAACCTGATCGCCAAGGCCACGACGTTGCTCGAGGCCCTGCCCTACATCCAAAAGTTCAACGGCGCCACGTTCGCGATCAAATACGGTGGCAGCTTCATGGATTCACCGGACCCGGAAGTTCGCAACAGCGTGGCCCGCGACGTAGTCTTCCTGGAAGCCGTCGAGATTAATCCCGTCGTTGTGCACGGCGGCGGCAAAGCCATCACGCGGGCGATGGAGAAAGCCGGGTTGAACGCAACCTTCGTCCAGGGTCAGCGGATGACCGATGAGGCCACCGTCCGCATCGCCGATGCCGTCCTTTCTCACGAGATCAACCCCGAGGTCGTCACTGCCATCAACGCGCTGGACGGCGCGGCCCAGGGTTTCGCCGGTCCGGACATCTTCACCTGCCGCAAAGCCCAGTTCACCGGGGCGGATGGCCGGCCGCTTGACCTGGGCTTCGTCGGCGAGGTCACCCGGGTCAATACGGCGCCGCTGCTCGAATGCATCGCGCGCGGCGTCACGCCGGTCATCAGCCCAACCGCGCGGGGGGAAGATGGCCGGCTCTATAATTGCAACGCCGACATTGCCGCGGCCCAGGTGGCCATCGCCCTCAAAGCCCGGCGGCTGGTCTTCATGAGCGACGTGCCAGGGCTCCTGCGCAATCCCAAACAACCAGACAGCGTCATCTCGCGGCTCAGAGTCGCCGAGGTCGATCACCTCAAACACGCCGGCGTCGTCGATCGCGGCATGATCCCCAAAGTGGACAGCGCGGTGGCCGCCATCCGCGCGGGTGTCGAGAAGGTGTCGTTCGTCGATGGCCGGGTCCCGCATGCCGTGCTGCTGGAGATTTTTACCGACGAAGGCGTCGGCACCGAGGTCGTGATGTGATATGAGTGCAGACAAAATGTTGGCCGCGTGCAGTGCTGGCGCGGTTCGAAGCGCGGTTCTGGTTGGACTCGCCCTGCTGGTATTGGCGCCTGGTTGCGGCTCCGGCGACGCGCGCGCCGCTGCCCCGCGTCCCCCCAGCGAGCTTAAATCGTGGCGGGCCGCCAACCCGGTTTGGCGCGGGGTGCACCTGGGGCTGCACAGTGACCAACAGGCCGTGCAGTTGCTCGAAGCGCTGCCTGACCTCGCCGCGATCGGTGTCAACGTGCTGGTCGTCGAGGTCAACTACAACTTTGACTTCAAATCTCATCCGGAGCTGCGTCCGGATCACTTTGTCACCCAGGCTCGCGCGACTGAGCTGGCGGGCGCGGCCCGGGCGCTGGGCATCCGCCTCATCCCGCAACTCAACTGTCTCGGCCACCAGTCCTGGGGCAAAACCACCGACCCATTGCTGTCCAAATACCCGCAGTTTGACGAAACCCCTGGGCAGTTTTCCGACAACAAAGACATTTATTGCCGGAGCTGGTGTCCGCAGCACCCGGACCTCAACCGCGTTGTGTTCGCGCTCATCGACGAACTCATCGACGCTTTTCAGGCGGACGCGTTTCACGTCGGGATGGACGAGGTGTTCATCATCGCGTCCGAGCATTGCCCGCGCTGCCGCGGCGGCGATCCGGCGAAGCTCTTCGCCAAGGCGGTCAACGATTTACACGGACACATCGTGGGCCGGCGTAAAATCGAGATGTTGATGTGGGGCGATCGTTTGCTGGACGCCAAGGCGATGGGTTACTCGCGTTGGGAAGCAGCTACCAACGGCACCGCCCGAGCTATCGACCTGGTGCCCAAGGACATCATTGTCTGCGACTGGCATTACGGGAAGGCTGCCAGCTATCCTTCAGTCCCCTGCTTGCTGGACAAGGGCTTCCGGGTTTGGCCCTCCGGCTGGCAGCCCCTGGACGCCACCCTCGCGTTCAGCTCTTTCGCCCGGCAACAAAAGAACCCGCGCCTCGTCGGCTATCTCTGCACGACCTGGAGCAAAGCCCGGATCCCCGACGCCGCCGCGTGGCCCCCGATTGCCGAGGTCCTGCCCGCCTGGAAATGAAGCGCCAGCGCCACGGCTGAATGAGCCTGCCGACCAGGCCGGGGTTTAGGATTGAGTCGAGCACATCGAATGCTTAATGCTGTCGCTGAACCGATGAAAGATCTTGTTCCGCCACCGCCGTCCATCGTGCGCAACGATGTGGCCGCCGTCCAGGCCCTGTTCCAGCGACATGTCGTGCCGAGCTATGGCCGCTTCGACCTCGTCCTCAGCCATGGCCGCGGCAGTTGGGTGTTCGACCTGGCTGGTCAGCGGTATTTGGATTTGGGCGGCGGCATCGCTGTCAGCACGCTCGGCCACGCTCACCCCGCGATCACCGAGGCGCTGGTCGAACAGTCGACGAAGCTCATTCACACTTCCAACTTCTATTACCATGAACCCCAGGGCCGCCTGGCGCAGGCCCTCGTCAAACACCTCGGTCCCGGCAAATGCTTCTTCTGCAACAGCGGGGTCGAGGCCAACGAAGGCCTCTTCAAGCTCGCCCGCAAATTCGGGCACGACGAAGGCCGATTCGAGATCATCACCGCCAGCAACTCGTTCCACGGTCGCACGCTCGCTGCCATCGCCGCGACCGGCCAGGACAAGGTCAAGAAAGGCTTCGAGCCCATGGTGCCCGGGTTCCGGCAGGTGCCCTACAACGATCTGGCCGCCCTGCGCGCCGCGCTGTCACCCGCCACGGTCGCCATTCTTGTTGAGGGCGTTCAGGGGGAGGGCGGCGTTACCCCGGCGAGACCCGAATATCTGCTCGGCCTGCGCCAGCTCTGCGATCAGCACAACCTGCTGTTGCTCATGGACGGAGTGCAGGACGGCCACTTCCGCACCGGGCGTTTCCAGAGCTTCCAACGCATTCTGGAGGGCAGGGGCGACTCCTTCCTGCCCGACGGCGTGGCGATGGCCAAAGCACTCGGCGGCGGTTTTCCCATGGGCGCCTTTTGGGTGCGCGCGCCTTACGCCGATCTCCTCGGCCCCGGCACGCACGGCACCACCTATGGCGGTTCGCCGCTGGCCTGCGCCGTCGCGCTCAAAATCCTCGAGGTGATCGAGCGCGAGAAACTGGCTGACAACGCCCGGCAGATGGGGGACTTTTTCAAGGCCGGTTTGGAACAACTGGCCCGGAAATATCCCGCCGTGATTGCCCATGTCCGCGGACTGGGCTTGATGCTCGGCCTCGAGCTGACGCCGGATCTTCCCAAACTCCCGGGCGACAGCGCCAAGAGCCAGGCCGTCCGGTTCACTAATCTACTGCATGCCGCCGGCCTGTTGGCCATTCCCGCCGGGAGCCAGATCCTGCGCTTCCTGCCCCCGCTCAACCTGCAAGCCACCGAAGCGCAGGAAGGATTGCGCATCCTCGAATCGGTCATCGCCGGGCTCGCCAACTGAGCCCCATTCCCACAGCGTTCCGTATCATGAAGTTGAAACATCTGTTAAGCATCGAAACCTTGGCCCGAGCCGACCTGGAGAGAATCCTGGCCGATACCGCCGTCCTTAAAAAGCAGCGCGGCGGCCGCACCCCGCAGCCCTTGCGCGGCCAGATATGGGCTATGCTCTTTTCCAAGTCTTCCACGCGCACCCGGGTCTCCTTCGAAGTTGGCATCCGCGAACTCGGCGGCGAGGCGCTCTTTCTGCCCTCCACCGAGATGCAACTGGGCCGGGGCGAACCCGTCAAAGACACCGCCCGCGTGCTGGGCCGCATGGTTTCCGGCGCGGTGTTTCGCACTTACGCCCAGAGCGACGTCGAAGAATTCGCGCAATACGCCCAAATCCCCACCATTAACGCCCTCACCGACGACGAGCACCCGTGCCAAATCCTCGCGGACGTCTTTACCTTCCAGGAAAAGCGGGGGTCACTCTCCGGCAAAGTCGTTGCCTTCATAGGCGATGGCAAGTGTAACGTGGTTAACTCGTGGATCTTCGCCGCCGCCAAACTCGGTTTCGAACTGCGCATCGCCGCACCGAAGTCCTTTCAACCGCCGGCCAAGCTGCTCGCGCGGGCCGGGGCCAATGTCCTCTGCACCGACGACTGCCGGGCGGCGGCCGCCGGGGCGCACCTGCTCTACACCGATGTATGGGTGTCGATGGGCAAAGAAGCGGAGTCCGCGCTGCGCCTGCGGCAGTTCCGCGGGTATCAGATTAACGCGGCCCTGGTCAAGGCTGCGCGACCCGGCGCCCTGGTGATGCATTGCCTGCCCGCCTATCGCGGCAAGGAGATCGACGCCGAAACCTTCGAGGCCAACGCCCAGACTATCTTCGACGAAGCCGAGAACCGGCTGCACGTCCAAAAGTCGATCCTCAAGTGGCTGGTGAGCTGAGTGTGGAATGCGCAGCCGAGGCGCTGTGGTTCGCGGAATGTCCCGGCCTTGGAGGTTGAAAGGCCAATGTTCGACGTTGGACGTTCAAAATTCTGGGTTCAACGTTCGACTTTTCTTGCCCTGTCGCTTTTGCCTGCCCTCATGCGTTGGGGGCATATCGGCGCAGGTACTTTACGGCCACGCTCAGGTCCTTGGGCCACGGGGCCCCGATGCTTAGCGGTTCACCGGTGACCGGATGCGCCAGCGCGAGCTTGCCCAGATGCAGGGCGGCGCGGCCCAACAGCGGCCGTTCGGGTTCGTTGCGCTTCAGCCGATAGTCAGGCTTGAGCTGGGACAGCAGCAGCGGTTTGCCTCCGTATGGCGCATCGCCCGCCAGCGGCAGCCGCAAGTGGCGCAGGTGCGCCCGGATCTGGTGCGGTCGCTCGGTCAGGGGCTGGCACTCAAGCAGAGTCCACCCGTCAAACCGTTCGCGGACGACGAAAACCGTGCGCGCGCGTTTTCCCCTGCGCCGGTCAACGCACAGCAAGCCGTCTTTGACCGGATGCGGCGCCAGCGGCGCGTCCACCTCGAACCGGTCTTCCGGCGGCGTTCCGCTCGCCAACGCCAAATACTCCCTCACCGGCTTCTCCGATCCGAACAGGTTGGCCAGGGCGATCAGCACAGGCTTGCTCTTGGCGAGCAGCGCCACGCCGCTGGTCTCAACGTCAAGCCGGTGCGCGTTCATCAGGTAAGCGACGCCGTGCTCCTTGACCCAGGGCTTGCCGGCCGCGATGCCGGCGTGTAGCAATTGGATGAGGCTGGGCTGCTCGGGATTCTGTCGCGCAGGGGAGGTCAGCAGGCCGCTGGGCTTATCCAGCGCCAGGACGTGCGCGTCTTCAAAGCAGATAGGGATCTCCCAGAACCCGTGCGTCTCGGGCGCGGACAGTTTGATCGGCCCCTTGAGGGGACCTGGTTGGCAGGTGGGTGCTTTCATCGGGCGCAACGCGCTCCCCCATTCGTCACCGGTTGCAGACGTTCAACCGGCGCCAGGTTTCGCGCACCCCTCAGCACGCTGTAGCGGCCCCTCGCCAACCCTACCCGCTCGCTCGGGACCTGAAGGCGGACGGAGGTTCACCCCGCCTTGCTGGCGTTCATGTTGGCGGGCGGCCGCTGTGGCGGCTGGACCAGCGGGGTGTTGCGCAGGCCGTCGCGGATTTCTTTGTTGAACTCGCGGCCGAACCATTCGTTGAAGGCCTCCTCCTGGCGACGGCGCCGCACCAGGTTGGCGAAGCCCGGCAGGTCAGCCTGCATCTTGGCCTCGTCAAACGGCAGCTTGGCCCGCACATAGAGCAGCAGGGCGCCCTCCGCCGTTTCCACCGGGTTGCTCACCTTGCCGGGCGCGCTCGTGAAGGCGGCCTGTTTGAGCTGGTTCAAGGACAGTTGGTCGCCGACCTCAGGCAAACTCCGGGTGCTGATGGAGAACGGCGGCAGCTCGAGCGGGTTCAACTTGGCGTCGGCACACAGGTTGGTGAACCCCTTGCCGGCGGCCAACCCTGCGCTGAGCGATTGCGCCGCCTGCCGTGCCGCCTGCCGTGCCAGGGTTACGGCCTGCTCGTGCCGGTAATCCTCCAGTACCTGAGTGCGAATCTGCTGCAAGGGCGGGTCTTCCTGGGGCAGTTTCTTGTTCAGGGTGATCACGTACGCCCCGTCCGGGCCGACAATCGGCCCGCCCACGGGATCATCCGCCCGCAGCGAGAAGGCGGCCTTCGCGAAATCCGGACCGCCCTCGACGTCCTTCGGACCGTCCTCACGGTCAAACGGCGCCGTGATCCCCACCGTCAAACCGTTCGTTTGCGCCGCCGCGGCGAAGTCTTGCGGGTTCTCCACCACTTTCCGGGCAAATTCCAGCGCCTGGCGCCGCGCCTCGCCCAGGGCCGCGGACTTGAGCACCTGCTCCCGGATCTTGGCCTTCGCCTCCTCCGGCGTCCTGGCTTCGGGGAAGGCATTCGTGCCCAACCGCTGATAGTTCTGCTCCACCAGGTCCGTGAGATTCGTCTTCAGCTTGTCCTCCGCCTGCGTCAGGTAATTCGATAACGCGAAGCGCACATAATTGACCTGAACCCGGTCCGGGATGCGATACACCGCCACCCGGTTCGAATAAAACTGGTTCAGAGCGTCGGGCAGCACGGTGACTTGCGACAGGTAATTGCTCGCGGAAAAAAGCACCACTTCGGTCGATAACTCCTGATGCTCGCGCTCGTAAAGCGTCTTCACTTCCTGCGGCGGAATCAGCTTGCCGCTCAAGCCCAGCGTGGCAATCATTTCCTGGATGCCGACGTAGTGCCGGATAAAACGCTCCCAATCACCCACCGAAAGCCCTTTCGGGAGCAGCACCTTCTGCACGAATTCCACGGGGCTGTTCACCTGCATCCGCTGGAATGGCCGGATCATTTCCCGCGCCATCTCCGCCGCCACTTCGTCGCTGACATGCAACCCCATTTCATCCTGCCGCCGGCTCAGCACCAGCCACTGGTAGGTTTCCCGGACCGGATCGAACCCCTGCTTTTCATCTTCCGGCCACCGGCCGGTC
>Ga0335071_10006411_pt1 | contig 12142 bp, 9 predicted proteins | sample Lox_Sample_15_FD_206724 | JGI IMG/M metagenome (GOLD analysis project Ga0335071, IMG submission 206724) | Soil microbial communities from Loxahatchee National Wildlife Refuge, Florida, United States - Lox_Sample_1.5 | ecosystem: Environmental > Terrestrial > Soil > Wetlands | place: USA: Florida...
GCGGCAACGAGCCAGGACAGGCCTTCGGGCCGCATCTTCCCTCCCCGCGCGCAGGGACGTTCGCGCGAGGGGCGAGTGTACCGCAACGGCCGACGATCGCTTTACGGGGCTAAGGCCGCGCTCAGAGCTTCCTCTTCCAGGCGGCGACGAGGTTCAGGGCGTCGAGCGGGCGGAGCGCGTCCAGATCGAGCGCCCGGAGCGCCTCGAGCAGCTCGGCGAGGGCTGGGTCGGGGGCGACGAACAGACCGAGCTGTGCCGCCGGCTCCGCCCGCCTCCGCCTTCCGTGGGCGAGCGAGGCGTGCCCCCCCTCGTCCACCTCCATGGCCTCGAGGTTCCGCAGGATCTCCCGGGCCCGGGAGAGGACCTCGGCCGGCAACCCGGCCAGCTTCGCGACCTCGATCCCGTAGCTCCGCGAGGCCCCCCCCTCCACCAGCTTGCGCAGGAACACCACCCGGTCGCCCACCTCGCGCACCGCCACCGTCAGGTTCTTCACCGCAGGCCGCTCCCGGGCCAGGTCCTGCAGCTCGTGGTAGTGGGTGGCGAAGAGCGTCCGGCAGCCGATCCGGTCGTGCAGGTGCTCGGCCACCGCCCAGGCGATGGAGACGCCGTCGAAGGTGGAGGTCCCGCGACCGATCTCGTCCAGCACCACCAGCGAGCGGCGGGTGGCGTTGTGGAGGATGGCGGCGGTCTCGGTCATCTCCACCATGAAGGTGGAGCGGCCGCGGGCCAGGTCGTCCGAGGCTCCCACCCGCGTGAAGATCCGGTCCAGGAGCCCCACCCGGGCCCGGCGGGCGGGGACGAAGCTACCCATGTGCGCAAGCAGGGCGATCTGGGCCGCCTGGCGCATCACCGTGCTCTTCCCGGCCATGTTCGGCCCGGTGATGACGAGCAGCGACGCGGCCGGCGCCCGCCCCTCGGCCCCGGCCTCCTCGCCGCGGGAAGCCACCCGAAGGTCGTTGGGGACGAAGCCGGCCGGCCCCTCGGGGAGGAGCGCCTCCACCACCGGGTGGCGCCCGTCGGTGATGCAGAGCTCCTCCGAGGCGTCCACCTCCGGTCGCGCATAGCCGCGCTCGGCCGCCACCCGCGAAAGCGAGAGGAGTGCGTCGGCCTCGGCCACCGCCAGGGCGGCGGTGCGGACCTGGCCCGCCTGGGCCACCACCGCCTGCCGCAGCTCCTCGAAGATCCGCTCCTCCAGAGCGCAGCGGCGCTCCTCGGCGGTGAGCACCTTCTCCTCGAACTCGCGCAGCTCGGCGGTGACGAATCGCTCGCCGCCCACCGTGGTCTGGCGGCGCTCCCAGTCCTTGGGGACGAGGTGCAGGTTGGGCTTGGTGACCTCCAGGTAGTAGCCGAACACGCGGTTGAAGCGGACCTTGAGCGAGCCGATCCCGGTCCGCTCCCGCTCCCGCGCCTCGAGGCGGGCGATGGTCCCCTTCCCGTCCTCGGCCAGGGCCACGATCTCGTCCAGCTCGGTGGAGTAGCCGCGGCGGACCAGGCCGCCCTCCTTGAGCCCGGGCGGTGGATCCTCGGCCACCGCCCGGTCGAGGAGCGCCGCCAAGGGCTCGAGCCCGCAGACCCGGCCGCCGGCGCCGGCGAGGAGCGGGGCGCGCCGCGCTTGGAGCGCCTCGGCCAGCTTCGGCAACGCCAAGAGCGCGCCGCACAGGGCCCGCAGGTCGCGGGCGTTTCCCTGGCCCAGCACCAGGCGGGAGAGGAGCCGCTCCATGTCCGCCACCGGGCGGAGCGCGGCACCGAGGTCCTCGCGGGCCACCGAGGACGCGACCAGCTCCTCCACCGCGTCGAGACGGGCTCCGATGCGCGCGGCGTCCCGAAGCGGGTAGCGGAGCCACTCGGCCAGCTTCCGGCCGCCGGGCGCGGTGACGGTCCGGTCGAGCAGCCAGAGCAGGGTCCCCTTCCGGCGATCGCCGGAGAGGGCCCGTTCCAGCTCCAGGTTGGCGCGGGTGGCCTCGTCGAGCTGCAGCGCGTCGTCGGTGGACAGCCGGGAGAGCCGATCGACGTGGCGCGGGACCGCCCGCTGGGTGTCCGAAAGGTAGGCCAAGGCTCCCGCCGCCGCTGACAGCCCGAGCCTCAGCCCCCCCACGCCGAACGAATCGAGGCTGGCCACCCCCAGATGGCGGCGCAGCTTCTCCTCGGCCCGGTCGAACTCGGCGTCGTCGCGGCGGGCGGCCGGTGCTCCCGTCTCCCGCGAAAGGACGCCGCTCCGCTCCGGGTCGGCGGCGCGGGGGAAGACGAGCTCTCTCACCCCGGCTCGGCGAAGCTCGTCGAGGAGCCGGCCGTCGTCGGAAACCTCGCCGCAGCGCAGCTCGCCGGTCGAGGCGTCGAGCAGCGCCAGCCCGCCTCCCCGCTCCCCCAGGACCACCGCGGCCAAGAAGCTGGCCTCGCGCGGCTCGAGCACCTGGTCGTCGAGGACCATCCCCGGGGTCACCACCCGGGTCACCTCGCGGCGCACGATGGCGCTCTTCCCCGGCTCCTCCATCTGGTCGCAGATGGCGACCTTGAACCCCTTCTCCAAGAGGCGGGCCACGTAGCCGCGGGCGGCATGGTACGGCACCCCGCACATGGGGACCTTGTCGTCCCCCTTGGCCCGCGAGGTGAGGGTGATCTGCAGCGCCTCGGAGGCCGTGACCGCGTCCTCGAAGAAGAGCTCGTAGAAGTCCCCGAGCCGGAACATGAGGAGCGCATCCCCGTGGTTTGCCTTGATTTCGAGGTACTGACGCATCATCGGCGTCAGGTTCGCGGGGATCGTGGGGGACGACGTGGGAGACACTGTCGCTCCTAGCAAGACGGGCCTTAGGGAAAGGTCGCAAACCGCCCCGAGACCCTGACCGCGCAACCCCTCGCCGGAAGCGTGCGTGGCTGATCCGGAACCTAGCACGACGCTCTCACCGCGCTCCCGACCTCGCGCTGGCGTGGACCGCCGGCCGCACGCTCCCCTGCCGGGACGAGTCGCCTCGAACGGGGAGACTCGCCAGCTCCCGACCGGCGCCTCCTTTTCGAGCGAAAGGACCCCACGTTCCGCTCCGAGACGGCCGAGGAAGGGCGCGCCGGCACCTTTAGCTCGTCCCTGCCCGAAAGGCCCATAACCCCGGACACGCGGGTGGCCTGAGCCGACGGGGAGGACGCCGCGAGCTCCGGCCCATCCCCGAGGTCGGGCCGGAGCGGGACTCCTCGAGGGCGGGACCTTGGTCACGGTGGACGGGCACGGCGGCGTTCCCGTCCGTCCGCCCGGTCACCCCGGGGAGCGGAACCAGCACCGGATCGCACGAGGCCGCGAGCGGGTCCCAGGGCCCGGCACGCGGAGAGGCCCGCCGAGGCGTGTCGGCAGGCGCGGTTCCCGCTCAGAGGCTTGCCGGCGACTGTCCCCTGTTCCGGCGACGCCGCCCGGGCCCGGGCTCGGTAGCGTCCGCAATCTGGCGTGTTCACACGAAATACATGGCCTGGCTGCCCGTGACTGGCGGAAGCACTAAATCGCTAAACGAAGATCGATTCCCCGCTACCCGGTGGCGCGTTTTCGGTATGCTGGCCGGGCAGTCTCAAAAGGGGAATGTCACTATGCGTGAATATAGGCTCGTGGCCTGGGGACTCGTTCTGGCAGCGGCAGTCGCCACCTTGGGTTGCGGTGGCGGCGGTGGTGGCAGCAGCACGAAGAAGGTATCCGACTACGTGTCGGGGGTGTCGAGCAGCGACGGGACCGTCGTCGGCACGCTCAAGTCAGGCTCGCCGCCAGCGGCGAGCGCCATGCTCATGGCTTCCCCGCGCCAGCGCACCTCGGTCGCGGTGGCTCGGAAGAAGGGGCAGAGGGCATCCGCTGCGGTGAGCCCGGTGAGCTACCCGCTCGGCGGGACGGCCGCCCTGTCGGTGGATGACAGCGCCACCCGGGTGATCGTCGCGATCGTCGGCACGGACGGGTACTGGGAGCTGTCCGGTCTCACCCCGACGACGGGTCAGACGATCCTGGTCACCTTCGGCCAAGCCGCGCCCCTGTCCTTCACCTTGCACCTCGGCTCGGGCGACGACGCCCAGATCTACGCCTATCAGGACCTGCCCGTGAACCTCATCCGCGTGGGGACGGGCGACGTACAGGTGAACGTGACCTGGGACCAGGACGTCGATGTCGACCTGCACGTCCTCGATCCGAGCGGTGAGGAGATCTACTACGACAACTCGGTTTCCGCTTCGGGCGGCTCGCTCGATCTGGACTCCAATGCGGGATGCGACATCGACGGCAAGAACGCCGAGAACATCACCTGGCCCTCGGGCGAGGCCCCTGCGGGCACCTACAAGGTGCTCGTGGACTACTGGGAGGCTTGCATCAGCGGAACGATCAACTACGTGGTGACGGTGAGGGTGAAGGGGCACGCCGCCCAGACCTTCACGGGCTCGTTCACCGACGCGGACGCCGACCACGGCGACACCTGCTTCGCCGGCTCGGGAATCCAGTGCGGTACGTACATCACCTCGTTCACCTCGCCCTGAGCAGAACTCGATCCTCGTCCCTCGACCCCGGCTGCCGCGAGGTGGCCGGGGTCGTCGTCCTTATTGGACGGCCTCTGGCGGGCGGGCCAGTCCCGGATCATCCCGCAACCGCCGCCCGGCGCGGCGGCTAGTCCATCCGCTGCCGTGCGCCGAGCTCCTCGGCGGGCAGGTCCGAAAATGCCAGGCGGCCGCGGCCGGCGAGGAGGGCCCGCTCCTGCTGTGGGGCCGTGGCAGGGTGTACGCGCCGACGGCCGCGCTACGGGTGGACGGCGCAGCTCGAGCTTCCCGCGAGGACTCTGCTCGGCCACAAACGTGGGGCCTGCCGCTCGACGATCTCCGCTTCGGCCCGTGGGCGAGAAGGGCCGAAGAGCCTGCTCGGGTCGGGGACGCATCCTTCCCGAGTTCCTGCCCCACGGCCGCTCCCCGAGGGCAAGGCCCGAGGACGCGACCTCGACGGCCTCGCCTCGTGAGCCCGCTCCCCTTCGCCCCAACTCCCGCCGGGCCGGGCCGGCCGCACGCGTGGCCGCCCCCCTACCGCGGTGCTACAGTCGCTCCGGCATGTTCGGGAGGGCTCTCCAGGACCTGAACCGGCTGCGCCAGATCGCGTCGGCCATGGTGCGCCACGGCTTCGGCGCCTACGTCGAGCGCATGCGGCTGCGCGAGGTGCTCGGGCGCGATGCCCCCCCGGCCGGGGAGCCCTTGCCCCAGTCCGGACGCACCACCGCCGTCCGCTTCCGGCAGATGCTGGCCGAGCTCGGCCCGACTTTCATCAAGCTGGGGCAGATCCTCTCCTCCCGTCCCGACCTGCTTCCCGCCCACTGGGTGGAGGAGCTGGCCGTGCTCCAGGACGACTGCCCGCCGCTCACCCTCGCCGAGGTGCGGCGCGAGCTGGAGCATGGGCTGGGCCGGCCAGTCGAGGAGCTGTTCGCCTCCATGGACGACCAGCCGCTCGCCAGCGCCTCCATCGCCCAGGTGCACCGGGCGGTGACGCACGGCGGGGAGCAGGTGGCGGTGAAGATCCTCCGCCCCAGCGCCCGGGAGCGGATCGAGGCCGACCTCTCGCTGCTCTACGAGCTCGGTCGACTCCTCGAGGCGGTGGTGGAGGAGACGGGCGTGACCACGCCCACCGGGGTGATCGAGGAGTTCGACCGGACCGTCCACGAGGAGCTCGACTTCACCCACGAGGCTCGCAACGCCCAGCTCATGGCCGATGCGGCCGCTGCTCGCGACACCGTGGTCATCCCCCGGGTCCACGCGGCGCTGTCCTGCGCCACCGTGCTCACCCTCGACTACGTCGACGGGGTGAAGGTCTCGGAGATCACCGCCCAGGGCGGCTACGACCTCGAGCGGGTGGCCCGGAACATCATCGAGGCCTCGTTCCGGCAGCTCTTCGAGGACGGCCTCTTCCACGGCGACCCCCACCCCGGCAACATCCTGGTGCTGCCGGAGAGCCGGATCGCCCTGCTCGACTTCGGGCTCGTGGGGCGGCTCTCTCGCGTCCAGCAGGAGGCGCTCGTCACCCTCATGGTGGCGGTGGCCCTGCGGGATCCGGACAGCGTGGCACGGATGCTGGCCCGCATCGGGGTGCCCGAGGCACACACCTCCCTCGCCGACCTACGCGCCGACGTGAACGCCATTCTCGACCGCTACCTGGGGCTCAAGCTCGACCAGATCCGCACCGCCACCCTCTTGCGCGACCTGCTCGACCTGGCGGTGCGCCACCGGATCCGCATCCCCAAGCAGTACGCCACCCTGGCCAAGGCGGCCATGACCGTGGAGGGCATCATCCGACGGCTCCACCCCGACCTGGACGTCCTCGAGGTGGGGCTGCCCTACGCCAAGGAGCTGCTTCTCGCCCGCTTCAATCCGGGCGACGCCTCGACCCTGTTGATGCGCTCCCTGCTCAAGATCCAGACGCTGGCCGAGGACCTGCCCACCCAGCTGGCGCAGATCCTCCAGGACCTGGAGACGGGCAAGTTCCGGGTGAACGTCGGCTCCGAGGCGCTCGACCGGCTGGGCGGCCATGTCCGGGCGCTGGGGGTGCTGGTGGTGCTGGGGATCTTGGCGAGCGCTTTCACGCTGGGGGGACTGGTCGTCTGGGCCGTGCGCGGCTTCGGTCTCCTCGCCGCGGCCGCGCTGGTCACGGGGGCGGCGCTGTGCGGCGCGGCGGCGCTCTACCACGCCTTCTCCCTGCGCGCGCGGAAGATCTCCATCCGCCGCTTCCTCGCCAGGTGACGGGGGCCTGGCTAGCGCTCCCGCCCGCAGGTCAGGACGGCGAGCGTCCCGAGCCACACGAGGTCGACCACCCCGGCGAGGAGGGCCGCCGCCGTCCCGACCATGAGTTTCGGGCCCAGCCGCAGAAGGAGCGGCCCTCCCGGTTCCACCCCCGCAATCAGAGCACCCGTCGCCCGGACCGACGCCTGGGCCAGCCAGGCCACCAACCCGAACATGAGCGCCGCGAAAAGGAACACACCGGGTCGGGCGAGGAACCGCCGCGAGACCGCGGCCAGGGCGGTGGCGGCCCCTTCCCGGAGCAGCGCCGCCCGAGCCAGGAGCGCGTCCGCCAAGGTCGAGAGCAAAAAGGGCACGAACAGCGCCAGGGTGAGCGCCAGAGCCGCTGCCGCCGCCAGCCCGACGGCCGCCCCCACCTCGGGCGAGGGTCCGCGCCGGGCGATCATCGCCGTGCCCAGCACCAAGCTCCCGGCGAACAGTCCTCCGGAGAGCTCGAGCACCAAGGCAAGCAGCGCCGCGGGGAGCAAAGGGGCGAACCCCTCGGCCAGCCCCTCGACGAGGCCTTCCGCGCCCCGCCCCTGCCCGGCCATGGCCGCTCCCAGCACCGGTACCGCCCCGCTGATCCAGGCGACGCGCAGCGCGCCTGCCAGGACCACCCCCGCGAGCCACAGGCCACCGAAGAGCGCCCAGAAACGCGGCGAGCTTGCCAAGGCCAACACCGCCTGCAGCGCTGCCCAAGGCGAACCAGGACGGCCCAGCCCCACCGAGACCGCCCGCAGCAGCAATAACCCTCCGATCCAGATGGCCGGCCAGCTCGCCATCCGGCGCACCCCGGTGAGAAAGAGCCCCGGCGCCACGAGCCAGGCCTCCCGCCGGAAGGCGGAGACGGCGAGGCGCAACGAGGAGCCGAGACGCGGAGGCACGGCGCGGACCCTATCGGCGCACGGGCACACCCGCAATGGCCCGGGCCGACTTCTTGAATTCTGAACGCCGAGTCAGTATACCTCCGTTCAGGGAGGCGTCCGACCATGCACTCGCTCACCGACCGGCAGCTCGAGGTGCTGCGGTTCATCACCCGGCAGATCGAGGAGTGCGGCTATCCCCCCACCATTCGCGAGATCGGCGAGGCGCTCGACATCCGATCCACGAACGGCGTGAACGATCACCTGAAGGCGCTCGAGCGCAAGGGTTTCCTCACCCGCGACCCGGTGAAGTCGCGCGCCCTCATCCCCACCGCCGCGGCCCGCGAGCAACTGGGCGAGCCTCGCACCAACGTGGTCCCCTTCCGCTCCGGCCCGGTCCGACCCGGCTCGCACCTCGTGGAGGTGCCCATCGTCGGTCGCGTCGCCGCCGGGCAGCCCATCCTGGCCGAGGAACGGGTGGAGGACACCGTCCAGGTCGATGCCTTCCTCCTCGGAACGAACAAGAAGGTCTACGGCCTGCGCGTCCAGGGGGACTCGATGGTCGGCGACGGGATCCTCCCCGGTGACTACGTGTTCGTGAAGAAGCAGTTGCATGCCCAGGACGGCGAGATCGTGGTGGCCATGATCGACGACGAGGCCACCGTGAAGCGCGTCTACTTCGAGGGCGACCGGGTCCGCTTCCAACCCTCGAACCCCCGCATGGCTCCCATCTACGTCCGGGAGAGCGACTTCAAGAGCACCATGATCCTCGGAGTCGTCGTCGGGGTGTACCGCAAGCTCACCTGACCGGCAGCACCCCCTCGGCCCGACGCGCCCTCCCTCCCCCGCCTGCGTCCCTGCGCCCCGGATGTCCGTGCGGGCGGAGGTGGGTCTCCCTCTTACCTCGCACTCATCGCGAACCTATCTTCCGCGTGCCGTGGTGCTTTCGCCCCGGCCGGAGGGGGGGCTCCGATAGGCCCGCACCAGGAGGGACCGACGGTGAAGAAGTCGAATCCGCGGATCGAGGCGGCCCGCTCCGCGTATCGCCAAGCTCTCGATGCCGCGCGCGTCGCCCCCACTCCGCAAGCGTGGGCACGTCTGCTCGCCGCCGGGCGCGCCCTCTCCGCCGCCGAGTCGCCTCCCCCACGGCCTCGCCGCGGCCGGGGCGCCGGACCCCGCCTCGACGATGTCATCGACAAGCTGAGCGGGCTGGAATAGCGCCGGACGTCGTCCGGGGCGTCCCGCCGAGGAGATCCCCTCGCCCGGACTCATCGGGTCTTCGCCTGGCGGACGTAGCGGTCCAGGTCCTCGCGATCGATGAGCGAGAGGATCTCGATCTCGTTCTGCCGCTCGCCCCTCCGGTAGAGCAGGCGCACGTCGGTCGCCACCCGGACACGGTAGTAGCCGGGCAGTCCCTCGAGCGGCAGCGCGCGAAGGCTGGGATGGCGATGATCCTGGGCGAGCAGGTTCGCCTGCTTGAATGCGGCCCGCTGGATGCGAAGGTCCCAGCCCTCCAGCGAGTCGTAGAACTCCCGCGTGTACACCGGCCGGAGCCAGCTGGCCGGAGCCTCCTCGGGCTCGTCGGGCGAGGCTTCCGGCCGGTGCGGCGCCTCCGCCGGGCCGCGGGACCTCGCCTCGGCCTCCTCCAGCGCGGCCGCCAGCGAGGCCTCGCGCGCGGCCTGCCGCTCGAGCCGCGCCTCGAGCGCCGCGGCACGTCCCTCCATCTCGCGCACCGCTGCCCGGGCGCGCTGCGCCTCGGCGGCCGCGTCGGTGGCTTGAAGCGCAGCCAGGGCCGACTCGGCCCGTTCCCGCGCCGCAGACGCCTCCGCGGCGAGCTGGCGCGCCCGGGCCGCCTCGTCGACCGCCTGCGCCGACCGCGCCCGGGCCTCGCGGAGCCACTCCTGGAGCTTCTCGCGCTGCTCCTCCGCCTTCCTCCGCCCCGACTCGGCCCGCTCCTGCACCCGGGCCAGCTCCCCCTCGAGCTCCCGGACGCGGGCCCGGACGCGCTCCTCGCCCGCCTCGGCCCCGACCTCGCCCCCGGCCTCTGCCTGCCCCTCCGGCCCCGGCCCGAAGTAGTCCCTGGCCAGCTGCTCCAGGGACGGCACCGCTCGGGCGCGCACCTTGGGGTCGGGGTCGGAGAGAACCCGCCACAAGGCCAGCGGTAGCCCGTGCTCCGACCCCCCCAGGGCCAGGAGATCCTCGGCCGCCTCCGGATCGAGCGGGGTGCTCCCTAGGGCCAGCCGGCCGAAGGCCTCCCGGAGCAGCTTCAGGACCCGGCCCCGCAGATCGGGCACGGCACGGATCTCATCGGCCAGGACGTCGCAGCGCTGCACGTCGGAAAGGGCGTCGCTGCGGAAGCCCGGGACCTGCAGCTTCAGCTCCTTCACGAGCGTCCGCGTCTCCTCCGGCGTCAGTGCCAGGTAGAGGAAGACGGAGAGCGGATCCCGCTCCAGCTCCTCGAGCGGCGCGTCGCCGTCCGGCGTCGGCAGCGGCCGGGGAGCGCCGCGGTGCACGCGAGGCCGCCGCGCCCCGGCCTTTCCGGACGCGGGCGGCTTGCCCGGCGACACGGTCACTTCCCTCCCGGCGCGGCCTCGCGAATCTCCGCCTGGTAGCTCGTCCCCGGAGGGATGCGCCAGGAGTCGGACACCGGCAGCCTGAGGCTCAGCCCCCCCGGGAAGGAGGAGCCGCTCGGGTGGTGCACCTCCAGCTCGAGCTGCAAGTCCATGGTGGCGGCCTCGCGGGGCAGCAGCTCCACCCACCAGGTGCCGAAGAGGATGCCCGGCGGGAAATCGGGGGCGAATCGCTCCGGGTCGACGAGCTTCTGGTAGGGATCGCCCGGCCCGCTCATCTCGCCGTAGGTCCCACCCTTCGCGTCCTGGAACTGGAACCTGAGCGCCTTCAGCACCAAGGGGACCACCGTTCGCGACACCGTGTGCTGGCCCGAGCGCTCGCGCTCCAGAAGCCGCGGCGCCCCCCAGAGGGCGAAGTCGATGCGGAGTCCGGGGGCGCCGGCCGGAGAGGGCCCGGGCTCGATGGCCAGAAGATCCAGGCGGAGCCCGGCCCCCACCGCCGAGGCGGCCGGCGCATACCCCCCCTTGAGCAGGGCCAGGCGGGAGTCGGCATAGGCCTGGAAGTCTTCGATGGCCAGCCGGTCCTTCTCCGCCAGCTTCCCCCTGCGCTCCGCCTGGGCCGCCTCGAGCGCAGTCGGCGAGGGGGGGACCTCGGGGAAGCGATTGCGGATCTCCGAGGCCGCCTGGAAGTAGTCGCGCAGGAGCGCGTTCGCCTCGCCGCGCCACTCGGCGGCGTCCGCCGGCAGGACGCGGAGCAGGGCGGCGCGCTCGTCGAACTCGCGCTTCAGCCGCTGCCGCTCGAGCCGCGCCTCGGCGGTCTGATCGCGGCTGCGCAGGGTCCTGGCCAGCAGCGCGCCCGCGACGAGGACCAGCCCCAGCGGGAGGGCCACGACGAGCAGCTTGCGCATCGGTTCACTCCGTGCCGGCCACGAGGGCTTCGACGCTCCGAATGCCGGTCCGATCGATCTCGTACACGTAGGCGCGCGCGCGCCGGACCGGCTCGTCCGAGGTGCGCGATCCAGAACCGGCGCAGAGGACCGGGGTCGGACCGGCCACGCCCGGCAGGTCGACCCGGAAGGCGGTGTGCCGATGCCCGTGCAGGACGGCCGCCACCGGCAGCTCGGCCACGAGCCGGACAACCTGGTCGGCGTCGGCCAGCGGCATCCGCGCCACCAGCGCGTCCGAGCGCACACGCTCTGGAGGGAGCACCACGTGGTGGTGAAAGGCGAGCAGTGCGGCCCGGCCCGCCTTGTGGTGCTCGCGCACCAGCACCCGGGCAGCCCGGATCTGCTCCGAACCCAGCCGCCCCGGAGTGCTCAGGGGGTCCTCCCCGAAGCGGGCGCTGTCCAGGGCGATGAGCGCGGCGTCATCACCCAGCGGGACCACGTGGGGGTAGCTGGGGGCAGCCTTGCGCATGCCGCGGCCGTCGGGGCCCAGGGCACGCAGGAAGCGGCCGGTGGCCACCGAGTCCTCGGTCCACAGATCGTGGTTCCCGGGGACCACCGTCAGCTTGCGCGCTGCCGAGAACGCCTCCAGAAGCTCGGCCGCACGCTCGAACTCCCGGGCCTCTCCGGAGAGGGTGACGTCACCGGTCACCACGAGGTGGTCGACTCCGACCTCGTGAAGCGCCTCGAGCAGGCCGCGGGCCAGCTTCGCCGAGTAGCGCTCGCAGTCCTTGGCCGTGAACCCGCTGCGCGGGTAACGGGATCGCTCCGAGAGGTGGAGGTCGCTGATGTGGCCCAGGCGGACGATGACTGCCTCCCTGCGGGATGGTGAAAGCGATGCTAGACGAGGGGCCGGGATTTGCAAACAGGGGGTGGCCGCCAAGATCACCCTTCGGCCGCGCCGGGGAGCCAGATCCGGCAGACCCGGCCGCGCCCGGGCATCGCCTCCACCTCGACCTGGCCCCCCTCGGGAGCGAGCAGGGCACGGGCCACCGCGGCTGCC
>Ga0335071_10006412_pt1 | contig 12142 bp, 17 predicted proteins | sample Lox_Sample_15_FD_206724 | JGI IMG/M metagenome (GOLD analysis project Ga0335071, IMG submission 206724) | Soil microbial communities from Loxahatchee National Wildlife Refuge, Florida, United States - Lox_Sample_1.5 | ecosystem: Environmental > Terrestrial > Soil > Wetlands | place: USA...
GAGCTCGACGCGCTTCAGCGCATCGCCTCCGGTCACGGGTCGGACCGCGACGCGGCGATGATCCGCAATCCGGAGTGGCGAGCGCGCCTGGCGAAGGTCGGAGAGGGCTGGACGCTCAAGATGACCCCGGAGCTGGCGAATCAGGTTCGACAACAAGAGGCTGGATCGAAGGAGTTTGTTGCTGATAAGGCGGCATACAAGTCTCTCAGGAGTAAGGTGGGCGGGTGGCAAAAGCTCCTGAATAAGGTAGGCATGGGTAGGTTCACGGAGTTGGGGGCGAAGGCTCCGGAAGCTGAGACCGACCTGCTGCACTCCTTCGTCAAAGCAGCTACGGGCAAGGAATTGAATCAGCTGCCGACCTCCGTTGTTGAGGGATATCGCGCAGCCATCCCCGATCTTCTAGCCGTCAGGGATGACCTGTTCGACGCCAAGATGGAAGAGATCACGCGGAAGGTCAACGCGCAGCGGTCTATCGTTCGCAACCAGCAATGAGGTGAGTCATGCCGGTCCCCGAGTCTCCCAGCGTCTTCCTCTCCGATACCGAAGGCGCCGTTGCTCCGTACTCGCATCAGGAGGCTCTGGACCTCATGGAGGCGGGGTACAGTCCCGCCTCCCCCGAGCAGGTCGCCGCGTTCCAAGCGCAGCAAGAGCGGCAAGCGAAGTACGGCGGAACTGCGAACGAGTTCAAGGCAGCGGGCCTCGGCGCCCTCCAGGGTGTCTCCCTCGGCATCGGCGCCCCGCTCGCGGAGAAGGTTGGCCTGTGGTCCTCAGAGACCCGGAAGGGGCTCGAAGAGGTCAACCCCAACGCTTACCTCGCCGGAGAGGTCGGCGGAGCCCTAGCCCCCGCCCTTCTCACGGGAGGGTCCTCTGCTGGTGTAGGAGCGGCCGGAGCAGCCGCGAGGGCTACGGGCTCGGGTCTAGCTGCTACGGCTGGCAGGGCAGTCACCGGGGCCGTTGAGCGCGCCCTCGTACGGGAGGGCTCCGGAGTCGCGGCGGGAGCCCTTGCGAAGGCTGCGGCGGTCGGGGCGGGCTCCGCCGTCGAAGGGGCTTTCTGGGGCACGGGGCAGGTCGTAGGCGAGGCCCTGCTAGGCGACCCCCGCCTGACGGCGGAGCGCGCGGTGGCGGAGATAGGGCTGTCGGCCGCGCTCGGAGGCGGGCTCGGGTCGGCGCTCGGAGCGGCTGAAGTGCTTGTCCCCGCCGCTGTGCGGGGGACCTCGAAGGCTATCGGGGCGGGCTTCGGGAAGGCGAAGGGAGTGGTGGAGGAGGTCGCAGAGAAGGCAGCGGGCGAGGAGCACAAGGTCACGGCCCGTCTGATCCTGGAGAACCATCTCAAGGTGGACGCGCTCGACAAGGCTGTGGACGGAGCGGCGGACTATCTGAAATGGGCGAAGCCCGATACGGCGAAGTTCCTCCTGGATAACGCGGAGGCTATCGCGGAAGTAGAGAAGCACTTGCCCGGCCTGACTCGCACCATGTCCCGGGGAAATGCGGACACGGCGGAATTCTTGCTAGAGCACGCAGACGATATCCTCCGGGACCCTGGCGATGCTATGCGAATTGCTAAGCATCAGGCAGCGGCCATCCAAGAGGTCGTGGACGCTGTCGAAGACGCGAAGCGAGTGGCGTTCAAGACTGCCCGACCGGAGGAAGTGGAGACGCTGCTCAACAAGCGATTCCGGGGGCTCGTGGACGAGGACGTTAGCAACGCAGCGAAGGATTACAAGGACTCCCTCCGTGCCGCTGCGACGAAGATGGAGAACAACCCCTCAGAGTTCTCCCGGAGCACCGCGAAGCTCTTGGAGGAGCGCGCGGACCATCTCGGAGCTCAGCTGGCTGGCGCAACTCCGGAGCGCGTCTTTGTCGTTCTGGACGATACGAAGAAGTGGATGGACAAGCATCTCATCAAGTGGGGCGCCTCGCTGAAGCTGAATCCCTCGGAGGACGAGCAGGTAGCGAAGGCCCTCCGGGGAGGGTTGAAGAACCTCCTGGAGGATGAGAAGCTTTGGGGTCCGGCCGCTGCGCGCCAAGCGGCGTTCAACGATGCGGCGAGCGACTATCTGGAAGCTCTGAAATGGATGAAGAAGGGTAGGTTCACTTTTCTCACCGAACAGCTCAATACGGACACCGGAAAAACAGAGTGGCTGGTCGATCCCATCAAGCTGAAGTCTTGGATGAACCAGATGGCCGATGAGCGCGGGGAAGCGCGTTCAAAGATTTTCGATTTCTTCCTGGATAAAAGCAAGAAGTTGCTCGAACAAGTTGAAGAGACGCACCGCACATCTGGCACTCCGGGCTTCGACAAGGCGAAACTGGAAGAAATCATAGCAAAGGCGGGAGCGGTTAGCCAGAAAACCACTACTGTAGGCCGAGCCACTCAGACTTGGAATCAGCTCAATTCAACTAACCCTTGGGGCGCTAACCCTATAGGTGCGCCTTCGATTGAAGAGCGCATAGCTCACGCGGGTCTGTTGATGGTTTCTCCGCTCGCAGCGGGGGCTGTCTCGACCGCCAAGGCGACGTACGAGACACTCAAGGACCCGGCGAAGATGGTCCGCATCCTCAGCGCCGTCGAGCGGTTGGGGCAGAAGACGGCAGCGACCATCGAGCGTGGGGCTGAGCTCGCAGTGAAGGGAGTCGTCACGGGCTCTGAAGGAATGCGGGGCTATGCAGCGCACAAGATGCTCGAGCCGAAGGAGGTGAGCGATCACACGGCCGACCCGGATACTCTGATCGAGCGCCTGTCGAAGGCGACCGGCCCGATGGGCGACGCTGCCCCCGACGCGGCTCAGGCGGTACACACGACCATCTCCCGCGCGCTCGCCTTCTTAGAGTCGAAACTCCCCCGCCCGGAGCCTGCCGGCCCGCTCGCCGGCCTCCGTACTCCGAGCGCAGCGGAGATGGCGACGTATCGCCGTTATGCCGAAGCTGTCGAGAAGCCCCAGCGGTTGCTCGCGCAGGCTGCGGCGGGGCGAGTGACTCCGGAGGCGGTCGAAGCGGTCGCCACGGTCTACCCGGAGTTGTTCGCGCAGATGCAGAACGCAATCATGGACAAGCTCGCGGACGTGAAGGGAGTCGTGCCATACCAACAGCGGCTCGCGTTGTCCTTGATCCTGGGACAGGACCTTGACGGGTCTTCCCTCCCGCAGGCGGTTCAGGCGAACCAGAACGCGCTCCGGACGGCGGAGCTCAGGAAGCAAGCGCAGTCAGGAGCGGCTCCGGTCGGGGCTGCGAACCGAGTCATGACACCCACTCAAGCGTCCTCTCAGAGGATTGGAGGGTAACAAATGGAGCGCATTAACTGCTACCGCATCAGCCTGAAGCCTGGCATCTCCACTCGGCTGTCCCTCAACGGGACCACGAACATCAAGACCACTCTTCAGGGAGGTGTGCTGTATCGGGTGTACTCTCGCGTGGAGGCCTTCATCAAAATCGGGTCACAGGCAGGCGTCGCCGCCAACACTCCGCTCGACAGCGCTACCCCTATCGCGCAGTACACCCCTGAGATCCTGAGCTTCGGGAAGCCAGGCGAGACGGTCCAGGTGTACGGCATCACGCTGGGCGACTCGGGCGACATCTACTTCACCCCGATGATTGAGGTCACGCTTCCATGACCATGGGATGCCGCAGCACCTTCTGGAGCCAAGCGGCTCTGAGTAGACGCAAGAGTCCTCCCGTCCTCGCACAGTACAAGCTGTCCGCCGATCAGTTCGTCGCCAACAAAGGCGCGCCCTACGCCGTGACCCGCAACTCCATCGAAGGCGCGATGGACGCGAACGGCATCTGGCGCCAAGCCGACGTCAACCAGCCGCTCGTGCTCCCGGGCTTGGGCCTCGCCATCTTCGCGGCCAGGACGAACCGGATCAAGTGCAACCAACGCACGAGCGGCGGCGACGGCACGCTCCTCGGCATTGGCGGGGTGGGCAGCGCGGGGTGGACCCTTCGCGGGACCGCTGCCGTTGACCCGGCCGGGCAGACGGCGCCGGACGGGAGCAATACGGCGGAACTGATCACCGGGCTCGGGGCTGTCACCGTCAACGACATCTATCAGACCAACTCCGGCTTCACGAACAACGCATCGCTGGCGGTCGGGGTTTGGATCAAGAAGGTCACAGCGACTGGAACGCTCAAGGTCGCCAACGCGCAGTCTGGCACGCTCGGTACCTGGACCGTCGACATTTCGACTGTGCCGGCAGATACATGGGTTCGGCTGACGGCTTCCTCTTCGTACGTCACCGTCAACAACGCCTTTACAGCCAAGTCCGATGGGTCGGGCGGGTTCCAGTTATATTGCCCGACCGGCGCCCCGATCAGCTTCTACATCTGGCGCCCCTGGCAAGTGGAAGCCCCCGCCGCCGGCCCCGATTACGAGGTCGGGAACGTAGCGTCCTACGCTGTCCCGGCGACGGTCGTGAGCGCGCCGTTGCCGGTGTATTCGGGGACGGGGTTTGCGACAAAAGCCGTGTTCACAATCCCCGTCGCGATGCCTGGCGGAACTGCGTGGGAAATGGGAACCTTTGGCGCTGCCAATACTGCCGCGCTTCATATCAACGCGACAGGCGGCACGACCTACGCGAAGGCGTGGGGGTCTGACGGAACGGTCCGCGAAGGCTACTGGACGCACGGGTGGGTGGCGAACTCTCGGCACACTGTCGTTATGGCTCCGAATCCGGCCGGTGGGATCGCCACGGTATTCGCTGACGGCGCCCTAAAGACCCTGACAGACGCAGGCGGAGCGGGCACCGGCACCATGACCGCCTTTCCTAGCGGGACGCTCTACATCGGGCAGCGTTCAACTGGCGTGCAACTCAACGGCTACCTGGAGGAGTTCTCCATCTACGCCACCTCCGACCCGTCGAGGGTGCCATGAATGCAATCCTGATCGCATTAGCGCTCGCGGCCTCGGCTCCCGAGCCGGACGCATTCCACCTTCCGGGCGACCGCTGGCTCGGGCCGGATAAGGCCCTGCACCTCGGCTGCTCCCTCGCAATCACGGAGGTCGCCTTTCACGGGGCGGGGCTCCTCTTCCCGAAGATCGCGCAGGACAAGCCGGCCCGCGCCTTCGTCGCGCTCACGGTCGGGCTCTCCGCTGGCGTGGGCAAAGAGCTGCTCGACGCCTACTCGCACAATGCCTTCAGCGGGAAGGACCTGACCGCCGATGCCGTGGGAATCGCGACAGGCTTGAGCATCGGGCTTCTTGTCGAGCACCTGACCGGATGGGATGGGACTTGGTAGCGTAACCTAATCCCGTGGCGTAGCAGGGGCTCGCGGGAGGCAAGGAGCTTAGATGATACCGGGCAATAATTCGGCAAAACCGGATCTACTTTCACCGGAAGAGGAGGAGCTACCGGCGCGCCTTCGAGGGGAGTTCTCTCCGTCGGTAATCCGAGCGCTGCGCGATCTGTATATCCAAGACGCGCACGACTCTTTCATTGCGCTAATCAAAGCGCACCTACCACCTCCGAAGAAGCCAAGCGGCCCGTGGCTCAGGTGGATTCTCGGCATCCTCGTCACGCTCTTGCTCGCGCTCAACGGGGCCGTGCTCCGATACATGGTGACGTCGGAGCATCGTTTTACTGTGCTGGAAACCAAAGTGGATCTGCTCTTGACGAGGGGCCACCCATGAACCCTTGGGAGCCGATCACGCCGGTATGGTCGTGCGGTAGTCTTCCGGCCCGGTCTCCTACGACCTATCGCCAGGTAGTGGAGATGCTCGACGTGGCGCGTAACGCGCGCTACCAGCCGAAGCCAGGGGCGACGTTCTGCAACATCTTCCTGTGGGACGCGACGAAGGCGAACGGGTGCGAGATTCCGCACTGGGTCTACGGGCACGAGCACTCGGCCAACGACGTCTGCGATTGGCTGCGCCACGAAGGGCCTGCCAACGGGTGGACGTCGGTCGACTCAGGCCACGCCCGGGTTCGCGCCAACGCAGGCTTCCCCACCGTGGCGGCGTGGAAGAACCCCAGCGGACCGGGGCACGTCGCGGTCGTGCTGCCGTCTCCGGACGACGGCCCGACACGCATAGCGCAGGCAGGTAGGCACAACTTCTTCGACGAGCCGATCACGCACGGGTTCGGCGATCTGCAACCGCTGTTCTACACGCACGACTAGGAGGTCACAGCATGAAGGCGATTCTCGTTGGGCTGGGCCAGCACCTCAAGGACTGCTTCTTCAAGAGCTGGAAGACGACCGTGGCGGGGCTCGCGCTCGGCGTTGCGACGGAGACGGTGAGCTATCTGAACGGCGTTCAGCTTCCCCCGCTGGCGCATACGCTCGTCGGCGTTACCTCCGCCGCGCTCATGTTCTACAAGGAAGGCGCCAAGTGAAAGCCTTCACACTCGCAATGCTTCTAGTCGGAGCCGGCTGCTCCGGGTGCGCGTTCCTGGGGCTTTCAGGCAACGCCTGCCGGGTGGACGCGCCGAAGGGCGTAGCTGCGAACCTCCGCGACGCGGATCAGGTGAAGGCCGACCTGGAGGAGGGGAGGCTCACGCCCGAAAAGGCGCTGAAGCGGTATGAGGAGTTCCTCGGCGGAGCGGAGCTGTCCTTCCCCGCGTACCTCCACGAGGAGTGTGGCGAATGACGACTCCCTTCTCCCCCTTGATGCTTCAGCGGCTCGAGCAGGTGCGCGACGTACAGGTGGGCTTTTCCTCTTCGGATGGGTTCATCGGACGGGCTATCGAGTGGTTCACCCGCGGAGGGCCCTCGCACGTCATCATGCCCTTTCAGCTCCCCGACCGCTCCAGCCGGGACGTGTTCGAGGCGACCTGGCCCAAGATCATCATCCGTCCCTTCGTCCCGGGAGAGACCAACTCCGGGCTCTACCGCCCGCCGCCCGGAGTCGATATGGACTCCGCGCTCAAGGTGGTCGCGAGGGCGTGCCTGGCCGACCACTACGACCTAGGCGGACTCGTCGGGATGATCCCGGTTGAGATGCTTCGACGGGTGGCGGTCTACATCGCGAACCCAGTCCAGTCGAAGCACCAGGAGTTCTGCTCCTGTCTGGCGGATATGACGATGCGGGTCGCCCGCTGGCCCGGAACGGAGAGGCTCGATCCCCACTCGACGGACCCGGGGCAGCTTCGCAAGGTCTGCGAAGCCTGTCACGGCTAAAGACCTACTCACGGAGCCCCGGGGCCTAGGCCCCGGGGCTCTACGTGTCTCTACCACCTCAAGAAGAGCCCTTCGGGCGTCACCGTAGCCTCTGAGGAGCCTGCTCAGCCATCCAGTGACGAAGGGACCGCGAGCGCCTGCGTCAGCCCTCCCGGAGCCCCGCCGCTGCCGCGCCCCTTCTTCCCCTTGCGGCACCCGAGGTTCGGCCCGACCCCCTCCGGGAGCTTCCCGATCAGCGTAGGGAACGCGGAAGCGTCCCCTCCGAGCGCGGCGAAGACCCTCCGGACCGTCTCTTGACTTGCGGCCTTCCGATCGCTGAGGATTGTTCCGATGTAGGTCGGGCTGCACCCGACCTTCCGCGCCACCTCTCCGTGCGAGCGGTCCCCCGCGAGCTTCGTCAACTCCACACCCAGTTGCTTCGCTGCTTCCATCCGTTCCGTTGTCATGTTTCCTCCGCGAGTTCCTGCAATTTGCGTTCCACCAACTCCTCCTTCTGAATCGCCCAGACGTCGTTCATGTCGAGGGTCCCAAGCTCGAAGAGTCGGGGACCGTCCCACCTCGCCCATGCCAAGTCCACTTCGTCCGCCGCCTTCGTCAGCATCCGGCTGACGGCGGGCTCGGTCGCCTCCTTTTCCGCCGCTTGCTCCCGAAGCGCGCGGACAACCGGGTGGAGCTTCGCCCCGATCCGGGACTTCGCCCACAGGTCGTCGTCGTTCCACTCCACGCGGAGGACCCCTCCGCGCTCGATTGCGTGTTGCCCTTCGTGACCCTCCCGAAGCGTGCACCGTACGCCCGGAAGCGCCATCTTGTTGCAGAACCCCGCCTGCTTCCTCCCCTCGCTCAGCGCCGCTGCCAGAACCTCGATTCCCATAGCTTCCTCCTTAGTTGTCCAACACCACCTTCACCCGAAAGTCCGAGACTCCAGTCGGAGAGATTGCAAAGAACGCGCCCCGAGTCTCGTCATAGCGCGCTTCGTGCGCTCCGTCCCCGGCGAGGCCGTAGAAGAACACCTTGCCGTCTCGCAGGACCTGGTAGACGGTCCCGCGCTCGACGCTTGAATCGTCCGCCCACTCTTCGTGGCAGGCGTCCCCGATCTTTGGCGCGTTCATAGCATCCCCTCCCAATGAAAAGGGGCGGGGCTCCGAAGAGCCCCGCCCCTTAGAACTTCCGACGTAGCGAGCCGCTACGCGAGCTTGATGTGCTCGCTCTTCACGTAGAAGGCGAGGTATCCGTTGTCCCCTCCCGCGTCCAAGTAGTCTCCGACCGTCTTGGACTTGAGGATCATCTGCCAGAACTTCTCCGCCTTCGAGCCTTCGCGGTGAGGCGACTCCTTGTTGAGGATCTTGATCGACTGCGCGCGGCGCTCAGCGCGCGGGCCCGTCGTAGGCTCCTCCCCCTTCGCCTTCGGGGCCTTCGGCTCCACCTTCTTGCCGTTCTGCTTCTTGATGAACTTCTGCTCGACCTTGGCTGCCATATCGCCTTCTCCTTGTTCGGCCGCTTCGCTGAGCGGCGGGTTGATGTTGCGATTCTCCTTATACTCCTGCGCTGCTCTCCGCGCTAGCTTCTCTTCGTCCAGCGCTCTCTGAATTTCTCCTTCCCGACCACGGGCTAGTCCGTAGGTCGCCGTGATCTTTCCGCTCGCGTCTAGGTCGACCAAGCCCAGCTTAGTCGATTCGACTAGGTTCTGAGTGCCTAGCCGGTCCCACTTCACTTCTGCGAGCCTCCCGTCTCGCTCGACCCCCGTCACCGTTCCGAGCCCAGCCCCCGGATGTGGCGCGTAGATTACCCGGGAGCCCTTCTTCAACCTCGAAGGCTCCGCCTTCTTCGGCGGAGCCTTCTTCGCCTTAGTCTTAGCCATCAACCCTCCTTCTGCCGCTTCCGGCACTCGACGCAACGTCGCGCCAACTCTACAAGATTCGCCTCCCTATCGACCCTCCCCCGTTCCGCGACTCGCGGGTGGGCGAGGATGGGGCTTCGATGATGCATACCCCGCCGAGTGAGCTCCCGGGCGAGCACGTCGTGTCGGCTGCGAATCTTCGCGGGCTCGACCAGTCCGAGGCGGAGGAACCCCGCGATGGACTTCCCCTTACGGAGCGAGCCGACGAACATATGCATTTCGACGTGCTCCCCTAGCAGATGTTGTCGGCAGAGCTTCTTCGGGTCTACGTTCCACATCCTCATCGGCCACCTCCTTACCCCGCCCAAGGAGTCGAACCCCGGGCGCGTCTCCTACTTCGTCACCGCGAGTTCCTTCAGAATCCAGAAGCGGAGGTATCCCATGTCTCCGTTCCCGTCCGAGTAGTCCCCGACCGTCCGGCAGGTCGCAGCGAAGTCCCACTGCTTCTGCGCGAACGTCCCGGGCCGGTGGGGAGAGGTCCCCGTCAGCTTCAGGCTCAGCGAGTAGAACGCATCCCGCTTCCCTCCGACCGGGTGCCCCTTGACCGCGCCGCTGAGGCTCTTCCGGGCCTTCGGGGCCTTCTCCTTCGGGGCGGGGGCCGCAGCCTTCTTCGGGGCGGGGACTGCCCGGAATGCCCAGCCCTTCGAGCCCTTCTTCACACGCATCGTCTCCTTCGTCAGACCCGCCTTCTTCGCCGCTTCGATAGCGTCGTGTGCCGACTTGAAGACCTTCGCGACGGGGGCGGGCTTCGCCTCCGTCTTCGCCTTCGGAGCCGTCCCCGCCTTCTTCGCCGCGCGCTCAATCGCCTTCTTCTCCTTCTTCGTGAAGGTCTTGACGGGAGCCTCCTCTTCGGGCGAGCGAGGAGCCGTGAAAGCCTCGGTCAGAGCCCTCTCTAGCGGGTGCGTCGAGTTCAGAGCGTTGATAGCGGACGTCATGGCGTTCTCCTCTTCGGTTCGTAGTTCATTGAACATCAGGTCAGCGAAGTTCCAAGCGTGCTGCTTATCGTCGTCAGAATCGTATCGTCCTCCCGTCGCTTCGTCCAGGTGGTGGTAGAATTCGTGGAACACCGTCTTCAGGTGCCCGCGAGCGTACATGTAAATTTTCCCGCCTCCATACTGACCGTTACACCCCGCGTCCGGTCCGAAGTCGGTAACGGAGGGCGGGCGGACTCCGTATGCCTTCGCGAGGATGCGAACGACCGTGCGAGCCGTAGCGCGGTCTACCTTGAACCAGTAGCCCCGACGCGGAGCCCGGAACATCTGCTTGAGCTCCTTCGGGCACCGCACGTCCCAGGTCTTCGTCGCTCGGAGCATTGCTCCCTCCCCTAGTCGTTCTGAAGCGCGCCGCACCCCGCGAGGTAAGGCTTGTGGTGCCGAGCGTCGATGATCGCCTGCGCTATCTCGCTCCGCTCCCAGCCCTCGTTCGCTACGAAGCAGATCACGTCGTGCCGAAGGCTTCGCGCTCCGCCCTTCGACAGCTTCCGCTCCTTCCCCTCCGGTAGCTCTTCGTGGATGAGGTCGAAGACCATGTCCCCGATGCCTCCCGACTCCGGGAGGCGCGCGACCCAGCGGCGGCATTCCTGCCAGAACGTCCCCGTGTCTCGTTTCATTGTGTCATCCCCTGTAGGCCCGGCGCGGGTCGCCCCGACGCGCTTGAAGGAAGTCGTAGATGTCCGCGAGGACCGTAGCGTCCGGGTCTAGGTCGGCGCGGAGCGTCGGACGGTAGCCTCCCTCCGCATTCAGCAGGTCGATCATCTCCGTCGCCCCGGCAACGAGCTTTCGGCAGATTTCCGAGCCAACCTCTTCGAGCCTCTGAAGCGAGAAGGAGTTGCCCGAGGCGACCGCGCCCATCAGCGAGATCACGAACACCCTCTTCTCCTCCGCGAGCGACAACAACATCTGCTTCGTCATCTTGCGCGTCATGTCGTCCTCCTTTATAGGTGCTGCGCTAACGTCGGAGTCGCTCCTCTGAGCGGCTCCTACGGTAGCGGAGAACCGGGCGGTCAGTCGCACGCGCCTCAGCGCGCCTCGTGCTCCGCCGCGCGCTCGCGCGCTCGGTTCTCTGCGTTCCTACGGTGTGACCGGCGGGTCGCCTACGCGTCTCTTCGCCCTAGCGTTAGCTCGGTCCGTCTCTCCGTCTCTACTCCGAGGGGCCTCCCTCGGACTCCCCGATGCCGTCCGCTACCCGTCTCCGGTCCCGCTATTCGGTTTTCACTCTCGACACCTACAACTCTACTCAACTCTGAGACAGAAGTAAAGGAAAAGCGCTTTCTTTTTAACGTTCCGCAAAGACTCAGAAACACTGGGGAATTTGAGACATCTTCCGAAGACGAGAAGGCCCGGGACGGAGCCCGGGCCAAGTCGGTCACTCCTCTAGATAGCCTCGGAGCGCTCCGAGGAGCGCCCGCTGCGTCCGGTCCTTCCCGGCGAGCGTCCGCACGACCGCTTCGTCCACGGTCTTCCGGGCGATGATCCGGTGGACCACGACGCGCTCCCGTTGCCCTTGGCGCCAGACCCGACGAACGAGCTGGTCCAGTAGCTCCAAGTCCCACGGGAGGGAGTGGAGGACGACCGCCGCCCCGACTCCCTGGAGGTTCAGGCCGTGCGCGACGGACTGGGGTTGAGCGAAGAGGACCGGGAGCTCACCCGCGTTCCACGCCCGTTCGACCTCCGCCTGCCGCTTCGGAGTGACCCCGCCTCCGAGGAAGGGAGCGTCAGGGAAGACCTTCTGAAGCCTTTCGAGGTCGTGGCGGAACTCGTACGCGACCAGACAGGGCTTCCCGCCAAGCTCTTCGACTATCTCCTCCACCGCCTCCGTCTTCGCGTCGTGGATGTTCGTCCACTTCTGCTGTAGGGCTCCTTCGTAGTAGCTCCCACCGTTCGCTATCTGCCGGCACTTCCCGGTCGCTGCCGCTGCGTTCGCGGCCGTGACGACCTTCCCGTTGATCTCGGCTATCAACAAGGCTTCCAGGCGATCATAGGCCTGACGCGCTTCGAGAGGGAGGTCTACAAAGACATCGTTGGTCACGAGCGGCGGAAGCTTCAGATAATCCTCTCCCGACATCCGGAGCACGAGCGGGCGGAGCCGCTCGTAGATGCTCTCCTCCGACCCGGGACGCAGCTTCCAGTCGAAGCC
>Ga0335071_10006413_pt1 | contig 12141 bp, 9 predicted proteins | sample Lox_Sample_15_FD_206724 | JGI IMG/M metagenome (GOLD analysis project Ga0335071, IMG submission 206724) | Soil microbial communities from Loxahatchee National Wildlife Refuge, Florida, United States - Lox_Sample_1.5 | ecosystem: Environmental > Terrestrial > Soil > Wetlands | place: USA: Florida...
AGAATTTGGCTGATAGTTATCTTACCACGAAAGAGAAGCTTAGAGAAGCGGCCATAGGATGGTATCTCTACTCCCTCAGACTCACCCTCACCTGATTGCGGCCATTCGCCTTTGCCTTGTAAAGCAGTTCGTCGGCGAGTTTGATCAAATCGGACGAAGCTTCGCCTTTGGTCGGGATCAACGTAGCAAGACCCATACTGAGAGTGACGTGATCAGCCACGCGAGAATACGGATGAGGGATGCTCAGGCCATCCATATTCTGTTTGATCCGAAATGCCACAGCCGCAGCCCCTGCTGCGTCCGTGTCGGAGAGCAGGAAGGCAAACTCTTCCCCGCCATAACGCGCCACAAGATCTGAGGGTCTTCTTCCCGCCCCGCTTAGACTCTGGGCCACACGGCGGAGACAGTCGTCTCCGGCAAGGTGTCCGTAGCTGTCGTTAAAAGCTTTAAAGAAATCTATGTCTATCAGAATCAGCGAGAGCGGGCTCTGGCTGCGCATGGCTCGACGCCACTCCCGTTCGAGGAACGCATCGAATCTATAGCGGTTGGCGATTCCCGTGAGGCCGTCGGTCATCGAAAGCTCTTCAAGGACCTTTTCGGTTTGCTTCTGCTCGCTTATATCCCTAAAGACCCAGATTCTCCCGTAATAGGTTTCGTCATTGCCGATCACGGGCGCCGAGTATCTGTCCAGTATTCTGCCGTCCTTAAGCTCCAGCTCGTCCCGGGTGATCTCCTCGGGGTGGTCGTAAAGCCATTTCACCTTTACCGAGTATTTCTCGGGATCCCTGGCCATATTCGCGACCCAGAGACGCTCTTCTTCGTTGTCCCTATTGCTGATGATGCTTTCCGGGATCTCGAATAGATCGATCATTCGCCTGTTTTGAAGTATCTTCTTCCCGCCTCTATCGACGACCAGGATACCGTCGAGAGAAGAACCCACCTGGGCTTCGAGAAAAGCCGTCTTCCAGCGCAACTCCTCCTCGGCTTTTCTCTGATTCGTGACGTCGCGGATTATAGTGCACGCCCTCTGCGTGCCGCCCTTATCCGTGAACAGGCTTGAAACGAGTTCGCATAACAGTCGTGTTCCGTCTTTGTGAATATAGTAGTGCTCGCCCCTCGAGATCCCTGTTTTTTGTCGCACTTCCAAGGAAGCGGCCACCCTTGAGTCCGTGGAATCTACAATGCCTTCCCTCCCTACCTTCCGAAGTTCCTCCTCGGACCGTCCGAACATGCGGCACGCGGCCTCATTTGCCGCGAGGATCGCGCCCTCGGGAGTGCTTAGCAATATCCCGTCAGGGCTGTTCATGAAGAGCAAACGGAATCGTTCTTCACTTTCCCGCAGCGTATCCTGGGTAAGCTTTCTCAAAGTTATGTCTTCAACAATACCCTGGTAGTATCGAACATCGCCCTTCTCGTCTCGCACTGTTCGTGCGTTCAAGGAGACCCATATTTTTTTCCCGTCCTTCCTGTACTGCTCCACTTCGAAACCTTTTACTTCACCGTGCTGGCGAAGAGCCTCCCTGTACCTGGCACGGTCTTCACGGTTCACGTATATCTGTGTCTCTATATCCGTTATTGCAGCCAACATTTCATCCGGCGAGACAAATCCGTGAATGTTGGCCAAAGCGTGATTGAGCGCGAGGAATTGCCCTTGAAGAGTGGTCTGATAGATACCCACCACGGACGTCTCAAATATGCCTCTGTATTTGTCTTCGCTTTCCCTGAGAGCTTCCTCCGCTACCTTGCGACCAGTGATATCTCTCGCCATGCCGACAGTGCCTGTTACGGATCCTCTTTCGTCGTGGGTGGGCGCACGAAATACTTCAAACCACCCCTGTTCGCCTTCGTCACGGCTTAGACACTGCTCTTCCGAACGGGTTGCATTGTTGCCAATGATAAGGGAATGAGCATCGTTGAACTTCTCGGCAATCTCATAGGGAAGGACCTCTGCGCCGGTCCTGCCCAGAATCTCATCAGGCCTCAGACCAAAAAATCGGCACCATGCATCATTCACGACGAGATAACGCCCGTCTCTACTTTTCAGCCAGACTCTGTCCGGGATGTTATCGAGGGCGGCTTTCAGGTGAGACTCGCGCTGTCTCAGCGCCCGCGCGATCCGTCGATACCGGCTTAGAATGATCACAAAAATCAAGCAAGCACACGCAAAAGAAATGATCAATAAGCTCATGGGGTTCCTGTTGTTGCAATCTTACCCAACCGACAAACGGAGGGCTGACAATACAGATAAAGTGTGACTTGTTAAATTGATTTTCGGAAAATAAGAGAAAAGGTTAAGCCCCCCTTAAAAAAAGGGAGGGCTGGAAATCACATATAAATCTTCTCTATCTTGCAGGAACAGACCTTGTATTCTGGAATCTTGCACACAGGGTCGAGGCAGTCTATGGTTAACCTGTTTGCGCAGGACTCATAGAAATGAAATGGTATGAAAACAACGTTCGGCTTTGACTTCTCTACTACCTTCGCTTTGATCCTGATTGAGCCGCGCCTCGTGGAAACGGAGACGATTTCACCGTCGGCTATATCGTAATTGCTCGCGTCGTTCGGGTGAATTTCTATAAACCCCTCGGGCACGGTCTCGTCGAGGACTTTCGAGTTCCTCGACATGGTCCCCGAATGGAAGTGCTCAAGGAGACGGCCCGTGGTGAGGACGAGCGGATATTCACGGTCCGTCTCCTCGGCAGGTATCGTATACTCGATCGGCGTCAGGAGCCCAAGGCCCCTGGAAAACTTGTCTTTGTGCAGGTATTGCGTGCCCGGATGGCCGACTGACGGGCACGGCCACTGGAGAAGCTCTTTCGCTACCCTCTGGTAGGTCATGCCGGCATAGGAGGGCGTCACTTTCCGTATCTCCTCGAACACGTCTTTCGGGTTGCGGTACTTCCAGCCGGCGCCCAGCCTATTCGCGATCTGCGCGATGATCCACCAGTCATCCTTGATCGCACCCCTGGGCGCAAGGACCTTCTTCATCATCTGGACCCTTCTCTCCGTGTTCGTCACGGTGCCTTCCTTTTCCAGAAAGGCGCAGGCAGGCAGCACCACATCGGCAAGCTGGGCCGTCTCGGTGAGGAATATATCCTGGACCACGAGGAAATCGAGTTTTTCAAGCGCTTCGATCACGTGCTGCTGGTTCGGGTCGGACATGACAGGGTTCTCACCCATGATGTACATGGCCTTCACATCGCCCGCATGAGCGCCATTCATCATCTCAACCAGGGTGAGGCCCGGCTTGGTAGAGAGCCCCGACACGCCCCAGGCGGACTCGAACTTTATCCTGTTCTCCTCGCTTGCCACGGGAAGATACGCGGAGTATGTGGCGGGCAGGCCACCCATGTCACAAGCCCCTTGGACGTTGTTCTGACCGCGGAGCGGGTTGACCCCTCCCCCTGGTACGCCCATGTTCCCGAGGAGCATCTGGAGATTCGCCGTAGATTTGACGCCGTTTACTCCGGACACAAACTGGGTTATACCCATGGAGTAGTAAAGGGCCATAGGCTCGAGGCTCGCCATCAGCCGTGCTGCGTCCGCTAAGTCGTTCGGGTTGTCGATCCCGCAGATCTCGGCAACCAGGCTTGGACTATACTTTTCCAGCGTCATCGCGAGCTGGTCAAAGCCCTCGCACCTGGTCTCGACAAAGGCTTTATCGTATAGGCCCTCCTTAACGATAATGTGCATAAACCCATTCAGGATAGCTATATTGGTACCGGGCCTGATCTGAAAATAATAGTCGGCATATCTTGAAAGCTCTATTCTTCGGGGATCGACGACGACGGGATGATTCTCCGTGGTATTCGACCCGATCACAAAGAAACCTTCCGACAGCGGAATCTCCCTGATCGAATTGGTCATCGCTCCCGAACCGAAAACTGCCGCCAGACCGGCGACGGTTGAGCTGTGTCAGAGGCGCGCGCAGTGATCGACATTGTTCGTTTTGATCACCGCCCTCATCAATTTCTGCATCAAGTAATTCTCTTCGTTCGTGCATTTTGCCGATGAGAGCGCTGCCACCGAATCGGGTCCGTAGGTATCGCGCGCCTCACCCAGCTTCAAGGCGATAAGGTCAAGCGCCTTGTCCCAGCTTGCTTTCTTGAAGGTCCCGTTCTCCTTTATCAAAGGGGTCGTGAGCCGCTTCTCGCTCTGAACGAAGTCAAAGCCAAACCTGCCTTTTATGCAGAGATGTCCTCTGTTGGGTCCGTCGTCATTGCCGAGGGCCCTGACGAGCAAACCCCCTTTGTTTTTGTAAAAATCGATCCTGCATCCTACCCCGCAGTATATGCACACACTCGACTCTTTTGTCTGCTCCCAGGCAGGACCTTTGCCGAGCACAGTCTGGAAAGCGAGAGCGCCGGTGGGGCACATCTGAATGCAGGCGCCGCACTTCACGCAGCTCGATTCCCCTATTCTCTTGTCATCGTCGGCAATCAGGTGCGTGCGGCTGCCCCGCTCGGCAAATCCCCAGACATTTGTTACTTGAATTTCTCTGCATGTCCTCACGCACCTGCCGCAGAGTATGCACCTATTCTCGTTTCTCTTCAGCGCGTTGCTTGACACATAGTCAACCTCTCTTTCTTCATGAAAAGAGTCGATGGGCGACGGCTGCTCGACGCCATACCGCTTGACGTAGGTTTGCAGCTCGCAGTCGCCGTCGGCGTCGCAGTAAAGGCAGTTATGGTCTCCGTCAAGAAGCAGCAGTTCAAGGACCCATTTACGGCCCGCGGCGATCTCCTTGTCCTCGGTCATCACGTTCATCCCGTCCGCAACCGCTTCCACGCACGAAGCCTTGAGCAGTTTTCCGTTCACCCTGACCATGCAGAGGCGGCAGGCTCCTGTCTTTGTCAGTTTTGGATGGTAGCAGAGATGGGGAATATCGATGCCGTTTTCCAGGGCAGCTTCCATGATGGTCTGCCCATCGCGGGCTTTCACCCTCTTCCCGTCAATGGTGAGGCTGATCTGATCCATACTTGTGTATCCTCCGGGGGCGTATGTTCATTATAGTATGTGGCACAACTCGAACAAAGTCAATATACTATTAAAACTATCAAGAACAAGATATGCTATCCCCCTGCTGCAAACTTTCGGACTATTCGCAGACCGATTATGGTAAGATAAGTCAACCTAATTCAGATTGTCCACCACACGACTACCACTATATCAGGAGGAAGCAATGGAAAAGACACCACAACACGAAGCGACCACAGTGGAGACGGTTCGGCCCGCTCTTCCCGATTCAATCGCGCCTCTCGTTGAATTCGTCGTCACAAACGCACGCGACGCCGCATTTGACGAGCAAAGGGTTGCGGGCATTGCACGGGCCGCAGAAGAAGCCTTTCTCAATATCGTGCGGTTTGCCTGTCCCAAAGGAACCGAAGAAATCCGCGTATCCTGCACTTTCCACGACAGCGGCTCAATGATCGTGAACATAGTAGACACAGGGATCCCCTTCAACATGCTCCTCGCAGACACCTTTTCTGAAACTGAGGATTTCTTCGAGCCGGGGCAAAAGCCTTCTACGAAGATAATGAAGAAAGAGATCAAAAACATCGAGTATCGGAGAGGCAGCGGCATAAACACACTGGTCTTTACCGTATCACCAATAGCCAGGCAGAAGTAATAGCCGCTCACGGACGGAGAGAGGTCTACGATGGACGACGGACGAAAGCGCTGCTCTTCCCGGCCGAGGCGATTTTTGATGCTTGGCACCTGCGAAGACAGCTCGTTGCTTCGGCAACAAGCCATCGCGCGCAGGTAACCGGCCAAAACCGTGAAGGCGTAGCTGGCGGTACATTGAGGAAAGTGCGGCTCCGATGACGGCGAAGTTTGGCGCAAAAAGCGCCTCAGCCGTTCACTTATACATCAACCTGATCTCTTTTTTGAGTATCTTACCCTGCGGGCTTTTCGGCAGCTCTTTCCAGAAATCGACAGACTTCGGTTTTTTGTACCCTGCCAGATGCTCGCCGCAAAACTTGATCAGCTCTTCGTCGGTCGCCGTTACACCCTGCTTCAGCACGACCACCGCCTTCACTACTTCGCCCCAGTGTTCGTCAGGTATGCCGATTACCGATGCTTCGGACACAGCTCGGTGTTTGTAGAGCACTTCTTCCACCTCGCGTGGATAGACATTGACACCGCCCGATATGATCATGTCGTTCTTGCGCTCGACGACGTACACGTAACCGTCTTCATCCATTCTGCCCAGGTCGCCAGTGTGCAGCCATCCGCCCTTCAACTTCTTCGCGGTCTCCTCGGGCATCTGCCAGTAGCCCTTCATCACTGCTTCGCTTCTGCCGATGATCTCACCGATCTCGCCCACGGGCACATCGTTGTCCTCTTCGTCCACAATCCTGATTTCGTAATTGAGGGCCGCTTTGCCTGAAGAGGCGAGCCTTCTAACCTTTTCCTCAGACCCGTCAAGGATGTGGTCTTCGGGCTTCAGTACCGTGGTGAAGGGTCCGCTCTCAGTCTGGCCGTAAAGCTGGGCAAAACCGCAGGGGAAAACCTCCAATGCCCTCTTCAGAAGCTCCACGGGCATGGGAGCGCCTGCGTACAGGATCAGCCGGAGGCTGCTAAGATCAAATTTCTTCACGTCCGGGACCTGAAGGAGGCTGTGAACCATAGTGGGGACCATCTGGCACCGGGTAATCTTTTCCCTGGCGATGTATTCAAGGGTCTGCTCAGGGTTGAACCCGCCCTCTTTCCTGATATAGAAGGTGTTGGGCAGAAATGAGTGCCTAACTATATTGTCCTCGCAAGCCACGTGGTACATAGGGAACGTGATTGCCACCTTCTCATCGTACTCTACCCTGAGCTCGATGGCGCTTGCCACCGCGTCCGACATAAGGTGCCTGTGCGTCCTCATGGCGCCTTTTGCTTTGCCCGTGGTGCCTGCGGTGAATATGATGCTTATCACATCGTCTTCAGTCACAATTGTCTCGGGCTCGTCGCCGCCGCCGTGGGAAAGGAATTTCTCATAGTCTTCCATAAAGGCCTGATCCGGCCGCTGGAGGCAGACAAAGTATTCGACCGAGGTCAACTCCGGTCTCAGGCCGGCGGCGATCTCACTATAGTCCTTGTCGAAGAACAGGAACTTCGGCGTGGAATAGTTTATTATGTCTTTGAGCTCGTTTGCTTTCAGGTGGTTGTTGTAAGGGCAGAAAATGCCTCCCGTCTTTGCGGCGGCAAAATAGACTTCCATGAACTGGTGACAGTTGTGAACGAGTACACCGATCCTATCGCCTTTCTTCAACCCTTTTGCCGTCATCCTGTTGGCAAGAGAATTAATCCTTTCGTTGAAGGCCTTGAACGTCAACGCTACGTCATCCGAAACGACCGCCATCTTCGCGGGAAACTTATTTGCATTCCGTCTTGGCATATCTCCGACAACCATGTGTCTCCTCCTTGTGATTCGAGCAATTAAGAGTGAAGAATTAAGAATTCGGGGAACTTCATAAACGCTTTTTTTCACTCTTAATTCATAATTCTTAATTCATAATTCTCGCCCCTAAAATATCCTATCCTCCGTCACCCAATCGGGGAACCACCGGTAGTACTCGGCCGGATGGGCCGCCTTCAGGCCGTCGTACGTGGCCTTGGCAAGCTGGAGCCCTTTCTTCGTCCTGTAGAGCCTGGTAAGGCCTTTCGTCTCGAGGGACAGAAGAATTTCTTCAAGCCGCTCGCGGCTTGTGTCGAAATACTCGCCGATGTCGTCCAAGCTCATATACAGACCGGGATTTACACGGTAATCCTCGGCAAGGGTATAGAGAATCTTTTCTTCATCAGCGTCGGCCTGCTTCTCAGGCTCGTTTGCAGTGGGAACGGGGATTCCGAGTTTTTCGTGTATCACTTTCCGCTGCGCCTTGAATGCTTCAGCCATCTGCCTCATGGCCGTCCTGAAGATAACGAGTCTGCATGCCTCCATCGATCCGCCGGCCATATTCTCGACCTTTGAGACATTCATTATTTCTTCGAGGGGATAGAAGGCAGTGATTCCCTCTCCACCCACGACCTGGATTCCGTCAAGGCTGGCTTGCATAGACCCTTCACAGTTGTACACTTTCAAGACATTCGAGTCGATCGTGATGTCCGCACCGAGGTCCCAGAGATAAGCCGTGTAATAGGTTAAAAGACGTGCAATCTTGATTTTCATTATAAGGTCGGCGATTTTGAATTGATTCGCCGGTATATCGATCGTAGGTCTGCCGAACTGGACCCTCCTCTGAGCATGGGGCACAACGCTTCCCAGAATGGCCTGCATCCAGCCCAGGGCCTGGGCGGACACGAGGGTCCTCTCGAAATTCAGGCCCGCGGTCATTACCTTCCAGCCCTGCCCCTCTTCCCCTATACGGTTCTCCATTGGCACCACAACGTTATCGAAATTCAGAACACCGTTCTGGACGTTCTTGAATCCCGCTATCTCGTTGATCTTTTCAACGGTGAATCCGGGCAGGCCTTTCTCGACGATGAACGCGGTCAGGTGCCTGTAGTTGCGAACATCTTCGGGGTCGTTGCTCGTACGGGCGTAAACCATGTGTCTCGTGGCCACGCCTGCAGAGACGATGAACCGCTTCTTTCCGTTGAGCACATACGCGTTACTTTCCCGCTTGGCTTTCGTGTCGATTGCCGCAGCATCGGTACCCGCGAACGGCTCGGTGATCACGATTGCGCCGATCTCGCCCGCCGCAATCCTCGGCAAGAACCTTTTCTTCTGCTCCTCCGTGCCGAACTCTATGATCTGCCGCAGCCCCCCAAGCAGATTACCCACGAAAACCCTGCCCACGCCGGGCATATAGTTGAACTCTTCCGAAGCGATGCAGGCGCCCGTAGCGCCAAGGCCAAGCCCGCCATACTCCTTGGGCACGCCCGCACCGGTGAATCCGCCGCGCCCGATCTCCTCGAAAAGGTCCTTCGGAAATTCCCTCGTCCATTTGCTCTCAACGTGCCGCGGCATTGCCCTTTCCACGAAGTCCCGGCATTCAACAGCAAACCTCTTGTGCTCTTCCGTCCACCATGGAAAAACGTCCATGTCGACACACCTCCAGTTACCTGCCAGAAGCCTTCAGATCCGTGCGGTCACACCCGGCGCTCATTGACGCGGCCGCTCATCTCATGGCCGGCGCCTGCCGCAACCTCGAATCGCCGGGCGCGGACGCTCATTTCATAAACGTCTTCGGCAGATACGTAGCAAGCTCGGGAAATATAAAAAGCAGTATCACCACAATGATCATGGAGATGAGAAAAGGATAGACACCCTTATATATAAGTCCAATCGGGACCTTGGTTATATTCTTCACAATAAAAACACACATGGCAACAGGCGGAATCACCGAGCCTATAGCCACAGTGAGACCGATCATGATGCCGGCCCATTGAGGGTCGTAGCCGAGACCAATGACGATCGGATAGAATATGGGGGTCGCGAGAATCATGAAAGCAAGGTCATCCATGAAGGAACCGCCGATGAGATATATGAGACATATGACTATCATGACCAGTGCCCGTGGCGCATGGAGACCGTTTACCCATTCGGCCGTCACCTGCGAGATGTTCGTCAGCGCTACAAAGTGGCCGAGAATCGTGGAAGACGCCACGAGCATCAGCACCATGCATGTGGTGCGGAGGGCTTCCTCGAGGGACTTTACGACGCCTTTAAAACGAAGGTCTCTCTTCGCGACACAGAGCACCAGCACGGCAAAAGCGCCGACGGCGCCCGCCTCGGTGGGCGTAAAAATACCTTTCATCAGACCGCCGATGATCAGGAGAAAAATGACGATCGGCCAGATCACGGCCGGGACGGTTTTGATCCTCTCCCCCCAGGTGTATTTTTCACTCTTCGGCCCAATGGACGGGTTGATCCTTGCCCAGCCGAATATGACGACCATGAAAAAGAACGCCATGATGAGACCGGGGAAAATGCCTGCCATAAAAAGCCTGCCGATCGATTGCTGCGTTATCAGCCCGAATACTACAAGAATCACGCTCGGCGGCAGCAAGACCCCAAGAGTACCCACCGTTGCCACGATGCCCGTGGACAGCTTTTTACTGTAGCCGTACCTGTCCATCTCCGGGATGGCAACGCTCGCAAAAGTGGCAGAGGTGGCCGCAACAGAGCCACAGATCGACTTGAAGACGGTGGCGCCTGCCACGGTTGCGACGGCCAATCCTCCGGGAATGTGCCCGAAAAACCTGTGAGCCGAATCATAGAGCCTGCCCGCAATTCCGGCATTGAATGCAATCTGTCCCATCAGGACAAAGAGAGGAATCGCCGTAAGGCCGTAAGAAGCGAGGGAATCCATGAAATCATTCGCAAGAAGCCCGATAGCCGTATCGAACCCGCTGAGCAAACCGAAGCCAATAAAACCGATGATGGTCATAAGAAATGCCATCTCTATGCCTGAAAGGAACAGGAAAAGTAGAACTACCAGGCCGATTATCCCTATCGTCACTTCGCTCATTTCTCACCTCAGCTTTGGTTTGCGCGGCTTCCTGGATAGAAGGCTGCCTTTATAGCTTCTGAAAACAGCACAAAGGCCTCTATAATGCTGCAGACAGTTAGCCCGTACGCAACAGGATAAAAGGGGATGTGGAGCGTCATGGAGACCTCTTTTGATTTATAAAGCTCCGTGCCTTTCATCATGAACGACCAGGCAAGCAGAAGGAAAACCGCTGCGCCCGCCAGCTTGGTGCAAGTGACGAGGAGCTTCTTCAATCCAGGGCCCGCCCGGTCCGTCAGGAGGTCCACGTAGACATGCCCGTCGTCGAGCGATGTCTGCGCAACAGCAAAGCCGACCGTCAGCGCACCCGCAAAGGAGACCAGCTCATACGTCCCGGCAACGCTTTTTCCTATATATCTCAGGATCACATCGATGACGGTGAGCATCATCATCACAAAGAGTATCGCCCCCCCTACCCAGAAAATGAATTTGCTAAGTCGCGAGACAAATTTGAAGAAACCTTCCATGGTACCCCCTTGGATTCTCTTCTCGAAAGCAGCTTCGGGGGCGCTATTTTTCGCCCCCGAAGACAGGTTTTCAAATATTACTTTTTATACTTTGCTACGTAGTCCTGGATAAACTTGACGGCTTCTTTCCCGGGCAGGCCTTTCTTCTCCACTTCTCCTGCATACTCGGCGAAAAGGGGTTTCGCTTTCTCCACCCATCGCGCCTGCTCTTCCTTTGAGAGCTTTATGACCTTGCCGCCGTTCTTGAGCTCCACCTTCAGACCGATTTCCGCTATGTCGTCCCACATCTTGGCCGATTTCTCGATATACTCGACGCTCAGCTTGTCTATCGCGTCCTGAACGTCCTTCGGCAGAGAGTTAAACTTGTTCTTGTTCATCACCACCATGAACAGAGCAGTATAGGCCACATCATAGCATTCCGTCGAGTACCGTATGAAATCGGCAAACTTCCAGTTGTCCATGGTCTCATAGCTCGCAAGGAGTCCATCGGCAACACCCTTTGAAAGAGCGTCGTACACGTCGCCCATGGGCATGGCTACAGGCGTGCCGCCCAGATAGGAGATAAGCTTGGCGTTCGAGCCGAAAGTCCTGATCTTCAGCCCTTTAAGGTCTTCGAGTTTGTTGACCGGTTTAGACTTGGTATGGAGTATTCCGGGAGCCTGAGCGTGGAACCAGAGTACCTTTACATTCTCCATCTCTTTCGGATGGAATTTCTTGTAATAATCGTTTGCAAGATGCGTGGCAACCACGCCGCTCGGATAACCGAGAGGGAGGTCGATGAGTTCCATAAGGGGGAACCTGCCCACAGTATAGCCCGCCACGTGCTGCGTGACGTCGGCTATGCCCTTCACGACCCCGTCATAGGACTGCGGCGCGGGAATCAGCGTGCCTGCCGCATAGTAGCTGACCTTGACCTTCCCGTTTGTCCGCTTCTCCAGGTCCGTCCCCCAATCTTTCAGGAGCTTGTCCTGACCGGCGCCAACCGGGAACCAGTTCGATACCTTGATGGAGATGGCCTTCTCCTGGGCGAAACCGGCCGTAGCGGCCACCATGCACGAAACTACGAACAGAACGACAAACGAACAAATCAATCCTCTGTGCTTCATAGTGCCCCCTTCTAAGTTTTATTTATTGCTTATTCAGCATAGCAAGTTTGATGCCAATCAGTA
>Ga0335071_10006415_pt1 | contig 12137 bp, 8 predicted proteins | sample Lox_Sample_15_FD_206724 | JGI IMG/M metagenome (GOLD analysis project Ga0335071, IMG submission 206724) | Soil microbial communities from Loxahatchee National Wildlife Refuge, Florida, United States - Lox_Sample_1.5 | ecosystem: Environmental > Terrestrial > Soil > Wetlands | place: USA: Florida...
CTCGGCATCGAGCGCGTTGGTGGCCTCGTCGAGGATCACCACCTTGGGATTGCGGTACAGCACCTGAGCGATGGCCAGGCGCTGCTTCTGACCGCCGGAGAGCTGCAGGCCGCTCTCTCCCACCCGCGTCTCGTAGCTGTCGGGCAGGCCAGTGATGAAATCGTGGGCATGGGCCAGCCGCGCCGCCTCCGCCACCCGGGCGGTGGTCTCCTCCGGGTCGCCCAGGGAGATGTTCTCGCGGATGGTACCGTCGAAGAGGAACGGCTGCTGCAGGACGAAGCCGACCTGGCGGCGGAGGTCGGCCAGATTGAGCTGGCGGACGTCGTGGCCGTCGAGCAGGATCCGACCGCTGCTGACGTCCCAGAAGCGGGGGAGCAGCTTGACGAAGGTGGTCTTGCCCGAGCCGCTGCGCCCCACCACCGCCACCGTCTGCCCGGGGCGGATCTTCACGCTCACGTTGCTGAGGATGTAGGGGGCGTCCTGGCCCCCATACCGGAAGAAGACCCGGTCATAGGTGATCTCGCCCTGCAGTTCGGCAAGCATGGTGCCGCGGCGATCATCGAGGGTCTGCGGCAGCTCGGGCTTGGCGGCCAGGACCTCATCCAGCCGGTTGATGGCCACCAGCGTCTGCTGGATCTTGTCCCAGCCGCGGATCACCCGGTCGATGGGGGTGACGATGGTGCCCACCAGGACCATGTAGGCCATGAGCTGGCCCACGCTCAGCGCCCCCTGCATGACCTTGTAGGCCCCCACCCAGAGGAGCAGGGTGGGGGCCAGCGCGCCCACCAGCTCGCCAAGCCCCTCGTACACGATGGTGGTCCGAGAGAGGCGAAGCTCGAGGTTCAGGGTCTTCGTGAACTTGTCCTCCCACTTTCGCCGGGCGCGGTGCTCCAGCCCCATGGCCTTGACCGTGTCGATCCCGCTGATGGACTCGATCAGCTCCGACCCCGACTCGGCCCCGGCCGCCAGCGAATCGATGGTCAGCCGGCGCAGCACGGGGGTGAAGATGGCGGTGATGATCACCACCGCCGGCACCAAGAGCAGCGCCAGCAGGGTCATCTGCAGGCTGTAGTAGAACATCAGCGCCAGGCAGACGGCGATCATCACGCAGTCGAGCACCAGGGACAGCGCGGTGTTGGCCAGGAACTCCCGTATCTTGGAGTTGTCGGCGAAGCGGCTGATGAAGTCGCCGATGCGCCGCACCTTGTAGTATCCGAGCGGCAGGGCCAGCAGGTGCCGGTAGAAGACCGCCAGCATCCGCAGGTCCATGCGCAGGCTGGTGTGGGTGATGAGGTAGGAGCGGGCCCCGCTCACCAGCACCCGGAAGACCAGCACCAGCAGCATCCCCACCAGCATCATGTTGAGCAGGGAGGGGTTGTCCCGGCCGAGAACGTTGTCCACCACCATCTGCGTGAAGACCGGGCTGGCCAGTCCCAGCAGGTTGAGCAGCACCGAGGCCAGGAAGATCTCCGCCAGGATTCCGCGGTAGGGGGTGAGGTAGGCCAAGAAGCTGCGCAGCGAGGGCCGTTCGCTCCTCTGCCGCGCCAGCCCCGGACCGGGATCGAGGACCAGGGTGATGCCATGCCAGTTCTCGCACACCTCCTCACGGGCCAGCTTGCGCAGGCCGAGGCCAGGGTCGGCCACCCAGGCGTGGTGGGAATCGACCTTGTACAGCACCACGTAGTGGTAGCCGCGCCAGTGGATGATGCACGGCAGGTGAACGGATTGGAGAGACTCGTAGGTGAGTCGCAGGGCACGGGCGGCGAAGCCCACCTGCTCGGCGGCGAACTGCAGCCCGGCCAGCGAGGTCCCGCTCTGGTCGACACCCGCCAGGTCTCGCAGCCGGGCCGAGGAGAACTCCTTGCCGTAATAGCGGGCGATCATCATCAGGCAGGTCGTCCCGCAGGTCATCTCGTCGTACTGCTCGATGAAGGGGAAGCGGAACCGCCGCCGCAGCGAGGGACGCGGAGCGCCCGGCTTCGCCTCCGCCGGCGCCAGGTCCGCCGGTGCCTCCTCGACCTGCATGGCCCGGTCGGCGGCCATCTCCTGCTTGGTCCGCTCCTGGTAGGCGATGGGGGGCACCCCCTGGGAGTAGGAGCGGACCCGGTCCTCGATCACCCCCCGGAGACGCGACGAGGTCCGGAACACCGTCTCGAACACATCCCGGGAGAGCGAGTAGGCTTGCACGTCGGTGAGGCAGACCACGTCGGCATGGCGGGCCCGCCCCTCGACCAGCGCCTTCTCGCCAAAGAAGTCCCCCTCGTGCAGGAAGGCGAGCACCCGCGCCTGCCCGTCCTCGGCGCGCACCACCTTGGCCTTCCCGCGCTCGAGGAGATAGAACCTGTCGCCCGGGTCGCCTTGGTGGAACACCACCTCGCCGGCGGCAAAGCTCTCCGGCTGGAAGGCCAGGACCAGGGACCTGAGCTCCTGGGCGGGGATGGCCGCCAGATCGGTGCAGGTGCTGAGGAAGCGGTGGATGGAGGTGGAGCGGATGAAGCGGTCGAAGTAGTCGCGCTGCTCCGGGGTGGCGAGCAGGCTGCGCCGGAAGGTCTCCTTGTCGAGGACCAAGAGGACGCTGTCCTCCACGGCGCGGGCGGCGGCGTTGCGCGGGCTGTCGGTGATGAGGGCCGTCTCCCCGAAGTGCCCGCCAGAGGTGATCACCCCCAGGTTCACCTCCCGGTGCTCCTCGCCGCGGGCCAGGATGCGGACACGCCCGGTGTACACCATGTAGAAGGCGTCGCCCGGAGTTCCCTGCTCGAAAACGAGCTCACCGCCCCGAACCCGGCGCAGCTGAGCCGATTCCACGATCCGGGAGAGTTCCTCCTCCGAATGCATCCGGAAGAGCGGGCTCTGGCGGGCGAAGCGCAGAAGATCGTTGGCCGCCACGACCACCGGTCCCTTCTCTCGCCTCGTCCAGCGAGCTAGAACGCATTAGACAACCGCGAGCGCCGGGACGCAAGAACGGTACCGCTTGCTTCACGATTGGTCACGATGATGCCCGGTTCCGGGCGGTCCCCTCACTCGCCGAAGCAGGTGCCTACCTTCCGGGCAGCGTCCAGCAGGGGATGATCGAGCGGCACGGGCTTGCGCCGCCCGACCACCTCCCCGAGGGGAACGGGAAGGCAGGCGCCGTCGCGGTAGGCCACCATCACCCCATACTTGCCCGCGGCCAGCAGATCCGCTGCCTTGGCTCCAAGGAGCGTGCACAGCGTCCGGTCGAAGGCCGAGGGGATCCCTCCCCGCTGAACGTGCCCGAGAGAGGTCACCCGAGCCTCTACCCCGGTGAGCTCTTGCAGTTGCCGGGCCAGCCGGGTGGCCATGGGCTCCTGCACGGCGTGGTAGGCCATCACCTCTTCATGCATCTTCCGCACCTTGAGCGGCAGGTCGGAACGGATGGCATCCACCGCCTCGCTCTCGGTCACCGCCACCTCCGCCCGACCGCCCGCCTTCTTCCCCGGCCGCCGACGCTCGACCCGAGGCGCCTCCCCGCCCTTCCCCCGCCGCTTGGCCCTCTCCCGTTCGCGCACCTCGGCCCGGGACTTGGCCCCCTCGGCGGCAGCGATGATCGAGAAGCGCTTCCCCTGCCTGCGCCGGACCAGCAGGAATTCGGCGATCCGCTGCAGGTCGTAGGGGATCTCGGGGATGAGGATCACGTCGGCGCCGCCGGCCAACCCCGACTCCAGGGCCAGCCAGCCGGCCCGGTGGCCCATCACCTCGCACACGATCATCCGGTGATGGCTCGTGGCGGTGGTGTGTAGCCGGTCGATGGCGTCGGTGGCGATCCCCACGGCAGTGTCGAACCCGAAGCTGACGTCGGTCCCGTAGACGTCGTTGTCGATGGTCTTGGGGACGGTCATCACCTCGATGCCGCCCTTCTGCCAGAGCCGGTAGGCGTTCTTGGCCGTGCCGCCGCCCCCCAGGCAGACCAGGCAGTCCATCCGGTGCTCACGCACGGTCTCCACCGCGGCATCGGTCATGTCTCGCAGTTGACCGTTGACCCGCATGCTGTGGGGCTTGTCCCGGCTGGCACCCAAGATGGTGCCTCCCCGGGTCAGGATCCCCGAGACCACCTCCTCGTCGAGCTGCACGGTCCGGTTCTCCACCAGGCCACGGAAGCCGTCCTGGATGCCGATCACCCGGATGCCGTGCTCGTGAAACGCCACCTTGGTGATGGCCCGGATCACCGCGTTCAGCCCCGGACAGTCGCCACCCGCAGTGAGCAGTCCGATGCATCGGGCCTTGGAGTGGGCCATTCGGCGGCACCTCGGCAATCATCATGCACCACCGCTCCCCCGATGGCGAAGCTCCCGGCCGGCCCGCCTGGGCCATCCGGGAGCCTTGGAGAAACCATGGCCGGAGGCGACCCGCCCACGGGCGGCCGTCAAGGCCCTAGCTCGCGCGAGCCTTGACGAGCGAAAGGAACTCGTCTGAGAGCAGGGTCCGCACCCCCATCGTGCGCCCCGCGAACCGGCGCGGGCCCATCCTCCCGCTCCGGCCGCCCGTGACGACTCCCTGTCCGACGCCCAGCCTCGTGCTCCTCAACGCGTTCAACTGGTCGGCCGTGCAGATCTGCTTCGCCTCGCTCCACACCGACCTCAGGTCCGGACCCAGCGAACTCCGGGATCCTTCCCGAGCGGACTGTATCGCCTCTGCCCTCGAGTCGGAGATGGTGCCGGTTGCCTGGAGGTCGGCGACCGCCCGGGAGAGCGCTGCCGCCCGGACGGGCTCGGAGACGGCCCGCTGGCTCTGGTTCACGCCCACCTTCGCCCTCGCCTCCTCTATGAGCGGCAGGGGCGCCTGCGCCTGCTGCTTGCTCAGGCCGAGCGCGTGATCGAACTGCAGGGCCGCGATCCGCCGGCGCAGCGACTGGACCTGGCTGGAAGGCGCGGCCAGGGCGACGGTCGGGGCGAGCACGACGGCGGTGGCGAGGATTCGTGATCGGAGCACGAGAGTACCTCCCGTCGTCCTTTTCCCGACGGGCAGGGTCATCCATGAACACCCTCGAGCCCCCGCCACGTTACTCCCCCCCCGCCGCCGCGAGGCGCAGGCGTGACCGTGGCCATGGCGATGCCCGGGCCACCACCCAACTGGGCCCCGCGACACCGGGTTACGCGCTTCCCGCGTCCATATCTGAGATCCTCTTTTCATGGACGCGGCGATCTTCGAGGCGGCGCGTGGCCTGGTGCAACGGCACCATGTGCATTTCGACGTGCGCGAGGAGGTGGTGGTCGAAAGGGACGAGCGCAAGAAGATCGGCTATCGGGTGCGCCTCTGGGCGGTGGTGTCCGGCGCGCGGATCCTCCCGGGTGACGCCTCGGCGAGCATCTTCGGGGCTGCCTTGCGGGAACTGGCCGAGGTGGTCGTCCCGAACGAGCCCGGGACGACCTCGGTCGCCGTCGGGAACATCCACCCCATGCTCTACGACTCACGGGTCGTGCCCGGGGCCGACGAGGTCGCGCTCGACGTCCTGCTCCTTCACCAGGGAGGGGATGGGGCGACCGACGAGAGCGAGGAACGGTGCGTGAAGGCCGTCCGGAAGACGCTCGAGGCCCTCGGTGCCCAGCAGCGCGACTGAGGTGGGCCCTCGACCACGGGCCGAGGTGCGGCCGCGCCTCAGTTGACGGTGGTCGGGTAGAGGCGAGCGGCGATCCCGATCAGCAGCAACAGGGTCCCGACCTCGACCGCTAGATCGACGCCGTAGCCCATCGTGCTCTGGCCGCCCTGGATCATGAGCGCCCGGAGTGCGTCGACCTGGTACGTCAGCGGGTTCCCGCGGGAGAACGCCTGGAGCCCGCGGGGCATCAGGCTGAGCGGGTAGATGGCGTTGCTGGCGAAGAACAGCGGCATGGTCAGCAGCTGCCCGATTCCCATGAAGCGTTCGCGCGTCTTGACGATGCAGGCCACCGCCAGCGAGAAGGTGGAGAACAGTGCCGCGCCGAGGACAATGAACAGCAGCGCCCCCAGCAGCGGCAGTGGCGACAGGCGCAGGTGGGCGCCCATGAGCATCGACACGAACCCCACGATGAGAGCCTGGACGACGGCCCGCACCGCGGCCGAAGCGGCCTTCCCGGCGACGAGCGCGGTGCGGTAGGCCGGACTGGCCAGATACTTGTGGAGAATGCCGAGGTCTCGCTCCCAGATGAGCGAGATGCCGTAGAAGATGGCCACGAACAGGACGCTTTGCGCCAGGATGCCGGGCACGAGGAAGTCGAGGTAGCCGACGGGGCCCGTGGGGATGGCCCTGGCCCGGCTCATCACCACGCCGAAGATCCCCAGCCAAAGCACCGGCTGGACTGCCCGGGTGAGGATCTCCGTCGAGTCCCGGCGCAGCTTGCGAGTCTCGGCCCAGGCGATCGTCAGCATCTGCTCGACGAACTCGACCAACCCTCGAGCCACCCTCGCCGCGGGGCCGAGTGGATCGTCGACGCGGGGAAGCTGATCCGCCACCGCCGCTGCATCAGCTGAGTCGGCGGGCCGTCCGGCGGGTCCTTGCGACGTCACGGTAGTTCCCTCCCGTCTCCAGGGTGTTTCCGGTGAAGTGGGCGAAGGCATCGTCGAGGGTGGCCCCCTCGCCCACCAGCGATTTCAGCTGTTGCGGCGCCCCCAAGGCGGCGACCTTGCCGAGGTGAAGGATGGCCACCGCGTCGCAGAGCTCGTCCGCCTCTTCCATGTAGTGGGTGGTGAGGAGGACCGTGGTCCCGAGGCGCAGCCGCAGCTCGCGAACGTGCTCCCAGACCGTGCGCCGGGCCACCGGGTCGAGCCCGACGGTGGGCTCGTCCAGCAGCAGCACGCTCGGCCGATGGATGACTGCCTGGGCGATCTCCAGGCGTCGGATCATCCCACCCGAGAACCGCTTGACGATCACCTGGGCGGCGTCCTGTAAGCCGATCAGCTCCAGCGCTTCCCGCACGCGCTCACGACGTTCTCGCCGCGGCACGCCGTATAGCCGGGCGAAGACCATCAGGTTCTCCCAGGCGGTCAGGGCCCCCTCCGCCGAGACCAGCTGCGGGACGTAACCGATCCGGCGCCGTACCTCCCGCGGTTGCCGGACCACGTCCAGCCCGTCCACCCGGGCCGTCCCCGCGCTCGGCGGCAGCAAGGTGGTGAGCATCTTCAGCGTGGTGGTCTTGCCGGCACCATTCGGTCCGAGGAGACCGAAGATGGTGGCCCGCGGGATGGACAGCGTCAGGCCGTCCACGGCGGTGAGGGTCCCGAAGCGCCGCGTCAGGCTCATGGTCTCGAGCGCCGCCCGTGGATGGGCGTCTGCGGCGAGGCCCGACCGCGGAAGAGACGTCCGACCGGTCATGCCCTCGCTCCGTGTGCATCCGACGGGCCGAGGGCGTGTTCCAGAATCACCAGCCCGCCCGCCAGCGACGCGAGCTGCGCCTCGGTGAGGGCGCTCAGGAGCTCCGTCATCCGGGCTCGGGCGCGAGCGCGGGATCGTTCCAGCAAGGCCGATCCGGCAGGCGTCACCGTCAGCATGATCCGCCGACGCTCCTCCGGGTCTCCGGTCCGCATCACCAACCCCCGACGGACGAGCCGCCCCACCATGGTCGAGGCCGTGGGGCCACTGATGCCGATGAAGCCGGCCAACGCCGACAGCGAAGCCCCCGGGGTCCGAGCCAGGTAGGCGAGCACACGGAACTGCGGCACCGACAGGCCAGCGCCCCGCTCGGAACGCATCTCCTCGCGCAGGAACCGCATGGCCCGGGGGACCAGCTCCAGAATCTGGCGCGCACACGCCGCTGCCACGGGCGTCCCCTCCCCACCCGGCCGGCCGCGCGATCGGATCGTTAGCATGGCTAACATTTAGTATAGCTAATCTTATCGGACCTGCAACCCGTCCGCCGGCCGGGATCCCTGGCCGGGATCGCGCAGGCGGAGGCGCCGGGCTCGCCCTCGGGCGAACGCCAGCTCAACGAGCCGCCACGCGACGGCTTCTCACGCCCCCTGCGCCGGAGACCCGCCCTGCGCGGCCGCCGGCGAACGGCGGAGCCACAGGTTCACGAGTGCGATCACCACCGCCAGAGCGATGGTCCCCCGCACCAACCACGGCCTGAACACGAGAAGGCCCAACAGGGCATCGAGCGAATACCGCCCCGGCCCGGCGAAGGCCATGGCCACGGAACAGGTCGCCCAAGCGAGCGGCATCTCTACGCCGTTGGCAGCGACGAAGAACCCGTTCTTCCAGTGCACCGCACCCATCGCCACCACCATCGCGATCACGATGAGGCCGGGGCCCAACGGGCTCAGGAAGCCGAGGATGACCAGCAGCCCGCCGACGCCCTCGCAAAGACCCGCCGCGAGCGCGAAGAACCGGCCAGGCCGAAAGCCGAGCGACTCGAGCCACCCGCCGGTCCCCCCCAAGCCGTATCCGCCGAACCAGCCGAAGAGCTTCTGCGCGCCGTGTGCTGCGAGGTAACCACCTAGAATCAGCCGCACCAGCAGAAACCCAGAGTTCACGGCATCACCCTCCGTGGCCCTTGGCCACCGCGTCCCCCCGGATGGTTGCTGCTCATTCCTCCCACATCACCGCTTAAGGTGGTTGTCAAGGGGCCCCCTTCGTCCCCGTCCGGGAGTCGACTGGTACGTACCCTCGGGCTAGGGGTTTCGGCGCAGCCCCGGATGAGCAATCAGGGATTCCGCCACCGTGATCACGCGAGGGCTCCATGAGGAGACCCCGAGGCCGCCCCGGAGCCATCGACCGACCGACTCCGACCCGTTGAACCGCGAGATCCTCGACCCGTCATCGCGTCCTCCCCCGTCATGCGAGGTCCGGTCCGGGCGTGGAATGGACCGATAGACGGAGCGTGCTGCCGCAAGATCCGCCTAGGCTCACAAGAGCCCGACCGGACAACCTTCGGCTGACGGGGTCATCGGCAGGTGATCATCGGGCGGCCGCTCGGTAGTTCAGTTGTACAAGGCCGCTCGGGTAGGCTCGGCCATATTGCAACTCGAGCGATCGCTGGGCAGCGGTGCCCGAAAGAGGGGATGCCGTCGCCCAGCACGGCCCGGGCTACGAATAGGTCTGCTGCGACGAACGGGGAGATGGTGGCCCCCCCCGTCCCCGCGCAAACCCTCGCCCGGCCGCCGGAACCGCGTCGAGCCAGTCGAGCCGGCGAGCTCATCACCCGCATCTTCCCGGGCCAAGCTCGCGGTCACCCACCCGACTCCGCCGGGTCGGGCGGCCGGTGGATCCCTCGAGCGAGCCCGTCGCTCTGCACGCCGGCGTCCAGGGAGCCCGACACGAGAATCAGGGCAGCCCAAGAGCCGACCTTGGCCTGCTCAGCACGGCCGAAGAGGACGACATTGCGGCTCAAGACCCGCTTAGCCGCGGCGGATCGACCGCGCCGCGTCGAACCTCGGGGAATGTAGGTGCTGGACCGCGTCGATCCGCCGTACCGGACCGGAGTGCGGACGCCCGCGCCTCGTACCCGTCCGTTCGCCCTGTAGTACACTGTGGCCATGTTCGAGGGCATTTTCCGCGGGGAGCACCTCATCATCATCCTGCTCGTGGTGATCCTCGTGTTTCCCAACAAGATTGCTGGCCTGGGCGGAGCGCTGGGCAAATCGATCCGCGACTTCAAGAAGGCCATGAACGAGCCGGACACCGACGCCGGCAAGCCCGCGGACGCGAAGAGCCTGCCGGAGAAGAAGGTCGGCTAGCAGGAGGGGCCCGCGGACGAAGCCGTGGATCGTCCCCCTGCGCGCCTGCAGGCCCTACCCACTTCCTCCCGTCGCCACCCCTCTCGGCAGGCGTGATCTCTAGGTCAACGGCTCTCCGCCTGCGCGGCCAGCGATCGCTCCACCGACTCGAACTCGGCTGCGCGCCGCGGCTCGCGAACCTCTCGAAGGAACTCGGCGTAATAGTGGAGCACACCCGCGGCAAGGGGATGGTAGCTCCCGTCGGGCTTTCGGTTGAGCGACAGGGCTCGCTCGAAGAGCGCCCTGGCCGTTTGGGCATGCCCGCCGCGACGCTCGCAGTTGGCCAGCCCGACGATGCTGTCCGTTAGCTCCTGGTCCGCATCGCCGAAGATCCTCTCCCGCATCGCCAGGGAGCGCTCGAACAACTGGCGGGCGCGCGTCACCTCGCCCGCGCCGAACAGAATGGCCGTGCCCAGCCTCTCCAGGAAACGTGCCAGCTCCGGGTGATCGCCTCCGACGGCCCCCTCCTCGATGGCCAGTGCGCGCTCCAACAGCGGCATTGCTTCGGCGTACGCGCCCGACCGGATGAGCACGTCGCCGAGGTTGTTCAAGGCGCTCGCCAGGTCGGTGTGCCGGGGGCCAAGCACCTGTTCCTGGATGTGGACGACTCGCTCGAGGCGTGACCGCGCCGTGCCGTAGTCATCGATGGCCACGTCCAGGAGGGCGAGGTTGTTGAGGCTCCGCGCCACGAGATGATGATCGGGACCGAAGGCCTCCTGGCGGATGGCGAGTGCCCTCTCCCAGAGAGCCCGCGCCGTCGCCAACTCTCCCATGCGGTAGTGGATGGCGCCGAGATTGTTGAGGGTGGTCGCCAAATCCGGGTGGTTAGCGGGGAGGGCCATCTCTCGGATGCGGCGGGAACGCCCGAGGATCTCCCGGCCACGGTCATAGTCTCCGGTGCGCAAGCAGATCGTTCCCAGATCGTCCAGGGCGTCAGCGACCGAGGGATCGTCCGCACCCGCACACCCCTCGGCCACCGAGAGCGACTTCTCGAGCAGAGGAACGGCCGACTCGTACTCGCCCAGCTGCGTGCGGACCTCGCCGAGCTGCCGGTAGGTCTCGGCAGTCTCCAGGTCATCGGGGCGCCCTGCCCGCCGCTCCAGGGCGCCCTCCAGCAGCGAACTCGCCTCACGGTAGAGGCCCAAGCTGGCGTAGACCTTGCCGATGGTGAGCATGAGCCGAGCCTGGAGCTCGGGCTGCTCGGCGAGTTCGCTCGCGACGCGCGCTGCACCACGCTCCAGGATCTCTCGGGCGGTGATGGACCTCCCCCTCGCCTCGCCCGGGTCGGAAACGCGGAAGAGCCCCTCGAGGAACCGGGAGACCTGTAGGGCTGCCCGGGCCTCCCCCCGCGCCCTCTCCTCCGCCGCTCGCGCCCGCCGCTCTGCCTCCCGGGCCCGTACCAGCCCACCCATCATGCCGGCCAGGCCGAACAAGATGGCCGCCAGAAGGGCGAGCGCCAGCCCGACGCCAGCACCGTGCCGGCGCACGAACTTGGAGAGCCGGTAGGCGGCATCGGGGGGCCCGGCCGCCACCGGCTCGTGCCTCAGATGCCGCGCCACGTCCTCACCCAGCTCCGAGGCGGAGGAGTAGCGACGGGCCCGGTCCTTGGCCATCGCCTTCATCACGATCCAGTCGAGATCGCCCTGCAGGCTCCGCTGCAGGGAACGGGGCTCACTCCTCCTCGCTCGAGCGACACCTGGTTGCCTCGCCCCCAGGGCGCCCACCCGAGCGCTCGGCCGCACCGGGTCCACTTCCCGGATGAGCCTCTGCATCTGTGCGAGCGGCAAGGCCCGGAGCACACCGGGGTCGAAGGGCATCGCTCCGGTCAAGAGCTCGTACAGCAGAGCCCCGAGCGAATAGACGTCGGCCCGGGTGTCGACATCGATGGCGCTGGTGGGGTCGGCTTGCTCCGGACTCATGTACTCGGGCGTCCCCACGAGCTGACCCTGCTCCGTCGCGAAGGTGTCCTGGCCGAGGAAGCGGCTGGTGGCCTTGGCGATGCCGAAATCGATGATCTTGGGGATGGGCCGCCCGTCCCGCATGGCCACGAGCACGTTCGAGGGCTTGAGGTCGCGGTGGATGAGCCCGCGTTGGTGGGCGTGCTGCACTGCCCGGCACAGAGGGAGGAAGAGCTCCAGCCTCTCGCGCAGCGACAGGTGACTCCGGTCACAGTACTCGGTGAGTGGTGACCCCTCCACGAGCTCCATCGCGAAATAGGGCCTTCCCGCCTCCGTGGCCCCGGCGTCGTAGACCTTGGCGATGCTCGCATGATCCATCCGCGCGAGCGCCTGCTTCTCGGTCTCGAACCGCGCCACCACCTGCTCGGTGTCCATTCCCAGCTTGATCACCTTCAGTGCGACGGTTCGCTGAAAGGGCCGCGTCTGGAGCGCGAGGTAGACGATTCCCATCCCGCCGGCGCCGAGCTTCTCGAC
>Ga0335071_10006416_pt1 | contig 12136 bp, 9 predicted proteins | sample Lox_Sample_15_FD_206724 | JGI IMG/M metagenome (GOLD analysis project Ga0335071, IMG submission 206724) | Soil microbial communities from Loxahatchee National Wildlife Refuge, Florida, United States - Lox_Sample_1.5 | ecosystem: Environmental > Terrestrial > Soil > Wetlands | place: USA: Florida...
CAATTTCCAGCCAAGTATATTTCTGCTCATCTCCAATTCGCCTTGATACGTACAATCGTTGCCAGTTCGGATGTACTTATTGCTTTTCCCGAAACCGGTCGACGGACACCTCAATACCGGGCCTCAAGATCGGCAGCCCTGATGCGTTTGAAGAACGTCTCGCTAGAGTTTCTGGCGGTTGTACGCGCAGCGCTTTCGACGAATTCCTGAAGTCTCGAGTGCCAATTCAGCTCGGCGGGGTCCAAGATCCGTTTAGTGGCATAGAGTCAAGATACGGTATTACGCTGCGCGTCCTCCAAACTCTTGAGCGGTATAACTATCCAACAATTATCAGTACGAAATCTACACTCCCTACAAAAGAGCCATATTTGTCACTGCTTACCAAGATGAACGTTTTGGTTAGATTCTCGGCAGCTGGGGTGCAAGAGGCTTGCCGGGAACAACTCGAAGTTGGTTGCCCACCAATCACTGAGACGATGGCAGCAATGAGATGTCTCTCGAGCAGGGGTGTGCCTGTTTCTCTAAGAATACAGCCCGTGATACCCGGCCACGAGGGTGCGGCTCTCCGACTTGCAAGACGAGCCGCCCGCCATGGCGCGAAACATATCTCATTCGAATATCTCAAGATTGGAACTGAGGATCGCGACCGTACGCTCAAACGCATTTCTGATGCAATTGGGCAGGATGTGTGGACGACAATGGTTTGTAGAGGCATCAAGAGAATCGGCCGAGACTACACTCTAAGCACCGCCGCAAAATGCGCCTTCGTGCGCGAAGCAAAGCAAACATGTAGAGAGACCGGTGTGAAGTTCGGTGCTGGCGATACAGAATTCATTCACATGAGCGACGGAACAGGGTGTTGCAACGGTTCAGAGTTCTTCTTAAAGGGGTGCACTCAATTTCGCTCTAACTTCGTTGGCGTGCTTTCAGATTGCAAAATCGGGGACAAGGTCCGCTTCTCGGACTTACAACGCTATTGGCAACCAGAACGGAATGTGCATGCGTATCTGACTACGGACTCAAGAGGGCGGAGCTCCGACAAGCGCCTTTCGAGTTGGATGTCGCTTTTGGCCCGTCGCTGGAATGGCGGACGGAGCCCCTATTCGCCTTCATTCTTCTTCGGCGTTGTTTGGAAGGGAGAGTGGGACAAGAAAGGCTTTAAGATTTACGAAGTCGAGGATTCCTTCTAACAGCCGTGTGCCCACCCCTCGCACTTTTCGAAGGAGCCTGCCCTGAGCGAAGTCGAAGGGTGGGACCCGCCTCGGAGCCACGGCTCTCGACGATGCCCGCTCGCGGCTGTCCCCGCTTTCACCTAAGAATTCAAAAGTCCCGGCACTCCGCAGCGACGCGGCCGACCCCGGTTGACACGCTCTCCACCCCTATCTATAGTTCTCGCCACTCCAAAAAGGGGGAGGAGAATATGCGTCGAATCGCTTTGACAGCAATTGCTATTGCTCTGCTGTTGTCTGGAATCCAGTCGTTCTGCCAGATGAATGCGACGGTGGAAAAGTCGCTTCAACCGAAAGAAGAAGCCGGGTGGAAGGCCTGGAAACACCACAACGCAAAGCTGGTGGAAGAGTATGTCTCGGACGACTCCTTGAACATCGCCGATGGAACGGTGACTAAAGGCAAGCAGCAGATATTGAAGGCTATTACCGATCCCGGTTGCGTCGTGAACAGCTACTCGCTGTCTGATTTCTCCTATATGTGGCTGGACAAAGATACCGTCGTGATGACCTACACCGCTTCACAAGATGCCACTTGCTCGGGCAAGAAGCAGGCGGGAAAAGTTATCGCCACTTCGATTTGGCAGAAGAAAGGCGGCAAATGGCTGTCTCCATTCCACCAGGAAACTGAAGCCGGCATGTGACTGAATGGCGAGTAGACACCCTCACAAGCCGGGCGGCTTTGCCGGGCGCACAAAAAAGGGGGAGCAGATACGCTCCCCCTTCCTCAGCTAACCGAAGTCCGGGCAGTTTCTCCCGGCCACTCTTCAGTGGTAGCGATACCAGTAGTAGGCAATCGACGTTGAACTTAATCCCGACGCCGCCGACAGGTAGTTGCTTCCGTTGTACATAAAGATCTGCTGATTGCTGTAATTCAGATAGTACGACCAGTTGAACGACGAATTCATAACCTCCGGATAGCTCATCACCGCCGAGCCGTAGTCGGAGAGTTCCGCAAAGTGTCCATTGCTGAGCGTCGGACGCTCCATGATCCACTCCGCTTCCTCACCGTAATACACCGTTCCGTTCAGCGCCTGGCCGACCAGCACTCCTTGTTTTTTTGTGGTGTCCCACATGTTGAACCAGGCGTATGCCCCGTTCGGGTTGTAGTTGTGGTTGGCATCACCTACCCAGGCCAGCGCCCAAAAACTGTCGCCCGGATTGATCGACAAGCTGACATTCTGGGAGTACGGCTGGTTCGGCAGCAGCTCTTCCCACGCGCTGTAGCTGTAGAAATTCAAGAAGCCTGCGATGTCCGTGCAATCGTGCTCAGTTCCATCTTGCACAAGGTCCGAAGACGCATACCCATCGAGACCAACCCAGAATGACGAGTAAGTCGTGTTGTTCGATTCGCACGCGACAACGCTTGGGATATTCCACTGACCATAAACGGCATCAAAGCCGCGATAGGATCCGAAATCAACGTAGCCGCTCCAGTTGCCGGAAGTACCAAAGCTGTTCTGTACTTCTCCCTGTTGCGACTGGCCCGACCGCTTCGCCGAACGCACGATGTCCGTGCGGCTCACCAGATGCGGCGGGACCATGGTCATCGGCTGCGAAACCAGTTCACGCCACTTCGCATAAGCCTCAGGCGACGTGGATGCATCGGGACGTGGCGGAAAACCGCGACTAATCAATTCTTCATCCGAGAACTGCTCTGCCTCTTGCTCCGACAGTGCGGGCATGACTTGCGAGCCTTTCGGAGTTGGCATTTCCGTCTGTGGCGCCGGCATGTCCCTCGTCGGAGACGAACTGGCGCGCACATGCAGCGGATAGCGCACAGCCTTGCCGTTGGCTCGGCAATCGAGTTGCACGTCGATGCCATCCGCCAATTCCTGTTTTGCCTTCGCGTGGACCTGCACGTACCCTTCACCGTTGGCATAAATCCGGAGCTTATGCCCCGCTTCGCTTCCCCCGGCTGCATGCAGATCACACTCCGCATCGGGCATGGTCTTCAGCACAATCGGGGTTTGAACATTGGGTACAACGGTGAAACCCTTTTCAGCGGCAATTTTGTAGTTACCCACTTGCTGGCTAGAAACTGGAATCGCTAAAGCGTACAGCGATAGTGCAGACAAAGCCAGTAACCGGCTCATACCGGCGAAGACGCCGGCCGATGATTGGTGAATAGTCCCATTCGCGTTTTTCATAATTGTTCCTCCAGATCGTTTCGTTTTCTTAAAGCGGCTCGAACGTTTCAGTTGAAAAGTCCGGCTACCTTGGAATGTGAAAACAAGTCGGACAAAGGCTCACCAAACCATCTGAATTGATCTGAAGCAATCTGAACCAATCTGAAGAGAAGAATTCGCGGGGCTGCTGGGCCCGATCTCCGCGGGAGTATAGGCTTCGTTTCTTGGAGCGCGCGACCTCGAGCCTCTGTTGTAGCTTGGTAACGAGGAACTCAATGCCTCCGCAAAAAGGCACTGGCGCAGCTGTATGTGGAGCCCGACGGAAATGAGTGCTCGACAGGAATGCGAATCCCTCTAACTTCTCCCAAGGTGTCGTCGCATGTTGGCCAGATTCCCGACGGCGAAGAAGTGACTTTCTCGGATGGCAAGCAAGTAATAGGATCGGCGGCGCTTTCCGGAGGACAAGCCTCCTTCACAACCTCGTCCTTGTCGGTAAAGAAGCACACGATCAAGGCAACCTATCCCGGCGATACCTACTTCAAAGAGGTTCACAAAAGCGTAGTGCAAGTCGTAGAGCCGTGATCCCGGCGGTGTCTTCGGGACGATTCGAAAAATGACTTGAGCGGCGGATTTCACAACCCATTCCGCCGGCACGCGACAAGCGCAGAGACACGGGACAATCGGAAATCGAACTGACCGTAAGCTGAGCTTAGGCGTCTTCCTGGTAGGCGCCCACCGGGGAACTCATGCCATCTGCGAACGGGCCGGACTCTTCTCTCGGAACCAGCTCTCCTACTTTGAAGGCTCGCTTGCTTAGGAAGACCCACAGCACGCCGAGTCCGTAGACAAGTCCTCCGATCACCATCTGAAGCGCGAGGCCTTTGTAATTGCGCGGAATATACCAGAGGCGCATCAGCAATAGCGCGGCGACGAGTGGCGCGGTGATGAGCAATGGGAGTGTGTAGGCTTCGTGCAGATAGGTGCGCATGCGGATCCCGAGTTGGCGGCACAGATGCCACGGCATGAAGAGGAGCATGCTGCAGGCCAGCGGGATGGCGGTGCCGAGGGCGTCGCCGTAGATTCCATAGTAAGGGCCATGACCCGAGCGCTGGAAATAATGGACGAGCGTGATGCTCAGCAGCAGATTGACAATTCCTTCTCCGAGCGTGACGAAGGCCCAGGTGCGATGCTTGCTGGTTCCGAAGAGAACGCGGCCCGAAGCGGCCTGGCACCACATCAGCGTGGCGGAGGCGATGAGGATGCAGAGAACAGGATAGCTGGTGGCGACATATTTCTTGCCGACCCACACCTGGATGATGGATTTGCCGAGCAGCACGAGAACCGCAGTGATGGGCAAGGCGGTGAAGGCACTAAAGCGGTTGCCGGCAACGAAGACTTTGCGCAGGCGATCCATGTTGCCGGTGGCTTCGGACTGGCTGGCGATAGGCAAGAGGTTTTGCGCCAGCGCCATGACGACTTGCTGCGCGTAGGTGACAATGCGCGATCCGATGGTGAAATACGTGACCGCCGAGGCCCCAATCATGGTCGCTATAACGACGTTGTCGCTTTTGAACTTGAGCTGCGTCGCGATCATGATGAGCAGCGTGACGCTGCTGTAGTTGACGATGGTGCGGAAGGTGGTGCGGTTCACATACTTCAGGCCAATGGGAACCGGCCGAATGTAGTAGGCGACGAAAGAACGCATCAGCGAAGTGAATAGTGGGGCTCCTACGGTGATGGCCGCGATGGTAAGCAGGCCCTTCTGGTGATGAATGGCGAGGAGAATGAAGCTGAGTCGGAGGAAGTCTCCGACGATGTTCGCCCAGTTATTCACGTAGAAGCGCTGCAGGCCGTCGAGATATCCGCCGACCACGCCCATGGGGAAGCCGATGCCGACGGCGAGTCCGACGATGATGAGGAGCCATCGGGCTTCGCCTTGGAGCTCGGGCGGGATTTTGAAAATGTGGTCGATGTAAATCGACAGGATGCCGGTAAGGAGCAGGCTGACAACGCCGAGGCACGAATAAGTAAAGAGAGCGGTGTTGACGATCTTGGCGAGGTCTTCGACGTTTTCAGTGGCCGTAAATTTTGAGACATAGCGAACAACCGAGGAGCGGATGCCGAGATCGAAGAGGCCATAATAGCCAGTAATAGAGAAGATGAGGGCCCAGATGCCGAAAGCGGCGTCACCGAGCCAGTGAAGAATGATGGGCGAAAGAAAGAGGCCGACGAGGACGTCGCAGCCCAGCGAGAACCAGGTAGAGCCGATGTTAGTCAGGATCTGGCGTTTGTTGATGGCGGACATTACTTAGTTCTCAGTTCTCGGTTCTCAGTTGCTAGTTGCTAGTTCTTCGCTCTTGGCCTTCGTTCTTCGGCTCTGGGCTTTGGGTTCTAGGCTTTGGGCTCATGCATTCAGATTACGTTGGCTGACCTGTTCTCGCCCAGATTGGTAGGGCTTTCTGGTCCAGTTCACGGCTTTGGAGTCCGTAGCCCAGGAAATTCATCAACGGGTGCCAGGCTACTTCGATCTGCTCGATGCAATTTGGCGGCAGGCTTTCTTTCCAGCCTCCGGATTTTGCGGCTCGCACGAAGGGGATGTCTTTATTTGTGTTCTTCGTGCCGGTCCATTTGTCAGCATCCTGCTTTTCCAGCTTCCGCATTTTGTCGGCGGAGCTGCGCTCGACTGCCGCTTTGAGGCGGGCTTCGTCGGCTTGGATGCCGAGGAATTCGGCGATCTTCGCCGTCTCGTGAATCGGATTCGTGAGCAGGTCTTCGTAGCGTGTTAGTAGGAACGCGGAATTGCCGTGGCGCGCGCCGACCCAGCTAGCCACATGCTCCCACCATGAACCGTAGGAAGAAGTGTGTCCGGCGAGAAAGGGCTCGATGAATTCGTCGAGGGTCATGTCGGCGCGGATGTAGCGCTTCTTCTTGTCGAAGTGATATTCGGAAACGGCGACGTCGCGCGGGTCGCGGACCAGATAGATGACCTTTTTGAAGCGGGCGTCAAACGGTTCGTGGCTCTTTAGGATGCGCGGGCGCGGGACGGTTTTCAAAAAACGCCTGGTGATTACGCCCGGCGCTGGGAGCAGGTGGTTGATGTTCGCGAACGTTACCGTTTCGTTTGGGTGAATTAGATTCGCTAGCAGGAAACGGACCCAGGTATTGCCGGATTTCGGATAAGACACCAAAAACGTGTCATCCGGGTAGACGGCGTAGTGGCGGCCGGCGAGGTCGAGACCGAGGGCGCGCTTGGAGGCGAGTTTTAGGCGGCGCAGCATGATTCGACTTCTAAAGTCCGTATGTTGTCGGCAAACTGCCGATCCCCCGCTGCGCTTGGGATGACAACCCTTAAATACGTGCGGCAGCTAACGGGGGACATTGTCCGTCGCAGTGAAGTTGGCTGTGCCGAAGGCGGCGTACTCGCCCGCTTCCTGCGGCGTAATGGTTTCAAGGTCGTAGCCCAGGTGGTGCATGAGCGGTCCCCAGGCCGATTCGATTCTTGCAGCCTGCTCCATGGGAAGGTCTTTGTGCCAGCCTCCGGAGCCGGCGGCGCGGACGAATGTCATGTCCTTCCGCGAGCCGCGGTAGAGGCCGTGGTCCTGCTGCTTTTCCATATTGCGCATTTTGTCGGCGGAGCTGCGCTCGACGGCTTGCGCGAGGAGATCGGGGCTTACGGGCAGATTCAGAAATTTGGCGACTTTTTCCAGTTCGCGGGGCGTATCAGCAATCAGATCTTCGTAGCGGAGTTGTAAATAGCGCGGGCTGCCTTCGCTGGTGTAAAGCCACGTCGCGATATTCTGTCCCCAAGAGCCGTGGGGGCAGGTTTCGCCGTTGAGAAAGCGGGTGACGAATTTCTCGATGGGCGAGTCGACTTCGATCTTGCGGATCTTCTGATGATATTTGTATTGCGAGACGACGACGTCGCGCGGGTCGCGGATGATGTTAATGACACGCGGATAGCGTGGTTCGAAGCACTCGTGGCTTTTTATTATGCGCGGGCGCGGCATGCTCTCGAAGGTTCGCTTTGGAGTCGCCGTCGGGTCGGGGAGCAGGCGATTGATGTTCTCGAAAGTCGCTGGCTCGTTTGGGAATCGAAGGTTCGCAATCAAAAATCGGGTCCAGGTGTTGCCGGACTTTGGAAAGGAGACGAGAAAGACATCGTCGGGGTAAATATCGAGGGTCTTGCCTGGCCTTTGCAGGCCACGGGCTCGCTTGTAGGCGGACTTTATGTGTTTGTAGATTCCCGACATCATTAGCTCTCAGCGTCAGCCGTCTGCTTTCAGTTCTTGGCTTTGCTTTTAGTCTTTATTCTTTCTAAACAAAAATTTCCCTATCTTGTGCCGGCGTATTGCTCACTCGCTGGAGTTCTTGCTTGCATGGGCGGGGCGCCCGTGCCTCCACTTACCAGTTCATATCCCAATTCTCGCATCAAGCGGCCCCACTTCGATTCGATCTCGTGAATGCTGGCTTCCGAGAGCTCCTGCTTCCAGCCTCCGGCTTTGGCTGCTCGGACGAAGGGCTTGTCTTGCCTTGTGCGTTTCGTCGAAGACCAGAGATGTCCTTGCTTCTTTTCCAGTTCGCGCATGCGGTCTGCGGAGCTTTGCTCGATGGCGTAGGTGATTTGCTCGGGCGTGGTCGAAATGCCGAGGAAGTTGGCGATGCGCGCCATCTGGTGCGGGCCATCGGACTGGAGCGCTTCGTAGGTCACGAGCAACAGGCGCGGAGTGTTGCCGCGCGCGTAAAACCAAGTCGCCGTATTTTCGCCCCAAGTGCCATAGGGGTGATTGAGTTCACCGTTAACGAATCGCGACACGAACTTGTCTTTCGGGAAATCCTCGGGAATCGCTTCGCGCTTGATGTCGAAATAATATTCGGAGAGCACCACGTCGCGTGGATCGCGCACGATGTGGATCACCTTCGGATAACGGTGGTCAAAATAGGCATGGCTCTTAAGATAGCGCGGGCGCGGCAGTCGCGCGAGGTCGCGCCGTGTAAGCCCTTCGGGATCGGGTACGAGCCAGTTGATATTGGCGAAGTCAGGATGCTTTTCGGGATAGATGAGATTGGCGATCAGAAAACGCGTCCAGGTGTTGCCCGACTTGGGATAAGAAACGATGAAGACATCGTCGTGTAAGACGCACAGGTTGCGGCCTGGCTTGTTCAGTCCGAAGAACTGCTTGTAACCGGCGATCAAACGCTTCATCATGCCTTGGCTCCGAAGCGAATACGATTCGCGAATGAAACCAGCCGGGCGGTCGCAGCGGGCGCGAGGCCGAGGCCGAAGACGGTCAGGCTGATGCTGGGCTTGCGATAGAACTCGTTGGCCTGGGCGAGCGCCTCGCGGGCTTCAGCAAACTCGCGCTGTTCCAGCTTGCTCTTCCCTTCCTCGAGAAAATATTTTGCCTTGATCTGCCGGGCGCGCTTTTCGAGAACCTCGCGATCGGCGGGCTGCAGCGGAAGGCTGATCTTGTATTTCTCAAGGATGTTGAGATAGCCCTCGGCCATTTTTGCCCGCGACTGGCTGAGCGAACCCGGGCGTCCGACGGGCATGCGCGCCTGAACCTTATGCGAGTAGGCGATTTTGGCGCCGTGGAAGGCGGTGCGCACCCACATGTCGTAGTCGTCGCAGCGGAGAAGTGTCTCATCGAACATGCCCGCTTTGATGATGGCATCGCGGCGGGCGACTACCGTGGAAATCGGGATCTGGCAGCGCTCGACGAGCAGGGAGGCAAAGGTGGCTTCGCCGTGCGAGGGGCATCGCTTGGTGAACTGGCGCTCTTTACCCGGCATGCCGACGAGACCGTCGGAGTAGGTGAGGCCAAGAGACGGGTCGGCGGCGAAGAGCTGCATTTGATTGGCGAGGTGGTCGGGCATCCAGGTGTCGTCGGAGTCGAGGAAGGCGACGTACTCGCCGCGCGCGTTGCGGATGGCGTTGTTGCGGGCTCCGGCGGCGCGCTTGTTTTCCTGCTTGAGGTAGATAAGACGGCCATTGTGACGGGCCTGGTATGGGGCTAGAACCTTCTCTAGTTCGGGCGTGTCGGGCGAGCCGTCGTTGACCACGATAGCTTCGAAGTCCTGGAAGGTCTGGGCAAAGACGGAGTCGAGGCAGTTGGAGATGAAGTGCGCAGTTTTGTAGGCGGGGATGATGACGCTGACCGTCGGGGTCTGGACGCGGGGGGAACCGCTGATTTCGGGCGTCGAATTGGCGGTTTCGGTTTGCATTCTTCCCACACCGGGGCTAAGGCCCCGAAACTAAATTGCTGCGCTTACGGTGCGGCATAAGCCGCACCCCTTTAAGCCAAGATCAAAATCTTCGCCACCCACAAACGCTAGCCGGCACTGTGAAACACTTCTTCCTTTGCGCCGGACAGAATGTTGTTGGCGGCTTCTACGCCCATCATCACTGAGTGGTCCATGTTGCCGATTTCGTAGCGCCAGGCACCAAAGCGTCCGCGGGAATAAATTCCCTGCCGGAGCAGTGCCGGTTGGAGCACTGCCAGCGCGGCATCGCGACCCAGAGTCGGAATGGGATAGGAATATCCCACGATGCGATGATAGCGCGAGACGATCTTGTTCTGGTCGCCTTCATCCAGCATTTTTGCCTTGATGAGACCCTTGATGACCTGATCCAGGACTTTTTCCGGATCGGGATTTTCGCCGACTCGGAACGAAATTTCACACATAAACGAGCTGTAATGCTCTGTGTCGCCATTAGGCACGTTGTTGGGCGAGTAGTGCGAGAAATACGTGGCCCGGTAGCAGGGCATGTCGGCGTCGGTGAAATAAATCCAGCAGCGGCCGGTTTCGATCTTCTTTTTGAGGCCGATGCCAACGACCAGCAGATTGTTGTGAACGAGGCCGCGGGAGGCTTCGATCAGCTTGCTGTCGGCGGGCTTCATCATCTTTTGAATAAGCAGGTCGACCGGGGCCGTGGAGATCAGGTAGTCGTACGCATCGCCGGTGCCGTCTTCGAAAGTGATGCGCTTTTTGGCCGGCTCGATTTCGACCAGCTTCTTTTTGAATTTGATCTTGTCCGGGAAGTAGGCGGCGATTTTGCGGTAGATTTCGCCGGTTCCGCCGTAGAGTGGGAACTTGAATTTGCTGTTTGGGCCCCAGCTCACGTCGTCGCGCTCGTAGAGGACATTTTCTAGGAGCCGCTTGAAGTCCATGACCGCGACGCGGTCGGCGATCCACGACTTCGACATCTCTTCGAGCGGCGTGGTCCAGACTTTTGAGTTGTAGGGGAACATGAAGGCGTCGGCGATGCCTTCGCCGAAGGTGGCGAGGATCCAGTCGCGGAAATTGGATGCCGCCTTGGCGTTGCCGTTTGCCGCGGCCTTGGCCGCTCCGATCAGGCAACTGACCTGGACTTCTTTTGGGAGGTAGCGCAGGTTGCTCTGGAAGGGATACGGGATCCAGTGCTCGCCTTTGACGATCCAGCTCTCGCGGATGCGCTCGTGGACTTCCTTGCCGAGAGCCTTGTCGATGAGGTCGTCGAAATATTTGTAGTGCGAGAAGATGACGTGGCCGCCCTCGTCCCAGACGAAGCCGTGCTTGTCGACGTGCGAGGTGGCGTGGCCGCCGACGTCGTCACCCTTCTCGTAGAGAACCCAATTTTCATAGCCGAGTTCGTGGAGGCGGTAGGCGGCGCCCAGTCCAGTCGGTCCTCCGCCGATGATGACGATCTTCTTGCTCATGATTTCGATTAGCGCACGAGTTTTCCGAGTCCGCGAATCTTGCTGAACGAGATGAGGTGGATTGCGCTTGTTTTCTTAAGCGCCCGACTTCATTTCGAGTGGAATCAGCAACCTCCGAACCAGAACGAGGGAATAAAGGAAATTGTACCATTCGATTTTTACGGGAATGTGATGCCGGAGGTAACCGGGAGTCAGATGGCAGTCGTCAGTTATCAGTTTTCAGTTCTCAGTTAAACCAACACCGCAGAGGACGCTGAGGACGCGGAGTTAAACGGATTGAAACATCGTGGAGTCATCGGCGTTTTTGATTGGCAGAGTTTGGTTTTACTGACAACTGAGAACTGACAACCGAGAACTGGTTACAATATTTCCTGCCCATGGACAACAAAGCTATTGCTGGAATTCTTTATGAGACTGCCGATCTTCTGGAGATCGATGGGCAGGATTCGTTTCGCATTCGGTCTTACCGCAACGCTGCCGAGGCGATTGAGGCTTATCCGCAGCAGATCGCTTCTTTGATCGACGAGCCGAAAAAGCTGCTGGCTATTCCTGGGATCGGCAAGGGGATGGTGGCGAATCTCCAGCATCTTTTTGCTGAAGGAACGGTTGAGGTTCATGCCGAATTGCTTCAGAAATACCGGCCTTCGATGCTGGAGCTTTTGAAGATTCAGGGGCTGGGGCCAAAGACGATTGCCTTGATTTGGAGCGCTTATCAGGTTTGCGATCTTGACGGCGTCGAGAAGCTGGCGCGCGAGGGCAAGATTCAGGAACTGCCTCGCATGGGCGCGAAGCACGAACAGAAGCTGCTCAAGGCGATTGAAGACTACCGGCGGATTGGTGGACGGTTTTTACTAGACACCGCCGAGCAACTGGCCGAGAAATTGATTGCTCATCTCAAAGAAGCTCCAGGGATCGACAAGATTACTCCGGCGGGGTCGCTGCGGCGCGGGCGGGAGACCGTGGGCGATCTCGACATTCTTGTCACGGGCAAGGGCTGCTGCGCCGACGACACTCGCGAGGAAATTGCGCAGCACCTGATTCGCTTTCCCGGGCTGATGGAGGTCATTGCCAAGGGCGAGAACAA
>Ga0335071_10006417_pt1 | contig 12136 bp, 14 predicted proteins | sample Lox_Sample_15_FD_206724 | JGI IMG/M metagenome (GOLD analysis project Ga0335071, IMG submission 206724) | Soil microbial communities from Loxahatchee National Wildlife Refuge, Florida, United States - Lox_Sample_1.5 | ecosystem: Environmental > Terrestrial > Soil > Wetlands | place: USA...
CCATCCGCTGCAGCAGGGTCTTCAGTTCATCGGCGCCGTCGGGCGCCATGTTCGCATCCGCGGCGTCGGCGAGCAGCAGCTCGAGATCCTCGTCGAGCTCGCTCATCGATGCCTTCAGGTCTTCGACGGCGAGCATGGCCAGCAGCTCGCGCCGCAGGCACTCCAGCGCCGGCCGCAGCAGCGAGTGGGCGAAGGTGAAGGCGCGCGGTCCGCTTTCGTTGGCCGCGGGCCGCGTCAGCACCGCGACCACGGCCAGCAGCTCGCCGCCGTCGGCGCGGATCCAGAACAGGTACGCCGGCTGCCCGTCGAGCATCTCCAGGGCGCCGTCGCCGGATGCCGGATCGCGCGCCACCGGCAGCATGGCGTCCACGCGGCTGCTGAGGTCCGGCCCCAGGGTGGCATCGCTCGACCAGCGCATCCGGCCCGTGGCGTTGAACACCGCGATGTTCGCGGCACGGGGCAGCATGGCGCGAAACAGCTGGGCGAACGGCTCGAGCGATTCCCACGCAGCGCTGCCGGCGTCCTGCCTGACGGGTTCATTCATAACGTGAAACATCGCAAATACGGGCCACGGGAACCATGCGCCAGTTGGCGAATTGCACAAGGTTTTCGAAAGCTCTCCGGGTTCCGCCGCGGCGCACCAGCGCTGTGCACCGGCGAAATTTGCTGCATTGCAATATACATCAATTGGTAACCGGAGCGGGCTGCTGGAACCAGGGTCCGGGGTCAACCGGACGGCTGCCCCGGCGGATTTCGAAGTACAGCTGCGGACGGCTGCTGCCGCCGCTGTCGCCGCTGGCGGCGATCACGTCCCCCGGCGCCACCCTGTCGCCCACGGCCTTGTAGAGGCGGTCGTTGTGGCCGTAGAGGCTCAGGTACCCCTCGCCATGATCGATGATGGCGAGGAGCCCGAGGCCCGGCAGCCAGTCGGCGTAGATGACGCGGCCGCTGTACACCGCGCGTACGTCGGCGCCGCGTTCGGTATCGATCAGCATGCCGTCCCACTTCAGGCCCCCGGCGCGCGCCTGGCCGAAACGCGCGGCGAGATGACCGCCGACGGGCCAGGCGAGCCGCCCCCGCAGCGTGCCGAACGCTCCACCGGCATCACTCGGGAACGGCTGCAGGGCGCGCTTCAGATCGCGCAACAGCGCGCTCAGGGCCGCCTGCTGCCCCTGCAGGCGCCGCAGCATCTGCACGCTGTTGCGGGACTCGGCCTTGATGGCCAGCAGCGCCGCATCGCGCTGCGACCGCGCGGCCTCGAGCCGCGTCACTTCATCGGCCGTGGCGCTCTGCAGGGCATCCAGGCGCTGTTCGTCCGCGGCCAGCTGCGCATCGAGGCCGGCGAGGCGGGCGATGTCGGCGTCGATCGCCGTGATGACGCCGGCGCGGGCCCGGCCGAAGTACCCGTAATAGGCGAAAATGCGGCCCGCCCGGACCGGATCGCGCTGGTTGAGCAGCAGCTTCAGGGGCTCCTCGCGCCCGATCATGTAGGCGGCGCGCATCTGCTGCGCCAGGCCCGTGCGCATCGCGGCCACCTCGGCTTCGCGGTCGCGCTTCTCGGCCATGACGCCGGCGCGATGCGCCGTGCGCTCGGCGTGCTCGCGGCGCAGGTCCGCGAGCCGCGCGCGGGCCGCCGCCACCGACTCCTCCGCGGCCTGGAGTTGCCGGGCGAGCTGGTCGGACTGCACGGCATCCCGACTGACCTTGTCGCGGATGGCCGCGATCCGGCCCTTCAGCGCCTGCAGCTGGGCTTCCGTCTGCGCCTGCCGGGTGGCGGCCGGCGCCCCGGCCGGGGCGCCGGGCGTCGCGGCCAGGAGGCCGGCGGCCGCCGCGAGGCAGCAGCTGCGCACGATGCGACGCGATACACCCATGCCCGCTATACTACGCGCCCTTTTTTGCAGGTATCTCTGTGGAACCCGGATGGACCGGCTGATCGAATACATTGGACATCATCCGCTGCTGGTCGCCGCCGGCGCGGTCGCGGCGCTGGTCGTGCTCGCCTATGAGTACTACCTGCGCATGCAGGGCCTGAGCGCGATCTCTCCGCAGGAGCTCATCCGGCTGATGAACCAGGGGGCTCTGGTGCTCGACATCCGGGGCCTCGAGGAGTTCGCCGCCGGGCACATCAGCGGCGCCCGGCAGCTCACGCCCGAGCAGCTGCCCAAGGCCGGCGAGACCCTGAAGAAGCATCGCGAGAAGCCCGTCATCGTCTACGGCGCCGATGAGACCGGTGGTCCGGTGGTCGTGCGCAAGCTCGCCGCGCAGGGCTTCACCCGGGCCTTCTGCCTGCGCGGCGGACTTGCCGCCTGGCGGGCCGAGAACCTGCCGCTCGCCAAGGGCTGATGCGTGCCGCGGATCGAGTTCTATGCGACCAGCTGGTGCCCCTATTGCGAGCGGGCCCGCGCGCTGCTCAGGTCCAAGGGTGTCGCGTTCGAGGAAATCGACATCGAATCCCGGCCCGGCGCCCGCGAGGAAATGGTCGCCCGCAGTGGACGGCGCACGGTGCCCCAGATCTTCATCAATCAGGCCCATGTCGGCGGCTGCGATGACTTGATCGCACTCGAAGACGCCGGCCGCCTGGATCCGCTTTTACAGGAGACGAATCGATGAGCGACAACAATGACGGCGGCGCGACGGCCGCGGTGCTCGGTGACCCGAACGCCACCGGCGCCCAGCTGGCCCTGCAGGCCGTATATCTGAAGGACTGCTCCTACGAGGCGCCGAACGGCCCTCGTGTGGACGGCCAGTGGAACCCGCAGATCAACCTCGACCTGCATACCGCCGTGAACCTCCTTACGCCGGAGCTGCGTGAGATCGTGCTGACCGTGACCGTATCGGCCAAGCAGGGCGAAGCCACCATGTTCCTGGTCGAGGTCAAGCAGGCCGGCGCCTTCCTGATGCGCAACCTGACCGAGGACGACGCGCGCCGCGCGATCGGCACGATCTGTCCGAACGTGCTGTTTCCCTTCGCCCGCGCCGCCGTCTCGAACCTGGTCACCCAGGGCGGTTTTCCGCAGTTCCTGCTGCCGCCGGTGAACTTCGAGGCGCTGTACGAGCGCGCGCTGGTCGATGCCCGCAACCAGGCGCCCGCGACCAAGAACTGACCGGCCGATGCCGACCGGACCGGATTTGGCGCAGGCCGGGTCGGCCATTGCGGTACTGGGCGCGGGATCCTGGGGAACCGCGCTCGCCATCCAGTTCGCCCGCAGCGGCAAGGCCACGCGGCTGTGGGGACGCGATCCGGTTCAGGTGGCCGCGATGGACCGCGATCGGGTCAACCGGCGTTACCTGCCGAGCGGCCATTTTCCCGACTCGCTCAGCGTCGGGACGGATCTCGCGCAGCAGCTCTCGGGGGCGCTCGACGTGCTGCTCGCGGTCCCGAGCGATTCCCTGCGCGCCATGTTCGGCCAGATCCGGCCCCTGCTCGGGCCGCAGATGCGCCTGGCCTGGGCCACGAAGGGCTTCGAGGCCCACAGCGGCCTGCTGCCCCACCAGGTCGCCCGTGAAATGCTCGGCACGGGCCGCGCATTCGCGGTCCTGTCCGGTCCCACCTTCGCATCCGAGGTCGGCGCGGGCCTGCCCACCGCGATGACCGTGGCCTCGGCGGATGCGGCGTTCGCGGCGGCGCTGGCGCAGGATCTGTCGTCAGCGAATTTCCGCGCCTACACCTCCACGGACATCATCGGCGTCGAGGTCGGCGGCGCCGTGAAGAACGTGCTCGCGCTGGCGGCGGGGTTGTCCGATGGCCTCGGGTTCGGCGCGAACACCCGCATCGCGCTCATCACCCGCGGGCTGACCGAGATGGTGCGCCTCGGCGTCGCGCTGGGCGCCAGCCGTGACACCTTCATGGGCCTCGCGGGCCTCGGGGATCTGGTCCTGAGCTGCACCGACGATCAGAGCCGCAACCGGCGCTTCGGGCTGCTGCTGGCGCAGGGCCGCAGCATCGAACAGGCCCGCTCCGAGATCGGCCAGGTCGTCGAAGGGGTGCGGGCCGCCCGCGCCGTGCGCGCCGTCGCCGAGCGCGAGGGCGTGGAGATGCCCCTGTGCGAGGGCGTGTACCGCGTGCTGCATGAAGGCCTGCCGGCCGCCGAAGTCGTCCGGGCGCTGATGCGCCGGCCGATCCGGGCCGAGGCGGAGTAGGCGGCCCGCGACCTCAATGGCTTGCGGGCGCCGCGTTCGGCCGGGCCACGAGGGTGCAGGTCGCGGCCACCGGCCCTGCCGGAGTGTCCAGTTGCACGACATCCCCGGCCGATCTGCCCGCGCAGGCTGCATCGGCGTAGGGACCGTGGACCACGGCAGCGGGCGCCGTCGTGGCGCGCGGCGCTTCCGTGGGCGGGACGATGGCGCGCGGCCTCTCGGCGGGCGGTGCCTCGGCGGGCGCGGCACGGGCGACCTTCGGTCGATCCGCGTCACCGCCGCCGAAGAAGCTGAAGATGCTGAAAGTGCCGCGGGTGTCCTCGGTAAACCGCAGCGACTCGACGAAGCGGATGGCATCGGCCGATGCTTCGGCCTGCGGGGCCAGGGACTGGCCGACCACGGTATACAGATGCCGGTCGACGAAGAAGATTGCGACCGCCGAGCGGCTGCCGTCGGCGCCGGTCACGCGCAGCGCACGCCCGCGGTTGCCGCTGACGCGCACGGCGGTGGCCGCGGTCACCTGGCCCGATGCCCGCAGGGACCTTTCGGCCCCGGCGATGGTGTTCAGGGCGTCCTCGTTGGTGTTCGCGTAGTTCGCGACGCTCAGCGTGCAGACGGTCTGGTCCAGGCGGACCGTGTAGCGCGTCACCGGCAGCGATTCACCGAACGCATCCTTCACGATGGCCGTCTCCACCGCCGGCACGCCCGGAAACTCGACGCTGAATCCCGGCTCGGGATAGTCGTATGCCTTCCATTCCTGGGCCGCCGCCGCGATCGGCAGCAACAGGGCCGCCATCACCATCGCTACCATTGGCTTCATCGATCTGCTCCGTATCACTGTTCACTCCCCCGGCTGGGCCATTTCGAACTGCTGCTGGCGCCAGGCTTCGTAGACCACGAGCGCCACGGCGTTGGCGAGATTCAGGCTGCGGTTTCCCGGGCGCATCGGAATGCTCAGGATCCGCTGCGCCTCGACCTGCGCCAGCGCCGGCGCGGGCAGGCCGCTCGATTCGGAGCCGAAGAGCAGCGCATCGCCGGGCTCGAACCGGACCTGCGAGTACCGGGTCGGCGACCCCGTCTCGATGGCGAACAGCCGCGCGGGTCCGAGGGCGGCGAGGCACTGCCCGAGCTCATCGTGGACCAGAACCGGCGCGAGCTCCACATAGTCGAGGCCCGCGCGCTGCAGCGAGCGGTCATCCAGCTCGAATCCGAGCGGCCGGATGAGGTGCAGCGTACAGCCGGCGTTGGCGCACAAGCGGATCACGTTGCCGGTGTTCGGTGGAATTTCCGGCCGATGCAGGATGACGTGGAACATGCCGGATCAGTCCGGTGCGGCGACGGGGAATCGTCGCATCTCGCGCTGACCCTGGAAGATACTCTCGATGGGCCGGGCGAAGAGGCCCGCAATGGCGAAGGCCAGCGACAGGCTCGGCTCGTAGCGGCCGGTTTCCACGGCGTTGATGGTCTGTCGCGAGACCGCGAGCCGCGCGGCGAGATCACCCTGCGTCCAGCCGCGCTGCGCCCGCAGTTCGGGGAGGATGTTCTTCATTTGGCGCGGTACAGGACCGACAGCATCAGCACCGTGAAGACCGACCAGCCGAACAGGTTGATGCTGATCATCGACAGGCGCGGATAGCCGAGCAGCTCGAGGCAAAACCAGCCCAGGGAGCTGAACGCCAGGATCACTCCGGTGAGCGCGGCGCAGCCGAGGATGCGGCGCCGGACGTATTCATCGCTGGCGCGGTACACCCAGCCGATGATCGAGACCACGAGCACCAGGGTCAGCGTCGGCACGAGCACCACGATATCCCGGGTCCCGCCCGCGGCCAGATACCTCGGCGCGAGCGCCGCCGCCAACAGGGTGCCGAGATAGGCCCACAGGGCGAAGAGAATCCCGCTGACCGGCGAGGAGTAGAAGCGGACGATGCGGGCGGTGTTCATGGCGGCCTGCCTGTAAAGCTTGCTTTACTTTACGCCCGGTCGCCCGGAAAGTAAAGCATGCTTGTCAACCCCGGGAGGCCGGCATCGGGGTCTGCGGCGGCGTCGGGAACCGCACGCCGAACTCCCGGAACTTCGCGAGCAGCCCGAGCATGATCCCGTGCTGGACTTCGGCGTATGCCACGAGCTCCGGCGCGCGCACGTAGTACACGACTTCGTACCGCAGCGCCGTCTCGGTCAGGCTAAGCAGGGTACAGCGCTCGAAACGGGCTCTCGGAGATGCTTCGATGACCTCGCGAACGGCGTCCGGAAGGCTGTGCAGCAGCGGCACGGGCGTGTCGTGGATCACGGGGATCTCGAAGGAGACGCGCCGCTCGCGCATGCGGCCGAAGTTGCGGATGCGGGACTTGGTGATGTCGGCGTTCGACACCACGATCTGCTCGCCCGTGATGCTGCGGATCCGCGTGCTCTTGACGCCGATGTATTCCACGGTGCCCGTGAGGGTGTCCAGGGTGAGCAGATCGCCGATCACGAACGGCTTGTCGAGCGCGATCGACATCGAGGCCAGCAGATCCCCGAGCACCGCCTGCACCGCCAGGGCCACCGCGATGCCGCCGATCCCGAGGCCCGCGAGCAGCGGCCGGATGGCCACGCCGAGGTTGTCGAGCGCCAGCAGCACCGCGAGCCCCCAGATCAGCACTCCGGCCACGAACAGGATGATTTCCATCGCGCCGGTCAGCGCCGCATCGTGCCCCTGGACGTTGCGGCGGCGCTGGTCGATGGCGTAGCGCAGCGTCGCGGTGGCCCAGCGGGCGGCCTGGTACCAGAAGACCAGCGTGATGGCCACATCGATGCCGTGATCGATGCGGTGCGCGAGATGGTTCGTCGCGGGAAAATCGAGCTGCCCGAGCGCGCTGTACAGCGCCACGCCCCAGATGAAGAGGCCGCCCGTGCCGGCGATGAGCCGGGTCGTGAGATCGAGCGCCACCGGCAGCACCCGGCCGGTCTGCGTCCACCTCAGGCGCCGGGTGCGGCAGATCCTGCGGATCGCGAACAGGGCGGCGAGCAGCACCAGCAGGACGAGCAGCGCCGCGGCCCAGTCACCGACGCTGTTCCACAGCAGCGCGCGCTTCGAGAACTGATCCAGGTTCGGCATGGCCGCCGGATTTTCTCACGGAACGCGCTACTCGGCGGTGTTCATCCCGAGTTCCTTCAGCTTGCGGGTGAGCGTGTTGCGCCCCCAGCCGAGCAGCTTCGCCGCATCCTGGCGATGACCCTGGGTGCGCTTCAAGGCGGCGCGGATCAGCACCCGCTCGAACTCCGGCTGCGCATCCGTGAGCAGCGGGCGCTTGCCGACCATCGCCTGGCGGTCCGCCCAGCTCGCGAGCGCCTTGGCCCAGTCGACCTCCCCCGCGGCCTCGCCGTCCGCGGCGAGTTCGGCGGGCAGGTCCTCGATGCGGATCTCCGACCCCGGCGCCAGCACCGTGAGCCGCCGGCACAGGTTGACCAGCTCACGGACGTTGCCCGGCCAGGAGTGGGCCGCGAGCTTCTCCTTCGCATCCGCGGCCAGCACCTTCGGCTCCACGCCGAGCTCCATCGCGGCGACGTGCAGGTAGTGATCGAGCAGCTCCGGGATGTCTTCCGCGCGCGCGCGCAGCGGCGGCAGCTCGATGCGGATGACGTTCAGCCGGTGGTAGAGGTCCTCGCGGAACACGCCGCGCTGCACCCGGTCCTGCAGGTTCTGGTGGGTCGCCGCGATCACCCGCACGTCCACGCGGATCGGGGTCTGGCCGCCGACCCGGTAGAACTCCCCTTCGGCCAGGACGCGCAGCAGCCGCGTCTGCAGCGGCGTGGACATGTCCCCGATTTCATCCAGGAACAGCGTCCCGCCGTCGGCCTGCTCGAAGCGGCCGCGGCGCAGGCTGTCGGCCCCGGTGAAGGCGCCCTTCTCGTGGCCGAAAAGCTCCGACTCGAGCAGCTCGCTCGGGATCGCCGACGTGTTCAGCGCGATGAAGGGCTTCGCGGCGCGCGGCGAGTGCTCGTGCAGCGCGCGCGCGACCAGCTCCTTGCCGGTGCCGGACTCGCCGGTGATCAGCACCGTGACGCTCGAGCGGGACAGCCGGCCGATGGCGCGGAACACCTGCTGCATGGCCGCGGCCCGTCCGAGCAGCTCCGGAATCGGCGGCGGACTGCCGCCGTCGGCCGGGGTCGGGGTCCCGGTGCGCGCCGCGCGGCGCACGAGGTCCACCGCCTGGTCGATGTCGAAGGGCTTCGGCAGGTACTCGAAGGCGCCGCTTTCATAGGCCGACACGGCGTTGCCGAGATCGGCGTACGCCGTCATCACGATGACCGGCAGGTTCGGCCGCGCCTCGCGGATCCGCTTCAGCAGATCCAGGCCCGACTGGCCGGACATGCGGATGTCGGTGATCAGCACGTCCGGTGCGTCGTTGCGCAGCGCCGTCAGGGCGGGCTCCGCCGCATCGAAGGTCCTCGGCAGCATGCCGGCGTTGCGCAAGGCGCGTTCGAGCACCCAGCGGATCGATGCGTCATCGTCCACCAGCCAGACGCGAAGATTCAATGTACTCATACAGCTTCCTCGAGAGGCAACATCAGCTTGAACACGGTGCGGCCGGGTTCGCTCTCAAATTCGATGAGTCCTCCATGCCGGGTGACCAGATCCTGCGCGACCGCGAGGCCGAGTCCGGTGCCGGTGGACCTGCCGGTGACCAGCGGATAGAAGATGCTGGCGCGCAGCGCCGCCGGCACGCCCGGCCCGTCATCCTCGACCTGGATGCCCGCGGCCAGGCGATGGCGCCGCCCGGCGATGCTGACGTTGGAGTAGGCGCGCGTGCGGAAGGTGATGTGGCCGTGGTCGCCGACGGCCTGCATGGCATTGCGCGCCACGTTGAGCAGCGCCTGGATCAGCTGGTTGCGGTCGAAATTCGCGCTCGGCAGGCTCGGATCGTAGTCGCGGTCGATCACGACGCCCGCGGGCGCCTCGCCGCGCACCAGGTGATACACGTGCTCGCACAGCTCGTGGATGTTCAGCTGCGTCTTGTGCATCGGCCGGTTCGGTCCCGTCATCGAGGCGACGAGCGCGCTCAGGCGGTCGGCCTCCGAGATGATGACGTTGGTGTATTCCTTGAGGTGCTCGTCGGGCAGCTCGCGCTCGAGCAGCTGCGCCGCGCCGCGCAGGCCGCCCAGGGGGTTCTTGATCTCGTGGGCCAGCTGCCGCAGCATCATGCGGCTGCTGTCGAGCCGCACCAGCATTTCGTTCTCGCGGGAGATGCGCTGGCGCGCCGTGGTGTCGGTGAGCTCGAGCAGCAGGTGCGTGCCGGTCACCTCGCCCTCGAGCGGGGTGATCGTGACGTCAACGATGCGCGGCTCGCGCGGCATGGACCTCAGGTTCAGGACCAGTTCACGGTCCGCGAAGGCTTCGCCGGTCTCGATCGAGCGACGCAGGATCGAATTGAGCCCGTTGGTCTCGAGCAGGTGATCGCCGAAGGGCCGGCCGCGGCTCTGGTTCAGGCTGAAGGCGAGCAGGTCCTGCGCGGCGACGTTCGCATAGATGGGGCACAGCTGCGCGTCGAGCAGGATGATCCCGGTGGACAGCGCATTCAGCAGATCGGCCGAATCGAAATGCGACAGCGGCGACGGCAGGGAGTGTTCAGGCGCCACGGGGCACCTCGAACCGCGGCGTCAGGGGCGGCCGACTCCGGGCACCTTCGGCGCGGCCGGCACCGTCGGCGCCATCGGCACGGTATTCGCCGCGGACGAGCGCTGTCTTATGGAAAAAGTCACGGGAGTCGCGTCGCAGGTGACTTCGCCGCGGGCGTTGGTCACCTGCAGGGTCAGGGTGTGATCGCCGCGATCGACCTGGGAGAGCGTGAAGGTGCCGCCCGGCGCCAGCAGCGAGGATATGTCCACGCCGTCCATGCGCAGCGTCGACTGGGCGCCGTCGCCGGCATGGGCGAGCGTGACGTGCCCACTGACGGTATAGGTATCCAGGAACACCTGCCCGGCGGACGGGGTGTCGATGACGCAGACCGCGGGAGCCGCGGCCGGCGGCGCTGCGGCCACCGGGGGCGGCGCGGCCGCCGCCTGCGCCCCGTAGGTCTGGGCACCGGAAACCTGCAGCTTCTGCGCCTTCGGATTCGGCTGGTCGCTGAAGTGCGTCACGCCCTCGTCGTCCACCCACTTGTAGACCGTGGCGGACCAGGCGCCGGCGCAGGCGCCGAGCATCAGCAGTAGTGGCAGTCCTCTCATGGAGCCGAAGCATAGCCCCGACGGCCCCCAAGGACAAAAGCAGCCCGCAGCCGTGCTCCCCCGCGGTCAGCGGGGGAGCAGGCTCGATGCGTTTCCGAAGTGCATTCTCGAAGACGGCCACCGTCATCAGCAGCTGTAATACAGTTCCAGCTCGATGGGGTGCGTGGCCATGCGCAGCTTCGTCACCTCCTGCATCTTCAGCCCGATGTAGGCATCGATCAGGTCGTTGGTGAACACGCCGCCGCGGGTCAGGAACTCGCGGTCCTTGTCGAGGTGCTCGAGGGCCATGTCCAGCGAGTGACACACCGTCGGGATGTGCGCGGCCTCTTCGGGCTCCAGGTCGTAGAGATCCTTGTCGGCCGGGTCGCCCGGGTGGATCTTGTTCTGGATGCCGTCGAGGCCCGCCATCATCATCGCCGCGAACGCGAAGTACGGATTCGCCGTGGAGTCCGGGAAACGCACTTCGATGCGGCGCGCCTTCGGGTTCGACACCCAGGGAATGCGGATCGAGGCGGAACGGTTGCGGGCGGAGTACGCCAGCATCACGGGCGCCTCGAAGCCGGGCACCAGGCGCTTGTAGCTGTTGGTCGCCGAGTTCGTGATGGCGTTGATCGCCTTCGCGTGCTTGATGATGCCGCCGATGTAGTACAGGGCGAGCTCCGAGAGGCCGCCGTACTTGTCGCCCGCGAACAGGGCCTTGCCGTCCTTCTGCAGGGACTGGTGCACGTGCATGCCGTTGCCGTTGTCGCCGACGAGGGGCTTCGGCATGAAGGTCGCCGTCTTGCCGTAGCTGTGGGCCACGTTCAGCACGCAGTACTTGAGGATCTGCACCTGGTCAGCCTTGCTGACGAGGCCGCCCGGGCCGACGCCGATTTCGCACTGGCCGCCGGTGGCGACCTCGTGGTGGTGCACCTCGACGACCATGCCCATTTCCTCGAGCGCGTCGCACATGGCCGAGCGGATGTCCTGGAAGGCGTCGATCGGCGGCACCGGAAAGTAGCCGCCCTTGATGCCGGGGCGATGGCCGCGGTTGCCTTCCGGGTATTCCTTGCCGGAGTTCCAGGCGCCCTGGATGGAGTCGATTTCGTAGAAGCAGCCGTTCAGGCTCGAGCCGCTGCGGACACTGTCGAAAACGAAGAATTCATTTTCCGGACCGAACAGCGCACTGTCGGCGATGCCGGTGGACTTCAGGTACGCCTCGGCGCGCTTGGCGAGCGAGCGCGGGTCGCGCTCATAGCCCTGCATGGTGGCCGGTTCGATGACATCGCAGCGGATGTTGATGGTCGTGTCTTCGAAGAACGGATCGATGACGGCGGTCGAGGCCTCCGGCATCAGGATCATGTCGGACTCGTTGATCCCCTTCCAGCCGGCGATCGAGGAACCGTCGAACATCTTGCCGTCCGTGAACAGGCCGGCATCGACGAGGCGGGCCGGGATCGAGACGTGCTGCTCCTTGCCGCGCGTGTCCGTGAACCGGAGATCTGCGTACTTGACCTCCTTCTCTTTTATTAGCTTCAGTACATCAGTCGGTGTCATATCGCCTCCGAAAATGGGGTTGCCCGATGTGCATCGAGCGGCTTGATATTGCAGCCCCTGTGCCAACATGAGGCACTAGCGAATCAATAAGTTAGAACTGCATCACGGAAATTGTGCACTATAAGGGTGCGTATTGAAAAGCCCCCGCTCCGAATCGGGGCAGGTCCGGGGCCGCAGCCGGAACTCCCTGGTGCAACGCGACAACATGCCTGTTTTCGGTGCGCCGCGGGCGTCGGGCGTGAAGCCGCCACCTCGCTAT
>Ga0335071_10006418_pt1 | contig 12133 bp, 11 predicted proteins | sample Lox_Sample_15_FD_206724 | JGI IMG/M metagenome (GOLD analysis project Ga0335071, IMG submission 206724) | Soil microbial communities from Loxahatchee National Wildlife Refuge, Florida, United States - Lox_Sample_1.5 | ecosystem: Environmental > Terrestrial > Soil > Wetlands | place: USA...
TCGCGGTGTACAAGACCTCCAAATCCAACATCCAGTCTGCTCTCAAGGCGGTCTTCGGTTCAACGCCGACCACGGCAACAACGTACCCATGCGATGCCAAGGACACGAACTCGCTCGCCCGCGGTCTCTTCTACCTGACCAAGGGTGCGCCCACGCCGATTGAGAACGACTTCATCACCTTCGCTGCCTCGCCCGCTTCCTGCGACGCGATGCACACGGCCGGCGTCTTCTGTAACGCTGACCTCGCGTAAGGCACACTCAATCTCAACAAATTTTTTATGGACCTGCGCGACACCCCGAAGATCCTGTTCCTTACAGCGGCCGCCTCGATGGCGCTCCTCGTGATCCTCATCTTCGGGTTCATCGCATGGACCGCTGCCCCTGTACTCGTAAAAACCGGGCCCGGGTTCATCACCGGAACCGTCTGGGACTACGATACCAGCACATACGGTATCCTGGTCTTCATTGCAGGAACCCTGGTCCTGACCGCCGTCACCATGGCAATCGTCATCCCCATTGGTATTCTCACGGCGATCTACCTGGCAGAATGGGCACCGGCCCCCGTTGAAAGAATACTCAGGCCGTCCATCGAACTCCTCATCGGGATCCCGTCGGTCGTCTTCGGTATCTTCGGGTTCTTTGTTCTCAGGGGATACTTCGCGCACACCATCAACCCGGCCATCGGGGCCGTCCTTGGCTGGATTCCCTTCCTCCGGGACACGACGCCCGGGAGCGGGACGGGAATCCTTCTCGCCGCCACCGTCCTCTCGGTGATGACCCTCCCCACCATTGTGGCCCTCTCCCAGGAAGCGATGCGCTCGGTCCCGAAGGAGTTCCGTGAGGCATCGCTTGCCCTCGGGGCTACCCGGTGGGAGACCGTCCGGCACGTCGTGCTCCCGTCAGCATTCCCGGGCATCCTGACTTCTGTCATTCTTGCCATGATGCGCGCGGCAGGAGAGACGATGGCCGTCGTGATGCTTCTCGGCAACCTGGCAGAGCTGCCGGGCTCTGTTCTCGGAGGAGGGTACGCGATGACCTCCAAGATCCTGAACGACATCGGGTTTTACATGGGAGAGGCGGAGCCGAGGTCAGCGCTTTTCGCCATTGCCCTCGTCCTCTTCATCATCGAGATCGGGATGGTCGCCATAGTCCGCGCCGCAAGCGCCCGGATCCGGGGTGCATGCCCGTGATCAGCCGGAAGCGACGTGCCACGGAACATTTCGTGAAATTCCTCTGCCTTGCCGCGGCGGTCACCGGGTCCCTGATGCTCTTTTTCATCGTCGGGTCCGTGTTCCTTGGGGCGATCCCTTCCCTGACGCCGTACTTCCTGTTCACCCCGGAATCGGCAACTCCGAGAATCGGAATGGGGATCCTCAATGCGATCGTGGGCACGATGATCCTGTCGGTCACCGCGACCCTGCTCGCCGTACCACTTGCCCTCGGGACCTCTGTCTACCTCCAGAGGTATGCCCGGCCGGGGCGACTTGTCGGAACCATCAGGTTCTTCATCGAGGTGCTCTCGGGCACGCCGTCCATTGTCATCGGCATGTTCGGGTTCCTTGTCTTCGTATACTACATGAAGTCGGTGACAGGCGGCTTCTCTCTTATGTCGGGATCCGTCGCCCTCTCCATCCTGATCATGCCGGTCATCGAGCGTGCCATCGAGGATGCCATCATGAGGGTGGACTTGTCTCTCGAGGAGGGTTCGTATGCCCTCGGGGCGACGAAGTACCAGACGATCCGGGGCATAACCCTCCCGGTTGCCATGTCGGGGATCCTGACGGGCACGATCCTCGGGTTCGGCCGTGCCGCCGAGGAATCTGCGGTCGTGATCCTCACCGCCGGTTACACCCAGTTCATGCCGGAGCTAGCCGTGAAGTCGAACCCGGCCTTCGTATTCGGCGTGAAGGTGTACCCGGTCCAGGATCTCGTCGCGAGCCTCCCCTATGCCGTTTACCATGCATACGAGAACTCGAACGTGATCCCGCTCTCGAACGGCTTTGCAGCGGCCTTCGTCCTCATCTGCGTGGTTCTCATTATCAACATCGCCGCCCGGGTGGTCCTCCACCTCGGTTTCGCAGGGAGCGGCGCTCCCATCTCGGCCCGGCTCCGCAGTGCCCTCTCCATGCGCAGAATCGACCGGGTGGTGGAACCCGACAGATCCCCGCGGGAGGGTGCCGCAGCATGCCCCTTCAGGGAGCTGGATCTCGAAGAGACGCGGCATGTGTCAGGCCCCTCGAACACACAGGGGGACAGGAGGGGCGGGCCATGAAGGCAGGCAGGGTCCTGGTACTCCCATTCGCCGTCCTCTGTTTCTTCCGCTGTCCGGTCATCCCGGTTCCGGATCACGAAGACAGGGAAACCCGTCACCCTGAGGCAATCCGGAACCTGTCCCGTCCCTGCGAGGAGGATCGCCATGAAGAAAACGACGCGTGACGTGAACGGAAAAAAGAAGCCTGATCCCGGTGATCCCTTCAGCGATCTCAACCCCGAGGCCCTCTGGGCCCAGATCGGGATCGATATCCCGCGCCAGAGAGCAGAGAGGGATGAAGTCAGAAACAGAGAGTCCCGCACCGGGCGCTCCCCGGCGGAACGCCCGGGCATCGGAATCCGTGACAAGGAAGGCGGGGTGCGGCCCCAGGTTCCGCCGGCAGGTCAACCGATTACCGGGGATGCCCATCCTGGAGAGCAGGCAGGCCGGTTGGCACAGGCCTCCTCCCGGAAGATCGCGGCAGGCCAGACGGAAGGAAGAGACGATGCCGCCATAACGGTCCCTGCGGCACCACCCGTTACCCCGTCGCCGCTCCGGAAAGATGCCCGCATTGATGCAAACCTCGACCGGCCGATGACCAGGGTCAGGGTCGGAGCGTCCTCACCAGGGATCCCGAAATCCGAACGGCCCCGTTCCCGGGACCTCCAGAGCCCGACTGCCCTGCCAGCAGCCCTGCAGGCCCTGGCTCCGGCGGAGGACTCCGGCCCGGTGGTGGCGGTTTCACCTCCGGCGACATTGATACCGGTTCGGAAGGATGAACAGGCGAAACCGGCCGATGATGAGAAGGCCGGGATCTTCCGGGAGGAGGCCCCGGGCCGGGAGACCCCCCCGGACAAGGACCTCGTCCAGGAGGAACGCGAGACCCTGAGGAAATTATCCCTCGGCGGGTTCCTGCAAAAGAAGGGCATCCGGTTCAACGGGAAGCCCGTGGAGGCAGCTCCGCCGGTTCCTGCCGGGAGAAATACCCAGGGCCAGGAAACAGGTGTACCGGCGATGCCGAATGGCCTGACCGGGAGAATGGTATCCCTCATCAGGTCCGGACCGCTCGCCCCGATCATGAACCGGATCATGCCGCCCCCGAAGGTAATCGCATCAATCCACTTCGACCCCGGGCCGCTCTCCCAGCCGAACTTCGAGGGTCACATCCGGTCAACGTCACTCACCTATGCCGTTGATCCCCCGTACCAGTTCGTGCACATCGAATTCTCGCCAACGGAGGGGGCGCTCGTCTACTCGGTGATTGAGCCGGGCCTCTCGGTGGACGAGAAGCAGGCCATGGCTCTCGTCGAAAAGTCCTTCGGGAAAATGATCGTCTCGAACGCCCAGGTCATCACCCCGGCCGCGCGGGAGGTGTACCTCCGGGACAGGTACCTGACTATCCTCAAGATCTTTGATCTTCGGCTGAGTGAAGAACAGAAGGAGCGGATCTTCTTCCACCTGAGGCGGAAGTACCTGGGTTATGGCCGGCTCGACTCGCTCATGAAAGACCGGTATATCGAGGATATCTCCTGTAACGGCCCGGGGATGTACCTCTACATCCTTCACCGGATTTACGGCTCGATCCGGACGGATGTCATCTACGACGAGGTGGAGCTGAACAACTTCGTGCTCCGTCTCGCCCAGATGGCGGGCCGGCATATCTCCCTCCTCCAGCCCATCCGGGACCTTTCGCTGCCCGACGGGAACCGGGCGAACATCACCCTCGGGAGCGAGGTGACGAAAAAGGGCTCGACCTTCACCATCCGCAAGTTCCGGTCGAACCCCATATCGCCTGTCGAGCTCGTGGAGTACGGGACCATTGACCCCGCCCAGCTCGCCTACCTCTGGATCCTGATGGAGTACAAGCGCTCAATTCTCGTCTCTGGGGGGACAGCCACGGGGAAGACCACGCTCCTCAATGTCCTCTGCTCCTTCATCCCACCTGAGTTCAAGATCGTATCCATCGAGGATACCGCCGAACTGAACCTCATGCACCCGAACTGGATCCAATCGGTGAGCCGGAGCGGATTCGGGGGCGAGTCCTCCACCTCCTCTCTTTCCGGCGTAAGCGGCATGACCTCCCGGACACCGGGCGATATTTCCCTGTACGACCTCCTCGTCGCCGCCCTCAGGCAGCGGCCGGAGTTCATCATCGTGGGCGAGGTGCGGGGCACGGAGGCCTTCACCCTCTTCCAGGCCATTGCCGTCGGTCACGCGGCCCTCGGGACCATCCATGCAGGTTCGATGGACGAGCTCCTGGCCCGGGTGGAGTCGAACCCCATGAACGTGCCACGTTCCCTCATTGCGAACCTGGACGCGGTGATCTTTGCCATGTACCTGAAGCAGGGGGAGCGGAACGTGCGCCGGATCATAAACATCGTCGAGGTCCTGGAGCTTGACCGGGAGACGAAGGAGATAGTGACGAACACCGCCTTCAAATGGATACCCGAGACTGACACCTTCCAGTTCCAGGGGAGATCGTTCCTTTTCGATAAGATCCGGGAGACGTACGGCGTGGAACAGGACCTGCTCACCCGCGAGCTCGTGGACCGGGCGAACCTCATTTCCTGGATGAAGAGAAAGGGCATCCGCGAATACGGCGAAGTGACCGAACTTATCCGGACTTATTACCGGGACAAGGGCAGGGTCGAGGCCCTTATCAACTCCGACCTTTCCGAGAAGCTGGGGATTTGATCAGGACAAACTTGTCCGTGAGAAACCATACATCGGCTGCCGTTTCGGGGCCGGTCACATCATGGATGCACGTCCTCTGCACCCATCCGGTAGTATTTCCTAGCAGGTCACGTGGATGATGGCAACGAAGGGCTTCTCTTCCACCTCAAGGAGCGGGAGCAGCTCCGGGGTCGGCAGGATCACCGCATGGGAACCTTCGAGGACTCGCCGGGCCTCCGGAGTCAGGGGCAGGGCCCCCGAGTTCCCGGTCCCGATATAGATCCGGTCGGTCCCCTCCCCTTCGAGAAACCCGAGCTCGAACTCGGAGAGCGGGGTATGGCCGTACTCCCCTTTCAGGCCCTTCGAGGCCTTTTTCTTCCGTTTCGTGACCGCCCGATCGGCATGGATGATGATGTCATGGTCATAGGTGGTTCCCCCGATTCTTACCCAGCCGAAACCCGTTTCCAGGTTCATGGCTGGAATGTTGTCGGGTGAGGGATTAAGGTGATTCCCGGAAGGGATTCCACGCTGGACCGGGGTCAGGAAAAACGTGTGGTCCCCGGCAGGTGCGGCGCCCTGATGTCAGATCGCATTCTCCTCCCAGCAGGGTATGCAGAGCCCGGTCTTCTGGGTGTAGTAGAAATCGAGGAGCGGGAAGATGTCCCCGCACCGGCGGCACCGGTTGAGGGATGCCGGCACCCGTCCACCGGCCAGGGCGACCGAACCTGTATCCGCCATGGATGCGACCTCGCTCCAGTGGTCCTGGTTCGGCAGGTCGATGGCGGGAACGGTCGAAGCCGTTTCGTTCCCCTTCCCTTTTTCCGTCACGAAATGTTCCGGCGTTTTTCCCGCACCGGGTTTCCGGGAATATACAACGCTCAGGTACTGTTTGAGGCGCCTGACCTGATCCTGGTGTACCCGATAGGGCTTGATCATGAACTGTCCCCCGACCCGGGAGCCCCTGCGGGGCTGCCCTGATCCGCACTTGATTTCCGAGATATATAGAACTGATGATAAGAATATAGATATAACCCAATATCCTCTATAATATATAGTGAACAACCCCCGCCGGGAACGATCGGCAGGGCGGAAACGGGGCCGGGGACCGGGCGGCCGATTCGGTGGACCGCCCGCATCCCGCGTTCACTAGTATTTCCCTTCTCCGACGATGAGAACCCCTTTGCCCTCCAGCCATCCCTTTCCATCGTCGTTCAATTCCACGACCACCTCGTCAGAATAGGTATTGAACACCCAGCCGCCCCTCCAGATCGAGTTCGTGCCTTCCAGCCTCATCCGGATCGAGAAATCGACCGGGTTGTCCGGGCTGAAGCTGATGAAGGCAGGGACGGTGTGGTCGTACACAGAGCCGCTGTACAGCGTGACCGGGGAAGTACCGGGGGAGAATTTTCCCTCCGGACCGAACACCGGCTCGCCCGCGAGGGGATCGCGGGTGTCAATGGTGTGGTTGACCACCGTGGAAACGATCATCATGACCGGTACGAGCACCGGTTGCCCGGGAGGACTCTCGGTCGCCGGGGGGAAGGCCGGGGGCGGCGCGCCCCCAGTCTCCCCGACAGGGACCGGGTAACCATGGTATTCCGGAACCATCCGGTCGGCCCGGATGGCCAGGACCGGCCTCCCGTCCCACCGCCCGAGCGAAAGGTTCCAGGAGGATGGGACCCCGTACCCGCTCCCGTTCGCCAGGGCATCGGCGAGGAAGGGGGAACCGTCCTTCTCCGGGACCGGGAGGAGGAGGGTCACGTTCCGCAGGGTCGTGTTGGAGGAGAGGACGATCTCGTACCGGTAGTCGTGCCGCTCGCTTCCCTCCGTGATCCCGCCCCAGAGCCAGGCGATCCCCGCAACGGCCGCGGCAAGTACCAGGATCCCAGCGAGGAGAATCGCGAGGAGGCGTTTTTTCCGGGGAGACCTCCCTGTCACGGTCATTCCTCTCAATATATATTGAGATATCTATAGAGTATGGCGGGAAACATTAATCTGTCTCATCCTCATCATCCCTTGGGGTCAATGGAGAAGCTCCAGATCATTTCGGAGATAGGAGAGGAGAGGATCCTCCTCCCTGTGCTCGTGAACCGGGCTCTGGACGCGAACGAGAAGGCGAAATACTATTTCACCCTCCTCCAGGCAGCCCGGGCCGCGGCGGACCATCCGGACCAGTCCCCTCCCTCCCTCCAGGCCGAGCGTGAGGCTGCGGGCATCAGCACCGACGAGCTGGACACCTGCACCCGCGACGTGGGACGGGGCGCGGAAGGTACCTACCGGATCGCCTGCCTGAAGGAGATCCTGGGAAGCCTCCACCGGCACCTCGACGAGATGCTGCATCCCCTCGCATCGGGAAAGCATCCCCGGGCCGACGAGTACCGGGACCGCCTCGCAAAGATCCTCGCGTCCCTGCCCGAAGGGGCGGCAGAGGAGATCTCGGGCAGGCAGATCGACCTCGTCACCTCCGGGAAGCGCGAAGAGGGGGACAGCCTCCATGTCCTCGTCATGGACCTGCACCGGACGCTGAACGATATGCAGGCCGGGCTTGCCGAGGAGGTGATCGACGGGGCGCGGGCGTACCTCCTCACCGACGGGGACCGGCCCCTGGTGCGGGCCTTCATGGTGGGGCTGAACCGGACCGCCCCCCTGAAGTTCGACCATCCCGGGCTCGGGACCACGGCCACGCACTCCGGCGGCCGGCTCGTGATCCAGAACGACATCGGCCTCACCGATGCCCACGTCCTCGTGGTCCAGGTGGAGGGCCCCGCCGTCACCATCACCTACACGGATGTCCACCTCCCCAGGGTTCTGTTCTTCCACAGCCTGTTCGAGGGCCGGAACGTGGTCTGGGAGGATACCCGGTCCCGCCCGGCCGGGGGGACCTTCGAGGGGTCGGTCTACCACCTCTCGCTGGGACGGTTCCGGGCGGAAACGGTGGCGGACCTCGGGGCCTTCCTCGAGTACCTGGGGTCGAGGATCGTATTCCTCATCGACTGGAACCGGGCCAGGAAGCGCATCCGGCAGTTCCTCCCCGGCGACGATGCCATCGCGGTCCTGAAGTGGGCCGCGGACCACGACGTGGGGCACCTCGGGTTCCTCACCGTGGGGGGCGAGCGGCTCATCTTCGACGCCCTCGAGCTCGCGGCCCGGATGCCCCTGAAGTACGGGGAGCCCCTCCACCGGATCCTCGGGAGGGAGAAGACGATGGAGTTCCTCTCCTGGATCCTGAAGATCACCACGACGGGCCTGCTTACCGGCCAGTCCCATGCCCTGATCCGGGACGAGATCAAGGCAGAGCTCCTCAGGACGTTCCGCTCGGCCCACCAGGACCTCATTGACGTCTGCGCCGACCATGCCTCATACACCGTGGAGGTGGCCACTGCCCTCGCCGCATCGCTCCAGGCGGTTGCCACGGGGGACGGAAACGAGGCGGTGGAGGCGCACGCCACCAGGGCAAAGGAGTGGGAGAGCGAGGCCGACCAGCTCGTCTCCACGGTCCGGTCCCTCTCCCGTCGGGTCGAATCGGCCGGGTTCTACGTGCAGCTCATGGTCCATTCCGACGATGCCCTGGACTACCTGGAGGAGGCCTGCTTCTATGCCTCCATAGGGACCGGGCAGCTCACCTCGCCGGGAATTCTCTCGGCCCTCTCTGCCCTCTCAGCCATCGCCCTCGACCAGAGCAGGGAGTTCGTGAAGGCCCTGTACGCGGCGCAGGGGATACAGCGGGGGGGTTCGGCAGGCCTGATGCAGGACTTCCTCGGCGCCGTGGACCAGGTCATCACCCTGGAGCACCGCGGCGACGACGCCCTCCGGAGGGCCGAGCAGGCAATCTTCCGGGAGAGCTCCGACTACCGGGAGCTCAGGCTCGCCTTCGAGCTCGCCCGCACCACCGAGGAGTCTACGAACTCCCTGATGAAGGCCGCGTTCCTCGTCCGGGACGAACTCCTGGAGCGCGGGAGCCTGTGACCGCCGCGCCTGCTCCCCCTCCGGAATCCTGCCCCCTCATCGCCATGGTCCGCCCGGGAGGCCATGCCCTGCCTCCCGACGCCTACGGGGGGAAGGCGGCCAACCTCGCGCGGATGGCCTCCCTCGGCATCCCGGTCCCCCCGGCCTTCGTTCTCCATATCCGGCTGTGCCAGGAATACTTCGCCTCGGGAGGCCGTCTCCCCGGTCAGGTCCCCGGGCTCCTCCAGCAGGGGATCGCTCATCTGGAACAGCAGGCTGGCCGGGGGTTCGGGAGCACCCGGAGGCCCCTCCTCCTCTCGGTGCGGTCCGGCGCCGCGGTGTCCATGCCGGGGATGATGGAGACGGTCCTGAACGTGGGCCTGAACCCCGACACCCTCCGCGGCCTCATCACGATGACCGGTGACCCCCGGTTCGCGTGGAACACCTACCACCGGTTCATCGTGCAGTTCGCGGAGGTGGTCTCAGGCCATGACCCGGGGATCTACCGGGAGATCGCCGGGGACCTTGAGGAGAGTGCCAGGGAGAAAGGGCATGAGTACCCGGACTTCATGGCCGAGAAGCAACTCGCCGGGAGTTGCCTGGCCGGGTACGCCGCGACCGAGGGCTCGACGTTCCCGGGAGAGCCCGCGCGCCAGCTGGAGATGGCTGTCGAGGCGGTGTTCCGGTCCTGGGAAAGCCCCCGGGCCCGGGCGTTCCGGCGCATGCTACCCCCGCCGCCCGTCCCCGGTACCGCCGTGACCGTCCAGGCCATGGTCTTCGGGAACCTCGGCCTCTGCTCGGGCGCGGGGGTGGCCTTCACCCGTGACCCGTCGACGGGCGAGGACCGGTTCCTCATCGATTTCCTGCCGGGCGGCCAGGGGGAGGACGTGGTGGCGGGCGACCACCGGATGGATGCCGCACGCCCCCCGGACCTCCTCATGCCCGGGGTCTCTGCGAGCCTCCGGGACTGGGGCAGGCTGCTGGAGCGGGAATACCGGGACATGCAGGACATCGAGTTTACCGTCGAGGAGGGGCGGCTCTTTTTCCTCCAGTGCCGCCCGGGCCGGAGATCCCCTCTCGCCGCCCTCAGGATCGCGGTGGACCTGGTGAATGAGGGGACCATCGACCCGGCGAAGGGCCTCGGGCTCCTCGAAGGGGTGGACGTAGAGGGGATCCGGATCCAGGAGATCCGGGGTTCCGAGACCGCCGTGGCCCGGGGAGTGGGTGCCTCGCCGGGAATTGCCACGGGAACAATCGTCCTGGACCCGGAGAAGGTCGGGGACCGGGGCGGCCCGGGGGATGCCATCCTGGTCCGGGAACAGATATCCCCGGACGACCTCCCGGTCATCGCCCGGTCCGCCGGCATCCTCTCTGCACGTGGTTCCCGGACCTCCCATGCGGCGGTGGTGGCACGGGAGCTCGGGAAGGTTTGCATCGTGAGCTGCCCGACCCTCAGGATCAACGGGGACAGGGGCCGGTGCCGGATCGGCAGCCGGACCTTCCGCGAGGGGGAGATACTCTCCCTCGACGGGTCTTCCGGGCTGGTCTACGCCGGGCCCATCCAGGTCATCGCGAATCGCCCGGAAGCGCTGCTGGACGAGTACCGGAAATGGAAGGAGGGATCTGTTGCCGGGTAGGGAGCAGGGGTATCCTTCATCCTGCCTCCTCATCCCGTCACCGGCTCCTGTCCCCCCAGATAGTGGCCCGGGGGCCGCCGGGCTCTCCCTCCACGTCATACCCGCCATGATCCCCGAACCGGGATGCGGGGAACCTCTTACCTGGTTTTTTCACCTGGCTGACGACCTGACAGGCCATGAATTTCTCGACCTTCCCATGGAGAGGGATGCAAAGGATATCAAGTGGAGCGACGCCCGCCGGTTCGTGCTCGCGAGAGACAGCCGGGCCTGCACGAACCGGTCCTGCGGCCATGCCGAAGACCTCACCGTGCACCATATCCTCCCGCGGGCATGGGGAGGGACGCACCACCCGGGTAACCTGGTCACCCTCTGCAGCCGGTGTCACCGGAACCTTTGCGATTCCTGCACCCGGGACCTTCCCCGCAGGGTCCCGCCGGCCTATTATCCCCCGTGACGAATTTCACTGCCCCATGGACTCACGGGCACCTCGCGGGAAGGGATTGAACGGTCCCAATGGATATGCTCATTATCCGGGAACCTCATCGACTATGCAGGCACGCCATGAACGAGCCGATGGATCAGGTTCTTGAACAGCTCAGGGTACCTCCAGGGGGACGGATTCGTCTTGGTAAGGAGTTTGATCCGGGGTACACCGGGGAGTTCAGGTCGAAAAAGGATGCGGCGGAGATCCTTGACCGGGACATAAAGACCCTTGGGGATCTCCAGTACAAGCTCTACGCCCAGGATACGTACGCCCTTCTCCTCATTCTCCAGGGGCTCGACGGGGCGGGAAAGGACAGCACCATCCGGCACGTCATGTCGGGGGTGAACCCCCAGGGTGTCCAGGTCACGAGCTTCAAGGTCCCGTCCGAGGAGGAGCTCGACCACGATTACCTGTGGCGCGATGCGAGGGCGCTCCCCCGGAGGGGCAATATCGGGATCTTCAACCGTTCCTACTACGAGGAGGTCCTCGTGGTCCGGGTCCACGGGGAGCACCTGGACCGGGAGCAGCTTCCTCCCCGTCTGAAGGACGAGGCCATATGGAAAAGGAGGTTCGAGCAGATCAACAACTTCGAGCGGTACCTCGTGGAGAATGGGATCGTGGTCCTGAAGTGCCTCCTCAATGTCTCGAAGGCCGAGCAGAAGAAACGGTTCCTGGAGCGGATCGAGGAACCGGAGAAGAGCTGGAAATTTTCCTCGTCGGATGTCAGGGAAAGGCAATACTGGGACCGGTACCAGGAAGCCTTTGACGACATGCTGGGGAGCACGAGCACCACGTGGGCTCCCTGGTACGTCATTCCCGCGGACCACAAGTGGTTCACCCGACTCGCGGTCGTCTCGCTCCTCCTCCGTACCCTGGAGGGCCTCGACCTGCACTACCCGGAGATCACCCCGGGGGAAAAGGCAGAGCTCCTTGCGGCGAAAAAGGAGCTGGAAGGGGAGGAATAACCCGCCCCTCCCTGGTAGTTCCTTTCACCCGCCAGGGACAACCCTGTGGACGGGATGGGAAAGATATATAGAATAAAGAGACATGTATATATAGATAGATAGAATAAAGAGTTTTTTTATATACTTTGTGGGATACCTCTCCTCATGGGAAGGAACACCGGTTGCGAGAACTCGGACG
>Ga0335071_10006419_pt1 | contig 12132 bp, 12 predicted proteins | sample Lox_Sample_15_FD_206724 | JGI IMG/M metagenome (GOLD analysis project Ga0335071, IMG submission 206724) | Soil microbial communities from Loxahatchee National Wildlife Refuge, Florida, United States - Lox_Sample_1.5 | ecosystem: Environmental > Terrestrial > Soil > Wetlands | place: USA...
AATTGAATCAACTCGGCGAATGCCTGGGGGATTATCACGATCTGTCTCTGTTGACCGAGCGGCCGGCAACGAAGCGGTTTAGAAAAGGGGCCCCGCAGGAACCGGCGATGTTGAAAACCCTAGTTGGCAGGCGGCAAAGCGAGTTGAGAGCCCAAGCGCTCGCGCTAGGAGACAGAATATATCAGGAAGAGCCATCGGTCTTCTGCAAACGGCTGGGACGACACTGGAAGGGCCGAAGAGATGCAAGTCGATAGTGAAGGAATGTGACTGCCAAGTCCGATTAACCCCTGCCGCCCTGGCTCGTCGTTGCGCGAGAGAGGCACTTGCTCAACTCGCACAACCATAGCACCGAGCTAGCCACTGCGGTGCATCGCATCCAATCAACAAGGCTCAGGCTCACGGTAGAAAAAGCCCTCTGCAAAAATGGGGTGTAAATCACGGCGATCTGGAGCGCCAGCGACAAGCCTAGCGCACCCCATAACCACGCGTTTCGGAAAAAGCCGCGGAACGCGCTTTCCGTATCCGACCGCGCGTTGAAAACGTTGAGGAGCTCAAACAACACCAGAGTCGTGAAAGCCATTGTTTGAGCGTAACGCAGATTTCCCGAACCTGGAATCAAGCCACCGGGCAGGGAAGCATCGAAGACCAGCAATGTTCCCGCGGCAATAATGGCGCCAATAAAGAAGATCCTCACCCACATGCGGTGCGTGACGACGCCTTCACCACGTGGCCGCGGTGGGGCTTCCATCAATCCCTCACTTACGGGCTCTACGCCCAGCGCCAGCGCAGGGGCCCCATCTGTGACAAGGTTGACCCACAGGATTTGGGTCGCCAGCAGCGGCATTACTACTGTGCTGCCTTCGGTCCGAAGGCCAATCACCTTTGCCAGGAGCACGCCGAAAAACATCGCCATCACTTCTCCAATATTCGAAGAAAGGAGAAAAAGAAGAAACTTGCGGATGTTGGCGAAAATAGCTCGACCTTCTTCGACCGCTGCCACGATGGTGGCGAAGTTGTCGTCCGTGAGTACTACGTCGGAGGCTTCCTTCGCCACATCCGTCCCCGTCAGGCCCATTGCTACTCCAATGTCCGCGGTTTGGAGCGCCGGCGCGTCGTTGACTCCATCGCCAGTCATGGCCACGGTCTCGCCACTGTGTTGCAGGGCCTTCACGATGCGCAGCTTGTGTTCGGGATTTACGCGGGCATACACCGAGATTTGCCGGACCTTGGCGGCGAGTTCCTTATCTGACAGGTTGTCGAGGTCGGCGCCAGTGGCGGGAAGAATTTTTGAGGCAATGCCCAATTCTGCTGCTATGGTCGCAGCGGTTTTGGGGTGATCCCCGGTAATCATTATGGGCCGAATGCCGGCGCGCTTGGCTCGGTCCACCGCCCGCCTCGCCTCATCGCGCGGAGGATCAATCAAGCCGATCAATCCCAGAAAGATGAGGACGTGCTCGAGGTGTGCATCCATTGCTTCATCTTGAAGCGCGTTTGCGGGCAGCCGACGGGCAGCAACCCCCAATGTCCGTATCCCTTGACCCGCGAGATCTTCGGCTGCCCGGAGGATCTCTGTCCGGCGCTTATCGCTCAAGGCCCTGGTCTCCTCGCCCACCATTTCCTGGGAACAGCGCATAACCAGGACTTCCGGTGCGCCTTTTGTGAAAACCAGCACCCGTTCTTGCTCGTTGGCGTCTTTATGGATCGTGCTCATCAGCTTTCGTTCGGAGGAGAACGGGAGCTCTCCGACGCGCTCGAAACGTTTGCCAAGTGTTTCAGCGTCAAGCCCAGCCTTTCGCGCCGCCACGAGAAGCGCTCCCTCGGAGGGGTCGCCTTGCACGGTCCAACGTCCGTCGTGCTTCTGTAAAAGAGCGTTGTTGGCGCGGTCGGCCACAGTCAACGCTCGTTGGAGTTCCCCTCGAAGCGGGCCATCTAATGCTGTGCTTGCGTCACCGAATACGTCGCCCTCGGGTGCATATCCGGTGCCGGTGAAATTCACACGCCCGCTGGCGGTGAGCACGGTCCGAACCGTCATTTCGTTCTTCGTGAGCGTGCCCGTTTTATCTGAGGCAATTACGGTGGCAGAACCAAGGGTTTCGACTGCCGGGAGGTGGCGCACGATGGCATGCCGTCTGGCCATCCGTTGCACGCCGAGGGCGAGGACTGCTGTTACCACCGCTGGCAATCCCTCGGGCACAGCGGCGACAGCCAGCGCCACTCCCAGGAGGAGCACGTCAAACAGCATCGAAAGGCCTCGGACGTGCTCAACGAGGATAATCGTAACACTTATGAAAGCGGCGATGACAATGACAACCAGGCCCAAGCGCTTCCCAACCTTATCGAGTTCCTTTTGGAGGGGCGTGCTTTCCTTGGGAGCTTCCTTGAGCATTCCGGCGATATGCCCCATTTCGGTCTGCATTCCGGTTGCCGTGACCACCGCCTTACCATGTCCGTACGTCGCTGCGGTGCCACTAAAGATCATATTGTGACGGTCGCCAAGTTCCGGTTCGCCCGCCAGCGGATCGGTGTCTTTAGAAACGGGCAGACTTTCACCCGTGAGTGGTGCTTCTGCTGTTTGGAGCTCCGTGACCTGGATCAAACGTCCATCGGCCGGGATTGTGTCGCCTTCATTGATGACGATAATGTCTCCGGGAACGATCTCGACCGCCCGAACGCTGCGGCGCTCGCCCTCGCGAATCACGTTCGCACGTGCGGCCGACATGTTTCGCAACGCGGCTAGAGCCGACTCGGCACGGGACTCCTGGACGTAGCCCATAACCGCATTTAGTAACACGATGGCGAGGATCGCGATCGCCTCGTAAGGCAAGGCCGAATCGTGTTCCAGCAGCCAGAGCCCGAAGGAAACCGCCGCCGCAAAAAGCAAGAGGATCACCAGCACATCCCCAAACTGAGCGAGGAATTTCCGCCAGGCGGGTGTCTCCGCTTCTGGGATGAGTTCGTTGGGACCAAGTCGCCCGAGCCGTGCCTGTGCCTCCGCTTCACTTAACCCGTGTCGGGGGTCCGTTTCGAGTGCCGCCAGCACCGCCTCAAAGGATTGTTGATAAGGTTCGCAGAACATCGGCGGCGGTAGCGAATGATGTTTTGCTAATCCCCGAAACTGATACCCAGCGCGCGGGCGGTCTGGGCTATTTCGCCGTTGGGCGGGACGGTGCGGACCTGGCCGATGGCCTCCGAGATTTTCACGGCAATAGTATCGGGCGGTTTGATGGCGACCATGTAGCCGTATCTGTCTTGAGCAATCAACTCGACAGCTTGCGCGCCGAAGCGGGTACACAGAAGGCGATCGAATGAAGTGGGGGCGCCACCGCGTTGGAGGTGGCCAAGGACACAAACTCGGCTTTCCTGGCCGGTGCGTTTTTGTAGTTCGGCCGCGACCACCGCACCGATTCCTCCCAAGTGCGCTTCGCAATTGGCTTCGGTTCCGGCTGAGGTCACATAGCCTTTTCCAAATTCGTGCGCGCCCTCGGCCACAACAATCAGCGTAAAATATTTGCCCTCGCGCGCACGGTCCGCGACTTTGGCGCAGATGCTCTCATACTGAAAAGGAATCTCCGGAATCAGGATGACGTCGCCGCCGCCAGATATGCCGGCGTGGACGGCGATCCAGCCGGCGTAGCGTCCCATCACTTCGAGCACCATCAGGCGGGCGTGGCTTTCTGCGGTGGTCCGCAAACGGTCCAGTGCATCCGTGGCGCACGCCACCGCGGAATCAAAGCCAAAGGTGAAGGCTGTCGCTTCGAGATCGTTGTCAATGGTCTTGGGCACGCCCACCAGCGGCATGCCATGGGCAAAAAGCTGCTGCGCGATGCTGAGCGAGCCATCCCCGCCGACGACCACAAGGGCACGGAGGCCGAGCTTTTCAAATGTGGCTTGAGCGGCCGCGAGGACGTCGGCCGGCACAGAGCGAGCTTCGCCGTGCCCGGTTTTGGCGGCGAACCGGCCTTTATTGGTGCTGCCGAGGACGGTGCCGCCGACAAACAGCAGCGCATCCATTTCTTTATAATCAAGATGCCGATAGCGCACCGGCTCAACCAAACCCTCGAAGCCGTTAAGGAATCCCAGCGTCTCCCAACCGCGCTTGGTTGCCGATTTCACGACCGCGCGAATGACAGTGTTAAGGCCAGGGCAATCGCCGCCGCCGGTGAGAATGCCAATGCGTTCGCTCATAGCATACAGGGAAGCAACTGATGTCTGCAGAGTCAGGGCGGAACGTTACGGCGAGATCCGCCCTGACCAATGTAGCCTGGTAACGATGTTCAGTCCGAGACAGCGAGCTCGTTTTGGACAGCGGTAACCCCGGGGGCGTTCCACGCGGCCCAACCGGCTTCGTCGCGCTCGGCCCAGGAGTGGACGGTTCCTGAAAGGGTTACCTTGCCTCCGTCCGCTTTGACGGTGACTCCCTCGGCGTCGATCTCGGCGTCCCGTTTGAGCGCCTTCTCGATCTCCTGCTTGACCGCGGTGGGCTGCACGGTCGGCTTGATAGTTATATTGTTGGTTACACCGGTCACGCCAGCCAGGAAACGCACGGCGTCGAACGCTGCTTGCTGCTGGTAACCCCAGTTCACCTGGCCACTAAGCGTGACCCAGCTCTTTTCCACCGTCGCCTGAACCCCCTCCGGTACCCAGACGTGGGACCGAAGGGCCTGCACTGCAGCCTTGGCAATCGCCATGTCGCTGCGCTTGTGAGGTCCGAACAGCTCGACTTCGATTTCCTCGACGACGGCTTTCACGTCCGCCACCCGCCGCGCCGCTTTCTCGGCGGCGTACTTCTCGGCGTAGGTGGGAACGGTGCCATTAAGAGTCACCACTCCGTCGCTGACGGTCACACCGATGTCGTCGGCGGTGACGCTCGGATCCCACTTCAATTCATCCTGAACGTCCTTCTGCAATTGTGCATCTGTTTTCATAATAATAATGCCTTTCTGGCAGGTAGGATGAGTTCAGAAGCCGCCACGACCTGCCTTCCGCAGCGGTCAACTGATTGCCTCACGGCAAATGCTCTTTTGAAAACACAACACGTGCGCAGGAGAGCCCGCCGGATCGGCTTGCGAGGTTCGGTGCGTTGCGCGAATTCGAGCTAAGGTGCGAATTGCTTTCAAGGATAGCCTTGTGGGTTCTCAGATCGGTACGCGATAGCAAGGTCGTTTTGGACCGCAGTTACACCCGGCGCGCTCCAGGCGGCCCAGGCGGCCTCCTCGCGTTCGGCCCACGAGCGGACGCTCCCCGAAAGCGTAACGTTGCCTCCCTCTGCCTTGACGATGATCCGCTCGGCGTCGATCTCCGCGTCGCGCCTGAGGGCCTTCTCGATCTCCTGCTTGAGCCCGGTCGGCTGGACGTTCGGCTCAATGATGATGTTATTGGTAACCCCAATCACTCCGGGCAGGAAGCGCACGGCGGCAAACGCCGCCTTTCTTTGGTACTCCCAGTTGACCTCACCGCCAATCACGACCCAGCCTTTTTGCACGGTCGCCTGGATCTCGGCCGGAACCCAAACGTTCGATTGGAGTGCCCGCGCCGCATCCTGCGCAATTTCCAGGTCGCTACGCCTGTGAGGTCCGAAGGGCCTGACCTCGATCTCTTCGGCGATAGCCTTGACGCCCGCCACTCGCCGGGCGGCCGTTTCGGCCGCGTACTTCTGCGCATAGGTGGGGACAGTGCCGCTGAGGGTCACCACCCCCTCATTGACCGCCACGCCGATGTTGCTGGCCGTAACGCTCGGGTCTGATTTTAGGGCTGACTCCACGCAGGTCTGCAATTGTGCGTCTCTCTTCATCACTAACCACCTTTTCGGCAGGTATGGAAAAAGCAGCCGCCGCGACGCCCGGCCGTCTCGCAGCGACCCACTGATTGCCTACAGCCCTCAATTCCGTTCGGCCTTAAGCACAGTTTCCAGTGCTTTTTGTCTTTTACGCTCATAATACTGCGCGGCTTGTTTTTGGATTTCTATTTCTCTCGCGCCTTGTGCGTTTAACCGTCGGATATTTGCTCTGAAATCTCGCCAGTTATCGCGGCCGATGAAGTGCCAGATATCAACAAGTTCCTTTATGGGGCCATCCATACGATATATTTTGAATCTGGACCCGGCCACCGAGATGGGGCCCATGCTGTGCAGAGAGAGTTCACTATGAAGCTTTCGAAGAAATTGAGCAGACTTTCGGGGCCATGATGGCAGCCTCCATTTGAATTATGTTCATGCTTTCCCTATGCCATGGTTCACTGCCAGCGTGATAATCTCCGACCATGGCAGCATGAAGTAGTTTCCCGTGACATGACTGCGGACAACCGGATTCCGGCTGATCCGCCCAAGATATAAGTCATAGTGGTTCCCGGCCGGGTCTCGATCTTCCCACAGGAACTCCAATTCCATATCGAGCGGTCCGGTGCGAACCCTCTGATTACCGGAATCCGTCTTTTGCTTCTTAACCGTGCCAGTCATAAACTTGAACGGATTAATTAGATGACTGCCTCAGCACCCTTCACTGGTGGAGAGCGGAAAAGCCCGGGGTGGTCGAGGTTCAGAAGGTGCCCTGCACTTTTTGGTGTTCTTCGGGAAAGAACGCCTTCGCCACACGGCGCGCGTCCAGGGAGAAGATCATCCGTGTAGTCCCGCTGCATATCAGACCGACGCCCACCAAAATGCCGATTACCAGGTCAGTGTTCGCCGGCCAGGTCAGGCAAATGAGGACTCCGAGGATAATCAGGGTGATTCCATCGAAGACGAGCCAGCCAACCCCCGGCAGCGGGCGGAGATAGGATGCCAAAACGAATTCCAGAATGGCTTGCATAAAGAGCCAGGCGCCCAGCGCCAGAGTCAACGAGGCCAAACCCACGGAGGGATGCAGCAGAATGTACCCACCGGTCCCGCCACAGAGGGCTCCCAATAAAATGCCCCACAGCAATCCTCCTCGACTGCTTAAGTAAAACGCAAATACTAGGTGTGCGACACCTGCAACCACCAGCAGCGAGCCGATAAATATCGTGGCTGCTATCCCGGAAACGCGCGGCACGACGATTGCCAGGACGCCAGCAATCATCATTATCACGCTCGCGACTATTGACCATCCCACCTGACGATTGATTTCTTTGTTCAAGTTCATCTCTTTTACCTTTCTTAATTGTTGTGTTGTTTTTCTTGCGATGAATCTAGGCGCACGGTCGTGGTTAGTTCTATAACCACTTGGTATGGGATCAACCATACTGAACGAGCGCCGCGTCCGGTCGGTTACCGCCGCAACAGCGCCTCGCCTCGAGGCGACGGTGCACCGCGAGATCAAAAGTTCCATTTTTTGCGCCTCGGCGCCGTGGCGCTTTTTGAGGACGCCGAGGCTCGCGAGCTGCGGTTCATGAGACTTCTTTTTCGATCGTCGTTGCCCTCGCTCTGTTTCGATCGCTTTCTCCGTTTTGGGGAAATGGACGTGCAGCACACCGTCCTTGAAAGCGGCGCTGACCTTGCTGTCGTCAACCCCTTCGGGTCGGGTGAAGCTGCGGAAGAAACTGCCGTACGTGCGCTCGATCCGGTGGTATGTTTTGTCCTTTTCTTCTTTCTCGAACTTGCGCTCGCCAGTGATGGTCAGGCCGCATAGTTGAATCGGCGAGTGCTGGTGCTGGCTGTGTCGGAGTGGTTGGCCCCATACCAAGTGATTATAGAACCAACCGCGACCGTGCGCCTAAATTCCCACGACAAATGAACAAACAAACACCATTAGTCTACTAGAGGACAAAGAACATGAGCTCGAACAGGGAAATCACTCGTGAAGTGCGCCGGGCAACCGCCATCAGCACGTTAATGCGATTTGCGGTGGTGTTGGGCGGCTGTGGGTTGCTAACCGCAACGGTCCCCGCTCCCGGGCAACGCGCAAACGCTCAACCCCAACCACCTGATGAGGGCATTAAGCTGCCGGTCGATGAAACACCAGCGCAGTTTAATGTCGCAAGTCGCGAAAGCTTTGCGCCGGTGGTCAAGAAAGTGGCGCCTGCGGTGGTCAAAGTGGTTACTGCCTTGAGCGACCTCGGCGATGATCCGTTTTGGCGCTATTTCTTTGGCCAGACCCGGGGTTCCAATCGCCCGCAACCGCATGGGCTCGGGTCGGGGGTCATCGTCACCGAAGACGGCTACATCCTGACCAACAACCACGTCGTGGATGGAGCTAAAGAGGTGGAAGTGACCTTGCCGGATGGGCGTCAGTTCAAGGCCAAGGTGGTTGGACGGGATTCCCAAAGCGATATTGCGGTACTGAAGATCGACGCGAAGCGGCTGCCCGTATTGACGCTGGCAGACAGCCAAAAAGTGCAGGTGGGGGATCTCGTTCTGGCAATCGGGAATCCTTTTGGGGTGGGCCAAACGGTGACGCATGGGATCGTTAGTGCGACCGACCGTGGCGGGATGGGTATCGAAGATTACGAGAGTTTCATACAGACCGATGCCCCCATCAACCCCGGAAATTCCGGCGGGGCGCTCGTGGACACACACGGGCAGCTTATCGGCATCAACACTGCCATCCTGAGCCGTTCAGGAGGAAACCAGGGCATTGGCTTTGCCATTCCCTCCGACCTCGCCCGCTCGGTAATGACCAGCCTAATAAAGTACGGCCGCGTTAGCCGGGGCTATCTCGGGATCAAGCTTGAGGAGTTGACCCCGGAATCGGCCGTGGAATTCAAGCTTAAACAAGTCAAGGGTGTGATCGTGAGCGACGTGGTGACAAAAGGGCCGGCCGACAACGCTGGTATCAAAGTCGGAGACGTTATTACCCGCTACAACGGCCAACCGGTGAGCGACGGACGCCAGTTGAGGCTTTCAGTGGCCGAGACCAAGCCGGGTCAAATTGTTCCGGTGGAGGTCGCGCGCGATAATTCAACCAAAATGCTGCAAGTCACGGTTGGCGAGTTGCCGCGTAGTGATCGTCTCGCCAAGCGCGACCAATCTGGCGATGAACAGAACCCTGGCAAGCTCAGTGGCGTGATTATATGCGACCTGGACATCCTGACCAGGAACGAAGTTCACATCCCGCTCAATGTGCGGGGTGTGCTCGTGGTCGAGGTTCAGCCGGATTCGGCCGCCGCGGCCGCGGGCCTCCAACCGGGCGACGTCATCCAATCCATCAATGGGCAGTCACTTAAGAGCGCTCACGACGCGGCGCGAGCCACGGCGGAGGCCAAGGGTAACCGCCTGGAGCTGCGAGTCTGGAGCAAAGGCGACAGCCGTTCCCTCGTGGTGGACGAAAGCAAATCGCGATGAGTGAGAGTGGCCGCTGATGAATGAGATCGGAAAAATCCTTGTAGTTGTCGGGGTGGTGACTGTCGTGATCGGGCTGTTGCTTTGGTCAGGCTGGGGCAAAGGGTGGTTGGGGCATCTGCCTGGAGACATTTACATTAAACGGGGGAATTTCTCATTCTACTTTCCCATCGTTACTTGTCTTCTCCTCAGCTTGCTGGTGACTTTCATTCTCTGGCTGTTCAGGAAGTGAATTGAATCTCTCAGCCCAGGCTGACCCCAATCAACCGACCGATGCCGAAAGTGACGGCGGCAGCCACAAGGCCAAGGAGCATCATCCGCAGACCTGAGAGAATCGGGTTGCGTCCAGTTATCAAGGTGATAAACGCACCGATCATAAACAGACCACTGGCAGAGGCGATGCCGCTGCCGACAATACCAGCCGTTCCATGCCAAAGCAGATATGGGAAGACCGGGATGATGGCACCGACCGCAAAGAGGCCGAAGGACATGAGGGCCGCCTCCCAAGCCGAGCCACCCAATTCCTTCGGATCGATGCTCAACTCCTCGCGCGCCAGCGTATCCAAAGCATTAGTCGGTTGGTTGACCACTTGGTGGGCGAGGCGCTGTGCTTCCTGTGCTTCGACGCCTTTGGCCTCGTAAATCAGAGCTAGTTCTTCGGCTTCCGCCTCGGGGTCCGTGCTCAGTTCGCTCTTTTCGATTTTAAGCTGGTGTTCATAAAGCTCGCGCGAGCTCTGGACCGAGACCCATTCGCCTAAAGCCATGGACGATGCGCCAGCCACAAGCCCAGCAAGGCCGGTCAAGAGGATTTCGCCCGTGGAGCGAGCGGCTCCGGCCACGCCCATTACCAGGCTAAAGACCGACAAAAGGCCGTCGTTGGCGCCCAGGACTGCGGCGCGCAAGGCATTGCCACCGATCGCACGATGTCTCCCTTCCAAGCGGGCTATAGCGCTCCCTTCCAGCCCGGGTGTGATGCGAGCGAGATAGCGGAAGATCCGAGCATGCGACCGTTCGTCCCCGGGCAGGCCCAAGGCCACCGCATCGGATTGGTTGTCATAAGCGCGGTTGGCACGCTGCTCGATGCCGACGATCGTTGGCAGCACCAGTCCGGTGCCAAAACGAGCGGCCAGCCAGCCCAGAAGGCGCACACGGAAGCTTGGCGCCGACGGGGGTAGCGGTTGACCGGCTTGGCGTAGCTTTCCGGCCCAGACTTCGGCATGCCGGCGTTCGGTCTCCGCTAGCCGGAGGTAAACTTTGGCAAGGTCCGCATTCGTTTCTGCCTTCGCCAGGCGCTCATACAGGGCCACAGCATCATACTCGGCCAGCAGATTCTCCCGGAACCGAGCTACATCTGCCTTGTTCATAGACTCTCCCACACTCCGAATTATTGTAGCATTCATTGCGCGCTTTCATGGTCGGGTTAGCGCACCACGAGCACAGGGCAGTCGGCGTGACGCACAACATCCTCGGCTACACTGCCCAAACACATGTGCTGAAGACCGGTGTAACCGTGCGTCGCGAGGACGATGAGCGAATCCCGAAGGCCCTTTGCGGCATTGGTAATTTCGACGAACGGGATCCCGAACCGCACCGCGATGGCCGCTTTAAACCCGCTCTCGTTGCGCAGCCACATCGAAAGCGCATTCATACGCTCGCGCGCCTCGCTCATCACCCGGGTAAAAGTCGTACGCGTAATTTCCTGACGGAGGATCGCCTCAATCGGAAAGCCTTCCACGACGTGCATCAGCGTGACATTGGCTCCGAATTCCTTGGAAAGTGCCTGAGCAGCAGGGAATGCTTTGAAAGAATTACTGGACAAATCCGTGGCCAACACGATGTGGTTAAAGGCCACGGCGTTTCCAGTTTCGTTCCAGCGCGCGGCTGGGTGGCCTCGCACAACAAGAACCGGGCATGGCGAGTGCCGGATCACGCGCTCAGCCGTGCTGCCTAACAACGTATGCTTCAATCCCGTGTAGCCATGCGTCGCAATGACGAGCAGGTCTGCGCTCAATTCATCTGCAGCCTTAATAATTTCCTGCCAAGGTTTGCCGGTGCGAACGTGCGTATTGACGACGGTGTCGTCCCCAAATGCCCGGTTTGCCAAGCTGTCGAGGTCGCCATAGACAAGTCCAATCGCGTGATCGTCGGATTCAAGAACTACACTTTCCCACCCGGCAATCGGTGGCGGCGGTTCGAGCACGTGAAGCAATTTCACCTCGGCGCCGAACCGCTTCACAAGCGCAGTTGCGAAAGGCAACGCCCTATTCGAGGCATCCGAGAAATCAGTCGTCACCAGTATTCGCTGCAAACGAAGCCCCGGAGCGCAAACGGCTGATGAAGGCCGCTTGGCGAGCAGGCTATTAGGAACGGCTTTTTTGCTGATTGAACTATTGCTGCTCCACTGTTCGGCGCATTCTGTGGGTCGTCGAATCTGCGCCGCAACAGTTTCCGAACTTGTCTGCATGAGGACAGGGTAAGTTCAACCGCGTTCCAGCCAACCCAGAGTCTGGCTTATCAGTCTCGATGTTAGTTTGCCGCGATGCTGGGTACAGCACCTGTTTCCTTACGCATCGAAGCCGGCCCTTCAGGCATCTTTTTGCCGATGAGCTGGTAAAGTGTTTCGCCTTCAAGCGTCTCACGCTTGAGCAATTCCAGGACGACACGCTGAAGATCGGTCCGGTGGGCGCTCAGCATGTCCTTGGCTTCGGCGTAACAATTATCCAGCAGTTTCTTGACCTCCTCGTCGATCTCCCGGGCCGTCTGCTCGCTGCAATCCCGCTGAAGCTGGAAAGACTGCCCAGGAAGATAGGCCGGAGCTCGTTGGGCCAGGTTGGCCATCCCGACCTTTTCGTCCATACCATAAAGGCAGACCATTTGCCGGG
>Ga0335071_10006420_pt1 | contig 12131 bp, 3 predicted proteins | sample Lox_Sample_15_FD_206724 | JGI IMG/M metagenome (GOLD analysis project Ga0335071, IMG submission 206724) | Soil microbial communities from Loxahatchee National Wildlife Refuge, Florida, United States - Lox_Sample_1.5 | ecosystem: Environmental > Terrestrial > Soil > Wetlands | place: USA: Florida...
GGACCTGAGCCTGCGGCACACGGCGAAAAACGGTTTCCGCACTTACGATCTGTTGCACGTTTCCTCCGCCCTCCTGCTCGGGTGCGACACCTTCTGGAGCTTTGATCCCAAAGCGACACGCCTGGCAGAATTGGAAGGGTTGGCGGTTTTTCAACCCTGAGCACCGGCCGGCTCGCCGGCATATCTGACCGGCGGTTTGTGCGGCCGCCAGGCGATCCGGGTCGGCCTCACTCCTCCACCGGCACCACCAGGTTTTCCATGATGTAATCTTTACGCTCCGGCGTGTTCTTGCCCATGTAGAAACCGAGGATGCCCGCGGCGTCGTGCTTGGGGGCGTATTCCACCTGGCTGAGGCGCATCCCTTTGCCGATAAACTGCTTGAATTCCGTCGGGTTGATCTCGCCCAGGCCCTTGAACCGCGTGATCTCGCAGCTCTTGCCCAGCTTCTCCGCCGCGGCGTCCCGCTCCGCCTCGGAATAGCAGTAGAGGGTCTGCTCCTTGTTCCGCGCGCGGAATAGCGGCGTCTCCAGGACGAACAGGTGGCCGTCGTGCACTAGCTGGTCGAAGAAGCGGAAGAAGTACGTGATGAGCAAATTGCGGATGTGCAGGCCGTCCACGTCGGCATCGGTGGCGAGGATCACCTTTTCGTAGCGCAGCCCTTCGAGATTGTCCTCGATGTCCAGGCTGCGCATCAGGTTGTAGAGCTCGTCATTTTTATAAACGGCGTCGCGCTTGAGGTCCCACACGTTCAGCGGCTTGCCTTTGAGGACGAAGATCGCCTGCGTCTCGACCTCGCGGCAGCTCACGATCGAGCCCGCCGCCGACTGGCCTTCGGTGATGAACACCATCGTCCCCTTGCCCTTGCCTTTGGCCTTGTTGAAATGCTCCTTGCAATCCTTAAGCTGCGGAATCCGGATGGTGATCGCCTTGGCCCGTTCCCGCGCCAGCTTCTTCACCTCCTGCAGCTCCTTGCGCAGTTGCCGGGTGTCCTGGACCTTGGCGATGATCTTCTCGGCGATCTCCTTGTTGCGGTTGAAGAACTGCAGCAGCTCCTCGCGCACCCGGTTCACCAGGTCGGTGCGGATCTCCGTGTTGCCCAGCTTGTTCTTGGTCTGCGATTCGAACACCGGGTCCTTCAGCCGGATGGAGACCGCCCCTACCATGCTCTCCCGCACGTCGTCGCCGTCGAACTTTTCATGGCCGTATTCGTTGACGGCCTTGAGCAGCCCCTCGCGGAACGCGCTCAGGTGCGTGCCCCCGTCGCTGGTGTACTGGCCGTTGACAAAGGAGTAGAACGTCTCCCCATAGCGGCTGTTGCTGTGGGTGAAGCAGAACTCCAGCGTTTTCTCCGCGTAATGCAGCGGCGGATAGATCGGCTCGCTGCCGTCTGCCTGCAAGTCCTCCATCACCAGGTCGAACAGCCCATTGCGCGACTGGAACGTCTTGCCGTTATAGACCAGCCGGAGCCCCGTGTTCAGGTAGCTGTAATGCCGCAGTCGCCGCTCCACATGCTCGGGCCGGAACTCGACTTGCTTGAACACGTCGGGGTCGGGCTGGAACTCGATCAGCGTCCCGTCCGCTTCCTTGGGCGCCTTGCCGTTCTTCTCATGCTTGAGCTTGCCCTGCTTGAACGATGCCTCGGCGAACTGCCCCTCGCGGAAGCTCCGCACCAGAAACACCTTCGACAGCGCGTTGACCGCCTTGGTCCCGACCCCGTTCAGCCCCACGCTGAACTGAAAGACGTCGTCGTTGTATTTCGCCCCCGTGTTAATCTTCGAGACGCAGTCCACCACCTTGCCCAGCGGGATGCCTCGCCCGAAATCCCGCACCGAGACCGACTGCTCCTCAATCCCGATCTGGACTTCCTTGCCGTAGCCCATGATGAACTCGTCTATGGCGTTGTCTATGACCTCCTTGAGCAGGATGTAACACCCGTCATCGTAATGCGAGCCGTCGCCGATCCGGCCGATGTACATGCCGGTGCGCAGCCGGATGTGCTCCAGCGAGGAGAGCGTCTTGATCTTGCTCTCGTCATAAACGTGTTTCTTGTCGTCGGCCATATTCTTCAACGGAATGAGTATCAAACCTCCCCGCCTGCTTGCCAATACCAAATGCGCCCTGGAAACAGATACCGGTCGCGTCGTGGTCCCCAGAGCCCTGAAGCCCAATGCGTGTTGATCGCCAGGCGATAGGCACCCGAAAGCCACCCCAAAGCTCCCTCAAATCCCGCCGCGCGCCGGCTGATTCGGTGGGGCGGCGCGCCCGAAAACCGGGAGGTGCTCGCCGGACTTGGGGTTGGGTAAGTATTACTACTGAATTAGCTATCAGTGAGGTTGCGGATCAGTTATTCGTATTGACGCCCGCGGCTTAGGCGGGTAGGCTGAGCCTGGAATCACACGGCGTCCGATTCGACCGTTGCCGGACCCGTCGCCGTGGACGAATCCGGGCGCGAGGCACGGGTGACGTTTGGCAGTGCCCCGGTTTACGCCGGCCAGACAATTATTCAGCAGCACACAAATCAGGCAATGCGGCACGCATGGCTGGGAAAGGAGGAGCTGGCACTGCTCGCGGGCGTGTTGCTCGCACTGGGAGCGGCCCCGCCGGCGGGCGCGGCGTCCTACGCCCCGGCGGCGCCCAGCAACCTGACCGCGACGGCCCTGGCTACGGATCAGATCCAGTTGGCGTGGAGCGACAATTCGAGCAACGAAAGCCTCTTCTACCTCGAGCGGGCGCCGGAGGGCTTCTCGTTCTCGGTTCTGACGACTGTCAGCGCGAATACGACGAGCTATGTTGATACGGGCCTGGACCCGGGCGTGACCTACGCCTATCGCGTCCGCGCGTGGAACAGCCGGGGTTACTCCGCGTATTCGAACACCGCAAGCGATACCACGCTCTCGCCGCCGGCTTTCAGCCAATCGCCAGCCAGCCAAGCCGTGGTGGCGGGCGCGACCGTCAGTTTCAGCGTCACGGCCACAGGCACGGAGCCGCTAGGTTACCAGTGGCAATTCAACGGCACGGGCCTGGCCGACGCGACCGATACCAACCTCACGCTGACCAATGTGCAACCCGCCGACGCGGGCGGCTACACCGTGCTGGTGACCAACGCGGAGGGGGCGGCGACCAGCGCGGTGGCCGTGTTGACGGTGCTGATCCCCCCTGCCTTGACGACCCAGCCGCAGAGGCTCACGACCCTCGTGGGCACGATGGCTGGTTTCAGCGCCACCGCTACCGGCACGACGCCGTTGGCGTATCAATGGCGATGGAACGGCCTGAACCTGACCAACGGCGGGCGCTTCAGCGGCGCGGCAACCAACGCCTTGACCATCGCCAGCGTGCAGTCCGCCGATAGCGGGAGCTACACGCTGGTCGTGAGCAACGCCGCCGGGAGCGTTACCAGCGTGGTGGCCACGTTGACGGTGGACATCCCGCCGGGGCTCACCCTGCAACCGGCCAGCCAGAGCGTAGCGGTGGGCAATAACGTGGTCTTCCGCGTCGCAGCCTATGGGACACCCGCGCCGGGTTTCCAGTGGCTAAAGAACGGCACGGGCCTCGCCGACGGGGCGAACCTCTGCGGCACCGCGACGGCGAGCTTGCGTCTGGCGCATGTCCAGACCAACGATGCGGGCGCCTACCAGGTGGTGGTGACCAACTATCTGGGCGCCGTCACCAGCACGGTAGCGAGCCTCACGGTGGTGCCGCCGTTCCAGCCGGCGGCGCAGAGCGCGGGCGTGGTGGTATTGGTCAACTCCCAGAGCGTCCGGTACCTGGACTTCCAGCATTTCATCCAGCCGTACCTGGATAACTTCGGCTTCCCTTATACGGTGCTGGACATCACTACCAACGCCCCGGACTCGAGCATCAGCAACTGCGCGGTGATCATCATCGGGCACAGCCAGTTGGATACCAATGCTATTTACCTGGACGCCGCGGCGCAGGCCGACCTGTCGTTGGCGGTTTCCAACGGCACGGGCCTGGTGAGCTTTGATAACGACCTCTACTCGGGCGCGGCCCCGTGCTACCAGTTCGTGCAGGACATCTTCGGCTTCAGCTACGGGACGAACGGGTCGGGCACCAATGCGACTCTGTCGCCGACGGAGCCGTCGTCGCAGATGCATTACATCACCGCCCGGCACCCGACGAACGACGTGGTTGCGTTTCGGTCGAGCCTCACGCTGCCGGGCCTCACGGTGCCGACGAACGCTACGACACTGGTCAAGGTTGGGGGCCGGCCGCTGGTCTCCGTCACCAGGTATGGCCAGGGCCGGGCGGTGCAATGGGCCAGTTATGATTGGATGGTCTCCCCGGTGCTGGGCCCGGTGGACGGCCTGGATGATGTGGTCTGGCGCGGGGTGGTCTGGGCGGCCCGCAAGCCGGTGGTGATGCGGGGCATGCCCAACTTCGTTACGATGCGGATTGACGACGCCTACGGCCCGTTCACCTGGGTGCATGGCGCCAACGCCGTGGGGTTCAAACCGTTCATCGGCCTGTTCTATCTGCTGGTCGCCGATACCAACGCCGCCGATCTCGCGACACTGACGACCAGCGGCGAGGCGACGGCGTCCATCCACTCGACGGACACCGGCAACGCCTTCTTCTACTTTAATCACGCCACGGAGCAGCCGTGGCCGGACAACGTGCAGTCCAACAATTTCTACCTGGGCACCCTCTGGCATGCCAGCCACGGCATTCCGATTTCCAAGATTTGCGCCACGCACTATTCGGAGATCGGGCTGAACTGCTTTGCGGGGCTGAAGGCGTGGGGGATGGAATTCTTTCCCATCGAAGTGGTGCCCGGCACGGTGGAGTATGCCACGCCCGGCGCGCCATGGCTGGTGGGTGGCCCCTACCGGCTGTATGAAACGCCGCAGCCCGGGCAGGTCAATTGGCCGACGTACTACGCAGATTGGCTGGTGGTGCCCGGCCACCCGGAGTTCAATGGCCAATTCTTCAACATTTACTCCGAGGTGCGGGATGTCTCCAGTTGCGGGGAATGGTGCCCGAGCAACAGCGACATAGCGGGCAGTATCAGCCGCGGCACGCAGATCGCCAAACGGGCGCTGGACAGCATGGTGATGGCGACCCTCTTTAGTCATGAAGATTACGTCTCGCCCATTTCCGCGGCGAACTGGCAGGCAATCCTGCAGGGGATTACCAATAACCTCGCCGCCTATAACCCGAGCTATGTCACGCTGGATTACGCGAGCCAGTACGTCCGGGCGACGCGCACTTCCCGGCTGGTGAGCAGCGCAGTAGATGCCGCCTCAGGACAGGTGACGGCGGTCTTTGCGGGGAAGACCGATTTGGACACCCAAGCCTACATCTTCGTGGGCGCCGATAGCTCCATTACTTCGAGCGTCGGCACTGTGCCGGCCTTTTCGGTGGCCTGGACCAATCCTGTGGTGCTATCCGGCCCCCCATCCATCCTGAACCCGCCTTCGAGCCAAACGAACCTGGCGGGGACAACGGCAATTCTCAGCGTCGGGCTGAGCGGGACGTTGCCGCTGAGTTACCACTGGTATCAGAACGGCACCAACGCGCTGAATAACGGCGGCCAGATCACCGGCGCCGGCAGCGCCACCTTGACGATCAGTAATGTGCTGGGGGGAAACGCGGGGAGCTATACGGTGATGGTGAGTAATGCGCTGGGCAGCGCGACGAGCGCCCCGCCGGCGGTGCTGACGGTGATTGATCCGGCGATTCTGAGCCAACCGGCCAACCAGGCCGAGATCGCGGGCGCCTCTGCCGTGTTCAGCGTGGGGGCCTATGGCACCGCCCCGGCCTATCAGTGGTTTAAGAACGGCGCGCGCATCAGCGGGGCGACCGGCACCTCCCTGACCCTTAGCAATGTCAGCAGCGGCGACGCGGGCAGCTATAGCGTCACCGTCAGCAACGCGTATGGCAGCGTGGCCAGCAGCAATGCCTCGCTGGCCGTCTTCTATGTGCCGGTGGCCTACGGGGACAGTTACAGTGTGGCGGCGGGGACAACGCTCACGGTCGCGGCGCCCGGGGTGTTGGGCAATGATACGGTCGAGGGCGTGGGCCATCTGACACCGACGCTGGTGAGCGGGCCGATACACGGGACGTTGAGCCTGGCCCCGGATGGAGGGTTTACGTACACGCCGTTCCCCCATTACGTTGGGACTGACAGCTTTGCCTATCAGGCGGTCAATGGACCGACCAATTCGGCGGTAGCGACGGTGGCCCTGGCGATAAACGGCACCGGGCTGCTATTCTCCGACGACTTCAGCCGGTTAGCCGATCCGGGTCCGTTATCGCCGTGGGTGGTGCAGTCGGGGACCTGGGCGGTGACAGGCGGGGCTTTGATGGCCGGGACGAATACGAGCCAGAGCTATGGGTATGCCTATCTGACCAATCGCTGGACCGATTATGCGATCGAGGGGCGGATTCAGTTTCCGGCTGCCGGCGCCTGGGGGGGAGGGCTCGGCGGCCGATTGAATCCCACGACCGGCGCCCATTACGCCGCCTGGGTGTATCCGGATGGCTCGCCCGGCGGGGCGGATGTGTTGAAGCTGATTAAATTCCAGAGCTGGACGAGCTTTGCGTATAACGGCTCGAGCGGCGCGGTAATGGCGCAGGTGAGCCTGGCGGCAACGGGGACGAATTGGCATACGGTGAAGCTGGCGTTCTACGGGAAGCAGATTGCGGTCTATTACGACGGGACGCGGGTGATAAGTCTGCCCGATGTGGAAGCGCAGACCTATTCGAGCGGAGGGATCAGCGCGGAGCTGTGGACGGCGCAGGCGAAGTACACGATGTCCGTCAACGACGTGATGGTGCGTCCCCTGGTGGCGGATGATGCCTGGCGCGCGATTGAAGACACGACCCTGGCGGCGGCGGACCCCGGGGTGCTGGGGAACGACACCGGGGTTTATGCGACCAATCTGGTGGCGGTGCTGGTGAGCGGCCCCACCAACGGCACGCTGACGCTCGGCACAAACGGAGGATTCACTTACAGCCCGACGACCAACTACTCTGGAATGGACAGCTTCAGCTACCAGGCCAGCCAGGGCTCGAACAGTTTGGGTACGGCGACGGTCACGCTCACGGTGGCGCCGCCCGACGCGCCAATGATCATCGTCAACCCGTCCAGCCGAACGAACGGTGCGGGGACGGTGGCGCTATTCAGCGCCGAATCGCTCGGAGCCTCGCCGTTGAGCTATCAGTGGTTTTGGAACGGGACCAACGCTTTGAGCGACGGGGGCAAGATCAGCGGTGCGCATAGCCCCACGCTCGCGATCAGCAATGCGCTGGGCGCAGACGCGGGGAGCTACACGGTGGTCATCACCAACGTGTTCGGCGGCGCGACCAGCACCCCGTCCGCGGTATTGGCGGTGATTGATCCGGTAATCACCGCGCAGCCGGCCAGCCAGACCAACCACGTGGGCGGCACGGCAGTGTTCGATGTGCAAGTGTCGGGAACCGCGCCGCAGTTCCAGTGGTATGAGCACGGCCAACCCGTGAGCGGCGGGATGCAGGCGGAACTGGTTTTGGCCGGGGTCACCGATGATGACGCGGGCGGGTTTAGTGTGGTGGTCAGCAATGCCTATGGGAGCGCGAGTAGCGGCACGGCGACCCTGACGGTGTGGGATACGCCGCTCATCACCGCGGTGTCGGCGGGTGGAACCAATTTGGCCGGCACGACGGCGGTAATGAGCGTAGCGGCCTTGGGGGCGCAGCCTTTGAACTACCAGTGGTATTGGAATGGCACGAACGCGCTGCGTGATGGGCCCGCAGTAACGGGGTCGGCGAGCAACGTCCTGACACTGGTTAGTGTGCTCGGCGCGGATGGGGGGTCTTATACGGTAGTGGTGAGCAACACGGCGGGGGTGGCAGTCAGTGCGCCGCCGGCAGTGCTGACGGTGATTGATCCAGTCATCACGGCGCAACCGATGAGCCAGACCAACATTGCGGGCAACACCGCGGTGCTTAGCGTGCAGGCCTATGGAACGCCCCCCCAGTACCAGTGGGCGAAGAACGGGGTGCCCATCAGCGGCGCGACGCAGGCGGCATTGACGCTGACAGGCATCAAGGATTCGGATGCCGGCGGCTACAGCGTGAGCGTCAGCAACGCGTATGGGAGCGTGGCCAGCGCCACCGCGCTGCTAACGGTGTGGGATCCGCCCGCGATCACGGCGCCGCCGACAGACGAAACCAATCTGGCCGGGACGACCGCGGTGTTGAGCGTCGAGGCCGTGGGCACCGGGCCTTTGAGCTACCAGTGGTATCAGAACGGGACCAACGCGTTAAGTGACGGAGCCGCCGTGACGGGGTCGGCAAGCAACATCCTGAGCCTGGTCAATGCCCTCGGCGCAGACGACGGAGCTTACCGGGTGGTGGTAAGCAATGTGGCTGGGGTCGTCACCAGCGCTCCGCCAGCACTCCTGACGGTGATTGATCCGATCATCACCGGGCAGCCGACGAGCCAGACCAACATTACGGGGACCACGGCGGTGTTGCGCGTGCAGGCAGAGGGAACGTCACCCCGGTGCCAGTGGTATAAGGACGGAGCCCCAATGAGCGGCGCGACACAGGCGGCATTGACGCTGACGGACGTCACGGACGGGGATGCCGGCGCCTATAGCGTGGTAATCAGCAACACGTATGGCAGCGTGGCGAGCGCCACGGCCTGGTTAACGGTGTGGGATCCGCCGGTGATTACGATCCAGCCGGCGGGCGAAACTAATGCGGTCGGGGCGACCGTGGTGTTGAGTGTGGGGGCCGCGGGCACTGCGCCTTTGGCTTACCAATGGTATCGGGACGTGACCAACGCGTTGAGTGATGGGACCGCCGTGACCGGGGCGGCCAGCAATGTCTTAAGCCTCGTCAATGTCCTCGGCGCGGCCGATGGGGCCTATACGGTCGTGGTGAGCAATGGCGCGGGGGTCGTCACCAGCGCTCCGCCGGCGGCGCTGACGGTGATTGATCCGGTCATCACGGGCCAACCGGCGAGCCAGACCAACAGTGCCGGGACCACGGCGGTCTTTAGCGTGCAGGCAGACGGGACGGCCCCGCAGTATGAGTGGTACAAAGACGGAGTGCCCCTGAGCGGCGCGACGCAGGCGACACTGATATTGACCGGGATCACGGACCGGGATGCCGCCGGCTATAGCGTGATCGTCAGCAACGCGTATGGGACCGCGGCCAGCGCCACGGCGCTCTTAACGGTGTGGGATCCGCCCGTGATCACAGCGCAGCCCGCGGGTGGAACCAATCTGGCCGGGGCGCCCGCGGTGTTGAGCGTGGCGGCCGTCGGCACCGGACCGTTGAGCTACCAGTGGTATCGGAACGTGACCAACGCGTTGAGTGACGGGTCGGCCGTGACGGGATCGGCGAGCAACGTCTTGAGCCTGGTCAACGTCTTCGGCGCAGATGACGGGGCTTATACGGTGGTTGTGAGCAATGTGGTTGGGTTGGTGACCAGCACGCCGCCGGCGGTGTTGACGGTGATTGATCCAATCATCACCGCGCAGCCTGCCAGCCAGACCAACATTGCGGGGGCCGCGGCGGTGTTTAGTGTGCAGGCAAATGGAACGACGCCCCAGTACCAGTGGTTGAAGAACGGGGCGCCGATGGACGGTGGCACGCGGTCGGCGCTGACGCTAACGGGCGTTACGGACGGAGATGCAGGCGGCTATAGCGTCGTCGTCAGCAACGCATACGGGAGCGTGACGAGCGCCACGGCGCTATTGACGGTGTGGGACCCGCCGGTGATCACAACGTCGCCCAAGGGTGGAACCAATCTTGCGGGGGCGACCGCGCTATTGACCGTGCAGGCCGTCGGCACCGGGCCTTTGAATTACCAATGGTATTGGAACGTGACCAACGCGCTGGCGGACGGGTCGGCCGTCACGGGGTCAGCGAGCAATGGCTTGAGCCTGATCAATGTCCTCGGCGCCGACGATGGGGCCTATACGGTGGTGGTGAGCAATGGGGCTGGGGTCGCGACCAGCACGCCGCCGGCGATACTGACGGTGATTGACCCGCTCATCACCGCGCAGCCGCTCAGCCAGATCTATATCGCAGGCAACACCGCCGTGGTTAGCGTCCAGGCCTATGGAACTGCCCCCCAGTACCAGTGGGCCAAGAACGGAGTGCCCCTGAGCGGCGCGACGCAAGCGGCGCTGACGCTTCCGGGCATCACGGACGCGGACGCCGGCAGCTACAGCGTCGTCGTCAGCAACGCCTACGGGAGCGCGACGAGCGCCACGGCGGTATTGAGGGTATGGGATCCGCCTGTGATTATGACGCCGCCGACGAGTGCAACCAATGCGGCTGGGGCGACCACGGTGTTGAGTGTGGTGGCCGCGGGCACCGGACCGTTGCGCTACCAATGGTATCGCGACGTGACGAACATCTTAAGCGACGGGGCCGGAGTCATCGGGTCGGCGAGCAACGTCCTGAGCCTGGTCAATCTCCTCGGCGCAGCCGATGGGGCTTATACGGTGGTGGCGCGCAATGGCGCCGGGGTCGTCACCAGCACGCCGCCGGCGATGTTGACGGTGATGGACCCGATCATCACGGCGCAGCCGCTGAGCCAGACCAACCATGCGGGCAGCACAGCGGTGTTTAGCGTGCAGGCTTATGGGACGGCGCCCCAGTACCAGTGGCGTAAGGACGGTAGTCCGATCAGCGGCGCTACGCAGCCCGCGTTGACGCTGGCTGGGATCACGGACGGGGATGGCGGCGGGTATAGCGTGGTCGTCAGCAACAGATACGGAAGCCCAACCAGCGACACCGCTTCCTTGACGGTGGTATCGCGCTTGTCCATCGAATCCATCACTCTGCGCAACGACGGCGTGACGATCGGTTGGAACGCCGTGCCCGGTCGGAATTATCTCCTGCAGTACCAGGACATCCCTGCCGGCACGGGTTGGGCCTCTCTGCCGCCGACCGTCACCGCCGTTGGGCCGAGCGTTTTGGCGACGAACGCCTTCGCGAATCACCCGCAGCGTTTTTATCGGGTAATCCTGGTGCCTTGACGCGGCGAGCCTGACGTCACTGGCTGCCCGGCGCGCGCTCCCGCCTGTCGGCCGCCCCTGGCCGCGATATCGGCCTCGCGCTCTGCCTTGCGCTCCGAGCCCGGTCAACCTTGTGCCAGCATCGTATCGGCGATGATGCGCGCCGCCTCGTCGTAGGGGATCAAGTCGGTGTTGATCTGGAGATGGTAGAGCAACGGATCAGTAATGTCGGCCTTGAAATTCTTCTTCAGGTAACGCTGCCGCCCGCGATCCTCCCGGCGGATAAGCCTCAAGGCGTCCGCGCGCTTGAGTTCGTGCAGTTCCTGGACGTGCGCGATGCGCCGCTCCAGCGAGCCGACCAGGCGCACGTGGAAGACGTAATCCAGCTTGCTGGTGATGATCGTCGCGCCGCGCCCAATCACGATCACATTGCCCAATTCCACCAGGTGGAGGATGGTGTCGGTGGTCTGCTGCACCAGCGTCCAGGAAGACGGGTGCAAGCCAAACAGCTCGTCCATCGTGTCCTTAATCTCGGACACATGATCCTCGGGCATGAACTGAGCCAGGCGTTGCGGGAGGTTGTGGTCATCCAGGACCTTCTCGACCAGGTTGCGATCAAACACCGTCCAAGGCGGGGCGTCCTTTGGATTGTGGGCTTGCAAGCAAGCCGCCAGCTTTTCCGCCACCCGGTGCGCGCCCGACCCGGTCTGGCGCGAGATGGTCACGGCGCGCCGCCGGTCCCCGTCCCCGGCCCAGGGGATCCAGTTGGGTGTTGATAAAAGTCCGGCACCGCTCCAGTCCATGCGCTAGGTTCATAATGTTTCGCTGCTCCCGTGCATCACTTTGCTTCTTCCGTCCGGGCCGTCCGATCCTTCAGAATCGGCCCAGGATAATTTACGCCCGTGGGAACGGCGATCCAACCCTCCCGGCACGATTTGAGCCGGCCTTATTCCAGGCATCATTGGACGCCGTTGGCAGAACCCGGGAGCAGGGGCGTGCAGAAATTCTCGCCGGCATAAAGCGCTATGGCGTAGCTGTGTCCAGCCTGCTGCCGCTGCTCCTTTCCAAGACACGCTGTCCGAAAAGGCTTCAATCCGGCGCCCGGCGGCAGGTCGGCATTAGTAGGACTTTAAACGTGCCGGGTCTGCCGCG
>Ga0335071_10006421_pt1 | contig 12130 bp, 13 predicted proteins | sample Lox_Sample_15_FD_206724 | JGI IMG/M metagenome (GOLD analysis project Ga0335071, IMG submission 206724) | Soil microbial communities from Loxahatchee National Wildlife Refuge, Florida, United States - Lox_Sample_1.5 | ecosystem: Environmental > Terrestrial > Soil > Wetlands | place: USA...
ACTGGCCGGTGGAGACGATCTCCGCACGCACGCTCACCACCGACCTGTTCCACCGGCAGGCGGACAACCCGCAGCTCGGGCGCAGCCAGGCGCTGCGCGAAGCGGAGCTGGCCCTGATCGACGGCCAGGGCTCCGTCGACCCCGCCACCAAGCAGCCGCAGTTCTCCTACGCGCACCCGATCTTCTGGGCGCCGTTCGCCGTCGTCGGCGACGGCGGCACGACGATCCAGTAGACCCGCGCGCTATTTCTCCTCGAGCGTGTTCACCGGCTCCCAGCCAGGGCCCGGCGGTACTGCGGCGCATTGCCGCGCACGCTCGAGGAACCGCGCCGAGGGCGGGTCGCGATCGGCCGAGCGCCCGAAATACGTCGCGGCACTGGCAAAGTCGCGGGCCCGCCAGCAGGCGAGGCCTTCGGCATAGTCCATCGCGGCGGAGGTGCGCTCCAGGTCCGGAGCCTCGGCGGTCCCCAGTGGCTCCAGGATCTTCACCGGCGTTTCGCGTCCCTTGACGCGGATCTGGTCGAGCTCGCGCCACAGGATGGTGGCCCCCGCCTGGCGGGCCGTCGACTCCGCGGCAATGATCGAGGTTGCGAAAAACTTGTTCGCCCCTTCGAGGCGCGAGGCCAGGTTCACGCTGTCGCCCATGACCGTGTAGTTGAAGCGCCGCCGCGAGCCGATATTGCCCACCAGTGCGTCGCCCGAATTGAGGCCGATGCGCTGGCCGAGCTTGAACCCGCGGAACTTGGGGGACTCGCGGTTGAGCTCCGCGAGCTTGCGCTGGCAGGCGAGTGCTGCGCGCACGGCGTTCAGCGCGTGTTGCGGGTCGTTGAGCGGCGCCCCGAACACCGCGACGATGGCGTCGCCGATATATTTGTCGACGAACCCGCCATGCGCCTCGATGATATCGGTCATCGCCGACAGGTATTCGTTCATGAGGTCGACCAGCGCGTCGGGCCCGAGCTTCTCGGAGATCCCCGAGAAGCCGGCGACGTCCGAAAAATAGACGGTGACCTCGCGCGTCTCGCCGCCAAGCTGCGGCAGCTTGTCCGAGGCCAGCATCCTGTCGATCACCGCCGGCGCCAGATAGAGCGCAAATCCTCTGCGCAGCAGCCGCTTTTCCTGGTCGGCGACGACGAAGCGATAAGCGACGGTCGCGGCCCCCGCGGCGAGCCCTGCCAGCAGCGGGTCGACCAGGGGCAGCGCCAGCGCCTGGGCAAAGGCCCATGTGGCACCCGCCGCCCAGCCGGCGGCAAGCGCCAGAAACGCGAACAGGCCGCGCAACGGGCTCAGCAGCAACGCCGCGGCAGCGCACAGGAATGCGGCGGTCACGTCGATGCTCCACAGCGCGGGCCGGCCGAGCTCGCGCAAGGCGGCATGGCGCAGGAGATTGTTCACCGCCGTTGCGTGGATATAGACGCCGGAAATGGAATCGCGAGCAAAGGTGCCGAACGAGGCCGGTGCGGGCAGTACGCAGCGCGGCGCGCGCGCGCCTTCGATGCCGGTGGCAAAGCGCTTCGAGGTGAGGCGGCGATCCTCGACGTCGAGAACGGCACCCACGAGAACGACGCGGCCGGCGAAGTTGCGGCGGAAGAACTCGCGGTCACCTTTGTCCGCGCAGGCGCGCAGATCGGCGAGCGAATAGGTGGGAATGTCCTCGGCGCCGCCTTCGAAGTTGAGGGCGAGCGTGTCCGGCACGCGGCTCGGAACGCGATAGCCGTCGAGCACGAGCGTCCCATCACCGCTGCGCTCGGCTGGTTTGCCCGTTGCGCGCGCCGCCAGTTCGACCGACATCGAGGGCTGTGGCGCTCCGTCGACGAGGAACGTGAGCGGGACACGCCGCACGATCTCATCGGGGTCCACGAAGAGGTTGAGCGAGCGGATGTTGCGCGGCCCGACCGCCATGCGCTGGCCCATGAACGGCAGCACCGGCGAGTCCGCGTGCTGCACCTCTCCGAGCACGACCTTGCCGGCACGGGCGCCGATCGCCAACGCCTGCAGGAAATCGCGGTCGAAGCCTTTGACCCGCTCGCCGAGCGTTCCCTCGCCGAACGGGATCGTCGACTGCTCGAGGGAGGTCGGCAGGATCATGTCGAAGCCGACGACCTTGGCGCCGCCGTCGAGCATCGCCGTCAGGACCTTGCCGATCTCGCGCGTCCAGGTGACGTTCGGGGTATTGGCGAACGGCGGCGTCCGATAGGTCTCTTCGTCGAGCGCCACCACGACCGTCGGCGATTGCGCCGGATCGTTCATCGGGCCATACGCCTGCCAGCGAAGGGCCGTGAGCAAGTCGATCGACACACTGCGCAGCACATCGAGCGCCGGCAGCGCGACCGCCGTGCCGGCCACGAGAGCGACTGCCACGACCGCGATCACATCGCGAAGACGAACTCCCCCCATCCAACCCCGTCCGGTCACTGCGCGGGATGTCACCCCGCCGGGAAGCGCAACAGCCGCCCGATGATCGGCGCATTCCCTGCCTGGGCCTCGGGATCGACCTTGAAGACGATCTGGCGCGCGCCCACGCTCGCCCGGTAGACACCACCGGCCTTCAGCGCCTGGCCGGCCTTCGCAAAATCGTAAAACGAGCCCCGGAACAGCTGGTGGGCGGCGATTTCGGTCTCGAGCCGCTCACCCGGGTGGTCGAGCCGTTCGATCACGAGATGGCCGCCGCCTTTCACATCGACGACCGGCGACAGGCCGTACAGCGTGAGCTGCGGCTGGGCGGACGACGGCTTGGGGGTGCCGCGGAACACCACAGCACCGCTCTTGCTGGCCTGCTGTTCGGAGAGCTGCATCTTGCCGCCGTCACAGGCGGTCTTCTCCCGCTGAACCTTGCCGCCCACGACCGCACTCTGGCTGGCGCCGACGGTGACCGTGCCGCCGGTGATGCTCTCCTGCCAGCACGAGTTCATGTAGCCGAGCACCAGCGTATCGGCGGCGCCCAGCCGGATAACCTTGCCGGGTGCCACGTAGTCCATGAACTCCACGCCGGCCGATTTGCTGTTCACGTCCTCGACCACGGCGACAGGAGCCTGGGCGCGTGCGGACAGCGGAACGGCAACCAGGGTGATCGCGACGGGAGCAGACAGCAGGATGCGTGGGATACGTGGCAGGCCGTTCATGATCGTGTTCTCGCGCCGGGTTGCTTAATTTTTCCTAAATGCCGCCAAGTGCGACTCGGGTGCGCACCCAGCCACGACATTACGGCACAAGCTCGTGTCCCGCCGCAGTGACCTGGGTCACCGGTGATCTCGGAGCCCAGCCTCCTCGGGTATATCCATGGCGAACACGAAGATGAGCATGTCCACCGTCTCCCCATCGCTGGCGAGGGGGAATGCGACCCGCTGGTACGAGACATGGGTGCGGTCCTGCGTGGCGACCTGGCCGCGCCGGTATTGTGGCTGGCGGGTGGCCAGAATGTCCTCATAGTGCGCGATGATGTCCGGCCCTTTGTCGAGAACCTCCTCGACGAATTTTCCCGTCGCATCCGCTCCCTGGATCGCGACCACCCGGGTGCCGACGAGACGGATCTGATAGCGCGGCGGCTGGCCTTCCGCCCGGATGACGTCGACCAGCATCAGATAGGGAAGGAGGTCGGGGATCTCGAGCGGGTCGATATGCTGCCGGCCCGGCAGCTTGCCGGGCGGAGCTTTGGAGGCCAGATAGTCGCGCAGACGCGCAAAACGAGAATGCCGATCGAAGGGCGGCACAATCTCCTGTTTCTCCGGCATTGCCCACGCTCTCGCAGGAGCCCCCGTCCCGCCTTGATTTAAATCAACGTGGACGGCGAATCACCCGATTGTGACCTCGGCTAGAAATCGAGGTCGGCGTAGTGCGCCGGCGGCGGCGCCCCGGGGATGTTGTCGGCGAGGAGCGGCCGGAACGCGGGACGCGATTTGATCCGCGCGTACCACTCCTTGGCGCGTTCGTGATCGGCCCAGGGCACGTCGCCGATATAGTCGAGGCACGAGAGTTGCGCGGCGGCGGCGATGTCGGCCAGCGAATATTTGTCGCCGGCGAGGAAGCGCCGGCGCTCGATCAACCAGCCGATATAGTCGAGATGGTAGTGGATGTTCTGAAAACCGGCGCGGATCGCGGCGGAGTTCGGCTCCCCGAGACCGAGAAACTTCTTCATCATCTTTTCGCGCAGCAGATTGTCCGTGACCTCACGTGCGAACTTCTGGTCGAACCAGGCGGCCAGCCGGCGCACCTCGATGCGCTCCTTCGCGGTCTCGCCGAGCAGGTTGCGCTCGCCGGGATAGACCTCCTCCAGGTACTCGCAGATCACGGACGAATCGGCGATCACCGAACCGTCCTCTTCCACCAGGACCGGGACGGTCCCGGCCGGGTTGAGGGCGAGGAACTCGGGCCGACGTTCCCACACCTTCTCGACCTTGAGCTGGAACTCGACGCCTTTCTCGCGCATCGCCACGCGCACCTTGCGCGAAAACGGCGAGAGCGCGAGATGATAGAGTGTGCGTGTCACGGCGGATCGATGTTAGCGCCAACGCCTGCGGCGTCAACTCACCGGCAGCAGGTGCCGGGCGGCCAGGACAAGCCCGGTCAGGATGCCGCAGGCCAGCAATCCGAGTCCCAGGCCGCAGATGACCGCGATTCCGTCGCGCGCCAGGAGCCCGAGCGCCACGATCACGAGGGCGAGCGCCGGCAACAGGCTGAACACCGGGATGGGAAGGCTCAACAGGACTGCGAGAAACACGCATGCGACGCCGATCCCGCGCGTGGCGCCCAGGCTGCCGAAGTCCGGCCGGCGCGGCTTCAGCACGCGCTCGATGCGCTGCAGGAGCGGCTCGAGCTTGACGATGAAACTCGCAATGCGGCGGCGCGGAATCGAGATGCGTGCCAAAAAGCGCGGCAGGCGCAGCGCGCGGCGCCCCATGATCATCTCGAACGCCACGATACACAGCGGCACGCCGAAGATGGTGGAAAACCCGGGCATGCTCGGCCCAGGCGTGAGGTTGGGTGCGGCGAGCAGGAGCAGGACCAGGGCATGAGCGCGCTCATCGAGCTTGTCGACGAGTTCACCGACTGTCGCGCGCTCGTGCTCGGGCCCCTGGCCGAGCCGGCGCAGCACCGCCAGGATCGTTTCTGCGCTGACAGCTTCGGCGCTCATCTGACCCACCGCCGCAGGAGTCTCGGCACGACGACTGACAGGCCGATCAGCGCCAGGCCCCACGCCATCGGCGCCATCCACGCGCCGCCGTCGAGCGCGTGCCGTCCGGTCACCGCGAGGTTCACGAACACGTAGGTCTCCGGCAGCATGCCGGCGAGCGAACCCAGCGTGTATTCGGCAAGGCTGAGCCGCGTCAACCCGAGCGCATAGTTGATCAGCGCATGCGGCAGCAGCGGCAGGAGACGGACGATGGCGACGGCACGCCAGCCGCCTTCCTCGGCGCGCTCCAGCATCGGGCCGATCCGCTTCAGTTCCTCGGGCACGATGAAGCCGCTGTTGATGTAGCGCGCGATCAGGAACCCGGTCATGGCTCCTGCGATCGAACCGACGGTGGACCACCAGCACGCCTCCCAGAACCCGAACAACAGCGTGGCGACGATCGCCATGGCCGAGCGCGGCACGAACAGGAGGCTCGCGAGGATGTGCGCGATCACGAACACGGCTGGCACAAGCACGCCAAACCGCTCGATGAATGCGCCGATCGCATGCGCTTTGGAGGTGGTCTCGAGGCCGGCCACCGCTGCGATCCCGACGACAAGCAGGCACAGGAGAGCGACACGCAGCCACGGGGGCGGGCGGTACATGACGGTTCTTTTACACGCCCGGCAGCACCGTGGCGAGCCCGCGGGCCACACACCAGGGCTGCACGCGGCACGGGACGGACCGGCCTTGGCCCGAATCGCTCATGTGCCCATAATCGGCCATCAGTCCGTCCCGTCGCATGGAATTAAAGTGAGGCATCGATGCCCAGATATGTCGCGGTCGCCGCATGCGCCATCCTGCTCGTCCCGGCCGCCGCCCGCGCCGATGCGACACGCGGCCAGCAGGTGTTCCAGCGCTGTGCCGCCTGCCACCCCGTGGCGACGAGCGCATCGCCCATGCCCGGTCCCAACCTCAGGGGCGTGATAGGCCGGCGTGCGGGCACGCTTGCCGGCTTCGAGTATTCCTCGGCCATGATCGACGCGGGCAAATCCGATAACGTCGTGTGGACGCGCGATTCACTCGACAAGTACCTCACCGACCCCGACGACGTCGTGCCCGGCACGGCCATGCGGCTGAGCTTTCAGCTCACCGCGGGCGAGCGGCGCGACGTCATCGATTATCTCGAACAGGTGGGGAAGCCGTAGTCGCTAGGCGACGCGGTTGGCGGCGAAGCGGCCGCCGGGGCGATAGATTTCGAGATAGGTCGGCAGGATGGCCTCGATCGCCTGCGGCTGCAGGCCGAGATCGGCGAAGCCGGCAGCACCCGTGCCGACGATGCTGTCATGGCGCAGCATCTTGACCTGGTCACGGGTCAACGGCGCGTTCGGCAGGAGCTGCAGGACCAGGCCCTGCAGCTCGGCGAGCGCAAACGGCACCGGCACCAGGAGCCGCCGGCGGCCGATTACCTGGAGCATGAGCTGCATCAGCTCGCGAAACGAATAGACGCGCGGACCGCCGAGCTCGTAGGTCTTTCCGGCCGTCGCCGGATCGTTGACCGACCGGTGGATCGCCTCGGCGACATCCCCGACATAGACCGGCTGAAAGCGGGTGCGACCGCCGCCGATCAGCGGCAGCGCCGGAAGAATTTGCGCGAGCCACGCGAAGCGGTTGAAGAACTCGTCCTCGGGGCCGATGACGATCGACGGGCGGATGACGGTCGCGGCGGGGAACTCGCTGCGCACCGCGGCTTCGCCCGCCGCCTTGCTGCGCGCATAGAGGGCGTCACTGTTCGGGTCCGCGCCCAGCGCCGACACATGCACGAAGGTCGCAGCACCGGCCTGCTTGGCCGCGCGCGCAATCCGGCCCGCGGCCTGTGCATGGATGGCGTCGAAGCGCTGACGGCCGGATTCGGCGAGGATGCCGACGAGATTCACCACGGCGTCCGCGCCCTGCACCGCGGCCGCCACCAGGGCGTCGGCGCGGATATCGCACCGCATGGGGACGATCTGGCCGAGGCTGCCGCAGGTCTTGAGGAACGCGGCCGCCACGGGATCCCGCACCGCCACGCGCACCACCCAACCGTCGATCGCAAGCCGGCGGATCAGGTACCGGCCGATGAAGCCCGATCCCCCGAAAACCGTGATTCGCTTGCCGAATGCCGCCATGTGCCCCTCGTCGGTTCGGGCCTATCTAGCAGGTCGGCCGGCGGATTTACAGCGCCGGTAGGCCCGGCCGGCGGGCCTTTCCGCCAGCGTTGACACCCCGCCCGGCGGGGCTTAACTGTCTCGCCTTCATCCAGGGCCGCCCGGGTGGCGGAATTGGTAGACGCGCTAGATTCAGGTTCTAGTGGCCGAAAGGCCGTGGAAGTTCGAGTCTTCTCTCGGGCACCAGGATGACCCGCCTCCGGATCAGGGGGCGGGACGAGGAGCAGTAAAAGGGCGGCATGGCGATCGAGCTGCATGAAGGCGACCTGCCGGACGGCGCGCGGTTCGGGTCCGCGGTCGCGGTCGATACCGAGACCATGGGCCTCAACCCCCATCGCGACCGGCTCTGCCTCGTCCAGCTCTCCGGCGGCAATGGCGACTCCACGATCGTCCGGCTGCGCAAAGGCCAGTACGAGGCGCCGCGGCTGAAGGCCCTCATGACCGACCCGGCGGTGACCAAGATTTTCCATTTCGCCCGTTTCGATGTTGCTGCGATCAAGCATTTCCTCGGCGTGACTGCCGGGCCGATCTATTGCACCAAGATCGCGTCACGGCTGGCGCGCACGTTCACCGACCGGCACGGGCTGAAGGACCTGTGCAAGGACCTGCTGGGCATCGAGCTGTCCAAAGAGCAGCAGACCTCGGATTGGGGGGCGGCGGAGCTGACGCCGGCGCAGCTCAAATACGCGGCATCCGACGTGCTGCATCTCCACGCCCTGCGCAACAAACTGGATGAGCTGCTCGTCCGCGAGGGCCGCCGCGAGCTCGCCGAAGCCTGTTTCCGGTTCCTCCCCACCCGGGCCGAACTGGACCTTGCCGGATGGCCGGAAGAAGACATTTTCGCTCACTAAGCCTCTGATTTTCCTGAAAAGACGCTTTGCTTTGCATTTTTGCGCTGCGAAAGGCATACTTTTTGCCCGACAGCGTTTTCTCAGGGGATAGGGGCGGCCGGCGTCGGGGGCCTGTTCGATCTTCCCTCTGAGTGCGAGCCCACGATCCGGGCAGGGCAATTTTCGAGGCGACCGGCAGCCGATCGGCATGAGCAAACCGAAGGCACAGCGGATTCGAGTGGCGGCCAGCGCGCCCGCCTGCGACCCGGCCACCGAGGCCGGCGTGGCCGGGCGTCGCGGCGCCGTTCCGGCCGGCGACCATGTGGTGGCGCGGCGTGTCCTGGAATTGGAGGCCGACGGCATCCTCGCGGTGGCGCGCAGCCTCGACCGCGATCCCAGCGCCCTCACCCAGGCGGTCGACCTGCTGGCACAGGTCACGGGCCGCGTGATCGTGAGCGGCATGGGCAAGAGCGGCCACATCGCGCGCAAGATCGCCGCCACCCTTGCCTCCACCGGCACGCCGGCGCAGTTCGTCCACCCGGCCGAGGCCAGTCACGGCGATCTCGGCATGATCACCAGGGCCGACGCAGTCCTCGCCCTTTCCCATTCCGGCGAGACGGCAGAGATGGCCGATCTCCTTGCCTTCACGCGGCGGTTTGCGATCCCGCTGATCGGGCTTACGAGCGGCGCCAATTCGCAACTGGCGCAGGCCGCCGACGTGACCTTGCTGCTGCCGCCGATCCGCGAAGCCTGCCCGCTCGGCCTCGCACCCACCACCTCGACGACCGCGGCGCTGGCGCTCGGCGACGCCCTCGCGGTGGCGCTGTTCGAGCGCAAGGGATTTTCGGCGGACGACTTCCACCAGTTCCACCCCAAGGGTGCGCTGGGTCGGCGATTCCTGCGCGTGTCTGACATCATGCACCGGGGCGATGCGATGCCCCTGATCGGCGTCACCGCTCCGATGGCCGAGGCCCTCGTCGAGATGACCGCAAAGCGGCTCGGCTGCGTCGGCGTCAGCGACGGCGAAGGCCGCCTCGTCGGCATCGTCACCGATGGCGATCTGCGCCGGCACATGTCGCCCGGCCTGCTGCAGCAGACAGTCGATACGGTCATGACCGCGCGGCCACTGACGATCCGGCCGCAGGCGCTGGCCGCGGAAGCCATGCGGGTGATGAACGACGCGAACAATGGCGGCGGAATCACCAATCTGTTCGTCGTCGACACCGCCGGCCGCGACGCCGGGCGGCCCGTCGGCGTCCTGCATATCCACGACATCCTGCGCGCGGGGGTCGCATGACCGCGCACGGCGACCGTAACGTGCCGGCGACGATCGCCATCGAGCCCGGCTTGGCCGCGGCGGCGGTGACGGCCCGCCCCGGCGCGCGCGCGGCGCATCGGCCGCGGCTCACCCGCTTCGTCGCGGCAAGCATGCGGCGCCGGCGCTACAACGTGCTTTACAGCCGCGCCGTAGCGCTGATGAAGGTGATCTTCCCGGCCGCCGCGGTGATACTGGCCGGCCTCGTGCTGTTCTGGCCGCAGATCAACCCGCTCCAGGGCCGCTTCCGCCTCAAGCCGGTGCAGGTGAGCATCGACGATCTTTCCAATCTGCGCATGGCCAGCCCCCGCGTGCTCGGCACCGACAAGAAAAATGAGCCATATACGATCACCGCGGAGGTCGCCACGCAGGCGGCCGGCGGCAGCGACGTGACCGAGCTCAAGGCCCCCAAGGGCGATATCAGTCTGACCGACGGCTCGTGGATCGAGATGAATGCGGAGCAAGGCCAGTACAACAAGAAGACCCGGGTGCTCGACCTGTGGAGTCACGTGAATGTCTTCCACGACTCGGGATACGAGCTGCGGACCGAGCGTGCCGTGGCCGATCTCGGTCAGGGCAGCGTCGCCGGTGACGATCCCGTCGAGGGGCACGGGCCGGACAGCTTGGTTCAGGGCGAAGGCTTCCGCATCTACGACAAGGGCGGCCGGATCATCGTGACCGGCAAATCGAAACTGGTCATCTATCCGCAGCAACAGGCGGAGGCGCAGCCGGCCCCGGTCCCAGCCCATCAGACGCCACCGCAGTTGGCGCAGCCGTCTCAGAAGCGACCGGCGGCGAAATGACCGGTGGCGGTTCGGTCCTGCGTCGTCTCACCCGTGCCGCCGTGGTTGCTGTCGCCGCCGGGGGCGCACCCGCGGCTCCCGCACTGGCACAAGGCCTTGCGCTGGGCCACAGCAACCAGCCGGTCGAGATCCTCGCCGATCAGAACATCGAGTGGCAGCGCGAGCAGCAGCGTTACATCGCGCGCGGCAACGCCAGCGCGAAGCAGGGCGACACGACGGTGTACGCGGACGTGCTCACTGCCTATTACCGGCCGCAGCCGAAACCGGCAGGCGCGCCGGCCGCTTCGGGAACGCCTGCCGCGGGAGCGAACGACGCGAAGCCGGGCTCTGCCGCCCCGTCGAAAGGGAGCGACGCCCCTCAAGGCGGAACGCAGATCTTCCGCTACGAGGCAGAAGGGCACGTGCGCATCGTGAGTCCCACCGACACGGCGGTCGGCGACAAGGGGATCTACGATATCGACACGGGCGTGCTCGTGCTCACCGGGAAGGGGCTCAAATTCACGACCCCGTCCGAGACGGTCACGGCCCGCGACAGCCTCGAGTACTGGGACGGCAAGCAGATGGCCGTTGCACGGGGCGATGCGGTCGCGGTGACGCAGGACAAGCGGGTGATCACGGGCGACATCCTGACTTCGTATTTTGTCGACAACAAAGCCCACCCGCCGCCGGCCACCGCCCGCAACGTCAAGACAGGCACACAGAAGCCGCAAGGCGGCAACACAACGCAGGTTGCCGATAAGTCCGGCGAAAGCGAGCAAGGCAACAACCGGCTGCAGCGGATCGAAGGCTTCGGCCACGTGCATGTGTCGACGCCGACCGAGATCGTGACCGCCGACCGCGGGATCTACAACGCCGATACCGGCATCGCCATGATGTCGGACAATGTGCGGATCACGCGCGGCGAGAACCAGTCGGACGGCGACTTCGCCGAGGTGAACCTCAACACGGGGATCAGCCGCCTGCTCGCACGCGGCGACGGAAAGCAGGTGCGCGGCCTGTTCATCCCGCAGCAAAAGCAGTCCGCCGATCAGAGTGCAAGCGGCAGCCAGGCTCCCGAGGCGGCAGGCAAGGCGCCGCCGGCCAAACCAGAGACCACCCCGACCAGGAAGGCGCCCCCCTGATGGTCCTGCCGTTCTTCAGGAAGTTCGCACCGCGGCCGGCCGAAGAGCCAGGCGAGCCTCCCTCCAGGGAAGGCAGCGCCGAGCGGATTGCCGACGCGGCCGGTCAGGGACCCAAGCTCGTCGCCAACAACCGCGGGCTGTCGGCCGACAACCTCGGCAAGCGCTTCAAGAAGCGTCCCGTGGTGCGCGGCGTGTCCGTCTCGGTCCAGCGCGGCGAGGCGGTGGGACTGCTCGGCCCGAACGGCGCGGGCAAGACCACCTGCTTCTACATGATCACGGGGCTGATCGCGCCCGACTACGGCACGATCAAGCTGGACGGGCTCGACGTGACCGACATGCCGATGTACCGCCGCGCCCGCCTCGGTATCGGTTACCTGCCGCAGGAGCCGTCGATCTTCCGCGGCCTGTCGGTCGAGGCCAACGTGCGCGCGGTGCTCGAGGTCGTCGAGCCGGACCGCGACCGCCGCGAGGCGATGCTCGATGATCTGCTCGCCGAGTTCTCGGTGACCCATCTCCGCCGTACGCCGGCCCTGGCGCTCTCGGGGGGTGAGCGGCGGCGCGTCGAGATCGCCCGCGCGCTGGCCTCGCAGCCGCACTTCATGCTCCTCGACGAGCCGCTCGCCGGCATCGACCCGATCGCGGTCGGCGACATCCGCGACCTCGTCTCGCACCTCAAGGACCGCGGCATCGGCGTGCTCATCACCGACCACAATGTCCGCGAGACGCTCGAGATCGTCGACCGCGC